>Ga0209579_10000220_pt1 | contig 75653 bp, 57 predicted proteins | sample Coa_R1_2_FD_187152 | JGI IMG/M metagenome (GOLD analysis project Ga0209579, IMG submission 187152) | Surface soil microbial communities from Centralia Pennsylvania, which are recovering from an underground coalmine fire - Coalmine... | ecosystem: Environmental > Terrestrial > Soil >... | reverse complement strand
GAAATCGGCGACGCCGAAACGGTGCGCGGGCGCTTGAAGGCTGCGTCGAACCGGCACATCGTCCGCGCGGCGATGGTGGCGCTTGATCAGATGGACGGCGGCGATTTGAAAGCGGCGGACGTCATCCCGTGGCTCGACGCGACGGACGCGCCGATGAAGCAAACAGCCGCGGGGATCGTCGGGCGGCATCCGGAATGGGGCGGCGAATTGGCCGGCTATTATCGCGAGCGGCTGAGCAAAGGCGATCTCACGAGCGCCGAGCGCGAAGGGATGATCGCCGGTCTGGCCGCGCACGCGCGCACGCCGGCGGTGCAGGATCTGCTGGCGTCGATTGCCGACAGCGGCCAAGCCGACTACGCGCGAATCTCGGCGTTGCGCGCAATGGCGGCGTCGGGATTGAGCGACGCGCCTGCCGCTTGGTTGAAAGCTTTGTCGCAGATAATCCCGGCCAGCGACGGAGCGGTCCGCGCCGAAGCCGTGAACGCGGCGCGCGCTCTGCGCATGCCCAAGGGCGGCTTCGCGCCGCTCGGCATTGCGCTGGTCGATCTCGGCCGAAAAGCAGCACTGTCGGATGAACTGCGGCTTAATGCGCTGGCCGCGGCAGGCAAATTGAAAAGCATCGACGCCGCGCTCTTCGATTTTCTCGCCGCGAATGTGTCGCTGGCCAAAGCGCCCACGTTGCGCGCTTCGTCGGCGCACGTGCTGGCGTCCGCTGAATTGAGCGCCGAACAGCAATCCGCGCTGGCGGAGGCCTTGAAAAATGTCGGCCCGCTCGAATTGCCGCAGTTGCTTTCTGCGTTTGAACGGAATGCGAGCGAGGCGCTGGGCTTGAAACTGATCGATGCGCTAAAGAAATCGAAGGGCTTGCGCGGCGCGAACGTTGGGATGCTCAAGCCGCTGTTTGCGAAATATCCGAAGGCGGTGCAGGACGCCGCGCAGGAACTTTTCACGCAGCTTAACGCGGACACGGCGGAGCAAGCGGCGCATCTCGACGAGTTGTTAAAGAAATTGCCGCAAGGCGAAATTCGACGCGGGCAGGCGGTGTTCCTGAGCGGCAAAGCCGCGTGCAACGCCTGCCACGCGATCGGTTATCTTGGCGGAACGCTCGGACCGGATTTGACAAACATCGGCAAGGCGCGCAACGAGCGCGATCTACTCGAAGCGGTCGTGTATCCAAGCGCGAGTTTCGTGCGCAGCTACGAGCCGTTCGTCGTCGCGACCAAAAGCGGCGAGCGCTTCAACGGCATTTTGAAGAAAGACGCGCCGGACGAAATCGTGCTGGCCACCGGCGCGCAGAAAGAGGAGCACATTCCGCGCGCCGACGTGGCGCAAATTCAGCCGAGCACAATTTCAGTGATGCCCGCGGGGCTGGAGCAGGTTTTGACGCCGCAGGAACTGGCGGATTTGATGGCGTTCTTAAAAAATCTGAAGTGAAGTCGGAAGTCGAAGTAATTGGTGGGCCACCCACGTCTCTACTTTCTATTCACCCGATCGTTCCGGAAATAAACCTCCAGGCAAAGCGTCGAGAGCGCCGTCTGCCCCACGCGGCCCCATTCGCCGCTGTAATCGCCGGCGGGGTCCCAACTGCCGTTGTCGTCGCCTTGCGAGCGTTGGTTCGGAAGCAGCGCGTTGAGCATGGCCACGCTCCATTTCTTGAAGAGCGTTTCGTCCTGCTGGTAGACGGCCATCGAGGCGTAGTACCAATAATAGAGATCGCACTTCTCGCCGTTGCCGCCGTATTCGGGCAGGCCGCCTTTGGCGATGAACCACTCGACGCTGCCCTGCAATTCTTCCGGCTTCCAGCCCATGAACACGCGGCAGAGCGTGCCGATCGCGGTGAGGCGGTGCGCGGTTCCAGCGTGCTCGTTGTTCGACATGTATTTGAAACGCGAGACGGGGCCGTAGCCGGTGTCGAGACTCTTGTCTTTGATCTCGACGGTTTCGAGGAAGCGCTGCGCGCCATCAAACGCCGCGGGATCGACATGCAGTCCGGCGACTTTCGCGGATTTCAGCGCCATGATAAACCAGCCGCTGACGGAGAGATCGCCTTCCGATTTCGGCGCGTAACGCCAGCCGAGTTTGTCGGAACCCTCGCCGGCCTGATGAATGTTGACGCAATAATCGACAGCCTTCTGCGCAGCCACGCGCGTCGCCGGAATGTTGCCCATGCCCGCCGCTTCGGCCAGCGCCATCGTCGCAATCGCCATCGGATATCCGCCGCGGCGATGCGGCGCGCCGTCGTCGGTGTCGTCCGCGACAAATCCGTTTTCCTTCTGCTTGCTGATGAGCCAATTCACGGCGAGCTTGATGTTTGCCTTATGTTCCCCCACTTTTTCCGATTCGCCCCAGCCAAGGAATGCCAGGAGCGCCAGACCCGTCATCGCTGTGTCGCATTTGTGATCTGCGCCGTATTTCTTGGTGTCCCAGTGGCCGTCTGGCTCCTGATGTTTCGCCAACCATGCCAAGGCGTCTTCAAGATCCCTACAATAAGTCTTGTAATCGGGCACTTTCACCCAGCCTGGACCGGTGCTCCTCGGGTTGTAGCGCTCAAACATGTTCTTGCGACCATATTTATCGCGCTTGCCCCAAAGGCCCTTGCCCAGTCCGTCTTGAATTCCTTTGCCAAATCCATTGCCAAAGAGGTCCCCGCCGCCGCTTCCCGCATTGAGCACGCCCGAACCAATGGCGAGATTTTCGACAAACGAAGCGCCGCCGCCGCCGCTTCCGCCCGGCTCCTCAGTAGGTTTGTCCGTTAAGAAAACCGCTTTGCCTTCCTCCGTGCCGCGAATTCCGATTTCGTTTCCGGTAAGATCCCTTGTGATCATTTCAATATGGTCGCCTTCGACGGCGATGCGCTTAAATTCCTCGGTGATGTAAATGGGTTGCTCAGGCCGAGAGGGATTGTAGTCCGCAGGCACTAATCCACTTCTCTCGTCTACTTTTTGCGGCTTAACTTCCTCCTGTTTCTTGAAGGTCACACGAACAGGCGGGTCGCTGATAACGATCATCGGCTCGTCGTCAACATTCAAATTCATATTCATCGAAATCAGCCCCACCAGCACGATGGTCAATCCATGAAAGAGCGCGGACACCACCCACCAGGGCGTCTGTGACGACAGCGAATGTAGGAACGACATGGCCTGCGTTTCGGCTGGAACTTCTTCGACCAGCGTGGCGGACTGCGTTTCGAGATGTGACATTACACGACCTCCTTTGTAAAAGGCGCCCTTTTTCAGTGCGAGCCTGAATTGTTCGGGAAAACTTTTTGCGCGCTCAACTGCGCTCTATCTGGAGAACGAAGCGCCGCGAAAAAACTTGCGCGCAAAAAATACAAATCCGCTAGGGCGTCGTTGAGAATCGCTGCTTCGACGGCTATAATTGTGGCAAGTCGTTTCTCGAAGTAGCAGCACCAATCGAAAACGAAAATCGAATGTATTCCCGAAAGACGCTCAGCGCGTCATTGGGCGGCAGCGCTTTTGTTTTTGGATGACAATCGGTGAGCATGAATTATCGAACTGCGATTCTCGTGAGCATGACGTTGCTGGGCGCGATGCCGTTTGCGCGCTGCAGCGAGCAGAAGCTCGACATCGAGTACGGCCCGTTTCTTTCGGCGACGTTTGTCAGCCAGTGGCCGCGGGGCTCGTACACGTTCAAGGGCATCGCGGTCCGCCTCGATGACAGCGTCAACAATAAGGAAGCGAAGGAAGCGAAAGAGCGCGGCGTCGAAAACGATTTTCGCGCGGGCGTGATCTTCGACACCGATTTGTTGCGCGTCTCCGCCGGCTGGGCGGGCGCACAATTGAAGCTGCAGGGCGTTCAATTCGATATGCAGCACGGCGTGAATCCAGAAATCGCGAAAGGCGCGCAGGTGTTTGGCACGCGCGCGGGGCCGGGTTGGGCGAAAGCGGGCGATTTCAACGATCCGCGCCGGCAGCCGTTTGGGCCGCTGCCGGCGGAATGGGCGAAATACAAAGGACTCTATCGCAGCGGCAACCGTGTCGTGTTTTCTTACACGGTGGGAAAATGCGCGGTGCTCGAATCTCATTCGTTCGACAAAGACAAAGGGATTTTTTTTCGCGAATTCACGGTTGAGCCGTGCGAATCGCCGCTAGAAGTGCTGATCTGCGAAACGGAGAGCAGCGACTCCACGCAATTCAATCCTGCGACGATGACTGCGGCGATTGAAGAAAAAGAGAGCGAAACAGCGGCGAAACTTTTTGGCGCGCCGGCGGGCGTTGAATTCAGTTTTCCGAAAGGCACGGCGATCAGCGTTAAGATTCCAGCGTCGCAGAACGCGCTGAATTTCAAAGTCGGCATCTGGTCCGGTCCGAAGAACGAATTGGAGAAACTCGCGCAAGCGGCCGCGACGGCCGCGGTCGATTTGAAAACGCTGTGCAAAGGCGGCCCGATCCTCTGGCCGCTGGCGCTGACTGGCGAAGGAAAACTCGGCACGCCCAGCGATGCCTTCGCGGTGGACACGATCCCGATTTTGGAATCGAAACAGATGCGCCCGACCGGTTTCGATTTCTTCTCTGACGGCCGCGCGGCGGTTTGCACGCTCAACGGCGACGTGTGGATTGTCTCGGGACTCGACGCCGATTTGAAGAAAGTTTTCTGGCGGCGTTTTGCGTCGGGGCTTTTTCAGCCGCTGGGATTGAAGATCGTCAACGATCAGATTTACGTCGTCGGGCGCGATCAGATCACGCGGCTGAAAGATCTCGGCGCCACCGGCGAAGCTGATTTTTATGAGAATTTCAACAACGACACGCAGGTGACGCAGAACTTCCACGAATTCGCGATGGACTTGCAGACCGACGCGGCGGGGAATTTTTATTTCTGCAAAGCCGGCCCGGTGCTTCCGGGCGGCAAAGGTTTCGGTCCGGTGCTGGCGCATCACGGCTGCGTGCTGAAGGTCTCGCCGGATGGATCGAAGCTGGAAGTCGTCGCGACGGGCCTGCGCGCGGCGAACGGCATGAGCATCGGGCCGAACGGCGAAATCACCGCGTCGGACCAGGAAGGCACGTGGGTGCCATCCAGCCGCGTGAACTTGATTAAGCCCGGCGGATTTTACGGCTGCCCGCCGCTTTCGCACACCGAGCCGCCGCCGAAAATTTACAACCCGCCGATCTGCTGGATTCCGCACAACACCGGCATAGACAATTCCAGCGGCGGGCAAGTCTGGGTGACCGGCGGAAAGTGGGGGCCGCTCGAAGGCAGCTTGCTGCATCTGTCCTATGGGCAAAGCGCGCTGTTTTTGACGATGTATGAAATGGTCGATGGCATTCCGCAGGGCGGCGTAGTGCGCTTTCCGCTGCAATTCAAATCCGGCATCATGCGCGCGCGCTTCAATCCGCGCGACGGGCAGCTTTATGTGTGCGGATTGCAAGGCTGGCAAACGACCGGCATAAAATTCGGCTGCTTTCAGCGCGTGCGCTACGTTGGCGGGACGGTACACATGCCCAGCGCGATTCACGTGACAAAAGACAGCATCGCGATTTCGTTTTATTGCCCGCTCGAAAAGTGCGAGCCGGACGACTTCAGCATCGAACAGTGGAATTACCGCTGGACGGAGAAGTACGGTTCGGAGCATTACGCGCCATCGACTCCCAATAAGGAGGGGACGTTCGACACGCCGGAAGTTAAAGCGGTGCAATTGTCGTCGGACAAAAAGACGGTCACGCTGCAAATTCCAAATCTCAAGCCGGTGATGCAGATGAAAATCAAATACACGCTCAAAGCCGCCGATGGGGTGAAGATGAAGAATCAGGAGATTTACAATACCATTAATGTGGTTCCGCAGTAAGTAGGACGGGCCTCCGAGCCCGTCCAATCAATGTCGCGAAAGGACGGGCTCGGAGGCCCGTCCCACTGACAAAATTCGTTCGCTGAATTCCCCTCTTCGCGGTGTATAATATGCGCCGCTATTTCCAAATCTCATCCAGGAAAAGACCATGAAAACGATTGTGCTTCGCTGTTTTGCGATCGCCGGCTTTTTGGCGCTCTGCTCATTTGCGCTCACGTCCTGCAACCGCTGCTGTTCGGAAGACGCTGCCGCGCCTGCGCCGAATACCGCGGCCGACAAGCCTCAAGGCGGGCCGCCGCCGGGATTCACGGCGCTGTTCAACGGCAAGGACCTGACCGGCTGGCGCGGCGGCACAACGTTCGATCATCGCAAACTACTGGCGATGCCCGAAGACAAACGCAAGGAACAGATTGCCAAATGGACCGCGACACTCACGCAGCCTGGCAAGGACGGCAAACCGCATTGGTATGTTGAGAACAATGAACTGGTCAACGATGGCGGCGGCGACTATGCCACGACGGAAAAGGATTACGGCGACATCGAATTGCGCCTCGAATACAAAACCGTGCCGCTGGCCGATTCGGGCATTTATCTGCGCGGCTGCCCGCAGGTGCAGATTTGGGACCACACCAATCCGCGCGAAAAGGCCAACGGCGCGGAAAAAGGCAGCGGCGGATTGTGGAACAATTCCAAAGGCGCTCCGGGCAAAGACCCGCTCGTGCTCGCCGACAAGCCTTTCGGCGAATGGAACACCGTGCGCGTGTTGATGACCGGCGCGCGCGTGAGCGTGTGGCTCAATGAGAAATTGGTCGTCGATCACGCCATTCTCGAAAATTATTATGACCGCAAAACTCCGATTCCGCCCAAAGGCCCGATCGAATTGCAGACGCACGGCGGCGAAATTCGCTGGCGCAACATTTACATCCGCGAAATTGGCAGCGACGAAGCGAACAAGATTCTGGAAAGCCACGGCGAAGACCCGGGCTTCAAGTCGATTTTCAACGGCAAGGATTTCACCGGCTGGGCTGGGCCGGTCGAGAATTATGAAGTCGTGGACGGCGCGATTCAATGCAAGCCCGGCAAAGGCGGGTGGCCGTATTACAACGAAGAATTCTCCGATTTCGTCGTGCGTCTGGAAATCAAGATTCCGCCGAACGGCAACAATGGTTTGTCGATCCGCTATCCGGGCAAAGGCGACACAGCCTACGTCGGCATGTGCGAATCGCAAGTGCTCGCCGACGACTACAAAGGCATCGATCCGCGCCAGGCGCACGGTTCCGTCTACGGCGTGATCGCCGCCGCGCGCGGTTATCAGCATCCCATTAATGAGTGGAATTTCGAAGAAGTGACCGTAAAAGGTTCGACGATCAAAGTCGAACTCAACGGCACCGTGATTCTCGACGGCGATGTGTCAAAAGTCCCCGAGCCATACATGGCCAACTCCAAGCACCCCGGCCTTCATCGCACCAGCGGTTTCTTCGGCTTCGCCGGCCACAACGATCCCGTGGCGTTTCGAAATATTCGGATCAAAAAAATTCAAAATTAAAAATGCAAATGCAAAATTGTTTTTCACGCGAAGCGCGACCCGCTATTCAATTTTGTATTTTGAATTTTTAATTTTGAATTCGTTATTTTACCGTCACCACTGAATTCATGCCGCCGTACCCGTCCGGTTCATGCGTTTCGCATTCGGGGTCGGGCAAGTATTCCTTGCCATCCAGCAGCAGCTTATAATGGTAGCGTCCGGGGACGAGCGGGATGGCGAGTTCGAACGCGCCGCGTTCGTTGCGCGCCATTGGATCGGCGTCGCCTTTCCAATCGTTGAATTCGCCGATGACGCTGACTTTTTGCACGGAATCCGCCGGCTTCGGCGTGAACCGAAACGGCGCGCGCGTGTTCGGCACGAAGACGCAAACGCGGTTGCGCCCTGAGTATTTGGCTTGATACAGCGCCTGATCGGCGGCGCTCAGCAGCGAATCTTCGCAGTGCGCATCGCGCGGCAGCGTCGCGACGCCGACGCACACGGTCAGCTTTTCCGCGAGTCGGCCTTCGAGCTGCATGCGCACGCCTTCGACGCGCGCGCGGACGCGCTCGGCAAGACCGATGGCCTCCGTCTTGGTCGTGTGGGGAAGAATCAGCGCGAATTCCTCGCCGCCGTAGCGCGCGAGCAGATCGGTGTCTCGCACTTCGGCGTAGACCGTGCGCGCGATCTGTTGCAGCGCTTTGTTGCCGGCGGGATGGCCATAGCGGTCGTTGAAATCCTTGAACAAATCCAGGTCCGCCATGAGCAGCGAAAGCAGATGTCCGTAGCGCTCGCAGCGCTTGACTTCGTCTCGCAAACGCTGCGTAAAGAAGCGGTAGTTGGCCAGGCCGGTGAGCTGGTCTGTGTAGGCCATCTGTGTCAACTGCGAGTAGCTTGGCGCATTTTCGTCGTCCTGAATTTTCAGCGCGCGCTCGATATTTTCGAGGTAATCCATCGCGGCGGTTTTGAGCCCGATCGCGCGGCGCAGCGAAATTTGCAAGCGGCGCTGGTGCTGCAGCACACGTTTGAACGTGGCCGCGGCTTTTTCCTCGGGCACGGACAAATCCGCGAGCAGCAGCGCGAGCATCTGGCTGTTGCGCATCGCGCCGGAGGGATGCGACGTGCGCTCGAACTGCGCGTCCAGCAGCAGTTGAATGTCCGACGAGCGTTTGCGCCCGAGCACCAACGCGCGCAGCAACTGCAAATCGATTTCGTGGCCTTCCTTGACATAGTCGGGTTCCACTAGCGCGGGCGCGGATGTGCGTTCGCCGCGGCGAAGAACGACTGTGGTACGTTTTACGCTGCGCTTCGGCATATATTCTCCGCGCGCGATTTTCAATGATTTGAGAAAGAGCCGCAAGGACAGGGTGCACAGGTGCATAAGGCGGGAGATGGGAATAGGAGGCAAGGTCGCGACGGCTGCTCGTATTATAGGACCATCGGGTCCAATCGGGACAGCTTACAAGAGGTGTAGTTTTGCGATTACGCGAGGCAGGCGTCCAGACTTTCGCGCAGCACTCGCCCCAGCAATTCGATTTCGTCCAGCGTGATCGTCAGCGGCGGCACGGCCAGAATTAGATTTCCGATTGCGCGTAGGTTCACGCCGCGCGCGCGGGCGGCGAGCACCACCGCAAGCCCTCCCCGCTCGGTCCCATCGTAGTCGTTGCGGTCGGAGCGGCAAAGTTCGATTGCCGCCATCATGCCGCGCCCGCGCACGTTGCCGGCGTGGGGATGCGCACGCAGCGCATCGAGCATGGTCCAAAATGCGGGAACGGTTTTGGCACGAAGCGTTTCGAGAAATCCGGGTTTGGTTAATTCATCGAGCGCGGCCAGCGCCGCGGCACAGCCGAGCGCCGAGCCGGTGAAAGTGTGCCCGTGGAAAAAAGTTTTGCGCTCCGCGAACGTGCCGAGGAATTGGTTGTAGATTTCGTCCGTCGCCAGCACCGCGGACAACGGCAGCACGCCGGCGGTAAGGCCTTTTGCGAGGCAAACAATATCGGGCCCGTGGTGCAGGCGTCCCGCCTGCACGTTCCGGTCTTTCATCTGCTCAAACGCGAACAACGTCCCCAGCCGCCCCATGCCGACGGCCACTTCGTCGAAAATCGTCAGCACGCCAAACTTTTTTGCAGCGGCGACGACGCGCTCGACATAGCCATCGGGCTGCGGAATCACTCCGCCGGGGCCAAGCACATACGGCTCGATTACCACCGCGGCCAAAGTTTTGTGATGCTTTTCGATTTCGTGTTCCATCGCCTGAGCACACTCGCGCGCGCAACTTTCCGGGTGTTTCTTCCACGGACAGCGGTAGCAATGCGGTGGCGGAACGCGCCGCACTGGAAAGAGCAGCGGCTTGAACGCGGCGTGAAAGGCGTCCACGCCGCCGATGGAGACGGCGCCGAGCGTGTCGCCGTGATAGGCTTCGCCGAGCGCGAGAAATTCGGAACGCTGCGGCTGGCCTCGGTGCAGCCAGAATTGATACGCCATCTTCAGCGCGGCTTCGACGGCTTCCGATCCCGAATCCGCGAAAAACACGTGTCCGAACGGCGGGCCCGCCAAATCCACCAGCCGCCGCGCCAACGCAATCGCCGGCTCGTGCGTGATCCCCAACAGCGTCGAGTGCGAAAATTCTTCAAGCTGCGCGTGAATCGCCCGCTCAACCGCCGCCGGCCGGCAGCCCAGCGCCAGGCACCAATAGCCGCAGTTGGCATCGAGGTACCGCCTGCCGTCCGAGGCGATCAACCAATTTCCTTGCGCGCCCACGACGATCGGGGGCGCCGGCGTTTCGTGAGCGTATTCAGCCATCTGCGTGAAGGGATGCCAGAGGGCGGAGGTGTCGGTTTCGCGGAGATTCATGCACAAAGCATAGCGTGCGCGGGGTTCAAAACAAAGCGCGGGCGATCGACGAATCGCTGCAGATGCTTTCGCCGTCGTTCTTCCGTGTGTCTTTTTCCCGCAATCTGTTACACTCCTGTCATTCCATTTTTTGCCGCCTTTCCCTTTCGGAAGCAACGCTTTTTCGCGGAGTGAAGGGCGGCTATCGGGTTTTGAATGAACGTGAACAAGTTTGTTCCATACGACCGCGTGCAAGTGCTCGCGCTAGATTCGGTGGGTTGGGACGTGCTGCTGCCGCTGGTCGAAGACGGCACAATGCCGGCGCTCGCGTCGTTTTTGAAGACCGCGCATTACGGCGTGCTCGAATCCACCACGCCACCGCACACAGCTGCGGCCTGGACCACTTGGCTGACGGGGAAAGATCCCGGCCAGCACGGCGTGATCGACTTTGTGCGCTTCGATCCGACCGCGCACCGCTTTCGCTTTCACGACAGTACGGTGCAGCGCAATTCGAGCATATTGACGCTGCTGAGCAACGCGGGGATTTCGTGCGGGTCGATTTTTCTGCCGCGCAATTACCCGCCGTACCCGCTGCACGAAGGCTACATCGTGAGCGGATTTGAAACGCCGAGCGTGGAGAGCAATTTCACCGAGCCCTACGAATTGCGCGAAGAGATTTTGTCGGACGCGCCGGCTCTGCATTTCAATTTTGAGGACGATTGGGAGAAGGACGTGGACGACGCGGCGTTTTCGCGCAACATCGACCGCGCCATCGGTTCCGTGGAATTGCTCGAACGGCTGGCGGTGCATTTTCAGCGCACGCGGCCGACGCGCGTGCAGGTTGCGTATTTGCAGGCCACGGACATTTTGTTTCACAAGGCGTGGAAGTGGTGCGATGCGAAGACCGGCGCGAGCAATTTGCGGCGGCGCGAACTGATCAAGAAATTCTTCCGGCGCGTCGATTCGTCGATCAACCGCATCCTCGGATTGCATTCGAGCGAAAGCCGGCGCATGACCGCGATCAATCCGCTGGCGCGCACGCTACGGCTGATCTGTTCGGACCACGGACACGGCAGCAGCGACGGGCGCATCTTCGTCAACAATCTGTTGAAAGAGTGGGGCTATTTGAAGCCGCTTGGCGGTTTGAATAAACTGACGCAGCGCATCGCGTCGTTCAGTTTTCAAAAGGAAGTACGCAAGACGCGCAACAAGGAATTGTCCCTCGACTGGAGCCGCACGCGCGCGTACATGGCGCACGTGGGCATCAATGGGTTTGTGTACCTTAATCTGAAAGGGCGCGAGCCGCACGGGATCGTTTCGCCGGACGAATTTGAATCGGTGCGCGACGGGCTGATTGAGAAATTTCGCGCGGTCAAAATTCCAAACACGAACAAGCCACTATTCGACCGCGTGCTCAAAGGTGAAGAAATTTACGCGCGCAAGGACGAATTGAATCTCCCGGATATTGTGCTGTGCGCAACTGGCGGATTTTTTCCACGAAACAAACTTTCGCACAAATCTCCGATTCAGGTGTCGCCGAATGCCGTCGGCGGCGTGCACCGCCCGGACGGCATCTACGCCATCTCTGGACCGGGCATCGCGCGCAGCGGGCCAGTGGGAAGGCGCGCAAGCATCGCGGACATCTGCCCGACCCTGCTGGCGGCGCTGGGCCAGCCGATTCCGGCGGATGTGACGGGCAAGCCGATGCAGTACATTTTCGAAAATCCGCCGCCATTGCAATCGACGGCGGCCGCGCAGCCCACGGAGCCGGGGCCAGATGCGCCGGTTTACACGAGCGAGGAGCAGAAGGCGGTGGAAAAGCGGCTGGCGGATTTGGGATATTTGGAGTGAAGATATTTCTCGCGCAAAGCGGATTTTCTCACGCAAAGGCGCGGAGGCGCAGAGGAAGGCGCAAAGAAGAAAGAAGAGAAGGGGATGGGGAGTTTATTCGCGGCGGGCGCGGGATTCGCGGTTCGAAAAATGAGGATGGTTGTGTTATACGAAACGATTGGAAAAGGAATATGAGCATGTCTGAAACCGCTGAAAAACTTCCGCGACTTGCCGTGCCGGCGCTCGACGAAATCCTGGGCGTGCCGTTCAAGGTGCTCGACGACGGCTTTGTGCGCGTGGTCGATTACATGGGAACGGACTCGGCGATCGTGCAGGCCGCGCGCGTTTCGTACGGCGCGGGGACGAAGAAAGTTCACGAAGACCGCGGGCTGATCCGCTACCTGCTGCGGCATCGGCACACCACGCCGTTCGAGATGTGCGAGATCAAATTTCATGTGCGTGTGCCGATGGATTGCTGGCGGCAGTGGATTCGGCATCGCACCGCCAACGTCAACGAATATTCGACGCGCTACTCCGTCGCGATCGACGCGACGCAGCACACCGAACCGGGCGCGTGGCGTTTGCAGGCGGCCGGCAACCGCCAAGGCAGCGCGGGGACGCTGGACGAAACGGCGGGCGCGGACCTGTCCCGCAAGGAAACGGAATTGCAGAATTTGTCGCGGGCGCTCTATGAGGAGCGGCTCGCGAAGGGTGTCGCGCGCGAACAGGCGCGCAAGGATCTGCCGCTTTCGACGTACACGGAAGCGTACTGGAAATGCGACCTGCATAATCTGCTGCACTTCATCGGGCTGCGCCTGGACACGCACGCGCAAGAGGAGATACGCGCGTACGCGCGGGTGATGGGCGAGGAGATCGTCAAGCGCTGGTGCCCGCACACGTGGGAAGCGTTTTTGGATTACCATTTTAACGCGGCGCATTTTTCGCGGCTGGAGATGGAGGTGCTCACGGCGCTCACGTCCGGCAAGCCGGATGACGCGCGCGAGAAGGCGGAAGCGTTTGGGTGGCTCGAACGCAACGAGAAGGGCCTCAAGAAGCACCGCGAGCGGAATGAGTTTGAGGCGAAATTGGAGGAGTTGGGGATTGCGGCGCCGTGGTAATTTGGAGCGCCGGCTTCCAGCCGGCCCGGTTCGCGAACACGGCGTTAAGATTCATCGCGGATGGACGCGGATGGACGCGGATTTTTGAAAAGGGTAAAAACATAATTTCTTCGCGTTAATCAACGTTCATTTTGCGTTCATCGACGGTGAAATTTGACATTCGATTGCAGAACATGCCTCTCCTTCATGCACTCACTCGTTCCGAGCTCGAGCGATTCTTCGGCGAGCACGGTCTCAACGTTCACCAATCGTGCGTGACGTTTGAAGCGCTGCATCGCGGCGGCGCTCGCGTTCCGTCAGAGATCGAAGGCGTGAGCATGGCATGCCGGCGCGTTCTGGAGCGAATTGCGCCGCTGCCGGTGCTGGAGGTGGATTCGATTCATCGCGCGTCGGACGGCACGCTTAAATTGCGCCTGCGCACGCAAGATGCGCGCAGCATTGAAGCCGTGATTATTCCGGCGCCGCGGCGCGTGACGCTGTGCGTGTCGAGCCAGGTTGGATGCGCGGCGGGATGTTCGTTTTGCCACACGGCGACGATGGGATTGCTGCGCAATTTGGAGGCGTGGGAGATCATCGAGCAGCACCGCGTCGGGCGCGAAGTCTGGGCGCGCGAACGCCGCGGAGATGCGCCACCGGAGATCACTAATATCGTATTCATGGGGATGGGCGAGCCGCTGCATAATGAAGCGAGCGTGGAGCAGGCGTGCCGCATTCTGGGAGACGGCGCCGGCGTGGGATTCTCGCCGCGCCATTTGGTCGTGAGCACCGCCGGAGTCGGGGCGCGCATCCGGCCGTTCTGGGAATTGAATGTCGGAGCGTTGGCGTTGAGTTTGCATTCGACGCGCGATGATGTGCGCGAAAAACTCGTGCCGCTCAACCGGCTATGCAGCGTCGCGGAATTGCGCCGAATTCTGCTGGGCATTCCGTGGCGCAACCGGGAGTCGGTGACGATTGCGTATTTGCTGCTCGACGGTGTCAATGATTCGCGCGAGGATGCGCGGCGACTTGCCAATTGGATCGAAGGCATCCCGGCGAAAGTGAATCTGTTGGAATTCAATCCCTATCCGGGCAGCCATTTCACGCGCACGAGTCCGGAACAGCTCAGGGCATTTCGCGGTTGGCTGCGCGAATTTGGCGTGTTCAACACGCTGCGGCGCTCGCGCGGGGAGGATGCGCTGGCAGCGTGCGGCCAATTGGCGGCGCGGGAATAAAAGTATGACGGGCCTCCGAGCCCGTTCTATTCCCGCTCACGAAGACTGGACGGGTTCGGACGCCCGTCCTACGCAAAAAAAACCGGACGCACAGCGTCCGGTCAATTCGCGCTCTTCAAGTTTCAATTTGCGCTTACCACATCACCTGGAAATTCACAGCCAAACTGTCGGCGCGGGTGTGGTGGAAGGGCTGGCCGAGCGGGCCGTCGGGCTGCTGCACGAAGTTGTAGTTGACCTGCAGTTTCGCGCTGTTGCCCTTGATGTAATAATTGATGCCCGGCGTATAGACGTGCGTATAACCCACATTAGTCTGTTGGGGATTCGGCGCGGAATAGAAGACGTTCGGCGCGACTTCGTAGCGGAAGGCGAGTTCGAAATTCTTCCACATCGAGCTGCCGCAGTTGCAGAACATCGGGCTGTCGGCCAATTTGTAACCGATTGCGCCCCAATAACCGAAGGTGCTGAACGGATTCGCCTGATCGCCGGCGTTTTGGAAGTCGTTGTTGATCAGATCGATCACGGTCAATGGCGCGTTGCGGTCGCGAAGCCACATACATTCGCCTTTCAGCCACAAACCTTTCAGCGGGCCGGGAGCATAGTACTTGGCCCAACCGTCGTAACCCATCGACCACGTCTTCTCGCGGTCCAGCCCGTTAACCGGGTTGCTGGTCGGAGTGCCATTGCCGGTTTCGCCGTGCCTGCCGACGCGCCCGGACGCGCCCAATTCCGCATGGCCCCAGCAGTCGTCCCACAGCGGACGGACCATCAAGGTCGCGACGAAATCTTTTTGGTCGTTGTCGTCGCTGCGGTTGAGCGACGGGCCAGCGGTTTGGAAAAGGTTGCCGGGACCGTTCCACAGGCCGAGCCAATACTGCAAGCGGCCGCTATCGCCGGCGCCGCTGTACACGCCCGCGCCGCCGTTGCACCACCACGAGCCGTGAATCACCGCGCCGATGTCGCGCGAGAAATTGTTGCCGATGTAGGAGCGCTCGACGAAATCGAGCGTGCCGTTGTCCTGGAAATCTTCTTCATTAAAGGTGGTCAGCATCTGCCCGACGCTCACGTCGTGGTGCGGAATGATGCCGTGGAAATTAATCAGTGCGTCTTGCAACAGGGTCGGGATCGTGCCGCTGCCGGTCTGCACGGACTTGATCACGTTCGTTGTAAATCCGCCCGTCGGGGCGTTGGCTGCGGCGAATTCGGGCGAAAGATTCGCCAGCGATTTCTGTCCGACCGCCAACTGCGGGAAGCTGGTCGCTTCCGCCGCCGGATCGATCTTCACAAACGCGCTGACATTTTCGTGGATGTCCATCGTGAAGCGGACTTCGGCGCGGCGGATGCGGAAGCTGTCGTTGTCGCTGGCTTGATTGGAGTCGATTACGCCCGTTACCGCGGGGCTGTCGAACAAACCGCGCGAATCGTTTTGAATGGAGTAGTACCACACTTGCACCAACCCGCCGATGACCAGTTTGCCGCTGCGCGTGGTCACATTGGCGTCGGGGCCGTATTTGTTGTCCATCATCGTGTCAACCGCGGCGCTGCCCATGCTCGCGTTGTCGGCTGCCTTCTTCGCGTTCACCTGCTCGCGAAGCTTGGCCACTTCGCTGCGCAGTTCCTCCAACTGGCTCTCCACGGTGGCGGCAAACGTCCGCACCGAAAATCCGGCCAGCATCACTGCAGCGAGAACCCACGTGAATTTGACTCGCATCACCCCATCCTCCCTCAAGCTTCCGCAGGCGCCGACAGCGCTCAAGCGGACGATTCGCACGCAATTAAGCCTCAAAGCTCTTCCCAGACCATCTTCGGCAATGAGCGGTATCGCTGCATGTTAAGAGCCGTTCAATTCTTTTGCAAGGCAATTTCGCAAAATGTCGGGCTTCCTGGAAAAATTTATTTCGATGTCAATATCGGCTGTTTTTAGGATGGGCTTTAGGGATGGCGTCGCCTCTTAATGGTAAGCGATGCTGCTCTTTGAACTCTATTAACCTTCCTCCCCCGCACATGCATTTCGCTTGACGAGTCCGCTTTTCCCCGTTAACCACTCTTATTGAAAGGAAAGCTCATGAACAAAATCCAATGGATGTACCATCGCGGCGGCTGAAAGACCTGCCAGAAAGCGCAAGAGTTTCTTGCGCGCGCGCGCCAGAAGCCGGCTGTAACCGTTGACGCGAAAAAGGCGGCGCTTTCGAAAAACGACGCGTTGAAGCTGGCCGCCGGCGCGTCGAAAATCATCGCGACGAAAGGCAGAAGAGTCGTGACGATTGATCTGGAGAAGGACAAGCCCACACGCGATGAACTCGCCGCGCTGATCGTCGGTCCGTCGGGCAACCTGCGCGCGCCGGCGGCGTGGGTCGGCAAAACGCTGCTGGTCGGCTTTGATGAAGCGATGTACAAAAACGAACTGACGGCAGAAAACGGACCTTGATGCCTGGCGCTAAACCGCCGGCGCGGACAATTGCTTCGAGCGCCACAGCGCAAAAAAGAGACTCTTACTTTCGCGGAGCGAAAGGCGGCAATAATCGTTGTCCAACGCTCACAAAGACGCTATATTCGACTCCTTGAGTTTCCGGAAGTTGGCCGATAACAGAGGCCACTACTATTTGAGGTGTTGCTGAAAATGGCGCGAACGACAAGACCGGGGATGGGGATGGGCGGCGGTATCGGGGGGATGGGTCCGGGAATGGGGCCTGGACGCATGGAAATATGCAGCTTTTGCAACCGCAGCGCCGACCAAGTCGAACGCCTGATTGCCGGCCCGCCTGACATTTACATTTGCAACGAATGCGTCGATCTGTGCAATTCGATCATCGCTAAAGACGCGCCGCAGCGCGGCAAAAACCCGCTCAAACTCAAGCGCGTCCCCGCGCCGCACGAGTTGAAAGCCGATCTCGACCAGTACGTCGTCGGCCAGGATCGTGCGAAAAAAGTGCTCTCCGTCGCCGTACACAACCATTATCAGCGCATCCTTAATAAGGAGAAAGCTCGCTCCGAAGACGTGGAACTTGAAAAAAGCAACGTCTTGATGATCGGTCCGACCGGTTGCGGCAAGACGCTGATGGCGCGCACGCTCGCCAAGACGCTGCAAGTGCCGTTCGCCATCGGCGACGCCACGACGCTGACCGAAGCCGGCTATGTGGGCGAAGACGTCGAGAACATTCTGCTGCGCCTGCTTCAAGCGGCCGATCACGATCTCGACGCGGCGGAGCGCGGGATTATTTACATCGACGAAATTGACAAAGTCGGGCGCAAGAGCGAGAACCCGTCGATCACGCGCGACGTGTCGGGCGAAGGCGTGCAGCAGGCGCTGCTGAAGATTCTCGAAGGCACCGTCGCCAACATCCCGCCGCAGGGCGGGCGCAAACATCCCGAGCAGAAATACATTCAGATGGACACGAGCAACATTCTGTTCATCGCCGGCGGGACGTTCGAAGGCATCGACGAACACATTTCGAACCGCATCGGCAAAAAGCGCATCGGTTTCGGCGGCGAAGGCCACGATCCGGGGATGCTCAAGGACCGCGCGAAATTCCTCAAGCACGTGGACACCGACGACATTTTGAAATTTGGGATGATTCCGGAATTGATTGGGCGCTTCCCGATCGTCACGGCGCTCGAACCGCTCGACGAAGCCGCGTTCATCAGCATTCTCACGCAGCCCAGGAATGCGCTGGTCAAGCAGTACAAGAAATTCATGGAGCTTGAAGGCGCCAACTTGAGTTTCGAGCCAGAAGCGCTGCGCGCGATCGCGACAAAAGCCGCCGCCAAAGGCACCGGCGCTCGCGGCCTGCGCAGCGTGATCGAGGAAGTGATGCTGGAGATCATGTACGACATTCCGTCGCGCACGGACGTGACCAACGTGGTGATCACGAAGGCCATGGTTGAGCGCGGCGTGAAAGCGTTCTCCGACGTGGCGCCGCCTCCGCCGGTTCAAGCGCCCACGCCGATTCCGAGCGTAAGCGCTGTGTTGCCGCAGGAAGAGCGGCGGGAAAGCGCGTAGCGTTTTTCAGCGGCTACATCATCCGCTGGCGCTTGTTCAAATACGCCAGCAACGCGGAACTCAATAATTGATCCGTCGTCAGCGGCACGAAGTCTATGTCGTTCTGCTGGCAGAAACGCTTGATCGTGCCGGTGTGCGCTTCGATCGCGTCTTTGTAGGCCTTGGCAATGTAGCTGCCCTGCGCGACCATCACGTTGCGATTTTCGGCGTCGATGAATTCGATGTTGTCGCGGTACGGAAACGTGCGCTCTTCCGGCGCGAGCAGATGAAACACGATCACTTCGTTGCGGCGGATACGAAATGTCTTCAAGCTCGCAACGATTTTTTCGGTGTCGTCGAGCAGATCGCTGATCAGCACGATCAAGCCGCGTTTGGGAAAGCGTTCGGCGAGACGCTCCAAACCCTTCTCGGTATCGGTGCCTTTTTCAGGCGAGGCTTTCGCGAGAACCGAATAAAGCAGATGCAAATGCGGCGTGCTTGAAACGGCGGGTATGACTTCCGGCGGCGCGTCGCGAAAAACCGCCAGCCCGGCAGCGTCGCCTTGATGAATCATCAGATACGCCAGCGCCGCGGCAAGGCTGCGCCCGTAAATCCATTTCTGAATCCCCGCCGATTTCCCTTGCGGCAGCGCGCCGTCGCCGCCAAAACTCATCGAACCCGACGCGTCGAGCAGAATATGGCAGCGCGTGTTGGTGTTTTCTTCGAATTGCTTGATGTAAATGCGGTCGGTGCGCGCGGCGACTTTCCAGTCGATGAACTTGAAACTATCGCCCTTGGCGTATTTGCGGTACGAACTGAATTCCGACGAAAAACCGTGGTACGGGCTTTTGTGCAGGCCGATGAGGAAGCCCTGCACAATAAATCGCGCGACGAGTTCGACGTTGGAGACCCGCGCGATGATCTTCGGGTCGAGAAAGCGCGTGTCGCCGTCGGCTTTTTTAGATTCGAGAGTTTCAACCATGCTGGCCAAAGCTTATCCGCACGCTTTCCCCTGGCCAAACATCTTTTCCTGCCGCCGCTTCATCTCCTCGTCCGAAACGTCTTCCACATGCGTCGCAATCCACCATTGGTTCCCAAACGCATCTTTCACGCCGGCGTTGCGGTCGCCGTAAAACTGATCGGCCGGCGCCATCAACGATTCGCCGCCGGCGGCCATCGCGCTGTTGTAGAGCGCATCGGTGTCCGGAACGTACAGATAAAAGCAGGCGACCGACGCGGGCTTGCCCGGCGGCGGTTCGGCAAGCATCACCATCGAATCGCCGATTTGGACTTGCGCGTGCATCACGCGGCCGTCGGGCGTTTTGTGGCAGATGATTTCTTTCGCGGCAAACGCCTGTTTCAAGAATTCGATCAGCTTCGCTCCGTCCGGAACGAGCAGGTACGGCGTGACGGTGTGGAATCCGTCGGGAATCGGTTTGACTGCCATGGAATCCCCCTTTTGATTATTTGCCCATGAGTAATCGAACGATGTACAACTCCAGTGCCTCATAATCCCGCGCCGCGCGCAATTCCGCCACTTTCCTTTCATCCACGCGCCGAACTACTTCGGCCAAGTCCTTGAAAATCGCCAGCGAATTCGCCAGATGCCGCATTGACACGTCTTGCTTCTGCGTGCGCATCGCTTTCACGTCCAAGCCCACGTACTCGCCCTTCGCGCCGAAGCCGCCGCGCGCGAGCACCCAGACTTGATTGAACGCGCGCCGCAGATTCACCGCGCCGAAGGCTTTGTCCTGATCGTACTTTAAGCCGTCCTGATCGTTGAGATGCACGCCCCACAATTTTCCGAGCGACAAACACAGGGCCATGTCGTCCGATGGATCGGCGCCCAGCAGCATCGAATGCGCCGACTCGATCAGAATGCCGACGCGCGCGGGATCGCTGGTCGTCGCGCCCATGGCGAGAAAATGGCCGGGCGAAGGCATGTACATCGTGTCCATCGGCTCGTTGGGTTTCATCTCGCCCAAAATCAAAATCGACTTGTCGTGTGCCAGCAGCGCGTTCAGATAATCGCGGTACCGCTTATAACTCTCGAACGGGTCTTTCGCCTCGCGGATGTACGTGCCTTCGCGCGCGGGCCAGAGCACGATTTTTTTCGTGCCCAATTCCAGCGCGATGTCAATCGAACGCTTCGAGCGCTCCAGCGCATACTTGCGCATCGCCGGATCGTTCGCGGTCCACCCGCCGTCGATAGTGTTCGGATGCTCCCATAATCGCGGCGCGACAAATTCCGCGCCGAGCCCCAAATCCTTAAGCTGCTTGCGCATCGCCTTCACGCGCGCGGACGTTTCCGCCGGAGTCAAGTCCACCGGGCACACGTCGTCGTCATGAAACTGAACTGCACCGAAGCCCAGGTTCTTAAAAATCTCCAGCTTTTTGTTCCACGTAAATTCCTCGCGCACCGCCGGGCCGAACGGATCAGCGCCGGGATGAAGATTCCACGGGCCGACCGAGAAACGAAATTGAGCTTTGCCGACTTTGAGCACGGACATGGTTCGATCTCTCCTTTATTTTTCTCGCAGAGGCGCGGAGGCGCAGAGACGGAATATGAGGATTACACCGAAACGGTCGGCGAAACGGATTTGGGCGCAAGGGCGATTTTGCGGGCGTCAATCCAATCGCGGCGGACGCTCCACACAAAACCAATCAATAGCGCGGCGGCGAGCCAGCATTCGGGCTGCTCGTAGATGCCCCACCATTCGAAATGCTGGCGGCTGCGGGTCCAGACGCCAATGTCGAGGTTCTCCAGCACTGCGACTACACGCGAGCCATCGTATGACGCCATGGGCATTCCCGCGATTTTCACATCGCCAGCAGCCAACGACGCTCGAATCCAAGGAGGCCCGGCTTCATTTGAGTCCACGGACAAATCGAAAAGAAATGAACGATCCTGCACCCAGTTGCCGGACATCGATTCCTCAGCATGCTCGGCCGTCGCGACTCCCAACTTTTGGCGTCCCGGCCGCACGAAGAACCACCACGCTCCGTCCCGCGAGTACGTACCCATCCAACTCATCCCGCAGACGTTCATGGGCGGACCCAATATGCTGCTGGATACTTCCGTGACCGCAGCGCCTTCAGCCGGCATCGTGTACCTTGTAAGTTGCGCTGGAAGCTCGAAGGCATCTGGATCGACGCCCCAATTCACCATCCTCAATTGGTCCCTGTCCCAATCGACTTTTGATCCATCCTTGCGCACAGGTGACAATGAATAGCAGGAAAAGTAAAGCGGGTAATCGTTCGTTCGGCGTGGATTTTCAATCACTTCATACTCATCGAGTTCGACCTTGTAGCAAGGCTTGGGCGCATCCCAGCACCAGCGGCGCTGCGACGATTCAACATCATAACACTCTAGCGCATACGTGAAATGCGGCGCCTTGTCGGGATCGAAGCGCTTTATGTGACGTATCAGCATATGGTCGTTGCACACGAAGTCCGATTCACCCATTCGCTCGATTTGGAAAACGCGTTTGAAGCCTTTCGCCTCGTAGATTGAAGTTGTTTTACCGGATTCCTCTTTTAGAAAGCGGCCCTTTTTCGAAAACGAGAGCGTGTGTTCGCTTTCAAAAATCGTTTGCTTGTTTTGATAATCGACAATCTTGCAACGGACGAATTTCGCGTCATGGCTCAAAGGCGCCATGGACACAACGGCTTTCGTCATTGGCGTCGGATCGTTTGCATTTTTTATACGCAGCATTACCGGCCGGTTGTCGGAGATTTCGGTGAGCAACCAGTCGAATCGATTGTGCCAGCGGCAATTCCGCACGATCTCAGAAGCGCCAACTTTCATTTCATCCAAATTCAATACCGCGATGCAATGTTCATGCGTGCCGGGTCTTCCTTGCATGTCGCCGAGAAGCAGAAAGCGCCCGGACGGTGACAAGTCGCACGTCGATAGGGACACCGTCCAATAACGCTCGCGCTCGCGCGCATCTTCGTTTGAGGGGTGATATTGAGTCCATCGTTTAAACGCCCACGGCTCCCTCACGCGCCACACCAACATTACCCCGCCCACCAGCAGCGTGGCCAGCAGCAGCGTGCGTAGCGAGAATCGAATGCGCGGGAATTTCATGACGCATTCTCACCCCACCGCTTGACCAGATCATGCTCGATCTTCAAATGGTCCAGCACGCGCGCGACGACGAAATCGACCAGTTCGGCGACGGATTTGGGTTTGTTGTAAAAACCCGGACTGGCGGGGAGCACCAGCGCGCCGAGTTCGGAAAGCGTGAGCAGGTTTTTCAGGTGCACCGTCGAGAGCGGCGTTTCGCGCGGGACGACGATCAGCGGGCGGCGTTCTTTGAGCATCACGTCGGCGGCGCGTTCGATCAGGTTGTCGGACATGCCGTGCGCGATGGCGGCGGCGCAGCCCATCGAACACGGCGCGATCACCAGCGCCTCGATGCGGTAGCTGCCCGACGAGGCGGACGCGGCGATGTCGTCGTGGCGATGATAGACGAGATTCTTGGCGCTCTTCAAGCCGAGCGATTTGGGATCGAAGCGTTCGATGTTTATGGAGATGTTCTCTTCGAGTTTCAGGACTTTTTGCGCGGCGGGCGAGATCATCAGATGCGTTTCGATGTGGTCGCGCGCGGCGAGTTCTTCGAGGATGCGGCGGCCATAGATGGCGCCGCTGGCGCCGGTGAGGGCGAGAGCGATGCGGCGAGTGAGCGGCTTTGGCACAGGTGCCTTTCATTTGTAGAACGGGCTGCCAAGTCCGTCCAATGCGAGCGTTGCGACTTGCCGTCCAATGTCTGTGTCGAGGAACTCGCGACGGGTGCCGATGAGGTGGGCCACCCGCCTGGTCCCTGGCTCCTAACTTCTATTGCTGATCTCCTGCCCCATCACCTCCATTAATTCCTGCAAACGCACTTCCCGCTCCTCCGGATTTTCGCCGACCACTGTGATGTGGCCAAGCTTACGGCCCGGCTTCGGCGCTTTGTTGTAGAGGTGCAGGTGCGCGCCCTTCACGGACAGGATATCGCGCACTACCGGAACCGTGCCGATCAAATTCAGCATCACCGTATAACCGAGGGCGTGCGCCGAACCCAGCGGATAATCCAAACCGGCGCGCAAGTGATTTTCGAACTGGCTGGTCTCGGCGCCCTCGATGGTCCAGTGCCCGGAGTTGTGAACGCGGCAGGCCATTTCGTTGGCGACGAGGTTGCCGTGTTTTTCGAAAAGCTCGATGGCGAGCACGCCGTCGTAGTTCAGCGCATTCAGCACGCGGGTGGCGAGTTCCTCGGCATGCGGCTGCATGGCGGGCGTCAAATTCGGCGCGGGCGCGCGCGCGACGCGCAGGATGCCGCCTTCGTGGACATTTTCGACGAGCGGATAAAAGACCGTTTGACCGCTGCGGTTGCGCGCGGCGAGAATCGACAGTTCGCGGTCGAAATCGACGAAGCCTTCGAGAATCAGATTCCTGCCGCCCAGCTCACGGAAGGCTTCATCGATATGCGATTCGTTGCGGATGACAAACTGGCCTTTGCCGTCGTAGCCCATTCGCCGCGTTTTCAAGATCGCGGGCAGCCCAAATTGTTCAACCGCGCCGCGCAACGCATCGACGTTTTCAACGCAACAAAACGGAGCCGTGGGGATACCGAGCGAATTGAAGAGCGTTTTCTCCGCGAAACGGTCTTGTGACGCCTCGAGCGCTTCGGGCGGCGGAAAGACGTGCGGCACGCATTCGGCGAGCAGCCGAGCCGATTCGACAGGCACGTTTTCGAACTCGTAGGTGACCGCGTCCAAGCCCTGCGCAAAACTTTTCAGCGCACCGGCGCTGCGGTAGTCTTCGGCGTGTTGTTCGGCCAGATCGTTGGCTGGCCCTTTTGCGGTCGGATCGAAAAACCGAAAGCGCATCCCCAGTGGAAAACCATGCAGCGCCAGCATCCGCCCAAGCTGCCCCGCGCCAAGAACGCCGATCTTCATGCCTGCTCCACAAAATCCAAAATTCAAGGATTCAGAGTTTAAGGTTCCAGCCGCTAAACTCAAATCTTGATCTTCAAACCTTGCGTTAGATCAGCAACTTTCGCACCAGCCATGTTTTCACGATTTGGGTCAAGATCACGTAGCACAACAGCGTGGCCAGCAGCAGCGGCCAATACAGGTGCGGCAGCGCGGTAAAACCGAGGTAGCCGGCGAGGGGCGAAAACGGAAGGTACGCGCCGATCGCTATGATTATTGACGAGGTTACGATCAACGGCCAACTCGCGCGGCTTTGAATGAAGGGAATCTTGTTGGTGCGGATGATGTGGATGATGAGCGTCTGCGTGATCAGCGATTCGACAAACCACCCGGTTTGAAAGAGCGAAGCGTTGTTCCAGCAATTAAAGACGTAAAGCATAATGAAGTAGGTCGTGTAATCGAAAATCGAACTGCACGGCCCGATCAGCACGATGAAGCGCGCAATCAGATTCATCGACCACGGCCGCGGTTTCGCAATTTCCTCGGGGTCCACGTCGTCGCTCGGAATGGGCACCTGCGAAAAATCGTAGAGCAGGTTGTTCGTCAAAATCTGCAGCGGCCTCATCGGCTCGAACGGCAGAAAAATGCTGGCCCCCAGCACGCTGAACATGTTTCCAAAATTCGAACTCGCTCCCATGCGGATGTATTTCAAAATATTGGCGAAAACCTTGCGCCCTTCCAGCACGCCTTCTTCGAGCACCAGCAGATTCTTTTCCAGCAGAATCATGTCCGCCGATTCCTTGGCGATATCGACCGCCGTGTCCACCGAAACCCCCACGTCGGCGGCCCTCAGCGCGGCGGCGTCGTTGATGCCGTCTCCCAGGAATCCAACCACGTGCTTGCGCTGCTGCAGCGTCTGAATGATGCGCTGCTTGTGCGCCGGCGACAGCCGCGCGAACAACGTCGTCTCTTCCACCGCATTGGAAAGCTCGGCGTCCGTCATGGTTTCAATCGCGGGACCGAGCAGAATATGGTCGGTCGGCAAGCCGACTTCCTTGCAGACTTTTTTGCTGACCAGGTTGTTGTCGCCGGTTAATACCTTGACGGCGATGCCGTGGTTCTTCAATGCCTGCAGCGCCGCCATGGCGCTTTCCTTCGGCGGATCGAGAAATGCGATGTAACCCTTCAGCGTCAGTTCGGTTTCATCGGCGGTCGAATAGCTTTGCTTCTTGGGCGGATCTTTATAGGCGATGCCGAGCACCCGGAAGCCGTCGGCGCTTAGGTCCTCGTATTCTTCGCGCAGCGTGCTGATCAGCAAATTGTCGATGGGGAAAATTTTTCCGTTCAATTCAAAAGTTGTGCAGCGCTTGTAGATTTCCTCGGTGGCTCCCTTGCAAATCAGACGATGCGCACCATCGGGTTTTTCCACAACGACCGACATCATTTTGCGCTGAAAATCGAAAGGGATTTCATCGAACTTGCTATACGTGCTGACTTTCAGCGTGTCGTGCAGTTCCTTGTACTCCAGAACCGCGCGATCTAGCAAATTCTTCAGCCCGGTTTGGAAATGGCTGTTCAGGTACGCCAGCGCGAGTACGTCGTCGTCCTCCTTGCCCGCCACGTCGCAGTGCTGCTCCAAAATCACCTTGTCCATCGTCAGCGTCCCGGTCTTGTCCGTGCAGAGCACATCCATCGCGCCGAGATTCTGAATGGAATTGAGCCGCTTCACGATGACCTTCTTGCGCGACATCGCCAGCGCGCCTTTGGACAGGCACACCGTCACGATCATCGGCAGCATTTCGGGCGTGAGGCCCACCGCCACCGCCATCGAGAAGAAAAACGCTTCCATCCAGTTCTGCTTGAACAAGCCCTGGATCAGGAACACTGTCGGCGTCATCACGCACATGAATGCGATCATCAGCCACGTGAATCTGTTGATGCCCTTGTCGAAAGCCGTTTGTATCTGCTGGCCCGTAATGGCGCGCGCGATTCCGCCCAGGTACGTGTTTGAGCCGCTCGCCACGACAACTGCCGTCGCCGTTCCGCGCTCCACGCTCGTTCCCAGGAAACAGACATTCGGGCTTTCCAGCGGCGGCCGATCGGCCTGTTCGTCGCGATGGTCAAATTTTTCGATGGGAAGCGACTCGCCGGTGAGACTGGATTGAATCACGAACAAATCCTTGCACGCCAGCACGCGCAAATCCGCGGGAATCATGTCGCCGGCGGCGAGCTTGACGACGTCTCCAGGCACAAGCTTCTCGAGCGGAATTTCCACCGCTGCGCCGTCGCGGAGCGCCGTCGCCGTCACGCTGATCATGGCCTTGAGCTTCGCGGCGGCCGTGTCCGCGCGTTTTTCCTGCACGAAGCGGATGATCACGCCCAGAAAGACCATGGTGAACATGATGACGCAAGATGGTATGTCGCCGGTCAGGGACGACAGGATTCCCAGCACCGCCAGCAAAATAACGAGCGGATTTAGAATGGAATGCAATAAGAGTCCGTACCAAGTCTGCTGATGTTCCTGCCCGACGATATTCTCGCCGAATTTTTCGATCCGGATCGCGGCTTCGTCGGTCGTCAGCCCGTTTCGCGATGACTCCAGCTTTTTGACAATGGCATCCGCGTCCGATTTCGACGCCTCGATCAGCAGCGGATTGACGCTGATAGACGGCCGCCCCTTCCGCTGCTGGTTCAGTATTCTCTTGACGGCTGCTGAAATCATCGCAATTTCCCTCGGCAACATCTGAGCGATAGGAGCGTTCCCGACGAACTAATTTCACAAGAACACCTTCGGCGCGCGCGCCTTCCCCAACTCCTCACCCGCTTTCCGTTGATTTGTCCGTTATACCCGCGATTTTTTTCGTGCAAGCTTTTACAGCGCCATTTCATTTGAATTAACGAAACATTCATACTGCTAAATCACCTGCATCCGCTTGCGCAGCGCCCATTCCGCGCCGAGGCACAGCACCACCAGCGCGAACGGCACCCACGAATCGCTGAGGACATACTCGCGCATTTCGGTTTTGATTTTGCCGGAGAGCTTGATTGTGTCCGGCAGATTCCGCGCCGTGGTTGCGTCGAAATACTGCCCGCCGCTGGATGACGACAATTGGCGCAGCAGCGCATCGTTCAAGGCCAGGCGATCGAATTCGCCGGCGGGGCGTTCGACGAGAAATTCGCCGGTCGCTCCGCCTGCCGCGATGTGATGCAGGCCAGGAGTCTTTGCCACGAATTGCGATTCCAAACGTTCGCCGCTTTGGCCGAAGTCAATCTTAATTTGTGGTGCAGGCGGCCCGCCTGCAAGCGGCAGCGGCTCCGAAATCGTCCCCTCCTTTATTGACGATAGATCACTCCCGGATGCGTAGACGTGCACGGTCTCGCCCAACTTGTACACGTCCTTGTCCGTCGAGATCGTGACTGCGCCCTGCTGCTCGGGCGCAAGCTGGCGATTCGCCGCCCAGCGAATCGCCTGGCCCCAGAAGCGCGCAAACAGGCTGTCGCCGCCGCTGTCTTTGTAGCGCGTGGGCCACGACCAATCCGAATCCGACGCGAAGGCGAAGACGCGCCCGTTGCCGTAGCGCTGCGCGAAGACCACCGCGTACGAACCTTTCTCACCGGACGCGCGCGCCAGCACCTGCGCGCCGGGTTTGGGTTCGCCCAGCGTGTACACGCTGTGGATCGGCAGCAATTTCTCCAGACCGCCGAACGCGGGATGCACCGCGCCTTCCGGCGTGAGCGTCAGGTTGAACGTGCCGGTCAATTCTCTCGTCGAAGCCAGCGACGCCGGCATCATCACGTCCAGGCCCAGCATCGGCAGGCCGCCGGCCGAATACGATTCTTTGCCGGCGAGCAGAATCAATCCGCCACCGTCTTCGGAGACGTGCTGCTTGAGCGCTTCAACTTGCGCCGCGGTCAGGTCGCTGCCGCGCATGTCGCCGAGGATCACGCAGTCGTAGCCCTTGAGCGTTTCGCGCGTTGAAGGAAAAAGCTGCCCGCCGGATTCGCTGGCCGCCGACGATTGGTAAATCGAATCGACATTCGTGCGCAGCAGTGCTTGCAGCGCAATCTGCGGGTCGCGTTTCAAAACTCCGGTGAGAAATTTGTACGACCAGCGCGGTGTGCCTTCGTAATAGAAGACGCGAATCTTCTGGCCGGTGACGCGCACCGAAAAAAAGCGGCTGTTGTTTTCGGCGATCTTCTCTTTTGCATGTGGCAGCACGCGCGCTTCCAAATCATACAAGCCGGGCTGTTCGGGCGTGAATTTCAGCGCCGCGTGAGTCGTGTCTTTCTGCAATTCAATATTGTCCTCGGCCAGAATTTGATCGCCGCGCACGATTTGAATCGTGGCGCGTTCGCCGGCCAGATTTGTTTCGCGCAATTCGAGCTTCACTTCGACTTGCGTGTGCACAAACGCTTCGCGGTCGGCTTTCACGTCCGCCAGCGCGATATCGGGAAATTGAACCATCGCTTCGTGCAGCGAACCGAGTCCCACTGTGTAAATCGGCGGGCCCGGCGGCAATTCCGCCGCGCTTTTCGCGCCAGTTTCGCAGCCGTCGGTAAGCAGCACGATCGCGGAAAGCGGCGCTTTCTGTTTCTCGTCAAGCACGGCTTTGAGCGCCGCGGCCAAATCAGAGGCATCGCCAGTCGGTTGAATCTTCGCCAATTCAGCGGGGCGCGCGGCACCGTCGAACGCGTGCACTTGCGTCGATGCAATGTTTTCGAGCTGCGCCAGCACGCCTTGCGATTCGAGCACGCGCCGCGCGGTGTCGAAGCGCGATTCGCCGCCGATTGAATCGCGCACCGCCATTGAGCGCGATGCATCGACGAGCACGACGATGCGCTGGCTGTCCCGCGGCGCGCGATTCAAGCGCAAAATCGGATTCGCCACCAGCAGCACGCACAGCAGCACTGTGGCCGCGCGCAGTCCCAGCAGCGCGCGCGGAATCCACACGCCGTAATCGCTCACTTCCAGCACGCGGCGGTAGCTCAGCCACACGAGCGCCAGCGCCGCGGCGATTGACGGCGCCAGCAGCCAGATCGAGATGCCGCTTCCAAGACTTACCATGGTCTACAGATTACAGCGCATGAGCGTGAATTGCACGAACCTCGCGCACGCGTGCATGCGTCTTTCGCGGTTCATTCCCTTTTTTCCTTGGCGGAATGGCTTCTGCGCTGTAGAAAGTATGTCTCAACCTCGACCTTCCGATCGTGCAAATCGAGTGAGGCACGCTTTAACGTTTGAAGTGCACCCATTCCAAAGCGTCTAATTGTAGTCATAAGGAGCAACTGTTTGTCTAAAAAAGTTTGCAGCACCGAAGTGGTTTCTCATTTTTCCCCCGTCGAATCGTTCAGTATAGCCGCACCGACGATCACCACGCCACAGATTGAAGAAGCAAAGCAGCGCATCGACTGGGTGCGCTGCATTCCATTTTTTGCCATGCATTTGATGTGCTTGGGCGTGATCTGGGTGGGATTCAGTTGGATCGCCGTGGCTGTCGCGGCGCTGCTTTATTTTGTGCGCATGTTCGCGATCACGGGGTTTTACCACCGCTATTTTTCGCACAAAACGTTCAAAACCTCGCGTGTGATTCAATTCATGCTGGCGATGGTCGGCAATTCCGCCGTGCAGCGCGGGCCGTTATGGTGGGCGGCGCATCATCGCGCGCATCACGCGCACTCCGACGAAGAAGACGACGTTCACTCGCCGCACCAGCATTCGTTCATGTGGAGCCACATGTTCTGGATCACCACGCGCGAGAATTACAAAACCAATCTCAAGGCCATTCCCGATCTGGCCAAGTATCCTGAATTGCGTGTGATCGACCGCCACGACTGCCTCGTTCCTATCGCGCTCGGCACGCTGATGTTCCTGCTGGGTTTTTTCCTCAATTACTGGTTCCCGTCGCTGGGCACTTCCGCGATGCAGATGCTGGTGTGGGGCTTCTTCATTTCAACGATCGTGCTCTTCCACGCCACCTGCACGATCAATTCGCTGTCGCATCTGCTCGGACACAAGCGCTTTCGCACCAAAGATCACAGCCGCAACAATCTTTGGCTGGCATTTTTGACGTTGGGCGAAGGCTGGCACAACAACCACCATTTTTACCCGGCCTCGACGCGGCAGGGGTTTTATTGGTGGGAGATCGACATCACGTATTACATGCTATGGTGCATGGCGCGGCTGGGCATCATCTGGGATTTGCAGCCGGTGCCGGTGCGCATCTATGAAAAGGCGCGCGAACACAGGCGCATGAAATAATTCGTTCACGCAAAGACGCAAAGTTTGACGCAAAGTTCGCAAAGAAGAGGTAAGATTTTCTTTGCGGATTTTGCGTTTTTCTTTGTGATATGCGTTGACAAAAGTGTAACCTTGGTTACATTCTCTAGCCGATGTTGAAAACGCGTCGTTGAGGAACGTCGCGTTCAAAAGCGCGGGGGAATCGAGCCATGTACAAGAAAATCCTCGTGGCGCTGGACGCCAGCACTGCGGACCAAAGCGTCGTGCCGCATGTCGCACAATTGGCGAAACTGCTGGGATCGTCGCTGCTGCTGCTGCATGTCGCGGACGGCTGGGTGGCGCGCAATTACGACAAATTGCAGCTCGCCGATTCGGAAGAGATGAAGAAGGATCGGAGCTATCTTGAAACGATAGCAGCGAAACTGCGCGCGGATGGATTGAATGTCGCGACCAAATTGGCGCTGGGCGATCCGCCGACGGAAGTGCTAAAAGCCGCTGAAAGCGAAGACTGCGATCTGATTGCGATGACCACGCACGGCCACCGGCTGATCGGCGACATTTTTTTCGGCAGCACCATCGAAGAAGTGCGGCACGCGTCGCAGATTCCGCTGCTGATCGTGCGCAGCGCGGCGAAGCCGACGCCGGTGGTGTGAGGCGATCGCCGCGTTTGTGAAGACACCGTTAGCGTGCTTGCGGGCGGCGCGTCGCCGCCTATAAAAAGCACTGTTTTCCATTGAATCGATAACGAATGCGGGCATGGGAGGGGGCTGCACGTGCGAAATTATATCAATCGAGTGGCATGGCCATCTGTGTGGCGCATTGCTGCGGCGACGATTGTGGTCGTGGCTTCCGGCGTTCGGGCTTTGGAGAGCGCGGCCACCGCCGGCCCAAAACTGGATGCTCAAACGCTGCTGGACGCGCTGCGCGCGCTGCCGGTGTCCGAACGCATCGCGATTCTTAAGAAATTAGACCAGGAGCAGAGCGGAAACGTCGCGCTGCCCGGCCAAAACAGTTTGCTCAATGATAAGGAAATGCAACCGGAACTCATTCCGCCTGTTGCTGAAAAATCAGTCGGTGAAAAAGAGGAGAAGAAGGAAGAGGAGAAGAAATTCGTGCCGGAAGACATGAACATGCACTATCAAGGCACCGTTATCACGATGGTGCACGACCATTTTCATTCGCCTTATGAAGGCATCAACAGTTTGCAACGCGAAGAAGGCAATCGTTTCAATGCCTCCGCGACAGGAACCTTTTTTTTCGGCCGAAAACTCTGGGAAGGCGGCGAGTTCTACCTCAACCCGGAGTTCGCCGGTGGCGAAGGATTCAGCGGCGTGACCGGCATCGCCGGCTTTCCGAACGGCGACATCACGCGCGTCGGGCAGCCGCCGCCCACCATTTATATCGCCCGGTTGTTTCTAAGGCAGACGTTCAATCTGGGCGGCGAAAAGGAGAACGTTGAGGGCGGTCCCAATCAATTAGCCTCGACACGCGACGAAAAACACTTAATCGTCACGTTCGGAAAAATCGCCGCGACGGATGTCTTCGACACGAATAAATTTAGCCACGATCCGCGCGGGCAATTCATGAATTGGTCGCTGATGGACAACGGCGCGTGGGACTATCCCGCCGATACGCGCGGCTATTCGCCGGGGCTGACCATGGAGTACGGGCAGAAAGGCTGGGCGCTGCGTTACGGCGCGTTCGCCGTCGTCAAAAGCGCGAACGGCGCGGAGTACGATTACCATTTCGACCGCGCGCTGTCGCACAATCTTGAATTTCAGAAGAGCTATTCAATCTGTTCGAAGGAAGGTTCGACGGCGCTGCTCGCGTACGCCAACAATGCGCACATGGGCAGTTATCGCGAAAGCGTTCAGGAAGCGGCGGCCAACGGCTCCGTTCCAAACCTCAAGAGCACTCAAGCCTATCGCACCAAATACGGCTTCGGGCTGAACAGCGAGCAGAAAATCATCGGCGATCTCGGCGCGTTCTTTCGCGCGGGCTGGAACGATGGCCAGTCCGAATCGTGGATGTTCACCGAAATCGACCGCACTGTGTCGCTTGGACTGAGTCTAAACGGCAACCGCTGGAAGCGCCCTGACGATTCAATCGGCCTCGCGGGCGTGATCAACGGAATTTCCAATGCGCACCAGGATTTTCTGCGCGCGGGCGGGCACGGTTTCATCATCGGCGATGGGCGGCTGAATTATTCGACCGAGAAAATCATCGACGCGTTTTACAAATTGTCGATGACGAAGAATCTGTTTTTGACGCTGGATTATCAGCACGTCGAAGCGCCGGCGTACAACCACGACCGTGGACCGGTGAATATTGGCGGGGTGCGGTTTCATGCGGAGTTTTGAGTTTTGAGTGCTGAGTGCTGAGTCCTGAGTCCTGAGGACCCCACGGGCTGAAAGCCCGTGTTACTTTCAGAATCGCCGTCATCGCAAACCGCCTCATTCGTCAAACCAGTGCGACGAGTGTGTTGCAGTAGCTGAGCATAGAATTGCTCGCCTTCCTATTAAGGAGGTTTAGTCATGCGGTTCACGTGGATGTTGTGCGGAATGGCGCTGTTGGGGCTGGCTTTGGCCGGCAATGGGGCGAGCGCTTCCGAAGGATTTGAGGATATCGCCAAATTGGCCAAAGCCGGAGTGACGGAGGAGCAACTGGTGACTTTTGTAAAGGCGTCGCCTGTTGCGTACGATTTGGGCGTCGATGAAATTTTGTATTTGAGCGATTTGGGCGTGACGCCGGCGGGGATCACGGCGATCGTCGATCATGGCAAGGATTTGCGCGCCGGAAAAACGGACACGACGGCGAAGAGCGAGATTGCCGACAACACCGATGCGACCGAAAAGGCGAAGTCCGACGCCGCAAAAGAGGTGGACGAAGACAATGGCAACGGCGCGACGACGCTGGTTTCAACAAACACGAGCGACAACTCGAATGCTGATTCGAAAACAAACACGGATTCGAATTCGGATGTGAGTTTGGACAAAACTCAGGGACCGATTGCGGACAGCAATGACGGAAAATTGATCCTCGCCTCGCCGCTGAGCAGCGACGTGCTGCATGAGCAGGAAAGCGTGCGCGACACGGTCGCGGCGCCGGTGGCGGTTTCGGCACCGGCAGACGGCGCCATTACGACGGCGACGTTCTATGAATCGCTGACGCCGTATGGTACATGGATCAAGATCGACGACGTGTGGTGCTGGCAGCCGAGCGTGACAGTGTGCAACCCGGATTGGCGGCCGTATTTCGACCGCGGACATTGGGACGCAACGGATTGCGGCTGGTTCTGGCAATCGGATTATTCGTGGGGCTGGGCGCCGTTTCACTACGGGCGCTGGAAGCATTGCGCGGGTTACGGCTGGCTGTGGACGCCCGACACGGTGTGGTCGCCGGCGTGGGTGAGCTGGCGCGAATGCGACAGCGATTACGGCTGGGCGCCGCTGCCGCCGTCGTGCGGGTTCGACGCGGGATTCGGCTTTCGGTTCCGCGGTCGGCACTTCGGGTTCGACATTGGATTCGGATTGGGCTTCGGCGATTACTGCTTCGTCTCGGCCGATCATTTCACCGAATTCTCGCTGCGCCGCTTCCGCGAACCGCGCGACAGAGCGATTGCGATTTTCAATCGGAGCACGATCATTCAAAACAACGTGACAATCATCAACAACAAGATCGTGGTGAACGGACCGAAGTTCGAGAACGTTCAGAAGTTTAGCAAGCAGCCGATTACGCGCCTGCACCTTGCTGACGCGACGATTCACGCGGGGCAGACGATTGCGCGCACGGCGCACGAAGATCGGCGCAACGGCACGTTGCAGATTTTCCGCCCGCAGGTGAAAACGACGGCGCTGGAGACTCCTGCGACGGTGGCGAAGATGCAACTGGCGACGTTTGCTTCGCAAGTCCACACGTCGGCCGATCCGAAGTTGTTGGCGATGTCGCATCGCGCAGACGAAATCCGCGCGAAGCAATTTGCGGCGCTGGACGTGAAACACAAGACGGTCGAGACGCTGCAAATCGCGCGCGTAAAGAATCCGGCGCTCAAGAATGTTGATGTGAATCAGCAAAAATTGAGCACGACGCTGCGGCAGACTACGGACAACAAAGTGAAGCTGGACGGACAGAAGACGTTTTTGCAACATGACGCGCAGATCAAGACGCAGCAAGATGCGCAGCAGAAACTTCAATTGGAGAAAACGCTGGACACGCGCCGCAAGACGGAGTTGGAGACGCCGCAAAGGAACTTCGATGCCGCGGTGAAGCACGATTCATTTGAGGCGCAGCACCAGACTCAGGTGGAGACGACGACGGTGCATCAGACTCAAATCCAAACGCAGACTAAGACGCAGGATACCGGTGTAAGGACGAGTTCGGGTTCGCACTTCACGCAGTCTTCGACGAATTCGAATGATTCAAACGATCCGTTTGGGTCGCGCAAGCGGCGCTAATGTCGATTTGTTTGTGAATGAAAAAACAGCGGCCGGGTTCGACGCCCGGCCGCTTTTGCATTGAAACTGTCCGCACGCTGAAAATCAAAACGGTATAATGGGGTTGAAGGCGCGCAGGACTCAGCTCTCAGGAGGCACTGTTGAAACTCTCTTCGACCCCTCCGGGTCGGGGGCGTATCGTGTACTTATACCGGGGGTATTGGGCGAGTACGCCCTCAACCCCCGGCTGCCATCTTGAACCCTTCCGGGGTAAACGGCGGGGTTCGCTTCGCGAAACACGTGCAGGCGGGATGCCTGCACCACGGACTATTGATTTTTTCACAGGCTCTCCTGGGTAAAAGTGCACTCGTACCTATGATTTTAGCAGAGCCATCTCAGGATTGCGGACTCAGGATTTTACGATGCGAATTGTGGTGACAGGCGCGGCGGGATTTTTGGGGTCACACCTGGTCGATCGGCTGCTGGCCGAAGGTCATGAAGTGCTGGGCGTGGACAGCCTGATCACCGGGCAGGCGGCGAATCTCAAGCATCTCGAGAGCAACCGCGCGTTTCGTTTTTTGAAGACGGATGTGACACAATACATCCACGTCGGCGGCCCGGTTGAGCGCGTGTATCATTTTGCGTCGCCGGCCAGCCCGTACGATTTTCTGCGCATGCCTGTTCACATTTTGAAAGTCGGCGCGCTCGGCACACTCAACGCTCTGGGTCTTTCGAAAGCCAAAGGCGCGCGGATGCTGCTGGCCTCGACGAGCGAAGTCTACGGCGACCCGATGGTGCATCCGCAGATCGAAAGCTATTGGGGCAACGTCAATCCGATTGGCGAGCGCTCGATGTACGACGAAGCCAAGCGTTTTGCCGAAGCGCTGACGATGTCGTACAACCGGCAAAATCAAGTGGACACGCGGATCGTGCGCATTTTCAACACGTACGGTCCGCGGATGCGGCTCGACGACGGCCGCGTGCTGCCGAATTTTTTCCGCTCGGCGCTGCGCAATGAGCCGGTGACGATTTATGGCGACGGGACGCAGACGCGCAGCTTTTGTTACGTGGACGATTTGCTGCGCGGGATCATGCTGCTGATGGAATCGCCGGATCAGGAACCGGTGAACATCGGCAATCCGGAAGAGATCACGATGCTGGAATTCGCGAAGGAGATCGTCGCGCTGACGGCATCGAAAAGCGAACTTGTCTTCAAGCCGCTGCCGAAGGACGATCCGATCCGGCGGCGGCCGGACATCACGCGCGCGCAGACGCTGCTGGGGTGGAATCCGATTGTGTCGCGCAAGGAGGGATTAGCGCGAACGGCGGAAGATTTCAGGCGGCGGCTGGATGCGAAGTGATAGGAGCGGCGGCACTTTTGCCGCCGAACAATTTTGGCGGCAGGAGTGCCGCCTCTCCTATACTTTTTCGCTAACTTCGAAGACGTGGGGCTGATAGGCTTCGAGGGCGATGTAGATTCCGGGGTAGATCAGTTCGGCGCCTTCGCGGTCGTAGCGTTTGCCGTCGAAGCGATCGTCGAAGGTGTAGTGTTTTCCCTCTGAAAAAAGCGCGCGCGACAACGGGATCCGCGCGTAGGCGCGTCCGCCGCTCAAGTTGATCACGATCAGGCAGCAGGTTTTGCGGGAGTGCGCGCCGTTGGCGGCGGGGATCCATTGCAGCGCGACGAGGGATTCGTTGGAGCGGTCGCCGGGGCCGGCGGGATTCACGTCGATGACGGCGAACGTTCCGCTCTGATAAATCGGATCGCGCAGCGCGGCGAGCAGATGTTCGTAGGCGACTTCGATTTCGGCGTCGTCGCGTTCTTCGGCGCGGCGGATGAGCTGCACGGGGACTTTGACGCGGCGGCCGTCAAGCTGGCCTTCGTGAAGCAGTTTCATTCCCGGCGTGAAAAGCGTCACGGCCGCGGCGCTGATGGAGCGCCCGCTGCCGAAGGCGCCGGCGGCGCGAGCTTCGTCGTGATTTTCGATGAAGCGCGCGCAACGGCGCTGGTAGTCGCTGCCTGCTTTGAGGTGCTGGCGCACGCCTTCGAAATCGAAATGCAAGAGGCGGTCGTAGAGCGTTTTGTCATAGGTGAAATGGAAACCTTCGCGCTGTAGGTCGGCTTCCTTGTCCCAATACGATTCGGCGAGAAAAATAAACTTGGGATACTGCGCGCACACGGATTGGATGGCTTCGCGCCAGAAACTGGATGCGACCGGATTCGGCCCGCAGCGCGCGCCCCAGGTTTGCGCGAAAATTTGCGGGAGAATCAGCATGGCCATGTCGCAACGCACGCCGTCGCACTGTTCTGCGATGGAATGCAGCGCGGCGAGCATCGCTTCGCGCGCGGGCGCTTGCGCGTAGTTTAGCTGCGCGGTGTCGGTCCACGGCGGGAAATAGGGATCGCGGCCGTGCGCGACGACGGCGCCGCTGGCGGTTTTGAAAAAGTCTCCGGGACGCGCCGCGAAGTCCGCGTCGGTGCCGAGCACATACGCTTCCGGACGCGATTCAAGCAGCGCGTAATCGCGCGCGGTGTGGTTGCAGACAAAATCGAGGACGAGGTTGAGGCCGCGGCGCGCGAGGCCTTCGCGCAGGCGCGCCAGCGCGGCCGGACCGCCCAGCTTCGGCGAGACCGTGTAGCTGCTGATTGCGTAGGGCGAACCGACGCAATCGGCCGGCGAGTAGTCGGGAAGTGCCGCCTGAAATTCGCGCTGCAGCGCGGGGATGTTACGGGCAATTTCAGCGCCTTCGGGGCCGGTGGCCCAGACGCCCATCAGCCAGACGGCGTGAAAACCGAATTCGGCGATGCGGTCGAGTTCTTCTTCGGGAACGTTGTCGAGATGAATCGGCTGATGCAGATGCGTGGAAAGGTCGTGCAGCCACACGCGCGTGTTGATCTCGTAGAGCAACGGATTGGGCGGAAGCGGCAGAGACGGCATGGGCATGATGGTGAATTGTTAGCGCAAAAGGGGGGCGGGGGCAAGGGAAAGTGGGGAGTAGGGAGTGGAGAGTGGAGAGTGCAATTAATACGGCCTATAGGGCTTATAAGCCTTATAGGGCCTATGGGCCGGCGTCATGTTGCGTTCGCGGCGCGCTGTATTAAAATCAACGGTATGAACGACACACACGAGATTCCCCCGCCCATCGGCGCCGCGCCGGAGAATCAGGATTTTTCGCATCCCTGGATCATCAGCTTCATCGTTTCGGCGATCTGCTTCGCGATTGGTTTTGCGGTGCTGTACACGACGAGAATCTGGTCCAATTTCTGGCAGTGGGCGGACTGGCCGTTTCTGTTGTATTTTGCGATTTTGACGCCGGTGCTGCTGGGGTTTTTTGTGTATGGCGTGTATCGCGTCGTGACGCGGGTGTTTTGGGCGGGGAAGAAATAGACGACAGGCCCCTCACTCCCAAAGGGAGAGGGGAGAACGGCGGGGCTTCGCTTCGCGAAGCATGTGCAGGCGGGACGCCTGCACCACAGGTTTTATTTCTTGTCCGCCGCGGGGCCGACGCCGATGCCGAAGGATTTGTTGGGATCGCCGGGCGGGGCGGCGGGGACGATGCCTTTGCCTTTGCAGGTGGCACATTCGAGCGCGGGTTTTTTGCCTAAGCCGCCGCAACTGTTGCAGACGATCACTTGATCGCCCATGTTCAAATAGCCCGGCCATTGGCTGCGCTTGCACTGGTTACAAGGGAGCCAACTTTCCTGGCCGGTGCCTTTGCAGACGGAGCACCAGGCCCAGCCGGCGGGCGCGGGCTTCTGGCCGCCGTTGGCGGGCGTGACGTGGCTGAGCATGACTTTGCCGGTGCGGTTGCAGAGCTCGCAGTACATGCCGACGACTTTGCCGGTGCCGCCGCAGCGCTGGTCCATTTCATAGTGGTCGCCGAGATTCTTGTAGCCGGGCTTGCCGCTTTTGTTGCAGTTGAGGCAGGTGAGCATGATCCATACGCCGGTGCCGTTGCAGCGCGGGCAATTAACTGGCTTTTCGTCGAGAGAACCGAAACCGTTGACGCCGGCGGCGGCGGCTTTGTTGAAGGCTTTGGGTTCGGCGGCGCCGGCGGGTTTGGCGTTGGGGTCGGCGTTGGCGGCGGCTTTCAAATCGCTCTTGAGCGCCCACGCGCCGTTGTTCATGACGTAGCCCAGCGCTTTGCGCGCTTCGGAATTGTCGGCGTCGAGTTGGAGTACGCGCAAGTAGGCTTTCTGCGATTCGTCGCGCGCGCCCACTTTTGAGGCTTCCACCGCCAAGGCCAGCCAGGCATCTTTGTTCTCCTTGTCGGAACCTTTGGAGAGCGCGTCGCTCTTTTCGCGCATAACTGCGCCGGGCGATTTTTTCTTTTCGATGCTTTGAATTTCTTCGCGCTTTATGGTGGTCTTGACGCCGCTGGCTTTGACCACGATTTCAGCGGCATTTTCGGAGACGATGTCGCCTTCGACGACGCGGCCATCGGAGAGCGTAATGATGTCGGCACGCAATACGAACGACAGCAGCGCGGTGAGGACGAGCGCGAAACGGAGATGAATACGCATGGTCGAGACCCTGATTTGTTTCTGAATGGCAATTATCGCCCTCCACGTTATCCAATTTCGCAGATCAACGCAATAGGGCGGAGTGTGTTTGACGGGGCGGCGGGGAGATATGCTGCAATTTTCTATAGTTTGATGAAGCCGGTAACGCTGGCGATTTCCTTCGTCGAATGGCGCAGGCGGCGGGCCATCACGCGCAGGACGTCGAGCGCGAAATAGGGGGTTTGCTGCACAAGGTACATGAAACGTTCTTCGTCGATTGGGACGACCTCGCAGTCGGTCGCGGCGCTCGCAGTGGCGCTGCGCGTGCTGTGTTCGATCAGCGCCATTTCGCCGAAGATGTCGCCGACTTCCGCGGTTTCGAGCAGCAGGCCTTCGCGGCGCAATTCGACTTTGCCTTTTTTGACGCAGTACATGAACAAGCCGGGATCGTTTTCCTTGAAGATCAATTCGCCGGGTTTGTACGATTTGAAATTATCCGTGTATTTGAGGAAATGGAGGCTTGTGCGTTCTTTGGCCATGCGAACGGTCTCCAGCGACGCGGATTACCATACGGCGTTTCCCGCGAAGGTCAACTATTGGAACGCCGATAATTGAAGCATGCAAAATCAAAATAGCTATCGCGTGTGGATCTGGGGAGGCGTGCTGGCGCTGTGCGTGATGGCGGCGTATGGGAATAGCATTAATGGGGCATTCATTTTTGACGACATTCCCACCATCGTCCAAAACGAAGGCATACGAAAGCTCAGCGCGCTCGATCGTGTCTTCTTCGATTATCGGAACGTGATGCGCCCGCTGGTGGCGCTGACATTCGCCGTCGATTACGCGCTGTACGGAAACAACCCAACCGGCTACCACGTTTTGAATCTTGCCGTGCATGTCATCGCAACTTTGCTGCTATTCGGTGTCGTGCGGCGCATGCTGCTCTCGCGAAGGGGCGCAGGGAGGAGGGAGGAGGGAGGAGAGGATGGATCCGTTGTTCGGTCTCTCCTCCCGCCTCCCTCTTCCCTCCTCGCCCCCAGGCTTGCGTTCGCCATTGCGTTAATGTGGGGCCTGCATCCGCTGCAGACCGAGGCGGTGACGTACATCGTGCAGCGTTCCGAGAGCATGATGGGCATGTTTTTTTTGCTGGCGCTTTACTGCGTCATCCGCGGCGCCGAGCCGGGCGCGAAAACGTCTTGGCATATTGGCGCAATTGCCGCCGGTATTCTGGGCGCCGGTTGCAAACAGGTGATTGTGGTCATGCCGCTGGTTGTGCTGCTTTACGACCGCTGCTTTATCTCCGGATCGTTCAAAGCCGCGCTCAAACGCGCGCCGCGCTTGTACGCCGGGTTGCTGGCGTCGTGGCTTGCTGTCGGTTTGTTCATGCTGGCCGCGCGCGGCAGCACGTCAGCGGGCTTCGGTTTAAAAATTACGCCCGTTGGCTACGCCAGCGCGCAATTCGTGATTATCGTCCATTATTTGAAGCTCGTATTCTGGCCAGTCAACCAGGTCTTCGATTACGTGTGGCGGACAACGGATCAGGATTTGGGCGCGATTCTCCTGAATGCGGCGCTGATCGCGGCGCTGTTCGGATTGACAATTTGGCAACTTGCGCGGAATTCCGCGCAAGGATTTTGGGGCGCGTGGTTCTTTCTGATTCTCGCGCCCACGTCCAGCATCCTGCCGATCGGCGATCTTGCCGCCGAGCGGCGCATGTATTTGCCGCTTGCCGCGGTGATCGTGCTGGTGGTGACCGGAATGTATTGCATGCTGCGCAAATGGATTGCGGCGAGCGCACCGGCGGTCGTCGTTACGCTTGCGCTCATCGCCGCGGCGGGTCTTGGGATTCTGACTGGCCGCCGCAATGCGCTGTATCAGGATCCGCTGGCGATGTGGCAGGACGTGCTTTCAAAACGGCCGGACAACACTCGCGCGCTATTAGTGGTGGGCGGAGCAATGCTTGCCAAGGGCAAACTCAACGAAGCCGCTGAGAAAATAGAAAGGGCGGCCAAGCTTAAACCGCCGTTTTTCGAAGCCCTCCGTGCGCTGGGCGATTTGCGTTTTGCGCAAATGGAATACGCGGCCGCGGCGGACGCGTATTCGCAGGCGTTGGAACTCAATCACGACGATTTAAATTCGTGGCACGGTCTGTCCAAGGCGCTCGACGCATTGGGCCACCCCGATCAGGCGCTGAAAGCGCTGGAGCAGGCGGCGAAGCTGGCGCCCAACGATGCGCAGATACAATTTGATTTTGGCAACCGTCTCTTTCAAAGGGGAAACGTGGGCAACGCGATTGACGTTCTGGCCGGGGCCTTGAAACTCGCGCCCGATTCCGCGGAGATCCACAGCAGTCTCGGCGCCGCGCTGGCCACGGCCGGGCGATTGCCGGAAGCGCTGAGCGAATTCGACGCAGCGCTGAAATACAACCCTCGTCACACGGATGCACTGGTCAACCGCGGGCGAGTTTTGAGTCTCATGGGCCGGGGCTTTGAAGCCATATCGAGTTTTCGCGGCGCATTGAATATTGATCCGAAGCGCGCCGACGCCGCCAGCGCGCTGGCCTGGATTCTCGCCACGTCGCCGGGCGACAAATTGCGCAACGGCGCGGAGGCTGTGACGCTCGCCGAAAAAGCCTGCGAGCTGACGCAGCGCCGCAACCCGTTGATGCTCGACACGCTGGCCGCCGCATATGCGGAAGCGGGGCAATTCGAGAAGGCCGTCGCGACGGAGGAGAGCGCGCTGAAGCTGAATCCGAACGACGCGCTGGCGAAGGAGATTCGGGGGCATTTGGAGATGTTTAAGGCGGGGAAGGCGGTGCGGGAGGGGAAGAAATGAAAGCGTTGGTAATGCCATCTTCCCGGATTTTCAAATTCTGATTAACCAATTTACCAGCGAATTCAATTGCGTGTCGGAAGTAAGATTTGCAGCGTTTTCAATCACGCCACTTTCGAGCATTTCCCAAATCTCGGCGGCCATTTTCGTTTCGATCGCGCCGCCGATGAAAAATGTATGCGGCGACGCTTGAGCGCCCGAAAAAGACGCATTGATGCGGCTGAGCGCGGAGCGCGCCGTTTTCCAATGTTCGTCCGCTCCAGCCGGGTCGATGCCGCCCTTGAGTTCGCCGAGCGCGAGATAGGCCGCGGGAGAACTGAGAATTCTCGGCGAGTAATTTTCAGGAGCGCAGTTGAAGAGGCAGATATCGACGTGGGTGTCCGAAATGGGTACATTTACATTGTAAATCATCGTCCGCTGGATTCTTTTTATTGTCCATGCAAATCCGGCGATTCCGATTTCATACATCTCAGGACCCGCTGTCTCGCGCCATTGTTTTGGGCCGGTCGCGGGACGCCATTTGAAGGGAATTCCAGCATTATCAAAATTGGAAACAATAAAGGAATTAAGCCGTTTTTGAGCGAGCCATCCGGCGACGTTTCTCATTGAGCCTCCGAGCGAATCGCCTCTGGTCAGCAAAAACCGGTAAACAAGCTCTTCGACGAATGCATCGCCTGCCGGTTCCAAATATCCTTAGATTAGGCCCATAACTGCGGCTCTTTTATCTTCGTCGGAAAGATGCTTGGCCGCCTTGTCCGAAACCCCCGCCGCAAGCACTAACGCTGTCGCAATCTCACGAATTTGCAACAAGCCCTTCGCGGTTCGTGCGGAGGAAGCAGATGCCTTTAGCACCCTCGCTTGATTTACAAAACGCGTTCCTCTTCTGTTTTTCTCCAAAGCCAGCGCAACGAAGCCCGCGCGCGTGGCTTCGTACGGCGTCTCGAGATCGACAGACGATGTCAGGTGCTTTTTGTACGGTTTAGGCATTTCAAGCCTTTCGCCACACGTAGACGCATTTCCTCAATGGCGAGCGCCCGTGCTCGCCCATCTGCTGGCTGCTATTTCCCTTGGCGCGCGGAAGTACGAGAATGCTTTCGGTCTCAAAGCCCACGGCCTTCGCAATCTCAGACAAAATGATATCCACCGAAATGCCCGCGCCGGAGTAGCGCACATTGTCGTTCACCATGACCAGCCGCGCATCTCGTTTCAACACGCGCGCGCATTCCGAAATCACACACGCCATCTCGAAGAAATAACCTTTCACCATCCGTGGGATTCCATTGTTGTTCAATAAGTCTCGATCTTTCATGTCCTGTAGATAGCGCAGTATCTCGCCTAGCAATGGCTGCGTGCCGGCGGCGTTCAGCGCCGTTGACCATGCGGGATTGAGTCGTAAAAGATTTTTTTCGCGATTTTCGACGGTGCAACTGAGCATCGACTGCCGAAGGCCGGTCAATTCCTTTTCCTCCACACCGAGCAGCGCCAGTTCCAACGCGTAAGTGCGAGTGTAGTCGTATCGGTTGCAATACGGTGGCGAGGTCATAATGAAATCATAAGAGGCAGTTTCAAGGCGGGGCAGGATGTCCAAGCACGATCCGGAATGCAATTTAACTCGCCCGTGGTCGCTTGAACCGGAAAGAAGACCGTTCGACGAATCGCTGCGTAAATCGCAAACGATTTCCAACAGCTTTTTCGAAATGGCCTGCTTGAAATCAGGAATTTCCCCTTTGTCAAATCGCTTCTTTCCTTGTCGGCGACCCGAGCGATAGTCCCAGCGAAGATATTGTCCGTCCTTCCGCGTATAGCTCACCGACTCAAGCACGCACAAGAGCGCAAACCGCAATAGCGTCTCCAAGCGGTGGTTGTCCAACTGCGAAATTGCGGATACGTATTTCCCTATGCCAACGACCGCTTCGTCAGGGTAAGCGCCCGCAGTGATCTTCAGTTCATTTATTGCGGAAAGCGCTTTGTGCCGTTGCCAGACGTGCTTTTTCCCCCAACTTTCAATCGTTTCAATTTCCTTTCGGCTCAAGCCTGTTTCGGCAAGCCGTCGAGCCTGAATCACAGCTTGGCCAATCGGCAGCAACTCAATGCCCTCTGAGTCCAAGCCCATTGATTGCGCGGCAAACATTGTCGTGCCGGTTCCGGCAAACGGATCAAGGGTGACACCACTTGCGACGCCGTATTTCTGAAGAAAGAATTCAACGAGCTCCGCGGAAAAAGCTTCCTTATATTTGTACCAGCGATAGCGCGAACGAGTCTTGCTCGCTTGGAAGCTCACCAGCATTCGGTTCAGCGCAATCGGCCGTTGAAAATAGCGCGCATAACTGTGCTCATAACTGTCGTTGAGGCGATTAATGCGCTCCAATCCGCTTGCACCCGGAGTGACGAGCGATTTCGGGAGCTCGTCGCTCATCAGCGGACGCGGTATTAAGCAAAGAGGCTCGACGGACCCAAACAGCATGGCGGTGTTAGGCATTTTTTTCTTATAGCTTGAGCGGGCTTCCGCCGCAACACGAAAGCGCGGATTTCCGTTTGTCTCTTCCGCCCTACAGAATATACTTCGCCAAATCCTCATCCTCCAAGATCGGCTTCAGCCGCTCCTCCACCATCTTCGCGTCCACGCGCACGTTTTTCTCCGCGAGTTCGGTGGCGTCGAAGCTCACATCCTCGAGCACCTTTTCCATGACCGTGTGCAAGCGGCGCGCGCCGATGTTTTGGCTGCGCGAGTTGACTGTCGCGGCGATGCGGGCGAGGGCGGCGAGGCCGTCTTCGGTGAAATCGAGCGTTACTCCTTCGGTCGCCAGAAGCGCGCCGTATTGCTTGGTCAACGCGTTCTTCGGCGCGGTGAGGATGCGGCGGAAATCGTCTTCGGTCAGGTCCTGCAACTCGACGCGGATCGGGAAGCGGCCTTGCAACTCCGGCAGCAGGTCGCTGGGCTTGGACATGTGGAACGCGCCGGCGGCGATGAAGAGGATATGGTCGGTCGTGACTAGGCCCCAGCGCGTGCTGACGGACGCGCCTTCGACGATCGGCAGCATGTCGCGCTGCACGCCTTCGCGCGAGACGTCGGGGCCGTGGCCTTTGCCGCTGCCGGCGACTTTGTCGATTTCGTCGATGAAAACAATGCCGAAATTTTCGGCGGCTTCAATGGCCTGGCGCGCGACGGCGTCGTGGTCAATCAGCTTCTCGGCTTCTTCGGCCTGCAGAATTTTGCGCGCGTCCACGACGGTCATCTTGCGGCGCTTGGTGCGCTTGGGCATCATGCGCGAGAGAGCGTCCTGCAATTCTGCGCTCATCTCCTCGCCCATCGACGGCGCGAAGACGCCGGCGACTTCGCCGGCCATCGGCACTTCGATTTCGACATCGCGCGTGTCGAGCTGGCCTTCGCGGAGCTTCTTGCGCAGTTTCGCTCGCGTCTTGTCGTACTGATCGGAGGCGCTGCCGGGCGCCTTCTCGGTGGACGCCGCGCCGGCGAAAGCTTCGGGCGCGGGGAGCAGCACGTCCATCAGGCGCTCTTCGGCCGCATCGGCGGCTTTGACTTTGACTTCTTCGCGCGCCTTGGTCTGAGCCATGTTCATCGACTGTTTGACGAGGTCGCGGATCATGCTTTCGACGTCGCGTCCGTGATAGCCGACTTCGGTGTAGCGCGTGGCTTCGACTTTGACGAACGGCGCGCCGGAAAGCGCGGCGAGGCGGCGCGCGATTTCGGTCTTGCCGACGCCCGTCGGGCCGATCATCAGAATATTTTTGGGCGCGACTTCCTCGCGGATGCCGGGATCGAGCTTTTTGCGGCGCCAGCGGTTGCGCAGCGCGATCGCGACGGCCTTCTTCGCGGCGGCCTGGCCGACGATGTATCGGTCCAGCTCGGCGACGATCTGGCGCGGCGTCAAATCCTGCGCATCGGCGGGCGAAATTGCGGGCGGGTTGTCGTTCTCCTTCTCACGCATTTTTTGCATTCTCGGAATCCGGTGAAATCCAAAGCGGTGATTGTAGCAGAAAATCTTCGGCGCGCTTCAAATTCTCATAGGGCCTACAGGACTTATAGGCCCAATAGGGCAATTCACGCCTTCCTTAAAGTTCTTCAATTGTGACATTCGAGTTGGTGTAAATACACAGCGCCGCCGCTTCCTTGAGCGATTCTTCGACGACTTGCCGCGGGGAAAGCGTGGAATGTTTGATCAGCGCGCGCGCGGCGGCGAGCGCATACGAGCCGCCGGAGCCGATGCCGATTACACCGTCGTCCGGCTCGACCACGTCGCCGGTGCCGGTGAGCAGAATCAGCGCTTCCTTGTCGCCGGCGACGAGCATCGCTTCGAGCCGGCGCAGCGCGCGGTCCATGCGCCATTCCTTGGCCAGTTCCACGCTGGCGCGCTTGAGGTTGCCTTTGAACTGGTCGAGCTTGCCTTCGAAGCGTTCGAGCAAGCTGAACGCATCGGCCGTCGAACCGGCGAAGCCGACGATCACGGAGCCGTTGCGCATCTTGCGGATTTTCTGAGCGGTCGCTTTCAAAACGACATGCCCATGCGTGACCTGGCCGTCGCCGCCGATGGCGAGTTTGGCGCCTTGTTTGACCGCGATGACGGTGGTGCCGTGGAACGTTGTGGGGTCGGACATTAATTTCTCCGAGAGGCGTCTGCTTTTCCTACCACATGAAGTATCGTCGATTCGAGCGAGAATGCCAATCCGCGATTCACTTCTTCGCGTCCGGCGTGACTGCAATCGCACCATCTTTAATCTCCGCTTTTACCTTCGCGCCGGTTTTCACCGTTGTCTCCAATTTCAAATCGCCCGAACTGAGCGTGACCGACGCGTCGGGCGTGGCCGCGGAGACGTCGTAGGTGCCGCTCGCGCCGGGTTTGAGCGTGTCGGGCTGGCCGCCTAAATCAAGTGTCAGCGCTTTGGCGGTCGCGTTGCGCAGGGTGAATCGGATGTGCAGCATATCGCTTTCGGAGCGCCCGAAGACCTGCGTGTAGTACGGCTGGCCTTTCGCATCGTTCACAATCCCGACTCCGATTTCACTGATGTCGTTGGCGAGGATATTCTCTTTGTGCTTTTCGGAGTGCATCCACGCATCGACCACGGCCGCGCCGCCCTTCTGGTTGAAGGCGATGTTTTCGCGCGCGGCCGCCCATTTATAGCCGATGTCGTCGAGGCGTTCGGTGTGCTTCTTGCCGTACAATTCGTGGACCATCTTATTTTCTTTGGCCATGTCCGCCGAATGCTGCCGCGCAGCTTTGAAGAGCAAGGCGTTGGGCTTCAGCGCGGGCAGGCCGGTCTTTTTGCGTTCGGCGTTTGTGGCGTCGATGATGGCTTGCTCGCCGGCGGAGATGGTGAGCTTCTCGGCGCAGGATGCGTTGAATGCAAAATTCAAAATGCAAAATGCAAAATTGAATGCGAGCAGCGCGCGCGGAACACAATGCCGTTCATTTTGAATTTTGAATTTTGAATTTTGCATTGTTGCACCTATTCAATGATTCCACTTTTGATCAGGTACTCGCCGGTGAGCACCGCGCCCTTGGCCGCGCCCATCTTCGTGTTGTGGCTCAGCAGCACGTACTTAATGCCGTTCGGCAGCACATTGTCCGCGCGCAGACGGCCGATCACTGTGGTCATACCGTCGTTCATATTTCGGTCATGCCGCGGCTGCGGGCGGAACGGCTCCTCGGTGTAATGGACCAGTTCCGGCGGCGCGCTGGGCAGGCCCAGCGTGAGGAATTCCTTGTAGCCGTCGCGCCACGCTTTCTTCACGTCGTCGAGCGCCGCCTTCTCTTTGAGTCCGACGAAGACCGATTCCGTGTGTCCGTCGATCACGTTGACGCGCGTACACGTGCAGCTCACGTTGAAGGGCGCGCTGACGATTGAGCCGTCCTGCAGTTTACCGAGAATTTTCTGCGTTTCCGTCTGCACTTTCTCTTCTTCTTTTGGAATGTACGGAATGACGTTGTCCACGATGTCGTAACTGAGCACGCCCGGACTGCGCCCCGCGCCGCTGACGGCCTGCATGGAGGTCATGATCACGCTGCCGATGCCGAAGCGGTCGTGGAGCGGTTTCAAGCTGAAGACCAGTCCGACGGTGGTGCAGTTCGGGCCGGGAGTGACGAAGCCCTTCCAGCCGCGGTTTTTGCGCTGGATCGCGACGAGCGCCGCATGATCGATGTTGACGCCGGGCAAAAACACCGGCACGTCTTTTTCATAGCGAAACGCGCTCGCCGTCGAAATCACCGGCACGCGCGCGGCGTAGAGCGGTTCGACGATTTTCGCCGCGTCGCTTTCGATGGCGGTGAAGACGATGTCGATGTCGTCGAGCGTGAGCTTCTCGGCGTTTTCGACGGTGATGTCCAGAAACTCCTTCGGGCATGCCTCGTCGCAGAACCAGCGCGTGGCGCCGGACGACGCATCGATGATTGCGTCCTTGAATTTCTTCCCGGCGCTGCGTTCGGACGCGGCGAGGCGCTTGACCTCGAACCACGGATGATTTTTCAAACTGACCAGAAACTGCTGCCCAGCCACGCCCGTGGCGCCGACCACGGCCACGCGGTGCCGATTTGCTGCCGACATGATGAGAGATCTCCCTTTCATACGCCCAAAAATAGGCTGAAAAAGGATAGTCGTGAAGGGGCTGAAGTCAAGCGGGGGTCAGATGGTTTTGAAGAATTCGGCGATATTGCAGGTGAATCCAGGGATCACATCTTCGCCGGTGATTTGGGCGTCGCCGCGGAGTTCGGTGCCGGTGCCATTGGAGCGCACGATTCGAACGGTGCGCTGGCGCGGATAAACCGCCCATACTTGACGCACGCCTGCTTCCAAATACTCGGCGATCTTTCGCTCAACGTCGTAAGCGGTGTCATGGGGAGAAATGACTTCAACGACAAGTTCCGGCGCCGTCTGGATATGGCCTTCCGGGAGCGTCGTTCCGCCCAATGTTTCAAATGAAATAAATGCCGCATCAGGGCGGCGAACACGATTTGGGTCGCTCTTAAAACATTGAAAGGTGGCTTCCGTCACTGCGAGTCCAATTCGCTTATTGGCACCGTAACTTTCAAGCAGTAACGCAATCACGAATCCGATTCGGCTGGCCATAGCGCCCATGTTTTTCTCCACCAATTGGCCATCCACCAATTCGTAGCTGGGATAGTCGTTAAGCGCGAGCAGATCTTCAGGAGTAAATGTTTTTGTTTCGGCGACAAGTGGCATGTGCTCATCCTCAATGCTCGTGACCAACGTAAAGTATACAACATCGCTTCGCGAAGCCACTCATTTTTCCAGCCGCGCAATCAACCCCCACACCTTCTCCTCAATGATCCCGCGCACCTTCCGAAATTCGTCGGGATTCATGTGCTTGGGGTCGGGGATGCCCCAATCTTCGCGGTGCTTGGCTTTCACGAAGGGGCATTCGTCGCCGCAGCCCATGGTGATGGCGTAGTCGTATTCGACTTGGGGAATTTGCGTCAGCGACTTGCTGGCGTGCGCGCTGAGGTCGTAGCCCACTTCGCGCATCGACTCGATGGCCTTCGGATTCACGACGCCGGACGGGCGCGAGCCTGAACTGTAGGCTTCGATTTTCCCCGCGCCCAACATGCGTGCAAACGCTTCGGCGATCTGGCTGCGGCAGGAATTCTCGACGCAGACGAAGAGGATTTTCGGCAGCGCTTTTTCGATCAATGGTCACCTACTTTGAAAATGGGGCGCCTTTCCAAGCGCGAGCATACAGTATAGGCCTAATAGGATCGGCGTGCAACTCGTCACGCAGCGCCTCGGCCTGCGCGCGCGCTTCCTCTCGAAATTGTTCGAGCCGTGCTTCGCGCTGGAACTACTTCCAACCTGCGCTGGCGCGCACGCGCATGCCGTCGAATCCATCCTCACCAGTCCCGCCGCGCGCAGCCGTGCCACTGTTCGATCAACAGCCGCTCGAACAAGCCGGCGCGCTCCGAGCGGAAATCCGCAAGCGTGTGGTGGTTCACCGACACACCGCCGCACAGCCAGCGGTAGGCGAGGTGTTTTTTGCACAGTTCGTCGAGGGCGCGCGCACTGCCCACGTCGCGCAGAATCGCGTACACCCACAGCGCCAGCATCAAACGCGGATCGATATTTGGCCGCCCGGGTCCGCCCTCGCGCGCGCGCATGGCTTCATACAATTCCGAGAGGTCTATCCGGCGGGCCGCCGCGTCCACGATCCGCACGGGATGCTCCTCGGGAATCAACGAATCGATGTCGGCGAAATAGAATTCAACCTGATCGCGCCTCGGCACATCCACGCGCGGCGCCGCATCCGAGCGCACCGCATCCGGTTCTCTGTCGAACCCAGGGCAAGCAACGCATCCGGATCAGTCATGTGCACGCCTCCGTCGCCAATCCATATCATTCGTTCCATGTCTTATTAGTCGGCGTCAAACCGGCTGCACTTCCTGCCGTTTGGATTTTTTCACACGCTCAACAGGGCGAACTACTGTGCTTGCAACCAACGTGGCACAGGCCCGCATTTCGGTGTACGAATTTTCAAGATTGATTTTTCGCCAACGTCTCAGGAAGATTACGCGTGGCCTTGCGAGCGTTCCCATGGTTTTCGGCGATTTTCAAATCGATCTCCTCACTGACGGCGAATTCAAACTCGACGGCGGCGCCATGTTCGGCATCGTGCCCAAGCCGCTTTGGACGCGCGAACGCGCCGCCGACGAGCGCAATCGCATGACGCTCGCCTGCCATTGTTCGCTGATCCGCACGGGCAAACACACGATCCTCATTGACTGCGGCCTGGGCCGGAAGTGGAACGAAAAGCAGCGCGACATCTACGCCATCGATCAGCGCCCGCGCCTTATCGAGGAACTCGCCGCCATCAGCCTGAAGCCCTCCGACATCACCATCCTCGCGCATTCGCATTTGCATCTCGACCACGCCGGCTGGAACACGCAGTTCAACGCGCGCGGAGAATTGGAACCGGTCTTCGTCAATGCTCGTCACATCGTCGAACGGCGTGAACTCGAAGTCGCGCGCAATCCAAACGAAGTTCAACGCGGCACGTATTTGTCCGAAAACATCGCGCCCATCGACGCCGACACCGGCTGGGACGTCTTCGACGACGTGCGCGAAGTTGTGCCGGGCGTGACGATGTTCCACACCGGCGGCCACACCGCCGGCCACTGCGCCGTGCGCATCGAATCCGGCGGCAAACGCGCGCTGTTCATCGGCGAAATGATGCCCACGACGGCGCACCGCCACCTACCGTGGATCATGGCCTACGATTTGTACCCGCTTGAAACGCTGGAGCAGAAGCGCGCGCTGTTCAAAGAATGTATCGCCAACAACACGCTCGTGCTAATGAACCACGACTCAACGGCTCAAGCCGTGCGGCTGTACAGCGCGGACGGCAAGAAACTCGAAGCCGTAAAGGAAATGTGATGCGCCTCCGCCTTCAGTTCCATTTGAGCACGGCGTGGCTGATGATGTGCGCGGCTGCGGTTATCGTCGCGCTCAACACTCGCAAGCGCCAAGTCGAATCGCGACGCGAGTGCTTCTGCTCTATGAGAAAAACAATTGAAGTAAGAGCGCAGGATGGAAACCTCACATCGGTATGGGACCCATCGCCAATTTTCGATTCGATTCTCTACGAACAATCCGAACGCGGCTTTCCCTTCACTTTTCAATCGTGTGCCAATGCAACCTACCATTACCGCAGTTTGGAACCCGAGCACGATTACTGGAAACAAGAGTACCGCTCAAGCACCTACAGCATTCAATCCTTGCTCGCTGACATTGCGGTGCTGGCATGTCTTGTGCTCCTAACTTGTATAGGCTGCGAGTTTCTAATTCGGCGTCGTAGTCGCGCACTTTACGTGACATCGTCGCGAAACTGAGAAAATTAAATTCGCATTTACTTTGCATCGCATCGTGTGCCTTTCGCAAAGTTCACGACCGCCATGCGTTTGCGCGCGCGCTTAAAAAGCATTGGCGCGTCCCATGATCGGCGCTTGGTTTGCGCTCGGTAAGATAGCTGTGAACTCAAACGTGGAGGTCATTATGTCCACTCAATACATGAGCCATCGAGGCTCGAAACCGATTTCGCTCGCCGCGAAAGCGCGCGCCAACGAACGCAGAGCGCACGCCAAGCCCAAGGGCAAAGCGGGCAAGAATCTGCCGGGCGCTGATAAGTTTCCGCGACACAAGGAAGAGTACACACCCAGCGAAGAGGCGCTCGAGAACGCCGAATCGTAGCGCATTCAGCGCGACAGTTCCTTCGCCAGCGTGCGCAAAAACAACTCCGCGTCGGTGACCAATCCAATCGCATGAAACGTCCCGCGGTCGGCCAGCTTCGTCACGACCGCGGGATTGATGTCCACGCAAATCGTCCGCACGCTCGCTGGCAGCATGTTGCCGGTGGCGATCGAGAGCAGCGTGGTGCCCACCATTAATGCCAGCCCCACGTTCGGCAGCAGCGCGCGCATGGCGTCCTGAGCTTTGGGCATGTCCACGATCACATCCGGCAGCGGCCCGTCGTCGCGAATCGAACCCGACAGCACGAACGGCACGCGCTTGAGCACGCATGCGCGCATGATCCCCGTCGGAATGATTCCCTTTTTCACCGCCGCGGCGATCGATCCCGCCGCGCGCACGCGGTTGATCGTGCGCAGATGATGCTCGTGCCCATGCTCCACCGGCGCGCCCGACTCAAGCGACACGCCCAGGCTCGTGCCGAAGAGCGCCGACTCAATGTCGTGCGCCGCCAGCGCGTTTCCCGCAAAAAGAATATCGACGTAACCGTCGCGAATCAGTTTTTCCAAATGCGGCCCCGCGCCGGTGTGAACGATCGCCGGTCCGCCCACGAACAGAATCTTCTTCCCCTGCTTTTTCTCCGCACGAATGTGCCGCGCGATTTCGCGAATCAGCAGATGCTTCGGCTTCTCGCTCGACACCGCGCTGCCCATAAAACCAAACGCATCTTTCTCCGCATCCGGCGCGCGGCTCGGCGCTTCGACGCGCACGCCCGCATGCCCCGTGACGACCCACTCGCCTTTGCACACACGATGCATCCTCACGCAGCGCGCGGCCATGCCCGCTCCCTTGCGGTCGCGGCTCGTATTGAGGTTCACCACAACCGCGCAATCCATCTCCGCATTTTCAACGCGAACCCATCGTCCGCCGAGCAAAATCTCCGTCGGCAAATTCGTTGTCGCATAAAAATCGTCCGGCAGCACGCCATCGCGCGGCGCGCGCTCCAGCGCCACATCGACTTTATTCACAGGCGTCGCGCCCGACCGCGCGATCAGTTCAATCACCGCTTGCAGCGCCGCGTCGTCCCGTGCGCTCACCGATACCAGCGCGCGGCTCGGATCCTTGCGCGTGTGCCCAATCTCGATCTTCTCAATCCGGTAATCGGCGCCGTGCGCCACGATCTGGTCCAGCACGCGCGGCAGCGTCTGCGTGTCGATGATGTGTCCGCGCAACTCGATGGTTTCGGTGAACATTGGAAGTGGCTTTCAGGGAGATACTTTGTCCGCTCCATCCGCTTGAGCGCGTTGCTTACGATCATAGAATATACACCGACCGCCAGGACGATTCCTAGCCGCGTTAGCGGCGAAACAACAATAGCCGTGGGCGTAGGGCGCTTGCGCCCAAGCCCACGGTTTGGAAGATCGGAAATAACATAGCCGCGTTAGCGGCGGCACCGAAGCGCGCCGGATAAGCGGTTAAATGAGCGGTCACGCCGGCTGCCACGCAGGAGTACCCTGCTCTGTGCTGCGGCGCTTTCGATCTTCAAGCAGAAACGCGTTTCGTCAGCCGAACACGCGACAGCAAAAAGCGGAGTACCGCTGCTTGACACTCATTGAACGCGCAGGTCGCGGACGCCCGCGCATACGCCGCCCAAAAGAATCTCTCACCGCGTCACGTGAGGCTTTGGTGTATAATTTCGTGCGCGTCCCCGATACTACGGAGGGATTAATGGATATGCTGAAGAAAGGGGAGATTAAGATGGTGGCCGCGGGTGGCTTCACTGCGGCAGATTCCAACCTCGTTCTTGGAAGCAAGGCGGCAACAATACGAGCGCCGAAACTGAAACAGGAAACCACGGCCCAGAAGATTGCAGCTTGGTACATAGAACCCTTGCGTGCAATGAATGTCGGACGACAAGGCTTCCTTATATTAATGGTGCTGTTCCCGTTGTATGAAAAGTATCTTCGAATCAAGGAAGGCATGGGCGACGAGGGGTTCGGTAAAGGCAAACCAGTGATTGATCGGATTCGAAAGGAGCTTGAATTTGCAACCATTGACGAAGCATTTGGCTTTTGGCAAGATATTCGAAACGGACTTTTACATCGTGCGATTCCAAAGGCCGTGTACTACAAATTAGGCTTGCAAGTTCCAGGGCCGGCAATTGAGTCGTGCCCTGGCGGATTCCTGATTAACCCGTTCGAATTACGGGATAGGATTTTGTCTATCATTGAGGCCGATATGTCCATTTGGGATAACGACTCTACAGTTCAATTGCCCGAGTCCTACGAATAGTAGATTCGCGCACGCCCCTGCGATGCTCCATGGAGGGTGGGTTCAAATGAAAACCGTGGAACGAATTGCGTCAGTGTGTTGCATATTATTCTCGTCGTTGGCGTCGGCAGACGAGATTTTATTGACGAATGGGAATAAATTAGACGGGACAATCCTTTCTGACGAAGACAGCGGAGTAAAAATCGAACTTAAAAAGGGTGTCACGTTATTTGTTGCCCGAGATCGAATCAGCAGCGTAGATCGAACGCCTCTCCCCGAAAAGAATACCCAACGAGATCATAACAATTCATCCTCTCGGGTCGAATCGAGCGCCCACAGCTCGAGTTCCATTACGCAAAATGAACGACCACGAACAATTCAAGAAGAGTCGGGTTTTCGCCTCTTCGGCGCTTCGCTAATTCTGGTTGCGTGCGTTTGCTCGGTTGCGCTGTTTGCTTGCGTTTGCTTGGCCGCGCTGGGAATAGTGTCGGGCCGCAAGCGTCGCGGATCGACCCGGCGCGTTCGCGTATCGATAGTGACACTCCCAATCTATCTTGTTTTGTTTCTGTTTAAATTTATATGGCTCGTCGCACGAGTAGTCGGAAACACAATTTCGCGATCCGCGAATTTTTTGTTCTCGGGGTCTTGGAATTCAAGCGATACGGTCATATCGAATCTTCGTAGACAGATTCCATCGGACGTCAAGCGCACCGTTTGGGTGCGCGACGGCGGATGTTGCGTGCTGTGCGGGAGCAACGTAAATATCCATTACGATCACGATGTTCCTGTGTCAAAGGGTGGTTCAAATGATGTAAAGAATATTCGACTGCTTTGCCAGCAATGTAATCTCCGTAAAGGCGCGAGGATCGAATAGGCGAGGCGTCCACTTTCCCACCCCTCGGAATCCCCTTCGCATTTGCTGCAAAAAAATATAAAAAATCCGCAGCACATTCCCCCGCCCGCGACTATTCAACCTTAAGAGCGAATGCAGGCGGGACGCCTGCGCTACGGAGGCTTGCGATGAACGATTCGTGCACCAAATGCCCCGGCGGACACTACTCCCCCATGCGCCGCCGCGGCTTCCTCCAGGTCGGCGCCGTCGGTGCGATGGGCTTGACGCTGGCCGATTACTTCCGCATGACCGCGCGGGCCGACGATGCGCGCACCGTCAGCGGGAATACGGCCAAAGAAGGCCAGGCCAAATCCGTCATCCAGATTTTCCTGCCGGGCGGCTGCCCGCATCAAGAAACGTGGGACCCCAAGCCCGAAGCGCCGGTTGAATACCGCGGGCCGTTGGGCGTGGTGAAGACAAAACTGCCGGGCGTTGTGTTCAGCGAGCATCTGCCCAAGACTGCGGCGATTGCGGACAAGATCACGGTCATCCGCTCGATCGCCGGGCGCATCCCCGACCACGCGCAGGCGTCCTACCACTTATTGACCGGCTACCTGCCCACGCCGGCGATCCAGCATCCGAGCATGGGGGCGGTCGTCGCGCAGCAATTTGGCCCGAAGAATAATTTGCCGCCGTACGTCGGCGTGCCCAACGTTCAGCCCGCGGGCGGGACGGGGTATTTGAGTTCCAAATACGGCGCGTTTGAAATCGGCGTCGATCCCGCGCAAAAAGGCTTCTCCGTGCGCGACGTGTCGCTGCCGAAGAACGTGGACAAGGACCAATTCACGCGGCGCAAATCGGCGCGCGAAGCTGTCGAAGCGCATTTTAAATCGCTCGAAACCGACCAGACCGCGCTCGACGCGATGGATTCGTTCTACCAGCGCGCGTACAACTTGATCAGCTCGCCCGAAGCGCAGAAGGCGTTCACGCTCGACGACGAAAAGCAATCGACCGTCGATCTCTACGGCGGCGATATGAAGGACCGCAACGGCAATCCGACCGGTATTGGGCGGCGCCTGATGATGTGCCGCCGCCTCGTCGAAGCCGGTGTGCGTTTCGTGAGCGTCAGCTACGGCGGATGGGATTTGCACACGAACGTGAAGGACGGCGTCTCGCGCCAGTTGCCGGCCTTCGATCACGCCTTCGCCGGACTGATCCAGGATCTCGACCAGCGCGGACTGCTCGACAGCACCGTGGTGATGGTGATGTCCGAATTCGGCCGTTCGCCGAAGGTCAACGTGGACGCCGGGCGCGATCATTATTCACGCTGTTTCTCGATTGCCTGCGCCGGCGGCGGACTGACCCGCGGGCAGATTTATGGCGCGTCCAACTCGACGGCCAGTGAGCCGGATGTGGACCCGGTGCCGGTGGAAGACTTGCTCTTCACCGTCTACCACCAGTTGGGCATCAACGCCGATGAGCGGCTGATCGCACCGGGCGGTCGGCCGATCGATATCATTCGTGGAGGCAAGCTGGTCAAGGGCCTCGTCGCGAAAGCGTAATTCGCTCAAGAACCGCGACCGCAAGGGAGCGGCCCGGCCCGACTTCGCGCGCAGCCGCTCCCTTGCGGTCGCGGTTCTTGGAAGGAGTTGCTCCGTTGAATTTCCGTACACTTCGAATCGCCCTCCCCGCCACCTTATTAATGGTGTCTGCTCATTCACGCGCCGGCCAATACTACGTCGAATACCTCGAACCTCGCGGCGCGCAGCGCGGCACAACCGTCGATGTGATTTTTCACGGCGCGCTGCTGGCCGATCCGAAGGAAGTGATCTTCTACGACAAAGGCATCGAAGCCTCCGAGCTGCAATCCGCCAGCGTCGAACGCGAAGAACGCCGTCGCCGCGACGGTTCGCCGCCGGCGATCAACAAAGATCCCAACAACGCCGTCAAAGCCCGCTTCAAAATCGCGCCCGATTGCCCGCTCGGCCAGCATGTGTTGCGCCTGCGCACGTCGGCGGCGCTCTGCGAATGGGTGACGTTCTGGGTCAGCCCATTTCCGACGGTGATGGAAGAAGAGAAAAAACCCGGCGAAAACGACACGCCCGAAACCGCGCAGAGAATTCCGTTGAACGTGACCGTGCATGGCGAAATTCTGCCCGGCGAAACGATGGACCGCGATTGTTACCGCGTGGAGATGAAAAAAGGCCAGCGCCTGAGTGTCGAAGTCGAAGCCATCCGCCTCGCCACGTTGCACCGCGGCGGCGAAAACGATTTGATGCTGCGCATCCTCGACGCGAGCGGCAAGGAGCTCGCCAAGAACGACGACAACGCGCTCTTCATTCAAGACCCTTTCGCAAGTATCGCCGTGCCCGAAGACGGCGCGTACATCGTCGAAATCGGCCAGCAGATGTTCACGCAGCCGCAGCGCGCGTGGTATCACGCACACATCGGCACGTTCGTGCGGCCGACGGCGATTTATCCGATGGGCGGGCCTGTGGGCGAGAAGATTGAGGCGCGGATAATTGGTGATCCCCTTGTGGTGCAGGCTTCCAGCCTGCAAAACGCCGGCGGAACGCCGACGGTACAGGATGCAGGCAGGATGCCTGCACCACAAACACAGAGCGTCGAGCTTCCGAAGCAGCTCGGCGATTTCCCCTTCTGCGTCGGCAAAGAAGGCGAAACGCCTCCATCGCCGAACATGCTGCGCGTGTCGAATTATCCGAACGTTCTCGAAGTCGAACCGAACGACACGCCCGAAACCGCCACCCCCGTCCCGTCGCTTCCAGTCGCGCTCAACGGCATCATCGACAAGCCCGGCGACTTGGATTGCTTCCGCTTCCACATGGAGAAGGGCAAGACGTGGCGCATCCGCGTCTACGCGCGCGCGCTCGGCACGCCGATCGATCCGAAGATTTGGATTCGGCCACTCGGTCAAACAGCCAACGAAGCCGAGAAAGACGATTCGACGCTGGCTGAGCGCGATCACATGCAGGGCAACGGCCGCTGGCGTACGCGCGATCAGGTCGATCCGTCGCTGATTTTTTCGCCGCGCCAAACTGGCGATTATGTGCTCGGCGTCGAAGACACGCGCGGCCAAGGCGGGCCGGATTATGTGTACCGCGTCGAAATCGAACCGCTCCACGAAAAAATCGTGAGCACCGTCTCGGTCACGAACAACAACCTTTACCAATATTACCAGCGTATGGATTTTCCTGCTGGCAACCGCTTCACGCGCAACATCACGCTTGCGCCCGAACAAGGCGCGGGCCTCAAAGGCGAATTCGAACTCGAAGCTGTCGGCCTGCCCAAAGGCGTGACGATGATCGCGCCGCATTTCATCGGCGGGCAGGCCACGATGCCGGTGCAATTTGTCGTCGATGCCGACGCGCCGCTGGCCGGCGCACTGATTGAATTGCGCGCGAAACAAATCGACGCGAAAGTGCCGCCCGTCGATGCGGGTTCGAATCTCGGCATGGCCTTCATCGACAAGCGCGGCGGCTACGGCTGGTACTACGTCTTCGTCGATAAAATCGGCTGCGCGGTCGTGAAGCCGGCGCCGTACAGCATCGAACTCGTTCAGCCGGCGATTTCGCTGGTGCAGAGCGGCGAACTAAGTCTGCAGGTGAAAGTGCATCGCAACGAAGGTTTCAAAGGTGCGATTGAAATCCAAACCGATTGGCTGCCCAACGGCGTGACGCGCGAATCCGCACAAACGATTCCCGCCGACAAGAGCGAAGGCAAACTCACGCTGCAAGCCGCCGCGAAAGCCAATCCCGGCGTCTTCAAAATCGCTATGCTCGCCACCACGCTCGACGGCGACCGCGAATCGGGCACCGGCTGCGTGCGCGTCTCGTCGGCCTTCGTCGATCTGCGCGTCTCCGCGCCGTACCTGACCGTGCAGATTCCACGCGCCAGCGTCGAACGCGGCCAGAAAGGCACGATTGTCTGCGATTTAAAGCAGAACACGCCGTTCGAAGGCGAAGCAACCTGCGCGCTCAAGCGTCTGCCGCACGGCGTGAACGTCGTCGAACCGCTGCCGAAAATCACAGCGAAGGACGCGAAGGTAACCTTCCACATTGAAGCGACCGACGAAGCGCTCGTCGGTTTGTACAAAGAGATTTTCTGCGAAGTGACGGTGGTGGAGAACGGGCAGAGCATCCGGCAGCAATCGGGGTCGGGGGTGTTGCGTGTCGATCCGGCGAAGGGGATTATTAAGGCGGCGAAGGCGGATTAAGGGCGGGTTTCATCCGCAAGAAGCAATCGAGGCGCTAATTGAAAAAGCACCGATGGTTTCAGTTTCACTTGAGTACAGCCCTGATTGCCTCAATCGCGGCGGGGGGACTGATGTGGCTAAATGCGCGGGTCCGAAATCAAATCGTTAAAGGATCAGTAAACGATTCGGTGCCTGTGTACGGGTGGCCAGTGCCGGCTTATTATCAATACAATGACGAGATGATTTCGTGGTGTCAAGATCTGCCGTACATAAATTTAAACATCGAGCATTGGATGGAAGAATCGTACGCGAATCACGATGCACTACTTCGGGCTATAGCGGGCAATGGAAATATTTACAAAGTACGAAACGGATATCTTTCGAGTCGAGCGATATTATGGAATGCGCTCTGTGCAGTGTGTTTGATAGGGATGTTGTGCGTCGGTTGCGAATGGCAAGTGCGGCATCGGCTTTAACTGCGTGCAGTTTTGCAAGACGGTTTCATTGGGCGTGAATGACATGCGTAGCGTAGCTTCCCTGATTGTTTTACTGTCTGCTGTTGCGGCCGTTTGCGCATTCGCCTCTGATGTCCCGCAAGATAAAGCCCCCAGTTTCCGCCTTGATGTCATGCCCGTCTTCTTCCGCTCCGGCTGCAACAGCGGCGGATGCCACGGCTCCGCGCGCGGCAAGGACGGCTTCCGCCTCTCGCTCTTCGGCTACGATCCTGCGGGCGATTATTTTCGCATTACGCAGCAGATTGCGGGGCGCCGCATCAATCTCGCCGTGCCCGAAGAGAGCCTCATCCTATTGAAGGCCACCGGCAAAGTTCCACACACCGGCGGCGAGCTTTTCAAAACCGACAGCGCACGCTACGCCGCAATTCTCAAATGGATCCAAGCCGGCGCGCCTGATGACGGCGCGGATGTGCCCACGCCGACGGGCATCAAACTTGTGCCCGAAAAATGGGTCGTCGAAGGCGCGGGCAAAAAGCAGCAGGCACGGGTGCTCGCCACGTTTTCAGACGGATCGACGCGCGACGTGACGAAGCTGGCGCTGTTCGTGACTAACAACAAGACGGTCGTGGACATCGACGCCGACGGCCTGATCACGTCCGGCAAAAATGGCGCGGCATTTGTCTTCGCGCGCTTCAATAAATTCACCATCGGTTCCGAAGCGATCGTGCTGCCGACCGACGCGTTCAAATGGCCTGACGATGTCAAAGCGCGCAATTACATCGACGAACTGGTTCACGCGAAGCTCCAGAATCTGCACATTCTCCCTAGCGAAATCTGCAACGACGAGCAGTTCGTGCGGCGCATCTATCTCGATCTGATCGGCCTGCCGCCGAAGCCCGACGAATATCGCGCGTTCATGGCCGACACGTCTGCCGACAAGCGCGAGAAGCTCGTCGATGCGCTGCTCAAGCGCGACGAGTTTGCGGATTTGTGGGCCGCAAAATGGAGCGAGTGGGTCAAGGTCATCACCGACAACAACGGCAACAACGGCGCCGACCGCAAAGCCGCGGTGCTGTATCACGATTGGATTCGCGAGCAATTCAAGAAAAACACGCCGCTGAACGAATTCGTGCGCGCGCAGGTCACCGGCAGCGGCAGCAATTTCACCAGCCCGCCGTCGAATTTCTACACCATGATTCCGCCGCAGAATTACGAGCCGAAAGCCGTCGCGCAGGACATTTCGCAGTTGTTCACCGGCATCCGCATTCAATGCGCCGAATGCCACAACCACCCCTTCGACCGCTGGACGCAGGACGATTACTACGGCTTCGTGAGTTTCTTCACCGGCGTGCGCCGCAAACCCGCCGGCGAACCGCGCGAATTTTACGTGATCAACGACAACAACGCCGCGCCGATGAAACACCTGCTCGACGGCCGCCCCATGCCGCCCAAGTTGCTCGGCGGTCCCGCCCCCGACGTGAAAGGCAAAGACCCGCGCATCGCGTTCGCCGACTGGCTCACCTCGCCCGACAACCAGCTTTTCCGCAACAACATGGCCAACCGCGTCTGGGAGCATTTCTTCGGCCGCGGCATCGTCGAACCCGTGGACGATTTCCGCATCAGCAACCCGCCCAGCAACCGCGAACTGCTCGACGGCATTGGGCAAAAACTCGCCGACACCAAATTCGATTTGAAACATCTCGTCCGCGACATCTGCTTGTCGCGCACATACCAGTTGAGTCCCACGACCAACGCGTCAAATAAAAGCGACGACCGCCAATTCTCGCACGCGCAACTGCGCCGCCTGCGCGCGGACGTGCTGCTCGATTCATTGTCGCAGGCCACGGAGACAACCACGCGCTTCAACGGCGCGCCGCGTGGCGCGCGAGCCGTGGAACTCTTCGAAGGCGGCCGGCGCCTCGGCGATTATTTCTTAAAGACCTTCGGCCTTTCATCGCGTGAAACCGTCTGCGCCTGCGAAACGCGCACCGAACCAACCTTCGCGCAGTCGCTCCATCTTATTAATGGGCGCACGATCCAAACGAAGATCGAAGAGAGCAAAGTCATCGAAAATCTGTTGAAGGCAAACAAGAATTCAAGCGAGGTCGTGGACGAGTTGTACGTCCGCGCGCTTTCGCGCAAACCCGGTTCAGACGAGCAGAAGAAACTGCTCGATTTGATCGGCAGCCAGGCCGGCGAGCGGAAGGCGTTTGAGGATGTGTATTGGGCGCTGCTGAATTCGACGGAATTTATGTTTAACCACTAATGGTTTCTCACGCAGAGGCGCGAAGGCGCAGAGAAGAAGTTCATGAGCGAACGGGTGCACGCGTTTGTTGGATTTGTGGCGGATTTTCCCGCCCTGGAGAGTGGCGGCGATCCGAATGGAAAGGAGCTGGCCGATTTTGTTTACGCAAAGTACAGCAAGGTTGGATTGGTACTGTCTCCGCCGTCAGACAACGGGTGGGCTTGGGATTTGCACACGCGGGTTGACGAATTGGATATCTACACCATCGTCGGTGAGGTCGGTGACATGAATTCGAACCCGCCGCGTCAATGGCTTGTGACGAACGATTGCCGTATTCCAATTTTCAGAAGGTTGTTTGGGAGAGTTGCGTTCGAGAAAAAACGGGAATTCGCGCTGCGCAAATTGTGCGAATGCTTACACGCGGCCATGACAAACGATTCGCGTTTTTCTCACATCAATTGGTATGATGCGGCGACATTCGACAAACCGGGTGACGTTCCAAGCAATAAACCATGAAGTGGCGGATTAAGATGGCGGAAATTCGAATGACGAAATTTTCTTTGGCGCTCGCGGTTGTTTGCGTCGCAGGCTCGCTCTTCGCCGCCGACGCCCCCAAATCGCTCTCCTACGAAGGCGACGTCAAACCCATCCTCCGCGCCCGCTGCTTCAAATGCCATGGCGAGGACGAGAAAAAAGACGGCTTGAGCATGGCGACGTACGCTGACCTGATGAAGGGCGGCAGTTCCGGCGACATCGTCAAGGCCGGGCGGCCGACGGGCAGCATCATGTACCTGGCCGTGGCGCACGAAGGCAACGACGCAACGCCGATGCCGCCGAAGTCGCCGAAGATTCCGGACAATGAAATCGAAATCATCAAAAAATGGATCGAGCAAGGCTTGATCGAAGCGCCCGGCGGCGTGTCGAAAGCCGCGAAGCAGCGCAATGTCGAATTCAAATCCGCGGGCGGGACAAGCGCGGCGAACGCGCCGATGCCGGAGAAATTGCCGGCGCTGACTCTACCGGAATTGAAGCACACTAACTCAATCACCGCCATCGCCGCCAGCCCGGGCGCGCCGCTCTGCGCGGTGGCGGGCCAGGAACGCATCACGCTCATCGACACAAAAACAAAAGCGGTCCTCGGCGTGCTGCCGTTTGCCGAAGGCGTCCCGCGCGTGCTGCGCTTCAGCCGCAACGGAACGGTGCTGCTCGCAGCGGGCGGACGCGGCGTGAAACTCGGCAAAGCGGTGCTCTACGACGTGAAGAGCGGCGCGCGCCTCGGCGATTTCGGCGACGAGACGGACGAAGTGCTCGCCGCCGACATCAGCCCCGATCAAAAGCTCGTCGCCATCGGCGGGCCGACGAAGATCGTGAAAGTCTTCAACACCAAAGACGGCAAGCTCGCGTACAAAATCACCAAGCACACTGATTGGGTGACGGCGCTTGAATTCAGTCCTGACGGAACGAAGCTCGCGACGGCGGATCGCAACGGCGGCATCCACCTGTGGGAAGCCGCCAGCGGTGGAATTCTGCTAAGCTTGTCGGAGCACAAAGACGGCGTCAACACGATGAGCTGGCGCGCTGACAGCGAAGTGCTCGCCACGGGCGGCGAAGACGGCCAGTTGATTTTCTGGGACGCCCGCGAAGGCTGGCCCAACAGTCAATCCTCGCCGCACGTGCCCAAATCGAAAGGCTTCGGCAAGCTGCCCGGTGGCGTGCTCTCCGTCCAATTCGCCAACGACGGACGTTTGTTCACCACGGGCCGCGACGGCATCGTGCGCGCGTGGACGCCCGACGGGAAAAAGGCCGCCGAATCCGACGCACTGCCGATTCCAACAACGCGCCTGGCCGTTACCTTCGACGGCGGCGAAGTCCTGGTCGGCGATCTCAAAGGCAACGTGACGATCTGGAGTGCGGCGAGCGAGAAAAAATGCGCGACGCTGCTCAGCGCTAAATAGCCAGCGCGTTTTCGTACTCAACCCCAAAAACCATTCGCGAAGATTCGCGCGATTGGTTGTTCAACAGCACCTCTGCGTGAGAATCAGTATTTCACCCGCCCCTTCAGCGCCTCCCCAATCGTTCCGCTCTGCGCGAATGTCAAATCGCTCCCCGCCGGCACGCCGCGCGCCAACCGCGTGACGCTCACCGGCAGATTCAGCGCCTTGACTTGAGCCGCAATGAAGGACGCCGTCGCGTCGCCTTCCACCGTCGGACTCGTCGCCAGCACCAGTTCGCGCAGAGCGCCGGCTTTGACGCGGTTGAGCAATTCGGCGACGCGCAGATCGCGTGGTTCCACGCCTGAAAGCGGCGAAAGCCGCCCCATCAGCACATGATACAGCCCGTTGAATTCGCCGGATTTCTCGACCGCGCGAACTTCGCGCGGCCATTCCACCACGCACACCAATCCCGCGTCGCGCCGCGGATTCTCGCAGATCGCGCAGCGCGGCTTCTCCGTCAGATCCCCGCAGATTTCGCACGGATGCAGGTTCTTCTTCACGTCGCGAATCGCCAGCGCCAGCGCCATCGCGTCGTTGGGCTTCTGCCCCAGAATAAAATACGCCATCCGCTCCGCCGAACGCCGTCCGACGCCGGGAAGCTTTTCGAATTCCAAGATAAGCCGCTCGAAACTGTCCGCTGGCGGGATAGGCGCTATGGAAAATTGCTTGGACACTTCGGGCGCGTCTCCGTTACGCGTTACACGTTAAATGTTACACGTTAAATTCACCGCCGGGCACGGCATGATCAGCAACTTTTAACGTGTAACGTGTAACGTGAAACGGTCGTTTTATTGAATCATCCCCGGCGGCAATTCGATCCCGCCGAACGCCGTGCGGAATTCGTCGCTCATGATTTCCTTGCTCTTCAACAACGCGATGTTCGACGCCGCGACGATGTACGTGCTCAGCGACTCGGGGTCTTTGAGCGCCTCCGGATCGAAATTCACCGCGACGATATCGCCCAGCCCATTGGCGGTAACCTTGACCATCCCCGCGCCGGCCTCGCCAATCACCGTGCGGCCGCGCGCGCGCAGCTTGGCCTGCTCGATGTTCTCCATGATCTTGTCGCGCTGGCCGAACAACTTCATCATGTCGCCCATGCCCTTCAAGCCGAACATGCGTGCATCTCCTTCCGCGGTGGGGCAGACATCTGTCTGCCAGGGAATCATTATGCTACTCGATAGTCCCATTGGGAAAAAGTCATCAAGCGCAGATAAAATATAAGGGGTCAGGGGTCAGGAGTCAGGAGTCAGAAACGGCGCTTGCGCGATTACTTTCCCCCCTCCATCTTAATCCACTCATTCGTCCCCAACGCTCCGCCTTTCACTTCGTACGCATGTGTCAGTTCGTAGGCTTTGACTTTTTCGACGTGTTCCCCGCCGCTCCATTTATGCGTGATTGTCAGCGGCAAAGCGCCGGCCTTCTTGTACAACACATAAATACCGTAAAGTTGCACGAGCTTTCCGTCGCCGCCGCTGGTGTGAAATTTTACGAGCACGGATTTTGACGGCCCTTTGTAGAACGGAGCTCCCGCTCCGTTCGCGGCCTCGAAATCGGTCGAGCGGATCGCATTCTTCAGCGGCGTGCAGCCGATGCTGTACGCTTTTTTCTGATTCACGTCCAGAATTGCATCGACGCACTGGCCCCAGAAATCTTCGGGATGGTCTTCGTTGCCAATCACAGGCTGCTGGCAGCCCACGATCCAGGTTTTGCCTTCGTCGAGCGAAAATGAAATTCCGTTGAGCGTGGTGGTTTTGCGGCAGCCGAATTTCGCGCCGGTCTGCACGCGCACGATTTCGCCCGGCGCATCGACGCGAAAAATCGCCGCGCCGGTGTTCTTGGCAAACGCCACGTGGCCGCTGATCGACTCGTCGAAATAATCGTAGTTTTCCAACTGTGCGACGCGCTTTAATTCCGCTTCGCCGGTGGTAATGTCGGGCGCAAACAAAATGCAATCGGTGTTTTCGCGCGTGAACGTCATCTTCGTGTCGCCATCAACCAGCGGCAGCGTGGCCGGCGAAAGCTGGCCGGAGATGTAACTTTTGTACGTCTTCACGCCCGCGCCATCGCCGTCGAATGCGAGCTTGATCAGCCACCCGTATTGGCAGAACAGTTTCGGTGTGAGGTCGAGTTTGAACGCGCCGCCGCCTTTGTGAGCTTCGTTCCACGAACGGCCCAGATCAAGCGAATACGACACCGTGCCGTTCGCCGTCGCGAATTCGCCTTCGAAAACCGCGCCATCGCTGTCGTCGTTCGGATCGGCGCGGTTGTTGGGGCAGCCCGCGCAACCGTAGGGGCTGAAATAACTGTAGACCACTTCGGACGGCGCGCCGGTTTTCACCGCGCGCAAAAACGGCGCGGCGTCCGCGTGCGCGACGTTGCTCATTTGATAAATTCCGGCGAGCGACGATTTTTTCTGAAGCGGCGGCGCGTAAATTAATTCCCAATTTCCAAAGCGCGCCGCGCCGGCTTCTTGAAAAAGATAGTACGTCTCGCGGCGCACGGGACCTTCCTTTTCGTTGGCGAAACGCAACTGGTACTCGCTGTCTTTCCAGGTCGGATAGAGGTAGCGATACTTCGGCCCCCACTGCCGCTTGAAATAGCGCGTCATCGACTCGCCTTCGCGCAGCGTCAAATTCATCGAATGCGCGCTGACTTTGCGCCCATAAAAAGAACTTCTCACGCCGCTCTGCAAGCAACCCCACATGGATTTCGGCCCGTCGTATTTGAAATAAATTGGCGGCGTCTGTTCGTGCGTGATAAAGAGCAGATTCTTGTCCGCTTTGATCTCATCAACCGAGGGCAGCGAGCCGTCTTTGCGCCGCACGAAGCCCATCATGTCCACGTCAAGGTAATGCCATTTGCCGTCGAATTTCGCTTCCGGCACCGTATGCCCGCTGACGCCGTCGATGCGCCCGAGCAAGCCCGCCGCGTTAAAAAATTCGTTGACCGTCCACGAATTCGACCCGCAGATTGCGTGGCCGTACACATTCAGCGATTTCGTTGCGTCCATGACTTTCGAATTCTCGCCCGCATATTTGCGCCCCAGCAGCGCGTCGGCCAGCGGCTCTTCCGGCGGGATGAAATGGTACGTGCGCCGCACCAGATAATCGAAAATTGCCTCCGCTTTCTGCTGGTCGCTCATGCCCGGCTTGATGATCGTCGCCAGCGTGGCTTCGATGCTCGACGCATCCGGATTTTTGTCGCTGACGACTTTAACGCCGGCGGCGATGGACTCTTCGGCGAGGGCGGTGACGGCGAACGACAGAACGATGGCAGCGAAGCGGGAGAGTGAAGACATGACGGCTCCTTCAAATTGGCGCGAGGACGTTGTATGCTTTCATTACACCGGAGCGGAAGTTGTGGTGCAGGCGGGCCGCCTGCACTCTGAAGACGCTTTTCCGCCTAAAGGCGGGACTACGAACAAGACAAGTTGCATCCGCGCTCGCGATGCGGTAACACATGACTCATGCGCATCGTCTTTTGCGGCACCCCCGACTACGCGGTTCCTTCGCTGAGCAAACTCGCCGGCGCACACGACATCGCCGGCGTGGTGTCCCAGCCCGACCAGCCCAAAGGGCGCAGCAAAACGCCCGCGCCGCCGCCGGTCGTCGCAGCGGCGCGCGCGCTGGGGATTCCAAACGAGCGCATTTTCCAGCCGCGTTCGATCAACAAGCCCGAGATCATCGGCGCGTTGCGCGGTTTGAATCCGGATATTCTGTGCGTCATCGCGTACGGCAATATTTTGAAGAAAGAGGCGCTGGAAATCGGCCGCTATTTTCCAATCAACGCCCACGCCTCGCTGCTGCCGAAATACCGCGGCGCGGCGCCGATTCAAGCCGCGCTGCTCAACGGCGATTCGCAAACCGGCGTGTGCGTGATGAAAATGGAAGCGGGCCTCGACAGCGGGCCGGTGCTATTGCGGCGCGCGATTCCCATCGAGCCGCTCGAAACGGCGGGCACGCTGCACGACAAACTCGCCGCGCTGTCGGCGGAGTGCTTTCTGGACGCGCTGGCGCAAATCGAACACGGCGAGTTTTCGCTGGACGCGCAGGACGAATCGCTCGCATCGTACGCGCCGAAATTAGAAAAGCGCAGCGGAACGATTGATTGGACGCAATCGGCCGAACAGATCGAGCGGCACATTCGCGCGATGACGCCGTGGCCAGGGGCGTGGACGAGCGCTGCATCCGCCGATGGAAAATTCTCGCAGCGGCTGCGCATCGCGGACGCCGAACTCGCTCCGCCCAGAGATACGCTGCCTGCAGGCACGGGAAAAGTCGAGGGCGCGGGAAACAATCTGCGCCTAATGGCGGGCTGCGGGAACGCCGGCGTGCTGGATATTTCGCGCGTTCAACCGGAAGGCAAGCGTGAGATGAGCGCGGGGGAGTTTGTGCGCGGCGCGGGGAAGGCGTTGGGAGTGGGGTTTGTGTGGAAGTAAGCGCAATACATTATCTGCGCAAAAACTCCAACACCTTCGGCGCAATCCGCTCGTGCGCGTCTTCAAGCACATAATGCCCCGCATCCTCATAGCGCTCGACGCGTGCCGCTGGAAAGCGCTCGATCCACGTCTTCAAAAAGCTCTCGTTGAAGCACCAATCTTTCATCCCCCAGCAAATCCGCATCGGTCGATCTTTGAATTGCGCAATTCCGTCGTCGATCGCTTTCAGCGTGCTCCACGATAGGTGACTGGGCTTCATCGGAATGTCTTGGACAAAGCGCAGCGTGGCGATGCGGTTTTTCCAACTGTTGTAGGGCGCAAGCAAGCCTTCCCGCACGGCGGGCGCGATTTTTTTCTCGACGGCCATGTGAATCGCGGCGCCGGCGAAGGCATTAAATCCGCGAATGGCCAGCGCTCCGAAGACCGGCAATTTGCAGATGTTGATGCGAAATGGAATTCGTTTCGACAAAAACGCCGCCGTGTTCAAGACCACGATTTTGCGCACACGCGAGGGTTTGCGAATCGCGGCGCCCATCCCGATCGCACCACCCCAGTCGTGCAGGACCAGATCGACGGATTCTAACTTCAATTCGTCGAGCAGCCGTTCGAGATTGTCGATGTGCTGCGCGAGCGTGTACGGATAATGCTGCGGCTTGTCCGAAAGCCCGCAGCCGACGTGGTCCGGGACCACGCAGCGAAATTCGCCGCGCAGCGCCAGCACCAGATTGCGGTAATAAAAACTCCACGTCGGATTGCCGTGCAGCATCACGACCGCGCGGCCTTCCGTGCGCGGGCCTTCGTCGAGGTAATGCTGGCTGATGTGTTTTTGCGGCGAAAGTTTCAGGTAATGCGGATCGAATGGATAAAGCGGATGCCAGGCTTTGTCAGGCTTCCTGCGATTGCCGGGCTGAGGGTTGGTCATGCAGTATGAGAGTATGGTAGGGAGTACGAGAGTCGGAAAGTACCAGACTACGAGAGTAAGAGAGTTGATTGTTGCCTATTCACAACTCTCTACTCTCAAACTCTCACACTTCCGCCTTGCCATTCGACGCCCAGCATCAGGCAATTCAAGCCGGAGCCGATGCCGAGCATGGCGATGTTTTCGGCGCGAGCGGGAACTTTCTTTTCCAAGCCCATGGCCATCGTGATTGGGAGCGACACGGCACCGGCGTTGCCGAGGAATTCGAAGGTCGAAAAATCTTTGGCCTGATCCATCTCCAGCGTGTTGTACAACTCGCGCCGGTGCGCGCTGCCCACTTGATGGCAGAAGACCCGGTCCACGATTTCGTTGGTCCAGCCCAGCACGCGTTTGGTTTTCTCCCACGTGCTGTGGGCGAGGCGGCAGCCTTCTTTGAGCAGCGTTTCGGAATCGGTGCTCATCGCGGAGAAATCGCCGTGGCAGAGGTGATTGAAACCCGACGCGCATCGGGCGGCGCCGCCGAGCAGGCGGTGGCCGAATTTCGATACGCTTTTGTGCGCCATCACCAGCGCGCACGCGCCGGAGCCGAGCGTGAGCGACGCGAACATGTCTTTGATGCTTTTGCGCGTCGGGTCCTTCATGTTGATCAGCGTTGAAATTGTGTTTTCAACCAACTGGCGGCTGCCTTCGCCGGCGACGATGAGGCCCTTCTTGACCTGGCCGAGTTCGATCATGTTGCCGAGCGTGACGATGCCGTTCAAAAATCCGAGGCACGCGTTGGAGATGTCGAAGACCGTCGCGTCGTCGGCGAGTTTCAACGCGCGGTGCACGAGCGTGGCGGAAGCCGGCTCCATGAAATCGCGGCAGACACTCGTGTGCAACAGGCATTCGATTTCGTCCGCTTCGATGCCCGATTTTTCGATCGCGTCGCGCCCGGCCAGGGTGCTGGCCTGGCTGGGCGTCGTGCCCTCTTCCCAAAAACGCCGCTCGCGGATGCCGCTCATCATTTCCAGGCGGCCGAACGGCAGTTTGAGCTTTTCGTACAGTTGCGAGAGTTTGTCTTCAATCTTCGCGGAAGTGACGATAAGAGGGGGAAGCGTATAGCCGAACGCTTCGAAACAGACATTAGAGAACCGCATCGCCGAGTTAAGACCGTTCCTTTGGAGTGGTTTGAAATCGGAAAAATAGAATACCACAGAATCGGCGCGGGTAAAGGCGAAAGTGGAAACTACGGGTCCAAAGTCCAAGGTCCAAAGTCCAAGGCCATCGCCACGCGCGGACCAATACCTTGGACCTTGGACCTCGAACCTTGGACTTATTACTTGCCAAGGGCGCATTTTACGGTTATTCGATTGGCTCAGAATGTTGACCGAATCAGCTCTGGGTGCCACGTCCATCATCCGTTCTCCCGCCTCATCAACAATCGCGCGGTCGGGGACGCGCATCGCCATTGAGGCTCAGGAGAAAGAAGGCTGGGTCGAGTGGCTGCGCGCACTGGCGCTGGCCGTGTTCATTGCGGTGCCGATTTTGGGCTTCACGGGGCAGACGCTGGCCGGGCGAATTGTGTGGACGTGCGTAGTGGCGTCGCTGCCGCTGTTCATCGTGCTGGTCGGGTATCATCGCTGGCGGCGGATTTGTCCGCTGGCGGCGTTCGGAAAACTGCCGGCGAAACTTGGCATCGGCGGGCACCGCACGGTGCCGGCATGGCTGGAAAATCATTATCACCTGATTGCGCTGAGCTTTTTCGTCTTCGGTTTGTGGATGCGGCATGTGGCCATAAACGGCGACGGGCCGGTGCTGGGGTTGTTCTTCATTTTCATAGCCGGCTGCGCTTTCCTGGTGGGCGCGCGCTACACCGGAAAATCGTGGTGCAACTTCATCTGCCCGCTGGTCTTCATCGAAAAGATTTACACGGAACCGCACGGCTTGCGCGAAACCGCGAACTCGCAATGCTCGAAATGCACGGCCTGCAAAAAATTCTGTCCGGACATCAATCAGGAAAACGGGTATTGGAAGGAACTGCGTTCACCGTCGAAGAAGGTCGCGTACCTCGCCTTCCCCGGACTCGTCTTTGGTTTTTACCTCTACTATTACCTGCAATCGGGGACATGGCATTATTATTTCGGCGGCAAATGGGTCAATGAACCGGGGATTTGGCGCACGGCGTTTTTTCCCGGCACGAATGCCGACACGGCGGGCTTCTTTTTCTGGCCGCAGATTCCTCGCGCGGCTGCGGCGTTGATCACACTGCTGGCGTGCGGGCTGGCCAGCTACATTCTGTTTTCGATGCTGCGCAATCCCATCCGCTGGATTTTGAAGCGCAGCAAAATGAAAAGCGACCGCGTACAGCGGCGGCACATTCTTTTCAGCGTCGCGGGATTCTGTGCCTTTGTCTGCTTCTATTCCTACGCCGGCCAGCCGACGCTGCGACTGTTTCAGCCCTCGCCGCATTTCTTTCTGTTGGTCGTGGTGCTCACGGCGGCGATTTACCTGGTGCGGCGCATGACGCGCGACCAGCGCGCATTTGCGGAAGAATCGCTGGCTCGGAACATCGTCAAGCGTTGGGAATGGCCGGACCCGGCGCCCGCTAATTTGCGCGAGGCGTTTTTGGTGCACACGATTCGCGCGAAGGAATCGAAAAAATCGGCCGAGCGCTCACTGGAGATTTACAAAGACGCGCTGCGCGAAGCGCTGGCCGAAGGCACCGTGACGCGCGAGGAAGTGCATCGCCTGCATGCGCTGCGCGATCAGCTTCAAATCAAGAAATCGGATCACGACAAAGTCATGGCGGCGCTGGATGAGGAAGCGCGCGAACTGCTCAACGATCCGACCAAGCAGATGTCCGCCGAAAAGCGCCTGCAACTTGAGACGTACGCGCACGCGCTTGAGAATTACCTCAACCTGGCCTTCGCGCCCGACGGCAAAGCCAACGAAGCGATCGTGGCGCAACTGCGCGACGAGTACCGCGTTACGCCGGAAGAACATCGGCGCGTGCTGGAGGATTTGCTGGGCGGCGAACGCGGCGTGGGCACGCGGCTGTCCGAGGCGCTGGCCTCGATCGAGCGCGCGGCGCACACCATTGTCGCGCTTGAAAAAGACCCAAATCCCGCACACGATTTTCTTCGCGATATTCTCGAGCGGCGGCGCGCCCGTTCGGCGAATTTGCTCGTCAAAAGCCTCACCCTGCGCGAGGACGAACAGCGCGAACTCGCGGCGGGGCTGGCCTCGAACGATCCCACGCGGCGCGAGACTGCCGTCGTTCATCTCCGCCAAAGCGTGATGCCGGCGCTCGCCGAAAGGCTACTGGACGCGCAGCGGCGCACGTCGTCGGTCGAAGCGGCGCTGAAAACATTGCGTGAGAAGCTCATTCAGCGCACGCACAGCGCCGATCCGTACGAGCGCGCGCTGTCCGTGTACATCACCGCGAGCATGAGCGATGCGGGCGAACAAGAATTCAAGCACGTCGCTGCCGATGCGCACGACGTTGTGCGCGACACCATCGTGCTGGTGCGCAACAAATTCAGCAGCAGCCGGTTGCCGGGCGTTGGCGGAACGTCCGGTGTCATCCCACTCACAGGCCAGAGCGGAATTCAGCGCGTCCCTGGGGGAACGTCCGGCGCGATGAGCCTGTCGAGCGCGCGCTTGCCCGGAATCGCGCCGGCGCTGCCACTGGCCAGCGTTGAGAAAATGATTGCGCTCCGTTCCGCGCCGATTTTTTCGCGCCTGGAACCGGAGAGCTTGGAGCGGCTCGCCAAAGCCAGCGTTGAAGCCGCGTATCCCGCCGGCGCGGCGCTCTGCATCGACGGCGAAAACGGAAGCGAAGTTTTCATTCTGGTCGAAGGCGACGTGGAGATTGTGAAAGGCGAAGGCGCCGCGCGCAAAGTCCTGGCGCGCGAAAAAGCTGGCGGCTTTATCGGCGAACTGGCCGTGATCGATCCCGCGCCGCGCTCGGCCACGGTGCTCGCCGGCCCCGCGGGCGTGCGCGTGCTGAAACTTGATGGCACCGCCTTCCGCGAAGCGCTGCATCACGATGCCAGCATCGCGGACGAAGTCATGCGCACGCTGGCGCAGCGCTTGAAGCAGAGAAATGGGTGAAAGGCGCCAGTCTCCCCTCTCCTCTTGCGGGAGAGGGGCCGGGGTGAGGGGGTGGCTGCGCCAGTCTCTTAAAACCGGAACGTCACCCACGACGCCACAAAATCGAAATCCTTGCCGTGCGGATTGGCGCGGATGAATTCGCCGGCGTGGAAACGCGAGAACGCGGCTTCAACCGTCGCATGTTTTAGCGCGCGCCATTGCACCTGCACGACCTGCTCGTCGCCAATGTAGCGCGCCTGGCTGATCGGCGCGAACATCGGGATGTTGTTGAAATAGTACGTGCCGTCGTGAACGCTCTCGCGCCAATACCAGATGTTTCCCGCGCTTAACGTGACTTTTGAGTGCGGATGAAATTCAACACCCGGATGCAGATCGACCATGTTCTGCTTGCCGATCGGCGAATCCTGGCAGAAATACGGCGAATTTGGAAACAGAGCGTTGAACGTGCCCAGCGAGTGATCCGCAAGATTGTGGTCGCCGCTGAAGGCGTCGGCGCGCAGGAAAAACTTGGGCTGCGTTTGGATTTTCGCGAAGGTGTAGCCGATGTCGTTTGAACTGGACCACGCCGAGATGTGGTCCTCTCCGAATTTGCCGAACTGGTACGTGCCTTCGCAATCGTAGCTGAAATTGTGGAACGAGCCGAAGAGCCGCGCGCCGGCGGACTCGCGGTGTTCGTGCTTGATGCCCTGGAAAAACAATCCGTTGTCGTTGTCGTCGCGCAGCAGATAAAGATCAAGCCCGGCGCCTTTGAGCAGCGGAAGTTTCGAGGTGGTTGCGTACAGGCCGGCGAGCGCGAACTTGCTGTTGCCGGTGTCATCGAAGACGCCGGGCTGCTGGGCCACCAAATGCGTATAGAAGCCATCGACCTGCCAATTGTCAAGTTTGAGCATCATCTTGGCGCCATCGAAAGTCTGGCGGTTGTTGACCACGTCGCGGATGTCGATCAAGCGCCCGGAGCCGTAGCGCATCTCCTGGCGGCCGATGCGGAAGTCGATGCTTTTGGTCTCGTCGATATCGCAGCCGGCTTCGACGAACGCATTGATGAATTCGAGCCGGTCCTCTTCGAGCGTGCGCTCGGGGCCTTTGCGGCCGAATTGCTCGGCGTTGATCAGTTCCGTGTAAATGCGAAAATGTTTGTGAAAGCGATAGTCCGTGCGCAGCATCGTGCGCTGCAAATAAAAACCGTCGTGATCGTTCGGCGGGCCGTTGAGAAACGCTTCGTTGCTCCACGATTCGTAGCGCGCGCGGAATTCGAGGCCCACGGACATGTAGCTGTCGTTGGCGCAGTCGAATGGAATGAATTTGACGGGATCGAAAAGATCGCCGCGCTGCGAGGGGTCTTTGAGATAGCCCCAGTTCTCCCACCAGTGCACGGGCGTGAGCGGCTGCGGGCCGGGGCCAAAGCCACCGCCAGCGTCTTCGCAGATTCCCGAAAGTGCGAATGCAAACAGAAAGGTGAGAATGATAATTTTGATAGACACGACGATTCTCCCGACTGCGCACAAGTGCTTTCGGCGCGCGCGCATAGACCGGCGCCAAAAGCGCAAGCCCTATGCCGCGCTTGCAACGAACAACGGAATTTGCTGCTCGTTTCGCTGAACGAAGTTATTTCGAATGTGCTGGTAGCATGCCGCAAAGAAGCGCTTACGTCCAATGCAAAGCGGGTTGAAAAGATGATTGTTGGCGTGCATATGCACTCATCCTCAATCCATCGCGGCGCTCCGCTTCGGAATCCGCCAGCACGACAGCCACCCCAAC
>Ga0209579_10000218_pt1 | contig 76168 bp, 70 predicted proteins | sample Coa_R1_2_FD_187152 | JGI IMG/M metagenome (GOLD analysis project Ga0209579, IMG submission 187152) | Surface soil microbial communities from Centralia Pennsylvania, which are recovering from an underground coalmine fire - Coalmine... | ecosystem: Environmental > Terrestrial > Soil >... | reverse complement strand
GCAGCTCCTCGATCGCCTCCAGCCGCCGGTTGCCGCCGCCCACCACCAATGCTTCGGCAAAACTCGCCGGCTTGCTCTCGCGCCGCATCACCACCCCCAACCATGCCCCTGGCCAAGTGAATCATGATCCGTCACTTATGCAAAGGTCCCGCGAAAGCGGGGGTCCAGGGCGACCGGCAAATTTGCGGTTGCGGATTCCCGCTTGCGCGGGAATGACGGCGGAGTGGTCATGCGGCAACCCCGTTCAATGCGGCGTCGAAAATATCGAAGTTGCGCAGCCGGCGGGAGCGCGCCAGTTCCCGGTATTCCGCTGTCAGCGGACGCGACAGCAGGAACGGCACGGTCTGCTCGAAGGCGCCGCCGTGCGAACGCAGCCGGTGCCCGGCGAGCGCCGACAGATCGTGTTCGGCCGCGCTCGCGCCCAATACGGTGTTGCGGTCGCCGGTGACGACGAGATCGGCCTCGCGGTCGTAGGGGAGCTCATAGAGCGACGCGGCTTCGTCGCGGGCCAGCACCTGGTCGACCCCTGGCAGGGCGTGCACCGCCTTCGCCAGGGCCGCGATCGGCACACCGTTCTTGCGATAGACCCGGACGAACGAGCCGAGCGCGCCGTGGTGGCGCACGAACGGGTGGTAATCGGGCAAATCACGCGCACCGCGCCGGCGCCGAACTCGGCGTTGAGGATGTCCTCGAGCAGCAGCACGTGCGGCTCTCCGTCGGGCAGCGCCTTGTCGTTCATGCCGTGGTCGGCGGTGACGGCGACGACGCAGCCGAGTTCTTCAAGCCGCGCGAGGCGGTCGTCGAGGGCGCGGTGAAACGCGAGCGCCTCCGGCTCATTGGGCGCGTGGCCGTGCTGCACGTAGTCGGACAGCGACAAATAGAGCAGCCGGGCGCGGCACTCCTCGACGAGGCGGATGCCGGCATCGATCACGAACAGCGAAAGGTCGGCCGAATACATGTCGGGCGTGGCGCGGCCGACCAGCGCCTCGACCCCCTCGATGCCGTGCTCGGTACGGGTGCAGCGATCCGCCTGCTCCGACGAGAAGCAGACGCCGCCGCCGGCGATGTCGAGGCCGCTGCCGAGCATGCGGCGCAGCTTGTCCTTGGCGGTGATTGCGGCGACCGCGACCCCGGCCTGCGACATCAGCGCGAGGATCGTCGCGCCGCGCACCATTGCCGGGTCGGTCATCATGATTTCGGCGCCGCTCGCGCGGTCGAGCGCGAAATTACCGGCGATGCCGTGCACCGCAGGCGGCGCGCCGGTGACGATCGACAGATTGTTGGGGTTGGTGAAGGTCGGCATCACGGCGTCGGCGAGGGCGTAGAACCCGGCTTCGCGCCACCGCGCGACGGTCGGCAGCATCCGGGCCGCCAGCCCGGCCTCGACATACGCCGGGTCGCAGCCATCGGCGCAGATCACCACCGTCGGCCGCGACGGGAGGCGATAGGAGCGGCCGTGGAGCTCGACATGGTTCACTTCGTTCGACCCCATCACAGGAACGTCCGGCTCTGGATCAGCGCGGTGCGTCCTTCGAGACGCCCGCTACACGGGCTCCTCAGGATGACGAGCGTCGCTACTGCCATCATCACCAATCTACGTCATCCTGCGGAGGTGCGAAGCGCCGTCTCGAAGGACGCAATCCCGCTGACACATCAGGATCAAAACGTCGCGCCCGATGCGAGCCAGGCGCGGACGATCTCCTCGCCGGTGGCGAACCACACGCCGTCATGCGCGGCGATGTAGGAGAGCGCCTCGTCGAGCCCCTGGATGCGGTGCGGCACGCCAATGAGATAGGGGTGCAGGCAGATCGCCATGACCCGCCCCGACATCGCGCCCTCGGCGTAGAGCGTGTCGAACTGGCGCTTGATCGCCGCGACGAACTGATCGATCGTGCCGTTGCGCGTGTTGAGAAACGGCGCGTCGTTGATCTCGTAGGAATAGGGGATCGACACCAGCCGCTTGCCGCCGCCGAGATCGATGAAAAACGGCTGGTCGTCGCTGACCCAATCGGCGACGTAGAGGCAGCCCTCATCAGCCAAATAGTCGAGTGTGTGCCAGGTCTCGGCGAGGCCCGAGCCGAGCCAGCCAATGGGCTTCCGGCCGGAGAGCGCGGCGATCTTCGACAAGGCCCGCGCGATCGACTGGCGTTCCTCCTGCGGCTCCATCGTGTTGAGCCAGCGCGAATTGGTTTCGTTGTGGCCGAGTATCTCCCAGCCCAATTCGACCGCCGCCTTTACGATCTGGGGGTGGTGGTCGCAGATATCGCTGTTGAGGGTCGGGCTGGCGCGCACCTTGTGCTTCTCCAGCACCTCCATGATGCGCCAGATGCCGACCCGGTTGCCGTAGTCGCGCTGCGCCCAGGCGCGCACCGCGGGCGGCGCGGTCGGGCGGGTGTCGTAGGCGCTGCCGGGGATGCCGAGGCTCAGCGGGAAGAACTCGATGTTGGGGATGATCCACACCGCGAGCCGCGCCCCGTTCGGCCATTTGAGCACCGGCCGGTCGTTGATCGGCACATAGGGGAAGGGGCCATAATCGCGCGGTTCCATCGGCGCCTCGCTCGCGGCAGGATCGTCGCCGGGACTATAACCCCATTCGGAGGGCGGCGTGCAGAGCGGCGAGCGGACCAGCCTGGAGTGGCGCGGCTTCGCCGATTTGTCGGCGGCGCTGCTGTACGAGGTGCTGCGTTTCCGCCAGGCGATCTTTGTCGTCGAGCAGGCTTCGCCCTATCCCGACCTCGACGGGCTCGACCAGGCGGCGCAGCATCTGCTGCTGCGGATCGATGACGGGCTCGCCGGCTATCTGCGGCTGATCCCGTGTCGCGCGGAAGCGCGGGTCGCGATCGGCCGGGTCGCCGTCGCCGCCGAAATGCGCCGCCGGGGGATTGCCCGCCGGCTGATGGCGGAAGCGCTGGCTCGATGCCGCAACCAGCACCCAGGCCATGCGATCGTCCTCACCGCCCAGACCTACCTTGCGCCGTTCTACGAGGAGTTCGGTTTTCGCGCGACGGGAACTCCTTACGACGATTACGGTCTGTCGCACGTCGCGATGGCGCTGGAGGAGGAATGATGCCGGACCGCGACCGCAAGGTGTTTCTCGATTACGACCAGGCGGCGCTCGACGCGGCCTACAACCAGGCGGCCTACGCAGCGAACCGCGAGCAGCTGATCGCGCGGCGAGCGAGCGACAGCGCGGCGGCGCGGGCCCGGATCGGGGCGCCCGACCGCGTCCCCTACGGCGACGCCGCTATCGAGCAACTCGACATCTACCGCGCGCCGGCCGACCGCGCCCCGGTCGTCATTTTTGTTCACGGCGGCGCCTGGCGCGGCGGGTTGGCCAAGGATTGCGCGGCGGCGGCCGAGATGCTGCTCGCCGCCGGTGCGCATTACGTGGTGCCCGATTTTTCCTGGGTGCAGGATGTCGGCGGCAGCCTGATGGTGATGGCCGACCAGGTGCGCCGCGCGATTGCCTGGGTTTGTCGCAACTCCGCCGGGTTTGGCGGCGATCCGAGCCGGCTCTATCTCGCCGGCCAATCCTCGGGCGCCCATCTCGCGGCGGTGGCGCTGACGACCGACTGGCAACGCACCTTCGACCTGCCGGCCGACATTTTCAAAGGCGGGTTGTGCATCAGCGGCATCTACGATCTGGCGCCGGTGCGGCTGTCGGCGCGCAGTTCTTACGTCAAATTCGACGACGAAACCGTCGCCGCGCTCAGCCCGATCCGCCACCTCGACCGGCTGTCGGCGCCGCTGGTCGTGGCCTACGGCACCTGCGAAACCCCCGAATTCCAGCGCCAGAACCGCGAATTCGCCGCCGCAATCGCGGCCGCCGGCAAGCCGGTGCGCCTCCTGGTCGCCGAGCACTACAACCATTTCGAACTGCCCGAAACCCTCGCCAACCCCTACGGCCTCCTCGGCCGCGCCGCGCTCCAACTAATCGGGTTATGATCCGGAGCTAGCTGACGCGGTATGGTGCAACGAGCGCAAGGGCGCCGTGCTTAGAAGGGAGATTCTGATGGAAACGCGCGCTGCCGTCGCCCACAAGGCGGGTCAGCCCCTGACGATCGAGACGGTGCGGCTCGACGGGCCGAAGGCGGGCGAGGTGCTGATCGAGGTGATGGCGACCGGCATCTGCCATACCGACGCCTACACGCTGTCGGGCGCCGATCCCGAGGGCCTCTTTCCGGCGATCCTCGGGCATGAGGGGGCCGGCATCGTCGTCGATGTCGGACCCGGGGTGACGAGCCTCAAGAAGGGCGACCACGTCATCCCGCTCTATACGCCCGAATGCCGGGAGTGCCCGTCGTGCCTCTCGCGCAAGACCAATCTGTGCACCGCGATCCGCGCGACGCAAGGCCAGGGCGTGATGCCGGACGGCAGCAGCCGCTTCTCGCTTGGCGGCGAGAAGCTCTTCCACTACATGGGCACCTCGACCTTCGCAAATTTCACCGTACTGCCGGAAATCGCGGTCGCGAAAATCCGCGAGGACGCGCCGTTCGACAAGGTGTGCTACATCGGCTGCGGCGTCACGACCGGCATCGGCGCCGTCATCAACACGGCCAAGGTCGAGCCGGGGGCGCGGGTCGTCGTCTTCGGGCTCGGCGGCATCGGGCTCAATGTCGTGCAGGGCGCCCGCCTGGTCGGCGCCGACATGATCGTCGGGGTCGACATCAACCCGCGGCGCCGGGCGCTCGCCGAGAAATTCGGCATGACGCATTTCGTCAACCCCAGCGAAGTCCAGGGCGACCTCGTGCCCTATCTGGTCGACCTGACCAAAGGCGGCGCGGATTACAGCTTCGAGTGCATCGGCAACGTCCAGACGATGCGCCAGGCGCTGGAATGCTGTCATCGCGGCTGGGGGGTCAGCGTCATCATCGGGGTCGCCGCGTCGGGCCAGGAGATTGCCACCCGGCCGTTCCAGCTGGTGACCGGCCGGGTGTGGAAGGGCACCGCCTTTGGCGGCGCGCGCGGCCGCACCGACGTGCCGAAGATCGTCGACTGGTACATGGAGGGGAAGATCAACATCGACGATCTGATCACCCACACTATGCCGCTCGAAGACATCAACCGGGGCTTCGACCTGATGCACCAGGGCGAATCAATCCGCAGCGTCGTGGTGTATTAGCGGGCGATGACCGGCGCGGGCTTTCTGCTGGCGATCGACCAGGGCACCACCAGCACCCGCGCGATCCTGTTCGAGGCGGGAGGCGCGGTGCGCCACATCGCGCGCATCGAGCTGCGTCAGAGCTATCCGCGGCCGGGCTGGGTCGAGCACGACCCGGAGGAAATCTGGCAGGCGGTCGTCGCGACCTGCCGCGAGGCAATCGCTGCTGCACAAGGCGCGCCGATCGCCGCGATCGGCATCACCAACCAGCGCGAGACGACCGTGCTGTGGGAGCGCGCCACCGGCCGGCCGGTACATAACGCGATCGTCTGGCAGGACCGCCGCACCGCCGATCTTTGCGCGCAATGGCGAGCGGAGGGCCTCGCCGACGCGGTCGGGGAACGCACCGGCCTCGTCATCGACCCGTATTTCTCCGCGTCGAAAATCCGCTGGCTGCTCGATACGATGCCCGGCCTGCGCGAGCGCGCCCAAGCCGGCGAGGTCGCGTTCGGCACGATCGACAGCTTTCTCCTGTGGCGGCTGAGCGGCGGGCGGTTGCACGCGACTGACGTCACCAACGCCTCGCGCACGATGTTGTTCGATTTGCGCCGCCTCGCCTGGGATGACGAACTGCTCGACGCCTTCGGCGTGCCGCGCCCGCTGCTCCCGGAGCTGCGCGACTGCGACGGCGATTTCGCCAGCACCGCGCCGGAGTTGTTCGGCGGCGCGATCCCGATCGCCGGGGTCGCCGGCGACCAGCAGGCGGCGCTGATCGGGCAGGCCTGCTTCCGCCCCGGCATGGTCAAGTCGACCTACGGCACCGGCGCCTTCGCGCTCGTTCATACCGGGGCGGCGCCGGCCGCCTCGCGCCATGGGCTTTTGACGACGCTGGCCTACCGGCTCGCCGGGGAGACCGCCTATGCCCTCGAAGGCAGCATCTTCATCGCCGGCGCCGCGGTGCAATGGCTGCGCGACCGGCTGCACATGATCGGCGCCGCAGAGGAAACGCAGGCCCTCGCCGAGCGCGCCGATCCGCGCCAGCGCGTGTATTTGGTGCCGGCCTTCGCGGGGCTGGGCGCGCCCTACTGGTCGCCCGCGGCGCGCGGCGCCCTCACCGGCCTCACGGCCGATTGCGGCCTGCCGGAAATCGCCCGGGCGGCGCTCGAAGCGGTCGGCTTTCAGACGCGCGACCTGATGACGGCGATGGCCGGCGACGCGGGCCTCGCGATCGCCAGCCTGCGGGTCGACGGCGGCATGGCGGCGAGCGACTGGACGATGCAGTTTCTCGCCGACATCCTGCCGGCGCGGGTCGAGCGGCCATTGTCGCTGGAGACGACCGCCTGGGGCGCGGCCTATGTCGCCGGACTCGCCCGCGGGATCTGCCCGGCGCCGGAAAAAATGATGGCGGGCCGCTCGGCGGCGCGCGCGTTCACGCCCCTGATGCCCGAGGGCGAACGCGAGGAGCGCTACGCCGGCTGGCGCCGCGCGGTCGCCGGCGTGCTCGACGCCGCCTCGGCATGAACCTGTGGCGCGACCTGCCCGACGCTAGCGGCGGCGAGATCACCGAGACGATCCTCGCGACGCCCGCTCTGCGCATCCTGCGCATCACCTCGCTCGGGCAGGCGAGCCCAGCGGGCTTCTGGTACGACCAGCCGGAAGCGGAATGGGTCGCGCTGCTGGCCGGCGCGGCTGCGCTTCGAGGGCGAACCCGCGGTCCGCCGGCTCGGCCCTGGCGATTGCCTGGAGATCGCGGCGCACCGGCGCCATCGGGTCGAGTGGACCGATCCGGCGCAGCCCACCGTGTGGCTCGCGGTGTTTCATCCCGGCTGAGCCCCGTGTCGCTCGGGGCTTACCGCCGGGCGGTTTTCCGGCCGGTGGCGTCGCGCAACACGCGCGTCACGTAATAGGCCACCCCGGGCGGCAACCGCTCGGCCGTGCGCCCGCTGGCGATCCAATGGTCGGTGTTGCCGGGCCCCCAATTGTAGGCGGCGAGCGCGTCCACCCAATTGCCGTAGCGATGATACATCTGCACCAGGTAGGCGCGCCCCAGGAGGCGATTTTGCAAGAGGTCGAAGCGGTCGCCGCCGCCGACATCGAGGGCGGCGGCGGCGCTTACCTGCATCGGTCCCTGCGGCCCGTTGGGCTCCGGTCGCCACATCCGCAGATCGGCGCCATGCCGCGATTCGACGCCGTCGACCGCGAACGCGATGCGGTTAAGATCGCCGCCGATCGCCGGATCGGCGAGGCCGAAGAAGGCCCAGTCGCGCGTGACGCGCCCGCGCAGCAACGTAACGGTCGGCTGGCGCGGATCGGCGAAGCTGATCGTTTCAACTTCGCCGCGCACCGCGGGATCGAGCTGGCGCACCAGGCTTACCGGCACCAGGGCCGCGCCGCGAATGATTGTGACCTGCTGCTCGCTGCCAGTGCCGAAGCTGACGACCTCTTTGCTGATCGGGCGCGGGGTTGACGGCGGCTGGCGGGGACCGCGCACCACCCGCACCGGCGCCAGCCGCGGATCGCCAAACGACACGGTTTTGACATCGAGCGGCCCGGCCGCGGCCGCGCCGGGGAGCGGCGGCAGCTTCGGCGCATCGCGCGGCGCGGCGTCCTCGGCACGCGCTGCGCCGAGGCTGCAGGCCAGCGCGAGCGCGCCCAGCGCGGCGCGGCGCGCGGCGAGCGCGCCCGGTCTGCCCCCCCACCTGCGGTTGCCCATCCCCAAGCCTTGCCGGCAAAACCGAGGATTTATAATGCCCGATGGCATTGTCGCAGCAAGCATCTTGGTAAAGATGGCGTCGCCGTGACACGATAGGCGCCGACTGTATTCCAGCCATCGCGTCACCAGCCCGGAGCACCCTCCATGACCCGACCCTTCGAGGGGATCCGCATCATCGACATCACCCACGTGCTGGCCGGCCCCTTCGCGGCCTACCAACTGGCGGTGCTCGGCGCCGACGTGATCAAAATCGAGCACCCCGACGACCCCGACCAGAGCCGCGCCAGCGGCACCGACCGCGCCCTCAACCGGGCGCAGATGGGCACCTCGTTCCTGACCCAGGGCTCCAACAAGCGCTCGATCACGCTGGACCTTAAGGACGCGCGCGGCCGCGAGGTGTTGCAGCGGCTGGCCGCCAAGGCCGATGTGCTGGTCGAGAACTTCCGGCCGGGGGCGTTCGAGGCACTGGGGCTCGGCTATGACGCAATGGCCGCGATCAACCCGCGCCTCGTCTATTGCTCGATCTCGGCGTTCGGCCAGGACGGCCCGCGGCACGAGCAGACCGCGTACGACCATGTGATCCAGGCAACCTCCGGGCTGATGGCGATGACCGGCACCGAGGAAGTCCACCCGATCAAGTTCGGCGCCCCGGCGGTCGATTACGCGACCGGCACGATGGCGGCCTTCGCGCTGGCGAGCGCGCTCTTCCAACGCGAGCGCACCGGCCGGGGACAGCGAATCGACCTCGCGATGCTCGACGTCGCGATGATCCTGATGAGCTCGCACCTGACCGGCTATCTGTGGAACGGCCGCGAGCCCAAGCCGCACGGCAACAAGCAGCCCTTCGCGACCAACAGCGCCTATGAAGCCAGCGACGGCCTGCTGATGATCGGTGCCAGCAATCTCGGCCAGCAGCGCCGGCTGTGGACCGTGCTGGAGCGGCCCGACATGATCAAGACCGACAACGAGGCGCGCGAAGACGACCGCGAGCGCGAGGCCGCGGTGCTCGCCGCCATCATCAAGACCCGGACGGCCGACGAGTGGGAGCGCTTTTTGCAGGCCCGCCACGTCCCGGCGGCGCGGGTGCGGCCGATGGCGCAAGCGCTCGACGATCCGCATCTCGCCAGCCGCGGCGTCATCCACCGCCATGCCGCCGCCGGCGGCGTCGACGGGCCGTTCGCGGTGCCGCTCGCGGCCTTCAAGTTCGCCCATGGCGGCCCGTCCATCGAATCGCCGCCGCCGCAAATGGGGGCCGACACCGACACGGTGCTCGCCGAACTCGGCTACGGGGCGGCCGAGGTCGCGGCGCTGCGCGCGGCCCGGATCGTGTGAGCGCCCTCGCCAGCAGCCTGGGGGCGAACTGGGCGGTGGCGGGCCAACGCGAAGATTGCGGAGCGCCGAAGAAAATCATGGACAACGCCGGCGATCGAGCCGAAATTTCGGCGGCAGGGTCAATGGTTAAAGCGGCACTGCCTGATTGCGAGTTGGGGGGCCTCCGCTCGTCCGCGACGGTGGTGGTCGGCGAAACAGGCGAGCGCCGCGCTGCGTCTGGGACGCGCACAAGCACCTGCTAGTGGGTTGCCGCGCCGATCGGCGAGTGACTTATTGGGGTCGGGGGAGTCGAAGAACGCAATGCCGTCAGTCGTGCGTCAAGCCTTGCTGATGCCATTTTGGCTGACCCAGATTTTCACCCAGGAAAAATTCTTCGCGCGCAACCCGCTGATCGGCAGCCGGTGGCTTAACGAGCATGGCCTGCATGTCGCCCGCGTCAGCGCCGCCTGGCGGCTCGCCGAGGCGCGCCGCCGACGCCTGGCACGGCTGATCCCGGCTGACGACCGCGCGCGGTTCGATCGCGACGGCTTTATCGTCAAGCGCGATTTTCTGCCGGAGGAGGCCTTTCGCGACCTCGTGGCGCAGGTCCGCGCGCTGCGCAAGCCGGCGCGCGAGATGGTGGAAGGCGACACCGTCACCCGCCACATCGCGCTCGACCCCGCGGCGATCCGGCGCGTGCCGATGGCGCGGCAGCTCCTCCAATCGCCGCAATACCGCAACCTCGTCAGCTACGCCGGGTCGTCGGCAGCGGCGCCGATGGTCTACCTCCAGACCGTGCTCAGCCACGCGACCCGAGGGCTGCCCGATCCGCAAACCGAACTCCACACCGACACCTTTCACCCGACCGTCAAGGCGTGGCTGTTCCTCACCGATGTCGAAGCGGACGCGATGCCGTTCGTCTATGTACCGGGGTCGCACCGGCTGACGGCGCAGCGGCTGGACTGGGAGCGGCGGATGAGCATCGCCGCGAGCCGCCGCCCGCTACCGGGCGAGCACCGGCTGGTCCGGGCGATTTCGCCGACCGCGCTGCACGAGCTCGGCCTGCCGCCACCGCAGACGATCTCGGCCCCGGCCAACACGCTCGTCGTCGCCGACACGTTCGGCTTTCATGCGCGCGGCCCCAGCGCCCGCCCGACGACCCGCGTCGAAATCTGGGCATTCGGGCGGCGCAACCCGTTCCTGCCGTGGACCGGCCTCGACCCGTGGTCGCTCGCCGCGCTCGCGATGCACAAGCCGAACCTCTACTGGAAGGCGGTCGATCTCCTTGAGCGTTGCGGGCTCGGCCGCCAGCGCTGGCGCAGCCGCGGCAGCGTCTCGGCGTTCGATCCGGCCTAGCCCGGCAGTCGCGGCATGGATTGCTTAGACAGCTACACCCCGCTTCATTCCGGCCAGGAGCCGGCGACGCGGTCGTTTCTCTTTCTGCAGGGCCCGATTTCGAGCTTTTTCGATCGGCTGGGGCGCGCCTTGATCGCGCGCGGCCACCACGTTCACCGGATCAATCTGCACTTCGGCGACCAGCTGTTCTGGCGCTTGCCGGCCAGCCATTTTCGCGGCCGCTTCGAGGATTGGCGGGGCTTCGTCGGCGATCTCCTCGAGCGGCACAAGGTCACCGATTTGGTGCTGCACGGCGACCGGCGCCCCTATCACATCGTCGCCGCCGAGGAGGCGCGCGCCCGCGGCATCCGCGTCATCGCGACCGATCTCGGCTATGTGCGGCCGGACTGGATCACCCTCGAATGCGACGGCATGACGACCTATTCGCGCTTTCCGCGCGATCCGGCCGCCATCCAGGCGCTTGCCGCGACCTGCCCGGAACCGCAGCTGGGACCGCGCTTCCATACGCCGTTCTGGCTGATCGCGGTGCTCGATATTCTTTATAATTTGGGCCTCGTATTCGGGCGTCCCTTCTACCCGCACTACCGCTATCACAGCATTTGCCACCCGTTTGTCGAATATGCCGGGTGGCTGTGGTCGCGCCCGCGCAAGCTCCTGACCGCCGGCGCAACCGCTGCCGCAAAGCGCCGCCTTCAGGCCAGTCCGCGATCCTATTTTCTGGTGCCGCTGCAGATCTCGACCGACTTTCAGATCCGCGCGCACTCGCGCTTTCGCGACGTGCGCGAGGCGGTCCGCACGATCATCGCGTCGTTTGCCGAGAGCGGCAGCGGGTGCAAGCTGGTCTTCGTCGTGCACCCGCTCGACAACGGGCTGATCGGCTGGAACCGGCTGATCGCCAGCCTGGCGCGGGAGCACGGCATCGCGCAGCAGGTCGTCGCGCTGCTTGGCGGCACACCGATCGAACTGCTGTGCAACGCGGCCGGAATCGTAACGATCAACAGCACGGTCGGCGTCACCGCGCTGCACCACGGGGTTCCGGTCAAGACGCTCGGCAATGCGGTTTTCGATATCGCCGGGATGACCTGCCAGGCGCCGCTCGACGCCTTCTGGCGCGACCCACCGGCGCCGGACCCGCAGCTGACAGCCGATTTCCTGCGCGCGCTCGTCGCGACGACACAGGTGAAGGGCGGGTATTACCAGCGCGCGTCGCGCGATTGCGCGATCGCCGGCGTGGTCGAGCGGCTTGAGGGGACGCTCTATCCGCTGCCCGCGCTGACGCCGCAACAATTCGCCGCGCGTCCGCCGCGGGGGGTGACGCGCACCGTGGCGGTTGTCGGCATCGCGGACCGGGTCAGCGTGGCGCTGGCGCGCGCCTACGCCGCGCCCGGGGTGAGACTGTACCTGGTCGGCCGCGTCGGTCCGCTGATCGAGCAGGCGGCCGCGGATTGCCGGCATCGCGGCGCGCTGGTCGAGACGACATGCGTTGCGCCCGGCGACGCGCTGCCCGACCGGCTCGCCGGGCTGGACCCCGGCGCCGCGGTCGATGTCCTGGCGATCGCCGGTGCGATCGGGATATTCGCCGTCGGCGACGCCATCGCACCGGACGTGCTCGCGGCGATGGACGCGGTTGCCGCGCTCGCCACACCGATGCGCCGCCGCGGCCGCGGTGAGATCGTGCTGATTGGCGGCCTCGGCGGCCGGAGGCCGGCTAGCACGGCGCAGGCCGCCCGGGCGGTGGCCGCCTTTGTCGCTTATGGCGCCGCGCTGGGCCGCCGGCTACGCCGCGACGGCGTCTCGTTGACCGTGGCGGCGCCGGATCGCGCCACAATCGGTGCGGATCGCCTGGCCGAGCTGATCGTGCGCCGACGGCCCAGTCGTTACCGGGTTATCGCGGTGCCCGGCCGCGCGGCCGTCGCGTGGCGCGCCATCGGCGTTGGGTTGGCGCGCCTGCGCGACGCGGCTCATGACCTGCTGCTGCCAAACGTCGCCGCGCTCGGCGACAAGGCGAATAAAGCGCCGCTGCCTGGCGAATCCGGCCCGGGCGATTGACGATGGCGGTATATGCTGCCGGCGGCATAAAGGAGGATCGCGGCTCGCAGCCGATGACGGCACGCCTGCTTGCGGGTCTTGGACGCGCCGCGCTGCTGCCGCTGTCGGCGGCGCAGCTTGCGACCGGCGCCAAGTCGTTCGAACGCAACCCCGTTATCGGCAGCCGCCGGCTTAACGAGCACGGGCTGCATAGGGCCCGGGTGTCGTTGGCGCACCGCGTCGCCGCGGCGCGCCGGCGCCGCCTCGCCCGGCTGGTCTCGGCCGCCGACCGGCAGGATTTCGCGCGCGACGGTTTCGTGATCCGGCGCGATTTTCTGCCGGCGGCCGATTTCGCCGCGTTGCGCGACCAGCTGCGCCTCTATCGCGGACCGCTGCGCGAGATCGCCGAGGGCGACACGGTCATGCGCAAGATTGCGTTGGACCGGGCCGCGCTGGCGGCGCTGCCGGCGCTGCACCCTGTGCTGCGGTCACCCCAGTGGCGCGGCCTCATCCGCTATGTCGGCGGCCGCGACGCCGAACCCGTGGTGTGGATCCAGAGCATCCTGCGGCATGCCTGCGACGGGCCGCCCGACCCGCAGACGGCGCTGCACGCCGACACTTTTCACCCGACCGTCAAGGCCTGGCTGTTTCTGACCGACGTTGCCGCGGACGGCGGTGCGTTCACCTATGTGCCCGGCTCGCACCGCCTGACGCCGGAGCGGCTCGCCTGGGAATATCGCGCCAGCCTGGTTGCCCGGCACTCGCGCGACGCCGTGACCCGCCAGGGCTCGTTCCGCATCGAGCCCGACGAGTTGGCGACCCTCGGCCTGCCGAGCCCGCGTATTTTCGCAGTGCCGGCCAACACGCTGGTGGTCGCCGACACCTTTGGCTTTCACGCACGCGGTCCAAGCATTGGGCGCTCGCTGCGGGTCGAGGTCTGGGCCTATGGACGGCGCAGCCCGTTCGTGCCCTGGGCCGGGTTCGACCCGTGGACCGGCACCGGCCTGGCGCGCCGCAGCCTGATCGGGTGGCGGCTCGGAGATTGGCTCGAACAGGCCGGCGTCAAGCCGCACCGCTGGCGCGCCCGGGCCGGCCTATCGGCTTTCGACCCGGCGGCCTGACTAACAGCTCGAGGTTGCTTCCCGATGGCATGGGATCCCGCCCAATACCTCAAATTTGCCGGGCCGCGCCTGCGACCGGCGCTGGATCTGCTGCAGCGCATCGACAAGGCGGCGCCGGCAGCGGTCTACGACCTCGGCGCCGGCGCCGGCAACGTCACCCGGTTTATCGCCGAGCGCTGGCCCGAGGCGCGCATCGTCGGCGTCGATTCGTCGGCCGAAATGCTCGCCAAGGCCGCCGCCGAGCAGCCGCATATCGAGTGGCAACAGGCCGATCTCGCGACGTGGTGCCCGCCCGGACCGGCCGACGTCATCTATTCGAACGCGGCGCTGCACTGGATCGAGGACCACGCCCCGGTGTTTGTGGCGCTCTTCAAGAGCCTCGCGCCGGGCGGGGTCTTCGCGGTGCAGATCCCGCGCAATTTCAGCGCGCCGTCGCATGCCTCGATGGGGGAGGCGGCGCGCAGCGGCCCGTGGCGCGCCCGGCTGGAGCCGCTGTTGCGGCCGGCGCCGGTGGCCGAGCCGGCAGTCTATTTCGACCTGCTGGCGCCGCACGCGGCGCAGCTCGACATGTGGGAGACCGAATACCTGCAGGTCCTCGAGGGCGAGCACGCGGTCAAGGAATACACCAAATCGACCTGGCTCTCGCCGCTTCTCGCGGCGCTCGACGAACCCGAGCGTAGCCGGTTCGAGGCCGCCTACACGGCGCTGGTGGACGCGGCCTACCCACGCCGCGCCGACGGCAAGACGCTGTTTCCATTCCGCCGATTGTTCATGATCGCCACCGCGCCATAACGCCCGCCGCGGGTGGACTGTGGCTGCAAAAAAGCTCGGGGCCGGCCACTCGTCGCGGCCGGCCCCGGTTTACCGTCGGCTAGTGCGCTTAGTTCGGGCGCGGCCCGGTGCCGCTGCTGGTGTACGGATGCATCGCGACGTTCGCATCATAATCCGCCGGCTGCTGGCTCTTCGCGGTGCCGTAAAAGCCGCTGCCGGGATTGGGGCCGATGTATTGCGGCGACGGCGTTACCGGCTGCTGCTGCGCAACCGTGCCGCCGTAGAAGCCGCTGCCGGGGTTCGGGCCGGGATAGCTAGCCGACGGCCCGACCGGCGCGGGGGCCGTCGCCGGGGCGGCACCCGGGGGCAGCGACGCGACGCTGCCGCTTTGCGCGTGCGCGGCAACCGCCGCGACAGCCAACAGGCCTAAACCCAGCAGGCTCGATTTCGTGAAACTGGACATAGAGCTTCTCCGAGGTTTCTGAGGGAGCGAGGACAGCACCTTATGGGAAGGTGCTGTGACCTAAAGGATGCAATGCTGCAAATGAATTTTTGCTAAGATGGAGATGAATTTTTAGCATCCATGAAGGCTGGCGGAGGCCGTGAGCGATGTCGCGCGCTAAAAAACCCAGCAGGCCAGGGCGCTGGGCCGGGTTTCCGTTGTGCGGCGCAGCAAGGGGTCGCCTGAGCTATGCGCCAAGCCCCGGGGCGCCATGCGGCGGCCGCGGAGCTTTATTGCCGCCGGGCCGCCTCTCATGGCCGACCCGGCGACCTGCGGAGGCGCCGCTGTTAGTTTGGCCGGGGGCCGGGGTACGCCGGCGACGGCTCCACCGGGTGGGTCTGCTGCTCTTGGGCATACCATCCCCGCCCGGGGTCCGGTCCCATGTACTTCGGGGATTGGGTGATCGTCGAGTTCGCGACGCCCGGGATCGAATTATGCGAACTCGGGCGCGGCCCTTCGTCGGTCGGCGGCAGGCTGGCGATGCTGGGACCGGGGACGGCGACGCCCGACACCGCTTGAGCATGGGCGCTGAGCGCGATGGCGGCCACCAGTCCGAGGCCGAGGATGGCGGGTTTGAGGAGCGACATGGTTTCTCCGTGGTTGGATGTAGGCCGGCCTTCGGCGCTACCGCACTGCAACATAGGGGCGGGCGATAATGATGCAAGTGAAAAGATCGACCATAAGAAATGAATGACGTACATTTTGAGGCGCTCGACCTGAACCTGCTGCGGGTCTTCGAGGCGCTCAGCGAGGAACGCAGCGCGACCCGCGCGGGCGCCCGCCTCGGTCTGACCCAATCGGCGATCAGCCATGCGTTGAACCGCCTGCGTTACGTGATGAAGGACGAGTTGTTCGTGCGCGGTCCGGACGGCATGCAGCCGACCGAGCGGGCCGCCGAGATCGCACCGCGCCTGCGCCAAGGCCTGATGCAACTTCAGATGGCGCTGGCGCCGAGCGAGTTCGTGGCGCAAAGCACCGACCGCCGCTTTTCGATAACCTGTACCGAATACGCCGGCGCGGTGCTGCTGCCGCCGCTTATCGCGCGGCTCAGGAGCGAGGCGCCGCATGCTTCGCTAAGCGTGCTGCCGAGCAATCTCGGGGTCGCCGAAAGCCTGCGCAGCGGGCGCGCCGACCTGGCGATCGGCAGCTTTAAGCGGATACCGGACTGGTTTGCCGGCGAGCCATTGTGGGTCGAGACCCGCGTTTGGGTGCTCAGCGAGGACCATCCCGCCGCCCGCGAGGAGCTGACGCTGGAGCGGCTCGCCGCGTTGCCGCACCTCGTCGTCACCGCGACCGGCGAGGACGAGCACGCGATCGACGGCTACGTCGTCGACCACGGGCTGGAACGGCTGGTGACGCGCTCCGATGCCGGCGTGCTGCAGGGCGCCTTGGCGTCCCGCGGGCTGCGCCGGACCGTCGCGGTCACGACGCCGCACTTCACCGCGGCGCTGGCCGCGGTGACCCGGTCGGATATCGCGGCGCTGCTGCCGCGGCGCGTCGCGACCGCCTTCATGGGGCCTTATCGGCTCGTGCTGTTTGAGCCGCCCTACCCCTCGCCGCCGTTCGAGCTCATGTCGCTCTGGCACCGCGAGAATGGCGACCAGCCGGCCATCGCCTGGATGCGCCGCCTGCTGCGCGAGGTCGCGGCGGAGCTGTGAGGCAAGGCCTCTGTCGTTTCAGCCCAGCCGGCCGCGCGCCAGCGCGGCGCCGGCGGCGAGCGCGGCGAGCTTAGCCGCCGCGAGGTCGCGGCCGAGCGGCGCCATGCCGCAATTGGTGCAGGGATAGAGCCGCGCCGCCGGCACATGGCGCAGCGCCGCTGCGATCGTCGCGGCGACCTCTTCAGGCGTTTCAACCACCGCGCTCGCCACGTCGACCGCCCCCAGCAGCACGTCCTTCTCGCCCAGCAGCCCCAGCAACTCGTGCGGTACGCGCGAGCCGGCGCATTCGAGCGAAACCTGGTCGATCCGGCTCGCGGCCAGCGCCGGGAAGATCCGCTCGTATTGCCGCCATTCGGCGCCGAGGCCGCTCTTCCATTCGATGTTGGCGGGGATGCCGTAGCCGTAGCAGATGTGCACCGCGGTTGTGCAGCTGAGGCCCTCGATCGCCCGGTGCAACGCGGCGATCCCCCAGTCGAGGACTTCGTCGAGATAGACGTTGAACGCCGGCTCGTCGAACTGGATCACGTCGACCCCGATCGCGGCCAATTCGCGCGCCTCCTCGTTGAGGAGTTCGGCGAAGGCCATCGCCATCCGCGCGCGCTCGCCATAATGGGCGTCGGCAACCGTATCGACGATCGTCATCGGCCCGGGCAAGGTGAATTTGAGGCGGCGCTTGGTGTGGCGGCGCGCGATCGTCGCTTCGGTCGCATGCACCGGCCGTTGGCGCCGCAGCCTCCCGGTGACGGTCGGGACCAGGGCCTGATAACGGTTGTTGCGGATCCCCATCGTTACGCGGCGCTCGAAATCGATGCCGTCGATCGCCTCGAGAAACCCGTGGACGAAATGCTGGCGCGACTGCTCCCCGTCGGTGACGATGTCGATGCCGGCATCCTCCTGCAGTTGCAGCGCCAAGAGGGTCGCGTCGCGCTTGCCCTCGGCCAACATCTCGCCGTCGAGCCGCCACGGCGCCCACAATTTGCGCGGCTCGGCGAGCCACGAGGGTTTCGGCAGGCTGCCGGCGATCGTCGTCTCGAGCATGCTCACAGCTCCAAGCCGGCGAGCAGCGCGTCGCGTTGGGCATTGCCGCCCGCCGCTCGCTTGCAGGCGACCGCGGCGAGCTCCGAATTGGCGCGCCGCCGCATGATGATCTCGGCGAACGGCGCCTCGCGCAGCTTTTGCAACAGCAAGGTCGGCGTGAAGCCGCATTTGTGCGCCATGCTCGAGCGGCCCTGCGACAGATACGGGCCGAAGCCGAAGATCATGTCGTGGGCAGTGACCGGGCCGGCCGGAGATTCGTAGACCGTCTCATGCAGCCGGTCGGCGGCAAGGTATTCGGCGATCGCCTGCAGATCAGGCACGATGACGCAGAGGAAGCCGTCATCGACCAGAATGCGGTAGGCCTCGCCGATCGCCTTGCCGACCTGATGGAGATAAACGTGCTCAAGGCAGTGCGACGACCATACCGCATCGACCGAGCCGCTTTCGATCGACGACAGATCGGTGGTGTCGGCGAGGATGTCGGGGGCGACCCGTGGGTCGACATCGATGCGCAATTCGCGCCACGCCGCGAAGATCGCCGGCAGCCGTGCGCTGCCCTTCACGCCGCTCCCCAGATTGACCAGCAATTTGCCTCGGCTCCGCTGTTCGCTCGCGGCGACATCATCCATCGCGCAGATCGGTCCCTGTGAATTGCACGCCGAGAGATAGCGGGTTTCGCGAACCGAATCAGCCCCATTCGTTGGAGCTGCGGGCCATTTGCGCCGCACGGTCTCTTCACAGAACGCGGCGGCGCCATTAGGTTAGGGTTTTCCCATCCGGATAGCGTCATGCCATTTCTCGCCGACCGTCTCGCCCGGGTAAAGCCCTCGCCAACCATGGCGATCACCGCGCTGGCCACCGAACTCAAGGCGGCCGGGCGTGACATCATCAGCCTGTCGGTGGGCGAACCCGATTTCGACACGCCGCCCAACGTCATCGAAGCCGCGATCGCGGCGATGCGCGCCGGCGAGACGCGCTATACCGTGTTCGACGGACGGATCGAGCTGAAGCGCGCGGTGTGCGAGAAATTCAAGCGCGAGAACGGCCTCGACTACCAAACCTCGCAGGTGACGATCTCCAGCGGCGGCAAGCAGGTGCTCTACAACGCCTTCGTAGCCACGTTGAGCCCGGGCGACGAAGTGGTGATCCCGGCGCCCTATTGGGTGTCCTACCCCGAGATGGTGCTGTTGTGCGACGGCGAGCCGGTGCCGGTCGCCTGCCCGCAGAACAATGGCTTCAAGATGCGGCCGGAGGATCTCGAGGCGGCGATCACGCCGCGAACCAAGTGGCTGATCCTCAATTCGCCATCGAACCCGACAGGCGCCGCCTATACCGAAGCCGATCTGCGCGCCGTCGCCGACGTGCTGTTGAAGCACCCGCACGTCTGGGTGATGACCGACGACATGTATGAGCACCTCGTCTACGACGATTTCGAGTATCGCACGATCGCCCAGGTCGAGCCGCTTCTCTATGAGCGCACCCTGACCGTCAATGGCGTCTCGAAGGCCTATTGCATGACCGGCTGGCGGATCGGCTACGGCGCCGGCCCGGAGAAGCTGATCAAGGCGATGGGGGCGATTCAGTCGAACTCGACCGCCAACCCGTGCTCGATCAGCCAGGCGGCGGCGATCGCGGCGTTGAACGGGCCGCAGGATTTCATCCCGGTGCACAATCGCAGCTTCAAGGAGCGCCGCGATCTCGTCGTCGACAGCCTGAACCGGGTGCCCGGCCTCTTCTGTCCGCGCCCCGAAGGCGCCTTCTACGTCTACCCGTCCTGCGCCGGGGTCATCGGCAAGCGCACGCCCTCGGGCGAGACGATCGGCAACGACGAGGATTTCGTCAAATACCTGCTCGCGGCCGAGGGGGTCGCGGTGGTGCACGGCGCGGCCTTCGGGCTGTCGCCGCATTTCCGCGTCTCCTACGCGACCTCGAACGAAATCCTGCGCGAGGCCTGCGCCCGCATCGACCGCGCCTGCCGCGCCCTGCGGTAAGCGCACCCTCTCCCCGCACGCGGCGCACGCGGGGAGAGGGTCGGGGTGAGGGGCTGGCCCGCAGAATGGGCGCTGCGCCAGATTCCGATTGCCTCGGTGGGGGTCGCGCGCCACGATCCTGTCATATAACGCCGCCGGAGCCGCGCGGCGGCTGCGGTCAAATGCATGTGGAGGATGTCGATGCCTAGTGCCCCCCGCACCGTCGCCCTGGTTGGCCCCTATCTGTCCGGCAAGACGACGCTGCTCGAAGCCATGCTGTTCGCCAGCGGCACCACCGGCCGGCGCGGCAGCGTGCGCGACGGCAACTCGGTTGGCGACCATGTCGCCGAGGCGCGGGCGCGCCAGATGTCGACCGAGACCAACGTCGCCAACGCCACCTACCTTGGCGACCCGTGGACGATCCTCGACTGCCCCGGCTCGGTCGAGCTCCTCTATGAAGCGCAGCAGGCGATGCTGGTCGCGGATGTCGTCGTCGTCGTTTGCGAGCCCGAGGTCGAGCGCGCGATCACGGTCAGCGCGCTCTTGCACTTCCTCGGCCGCCACAACATCCCGCACATGCTGTTCATCAACAAGCTCGACACCGCGAGCGCCCGGGTGCGCGACGTGCTGGCGGCGCTGCAGTCGGTGTCGGAGCGGCCGCTGGTGCTGCGGCAAGTACCGCTGCGCGGCGCCGAAGCCGAGATCACCGGCTATGTCGATCTGGTCAGCGAGCGCGCCTATCGCTACCGCCCGGGCCAGCCCTCCGACCTCGTCCCGCTGCCCGAGGATTTCTGGGACCGCGAGGCCGAGACCCGCACCAGCCTCCTCGAAAAGCTCGCCGATTTCGACGACGCGCTGCTGGAACAGCTGCTTGAGGACGTGAAGCCCTCGAAGGAAGAGATCTACAAGCACCTGACGCAGGATTTTCAGAAAAACCTGATCGTCCCGGTGTTTGTCGGCGCCGCGGCGCCCGATCATGGGGTGCGCCGGCTGTGGAAGGCGCTGCGCCACGAGACGCCGACCCCGCGCGAGACGATGGCACGCCTTGGCATCGCGGCCGAGGGCGAGCCGCTTGCCCAGGTCTTCAAAACTTATCACTTGCCGCACACCGGCAAGTTGTCGCTGGCGCGGGTGTGGCGCGGCCCGATCTCCGAAGGCAATGTATTGAACGGGGTGCGGGTTGCCGGCGTCGTGCATCTGCTCGGCGCGCAGCACGAGAAGGTCAATGCCGCCCAATCCGGCGAAATCGTCGGGCTGACCCGCATGGAGGAGATCGCGACCGGGGCGGCGCTGACGCCGTCGGGCAAGGCCGCCGCGCTGCCGCAGCCCGAGAAGCTGCCGCCGGTCTACGGGCTGGCGATCCACGCCGAGAAGCGCGGCGACGACGTCAAGCTCAGCGGCTCGATCGCCAAGCTGATCGACGAAGACCCGACCCTCGAACTCGAACAGAACGCCGAATTGCGCGAGATGGTGCTGTGGGGCCAGGGCGACGTGCATTTGCAGATCGCGATCGACCGGCTGCGCAACCGGCACAATCTCGCCGTCGTCGGCCACCATGCGGCGGTGCCCTACAAAGAGACCATTCGCCGCGGCACGCAGCAGCATTCGCGCTTCAAGCGGCAATCGGGCGGGCACGGCCAGTTCGCCGACTGCACGATCGACGTAAAGCCGTTGCCGCGCGGCTCGGGCTTCACCTTCGCCGACAAGGTGGTCGGCGGAGCGATCCCGCGCAACTACATCCCGGCGGTCGAGGAAGGGGTCGTCGAGGCGTTGGTGCACGGGCCATTGGGCTTCCCGGTGGTCGATCTCGCGGTCGACCTATTGACCGGGCAGTTTCATGCGGTCGACAGCTCGGACATGGCGTTCAAGACCGCCGGACGGCAGGCGATCCAGGAAGCGCTGCCGAAATGCGAGCCGATCCTCTTGGAGCCGATCGACGCGGTCGACATCTCGGTGCCGAACGCCTTCACCGCCCGGGCGCAGCGCCTCATTTCAGGACGGCGCGGCCAGATCCTCGGCTACGACGCCAAGCCCGATTGGGCCGGCTGGGACATCGTCCGAGCGCAGATCCCGCGCAACGAACTGCACGATCTGATCGTCGAATTGCGGTCCCTGACCCTCGGGGTCGGCAGCTTTGCCCGCCGCTTCGATCACATGGCCGAGCTGAGCGGCCGCCCGGCCGAGAAGGTCATCCAGAGCCGCGCGCAGGAAGCGGCGCAGTAGCCAGTCCGGTAGCCGGGGGGATCGCGAAAGCGTGACTTGCCGGTCCTTGGCGGCGCGCTCACATCGTGGTCGGCTAGGCAAAGGAGGCGGCACATGCTGATCCGGCGGAAGCACGGTTGGGAGCTCCCGGAGAGCGCGGCGACCGACGAGGCGGTGTTCCGCGACCGCCGCCGGCTTCTCAAGGCTCTGGCGGCCGGCCCCGTGCTCGCCGGCCTGCCCGCCGCCGCGCTGGCGGCCGACGCGGCACCGCCGGCCGGGCTCTACCCGGCGACGCGCGACGCCAAATACAAGCTCGACCGGCCGATCACCGACGCCAAGTATTCGACGACCTACAACAATTTTTACGAATTCGGCATGGACAAGTCGATCTGGCAGGAGGCGCAGGCGCTCAAGATCGAGCCGTGGACCATCAAGATCGACGGCATGGTCGAGAAGCCGTTGACGATCGGCTTCGACGATCTCGTCAAGCAAATGGGCCTCGAGGAGCGGCTCTACCGGCATCGCTGCGTCGAGGCGTGGTCGATGGCGGTGCCGTGGACCGGCTTCGCGCTGGCGAAGCTGGTCGATCTCGCCCGGCCGCTCGGCTCGGCCAAATACCTGCAGATGACGACCTTCATGGACCCGGGGACCGCGCCCGGGCAGCGCGCCTTTTTCTACCCCTGGCCCTACGTCGAAGGACTGACGATGGCCGAGGCGAGGAACGAACTCGCCTTTCTCGTTACCGGCATGTACGGCAAGCCGGTGCCGAAGCAGGACGGCGCGCCGTTGCGGCTCGCGGTGCCGTGGAAATACGGCTTCAAATCGGTCAAATCGATCGTCCATTTCGAATTCACCGACAAGCGGCCGGTATCGTTCTGGGAACATCTGCAATCGGCCGAATACGGCTTCTGGGCCAACGTCAACCCCGCGGTGCCGCATCCGCGCTGGAGCCAGGCCACCGAGCGCGTCATTGGCACCGACGAGCGCGTCCCGACCCTCATCTGGAACGGTTACGGCGAATTCGTCGCCGATATGTACAAGGGTCTCGAAAAAGAGCGCCTCTTCGTCTGATCCGGCCCATCGGTCAAATCCTGTAGCGAAGCCTCCGAGTAGCGCAGTAGGGTACGGACAGAGACCCCACCCTGGCGGAGGCGGAGATGCAGTTCGGGTTTGGCGCGCCGGTCAGCGGTCCCCTGTCGGGGCCGCGCGATCTCGCCCGCATTACGGGCGAGGGCGAGACGATGGGCTATGACTACTGCACGATATCGGACCATATCGCGATCCCGCGCGACATGGAGGCGAAGTACCCCTATTCCGACACCGGCGAGTTTCCCGGACGGGCCGGCGGCGACCGCCATGAGCAGCTGACCTGCGTCGCCTTCGTCGCCGCCAAGACCTCGAAGCTGCGGCTCGTCACCTCGGTGACGGTGGTGCCGCACCGGCCGCCGATGCTGACCGCGAAAATCCTGTCGACGATCGATGTGCTGTCGGAGGGCCGCTTTACCTGGGGGATCGGCGTCGGCTGGTGCGAGGAGGAGTTCGAGGCGATCGGCACCGAGCCGTTCGCCGAGCGCGGCGCCGTCACCGACGAGACGATCGCGGTCTGCCGCGAGCTGTGGTCGAACGACAACCCGAGCTTCAGCGGCAAGTACGCGCAGTTCTCCAACATCTTCTTCCAGCCGCGCCCGGTGCAGCGGCGGGTCCCGGTGTGGGTCGGCGGCGAGAGCGGGCCGGCGATGCGGCGCACCGCCAAGATCGGCGACGCGTGGTATCCGATCGGCACCAATCCGCGCAACCGGCTCGACACGCTGGCGCGCTTCGCGGCCAACATCGAACGCCTGCGCAAGATGACCCGCGAGGCCGGACGCGACCCGAGCGAGGTCGGGCTCGCCTACCGCTTCTCGCAGTTCGGCCCGCAGATCCCCGAACGCGCCGACAATGGCGAGCGCCGGCTCGGCTCGGGGAATAACGCGGCGATCGCAGGCGATCTCAAGGCGTTGCGCGAGCTCGGCGTCATCGCGGTCGATTTCAGCTTCGGCGGCGACACGGCGGACGCGGTGCTCGCCAACATGCGGCGCTTCCGCGAGGACGTGCTGGCCAAGGTTTGACCCATATTGTCCCTCGTCATGCCCGCGGAAGCGGGCATCCAGGGCAAGCGACGAGCCCGTGGCCCTGGATTCCCGCTTTCGCGGGAATGACGTCTGAAGGAAGGAGCGAGAGGTGTTGAAACTCGGATACAAGGCCTCGGCCGAGCAATTCGGCCCCACGGCCCTCCTAGACTTTTCCTGTCTGGCCGAAGAGGTCGGCTTCGACTCGGTGTTCGTCAGCGACCACTTCCAGCCGTGGAAGCACACCGATGGACATGCGCCCTCCGCGCTCGCCTGGCTCGGCGCGCTTGGCGCCCGCACCCGGCGGGCGGTCATCGGCACCAGCGTCTTAACCCCGACCTTCCGCTACCATCCCTCGGTCGTCGCGCAGGTTTTCGGCACGCTGGGCGTGATGTTTCCCGGGCGCGTCGTGCTCGGCGTCGGCACCGGCGAATCCTTGAACGAGGTGCCGTCGAGCGGCATCACCTGGCCCGGCGCCAAGGAGCGCCGCGACCGGCTGCGCGAGGCGATCAACCTGATCAACAAATTGTGGACCGAGGACCGGGTCAGCTTCGAGGGCCAGTTTTACCGCACCGAAAGCGCGACGATCTACGACAAGCCGAAGGACCCAAAGGACAAGGTGCCGATCTGGGTCGCCGCCTCCGGCCCGCTCGCGGCGTCGATGGCGGGCTATCTCGCCGAGGGGTTCATCTGCACAAGCGGCAAGAACCCGCAGCTCTATATCGACCTGACCGGCAAGGTCGAGGAAGGCGCCGCCCGGGCGCAGCGCAACTCGGCCGACGTCGAGCGCATGATCGAGGTCAAGGTGTCGTTCGACAGCGACGCGCGGGAGGCCAAGGAATTGACCCGGCATTGGGCGGCGCTGGCCCTGTCGCCCGAAGAGAAAACGGGAATCGAGGACCCGATCGAGATGGAGCGGCTGGCAGATGCGCTGCCGCTCGAGCGCGCCGCCAGCCGCTGGATCGTTTCGAGCGACCCCGACGAGCAGGTCGAGAAAATCCGCCCCTATGTCGAATTGGGCTTCCGCCACCTCGTCTTCCACGCCCCCGGCCCCGACCAGCCGCGCTTCCTCAAGCTCTACGCCGCCGAGGTCCTCCCCCGCCTGCGCAAAGCCTTCGGATAGCCGGTGTTTCGGTCTCGGACGATCCCCCCAACAGTCATCCCGGCGAAGGCCGGGACCCACCCCAGCCGTGGATATCGGCCTTCGCCGGTATGACGAAGAGGGGCGGTAGTGGATGACCACGCAGCTGACGATCACCGGCCTTCGCGGCGTGCCGATGGTGCAGGCTGGCGACGATCTCGCGGCGATCGCGCTTGCCGCCTATGGAGCGAGCAGGCTCGCGCCGGCGGATGGCGATGTGCTGGTGGTCGCGCAGAAGATCGTTTCGAAGTCCGAGGGCCGGATGGTCGACGTATCGACCGTCGAGCCGTCGCCGCAGGCCGTCGCGCTTGCCGCCGAAGTTGAGAAGGACCCGCGGCTGGTCGAGGTGATCCTCTCGGAATCGCGGCGCGTCGTGCGGCATCGCCCGAACCTGATGATCGTCGAACACCGGCTCGGCTATGTCATGGCGAATGCCGGGATCGACCATTCGAACGTCGCGCCGGCGGACGGCGTCGAACGGGTGCTGCTGCTGCCGGTCGACCCCGACGGTTCGGCCGAGGCGCTGCGCCAGCGGCTCGGCGATGCCACCGGCAAGAGCATCGCGGTCATCGTCAGCGACAGCTTCGGACGGCCGTTCCGCCGCGGCACGGTCGGCATCGCGCTGGGCGCCGCCGGGCTGCCGGCGGTGATCGACTGGCGCGGCCACCCCGATCTGTTCGGCCGCATCCTCGAAGTCACCGAGACCGGCTTCGCCGATGAGATCGCCGCCGCCGCCTCGCTTGTGCAAGGACAGGCCGACGAGGCGACGCCGATCGTGCTGGTGCGCGGCCTTGTCTGGTCGGCGCCGGATGCGCCCGGCGCCGCGCTGGTGCGCCCGCCGGAGCACGATCTCTTCCGATGAGCGCTGGCGGCACTGTGCTGGCGCTGTCGGGCGGGGTCGGCGGCGCCAAGCTGGCGCTCGGCCTCTACCGCATCCTGCCGCCCGACACCCTGACGATCGTCGCCAACACCGGCGACGATTTCGAGCATCTGGGCCTCAAGATCTCGCCCGACCTCGACACGCTGCTCTATACGCTCTCCGGGCAGGACAACCCCGATCTCGGCTGGGGCAGGCGCGGCGAAACCTGGACTTTCATGGCCGCGCTCGAAACCCTCGGCGGCGAGACGTGGTTCCGCCTCGGCGACGGCGACCTCGCGACCCACATCGAACGCACCCGCCGCCGCAAGGCCGGTGAGAGCCTTTCCGCGGTCATCGACGATTTCCGCCGCCGCCTCGGGATCGCCGCGCGCCTGTTGCCGATGTCGGACGATAAGGTGCGCACCCGGCTGCGCACCGCGGAGGGCTGGCTCGATTTCCAGGATTATTTCGTGCGGCTGCGTTGTGCGCCGGTGATCTCCGAGCTGGCCTTCGCCGGCAGCGAAACGGCGCGGCCGCACCCCAATTTCCTTGCTGCGCTCGGCGATCCGGAGTTGGGGGCGGTGGTGGTCTGCCCGTCGAACCCGTTCATCAGCATCGACCCGGTCCTTGCCGTGCCGGGGGCGCGCGCCGCGTTGCGGGCGTGCCGGGCGCCGGTCGTCGCGGTGTCGCCGATCATCGGCGGCCAGGCCGTGAAGGGCCCGACCGCCAAGATGATGGCCGAGCTCGGCCTGCCGGTCGACGCCGCCACCGTGGCGCAGCATTACCGCGATTTCCTCGACCTCTACGTCGCCGACGAGGAAGACGCGGCCGCGGTCGCCGGGCTCGACCTGCCGGTGGTGCTGACCCGTACGCTGATGCAAAGCCTCGCCGACCGCGAGGCCCTGGCCCGCGCCGTGCTCGGCGCCGCGAAGCGCGTGCGGAAATGAGCTGGATGGCTGCCCTGCGTCCTTCGAGACGCGCCCCTACGGGGCGCTCCTCAGGATGACGAATTGCTCAGTGCGCCATTCTCAGGCTGTCGTCATCCTGAGGCGCCTTGCGCAGCAAGGCCTCGAAGGACGCAGGCTGTTGTTCAGGCTGTCGTTACAGTGCAAGTAACCCCCAGCAAGGGTGTCTGGGCAGTAGTTCCGGTCAAGGACACCGCCGGCGCAAAGCAGCGGCTCGCCCCGGCGCTGCCGCCATCCTTGCGTCAGGCGCTGGCGCTGGCGATGCTCGAAGACGTGCTGGCGGCGCTCGCGGAAGTCCGAAATTTCGCCGGCCGGGTGCTCGTCACCACCGATGCCGGCGCGCGGCGGCTCGCCGCCCGCTATGGGGCGGAGTGCTGGGAAGAGGGCACCGGCGACGGCCATACCGGCGCCGTCACCGCCGCGGCGCGGCGGCTCGCGCGCGACGGCCGGGCGGCCATGCTGACCCTGCCCGGCGACATCCCGCTCGTCACCGCACAGGAGATCGAGCGGCTGATCGGAGCGCACCTTCCGGCGCCGTCCTTCACGATCGCGCCGTCGCATGACGAGAAGGGCTCCAATGCGATATTGATGTCGCCGCCGGACGCGGTGAAGCTGCGCTTCGGCGACGACAGCTTCTGGCCGCATCTCGCCGCCGCCCGGGCGCGCGGCATTGCGCCCACGGTATTGCACCTGCCCGGAATCGCCTTGGATATCGACAATCCGGGCGATCTCGCGCATTTTGCCGGCCTCGGATCGCGCACGCGAGCGGGCCTATGGCTCGCGGACAATCAACGCCGCACTCTCGGTGCGGGATAAGAAACCGCCGGCGTGACGCGATGCCCCCGCACGCGGGAGGACATCCTGTAGCAACGCGGCCGCACCAGCGGCCTCGGAGGGGCACGGCATGACGCTCACCGCCATTCTCGACCGCGCGCAAGCGGGCGCGCCCTTTGCCGCTGGCGACGCCCTGGCGCTCGCCGAGGCGAATGATCTCACTCCCCTCATGCAGGTCGCCGGCGAAGTGCGCGACCGCGGTCACGGCAACCTCGTCTCCTATTCGAAAAAGGTCTTCATCCCGCTGACCCAGCTGTGCCGGGACGTCTGCCATTACTGCACCTTCGCGCATCCGCCGCGGAAGGGCGAAGCGGCCTACCTCGACGCCGACGAAGTGCTGGCGATCGCGGGCGCCGGCGCCCGTGCCGGCTGCAAGGAGGCGCTCTTCACCCTCGGCGACAAGCCCGAACTGCGCTACGGCGCGGCGCGCGAGGCGCTGGCGCGGCTAGGCCACGACACGACGCTCTCCTACCTCGCCGAGATGGCGGCGCTGGTGCTGAAGGAAACCGGGCTCTTGCCGCACCTCAACCCCGGCGTGATGAGCCGCGACGAAACCGGGCGGCTGCGCGCCGTCTCGGTGTCGCAGGGCATCATGCTGGAGAGCGCCGCCGAGCGCCTGTCGCGGCGCGGCGGGCCGCATTTCGGCTCGCCCGACAAGGCGCCGGCGCGCCGCCTGGCGGCGATCGCGGCGGCCGGCGAGGCGACGGTGCCGTTCACCTCTGGCATCCTGATCGGCATCGGCGAGACCCGCTTGGAGCGCATCGCGGCGCTGCTGGCGCTGCGCGACCTCCACGAGCGCTACGGGCACATCCAGGAAATCATCATCCAGAATTTCCGCGCCAAGCCCGCGACGCGCATGGCGGCGGCGCCCGAGCCCGACCAGGCCGACCATCTGTGGACGATCGCGGTCACCCGCCTGATCTTCGGGCCGGCGATGAACCTGCAGGCGCCGCCCAATCTGATGCCCGACGCGCTGGAAGCAATGATCGCGGCGGGGATTAACGATTGGGGCGGCGTCTCGCCGGTGACCCCGGACCACGTGAACCCCGAGGCGCCATGGCCGGCGCTCGACCTCTTGGCGCGGCGCACCGAAGACGCCGGCAAGCTGCTCGTCGAGCGCCTCGCGATCTATCCGGCCTATGCGCAGGACCCGGCGCGCTGGCTCGACGCGAAATTGCGCACGCCGGTATTGCGCGCGGTCGATGGCCAGGGCCTCGCCCGCACCGACCCCTGGACCCCCGGCGCCGGCACTCTGGCGCCTTACCCCCACCCTAACCCTCCCCCGCTTGCGGGGGAGGGGATTCCTGTTGCGAATTCGGCCATCTCCCTCCCCCGCAAGCGGGGGAGGGTCGGGGTGAGGGTTTCTCTGGCTGAAATCCTCGACCGCGCCGCCGCCGGCGAGACGCTGGCCGAGGCCGACATCGTGCGGCTGTTCGAGGCGCGCGGCGCGGAGTTCGACGCCGTCTGCGATGCCGCCGACAGCCTGCGCCGGCTTGTGTCCGGCGACACCGTCACCTATGTCGTCACCCGCAACATCAACTACACCAACATCTGCTATTTCCGCTGCCAGTTCTGCGCCTTCTCGAAGGGCAAGCTCAGCGAAAATCTGCGCGGCAAGCCCTACAACCTCGACATGGACGAGATTATCCGCCGCGTCGAGGAAGCCTGGGAGCGCGGCGCCACCGAAGTCTGCCTGCAAGGCGGCATCCACCCGGAATACACCGGCGCCACCTATCTCGGCGTCTGTCGCGCGATCAAGGCGGCGGTGCCGGGCATGCACGTCCACGCCTTTTCGCCCTTGGAAGTGTGGCAGGGCGCCAAGACGCTTGGCCGCAGCTTGCCCGATTTCCTCGGCGAACTGCGCGAAGCCGGGCTCGGCTCCCTGCCCGGCACCGCGGCCGAGATACTCGACGACGAGGTGCGCGCGATCATCTGCCCGGACAAGGTCAAGACCGCCGAGTGGCTAGAGGTCATGAAAGCGGCGCACGGCGTCGGCTTGCGCGCCACGACGACGATCATGTTCGGCCATGTCGAGCGCTACGAGCACTGGGCGCGCCACCTGCTGCGCCTGCGCGCCCTGCAGCAGCGGACCGGCGGCTTCACCGAGTTCGTGCCGCTGCCGTTCGTGCCGATGGAGACGCCGATCTCGCTGAAGGGCCGCTCGCGCCTCGGGCCGACCTGGCGCGAGGCGATTTTGATGCACGCCGTCGGGCGCCTCGCGCTGCATCCGGTGATCCCGAACATCCAGTGCTCGTGGGTGAAGCTCGGGCCGGAGGGCGCCGCCGCCTGCCTCAACGCCGGCTGCAACGACATGGGCGGCACCTTGATGAACGAGAGCATCTCGCGCGCCGCCGGGGCGAGCTTCGGCCAGGAGATGCCGCCCGAGGAGATGGAAGCGCTGATCCGCTCGCTCGGCCGCACCCCGCAACAGCGCACGACGCTCTATCGGGCGGCGCCCGTGGAGCGCATCGCCACCTCGTTCGGCGCCGCTCCGTTATCCGAGCCGATCAACACCCCGGCCCGCAAATACGAGCGGGCCGGCCAGAGCGCCGCCGCCGACTGAGTCAGGTGGCGAGCAGCGCCTTCGCGATCTCTTCCCATTCCTGGTCGAGCGCGGCGGAGGACGGCGTCTTGCCGGCGCGCTTATACCAGCCGCCGGCGTTCATTTGGTCGCCTTCGACGCGGTGCAGATAAGCATGCGCCCAGGCGCCCTTGTCGTCATGGGCATCCTGGCAGCAGCGATGGGCGCGGTGCCAATCCCCCTTGGCCTGCCACCACAGCGCCTGCACCGGCAAGCTCAACTCGGCCGGCGGCGCCGCGCCGGCAAGCGATGATCTGAAGCTCTCGAATTGCATGCGGTCCTCCCGAGTTCGGGTGCGCGCCTAGCCTCTCTCTAACCGGCGTCCGCCGGCCTGTCCAGGCCCCGCCGGACATCCCGGCTCATTGCCGGGCGGCGGTATACGGCAGGATCGCGTCGCCGGCCTTGTATTTGTCGGGCCACAGCACGGTTTCGCCCTTGCCGTCGCGGAAATCGTCGACGCTGGTGCCTTTGATGTGCTGGAACTGCACCGTCAGGATGCGTGAGGTCGCCCATTCGCCCTTTTTGCCGAACTTGACGTCGCCGACCACGGTCTTGAAGGTATGCTCGCGGATATAGTCGGCGATCTTTTGTTGGTCGAGGCTCTTGGTTCCTTCCACCGCCTCGCCCAGCACCTGCAGATCGGCGTAGGCCCAGGGACCGAGATAATAGCCGAGCGGGTCGACGCCCTCCTTCGCGGCGCGCGCCTGGTACTCTTTCAGAAACTCCATGACGCCCGGAAAGCGCAAGCTCGGCGCCGGCAGCCACCAGTCGAAGGTGATGATGCCGTTCAGCATCGGGCCGAGCGAGGTTTTCAGCGCGGTGCTTTGCGGCCCGGTCAAATTGCCGCCGAAGACCTTGGTCTTGAGGCCCAGTTCGTTGACGCTGCGGATGATGCCGACGCTGTCGGCGGGATAGGACGAGATGTACACGACATCGGCGTTGCTTGCCTGGAGCGCGCGCACCACCGGGCTGAAATCGGTCGTGTTCAGCGGATAGGTTTTGTCGTAGACGATTTGCAGCCCTGCTTTCTTGAGGTTGATGCGGGCCCCGTCGGTGCTGTTGCGCGTCGCCTCGCCATCGCCGGTGGCCAGCGCGATCGTCTTCAGCCCAAGCTTGTCCTTATTCTGCTTGATGATGTCGAAAAAGCCCTCGGAGATCGCCGGCCGTGGGTCGGGGCCGACCGGCAACATCGAGAAGTAGTTCGGGTATTTGAATTCCTCGTTGATGTCGAGCGCGAACAGACCGATGAACGCCATCTTGTGCGCGATAATCACCGGCATCGCCGGCGCCGCGATATTGGTGCCGTAGCCGGAGATCACGAGGTCGACCTTGTCGACGTCGAGGAGCTTTGTGTAGATCCCGGGGACCAGCGACGGGTTGGTCTGGTCGTCGTAGAAGTCGAGCTTGACCGGGCGGCCGAGCAGCCCGCCCTTCTTGTTCTGGTCCTCGGCCCAGATCTTCATCGCCAAGAGGCCACTCTTGCCGTTGACGGCGAGCGAGCCGGTCTCCGCCATCGAAAAGCCGATCACGATCGGCTTGCCGCTCGGCTCCTGAGCCGCCGCCCCCGGGATCGCCCCCGGGATCGCCCCCAGGATCGCCAACGGGATCGCCAGCGACAGCGCCGCGAGCGCCGCCGCGAACCAGCCAGACCGCCGCGTCCCTACCTGAATTGCCGGCATCTCTCCCCCAGTCTTTGAGCCGTTGCGAGCGCGCAGCGGCGTTGCGTCAATATTAGCGCGAGCTTGCGTCGCCGTCGCCCGCCTCGCAACGACAACCTGCCCGTGTCGCCGCCGGCGATGCGCGACGCGCCGGCAGCGCGGCAAATCTGCTACACCAAATAGGATGCCGATGATGCCCTTGTGGCCACAGCGCGCTGGTTCAGCCCGTCGCCAGGGCGTGCGCCACCGCGACGAGGCTGGCATCGCTGCCGCGCCCGCCGACGATCGACAGCCCGACCGGTAGGCCGGCGACGTTCGCGCCGGGCAGCGTGACTTGCGGCACGCCGGTCAGCCCGCCATGGGCGCATAGCGCGGTGATGCGGTCGCGCAGCGGCTCCAGCACCGATAGCGGCTGGCCGCACAGCGGCGCCGGAAATGGCGTCGTCGGCAGGCAGAGGATCGTGCCGGGCGGCAGCAGCCGGCGCAGGCGGCCGCGCGCCTCCTCGCGCACCAGCCCCGCCCAGCTGCGCTCGCCGGCCGGGATCGACGCCGCGAGCGCCAGGTTGCGCGCGACGCTATACTGAAAGCGCGGGTTGCCGCGGTCGATCCAGTCGCGGAAGGTCTGCCACGCCTCATAAGGCTGCAGCGTGCGTTGCGCCCGCGCCCAGGCGGCGAGGCCGGGCGGCGCCATCGCCTCCTCGCGCACCTCGCTCACCAGCGCCCCCAGCCGCGCCACGATCGGCTCGAGTGCGGCGGCGGTTTCGGCATCCGCCAGCGCGAAGGCATCGCTGGCGATGACCAGGCGGCGCGGCAACGCCTCGGGTATCGGCTCACCGAGCAGCACCGCCGAGACGCGGGCGAAAACCGCGGCGTCGTCGGCAAACCAGCCGGTGGTGTCCGAACTCGGCGCTTGCGCCATCATGCCGGCGAGGTCGAGACGGCCATGTGTCGGGCGAATGCCGTAGAGGCCGCAAAAGCTCGCCGGCACCCTGACCGAGCCGCCGGTGTCGGTGCCGAGCGCCAGATCGCACAGCCCGGCCGCGACCGCCGCTGCCGAGCCGGCCGACGAGCCGCCCGGGACATGGCCCGGCGCCCGCGGGTTGATTGGCGTGCCCTCGAACGGGTTCTCGCCGAGGATGCCGAGCGAAACCTCGTCGGTGATCGTCTTGCCGATCAGCTCGGCGCCGGCGTCGAGCAGGGTCGCGACCGCCCAGGCGTGGCGCGATGGGACCCGATGGTCGCGCGCCCAATCCGGGTTGCCGCCGCCGGTCGGATGGCCGGCGACGTCGAACAAATCCTTGGCCGCGAACGTCAGGCCGGCCAGCGGGCCACCCGGCCGCCCGGCGATGCGGAATTGCTGGCCCGCAACAAAGGCCCCGATTTCGTCCTTCATCGCGCTACCCCTCAACGAGCTCGCCGACCGCCTTGGCAACGACCGCATTCGACAGGATGACCGCTCGGTAAAGCCGATGCGGTCAAGGAGGATTCTCCTGTGGCTGCGGGCCGCTATCTCGCGCAGCCGCGGCGCCGGACGCAACCGGCTTTTTATTGCATCGGCGCCCGGTTCGCCTATCCTGCTTGGGCAGCGCGGGTGTAGCTCACGCGGGTGTAGCTCAATGGCAGAGCAGAAGCTTCCCAAGCTTACGACGAGGGTTCGATTCCCTTCACCCGCTCCAATCACTTAGCTCCCTTCCCAACCGGGCAAGGTGAGCCTCAACGGCCGAACCGCCGGGGCCATTGCCGCGACGTATGCATGACGGACATGATGCGGACCTGCTCCTCCACAACGCGGTAGACGATGATGTAGGGCAGGCCGGACACCACCAGTTCGCGCGTCCCTTCTACGCGACCGGCGCGGCCGATGTTCGGATGAGCGGCGAGCGGGTCGACCGCGGCGCGGATCGCTTCGTACACACGTGCTGCGGCGTCGGGATTGTCCTGGTCGATGAACTCGCGGATCGCTTCAAGGTCGTTGAGCGCGGCGCGGCGCCAGACAATCTCCATACCGGGCCTAGGATTTCTTCGGCTCCGGCCGTGGCAGCTTCCGGTCGGTCCCCCACGACTTCATCCAGCGCATGACCTCTTCGTGCGGGACGCCTGGCGCTCCTTCTTCGTCTTCGGCAAGCGCGGCCCTGATGTGCGCCACCTGCCACGCGTTACGGGTGACGTAGCTTTCGATCGCCTCGCTCGCGAGGTACGACTTGCTGCGCTTGGTGTCGCGCGCAAGGGCCTCCAGCTTCTCGCTCAGCTCCGGGGTAAGCCGGACGGTCATCATCGCGCTTTTGGCCATGTCAGCCTGCTCCGTTTCCATACGAAGTACATTGTGGCACAACCGAAGCTGAAGGGCAGGTGAGTGCTGAGGATGTGCCGTTCCGGTCGTTATCGCTCGATCTCGCCAAGGTCATCAACCGCTGGCAAGTCCTTCCCGGTCGATGTGCCAGTCGGAGGGCGGCTTCCCGAGCTTACGACGAGGGGCTCCCATCGGCCGCTCGGATAGTCAGGCCGCGATGTTTTCGGCGCGGTTAAGAAAGCGCCGGTTCGGGGCGCTGCGCGGACGCATCCCCAGGCGTTCGTGGGCGAGCGACAGGGCGACGTCGCGCTGACCGGCGCGGATCGCCGCCTCGGTCAGAGTCCAGTTGACGACATCGCGCTGCGCGTGGCTGCCGCCGATCTGCCAAAGATCGGCACGCACTTGCAGCAATAGGTCGACCACCCGGTCGTAGGCGCCGCGGCGGAACGCCATGAGGCCCTCGACCACCGGAATGCCGACGGTGCGATAAAGCGCGGCCGCTTCGGCGCCGCCGTCCGCCGTCCGACCCATCGCCGCCAGCCGCCGCTCGACCGCCGCTTCCTGGCCGCAGCCCAATTCGGCCATCGCGGCGTGGATGTCGGCGAAGAGGAGGCATTTTCCATCGGCGTGGCCGTCCCACAACGCGGCCAGATCCCGCCAGCGCTCGCCGACATCGCAGCCGAGCGTTTCGAGACGCCAGAGCAGCGCCGACGCGTTGGTCAGGCTGAGGGCGACCGGACGTTGCGTCGCGCACAGCGGGCCGTCATAGAGCGCGAGCGCGGCGTCGTATTGGCCGAGCTCGAGGTGGAACAGCGCCTTGTGCCACCAGATGTGGACTTGGTTCATATGGCCGGGGCTCGACCACAGCGTCTCGCGCGCCGCCATCCACCCCAGGCCGTCTTCCGGGCGCCCGGTCATTTCCATCACGTGCGCGACGGTATGGTGCGGCCAGAAACTGAGCGGTTCCAATTCGGCGGCGGCGCGCGATTCGTCCTCGGCGCGGGCATAATCGCCGGCCTCCTCCAGCCCGAAACCGTGGAGCGCCAGCAACGTCGCGTAGCCCGGCTGATCCTTCGACCAGAAGGGCAGGGCGCGCGCCGAGCGATCCCGCACACAATGAAAGCGCCCCATGAAACCGTCGGTCAGCGCCGCGCCCTGATGCGCCAGGAGGTCGAAGGGATAGTGCATCAAGTGGCGGTCCAGCACTCCGACGGCGGCGGCGCGCGCGCCCTGGCACAAATGGGTCAAGGCGGCGAGATGCGCGTGCTCGCGCTCGTTTAAGGGCAGCGACCGGGCGGTGTCGACCAGGGCTTCGGCGCGGGTCCCCAAATCGGGGTCGTTCGCGACAGTGAACACCCACGCTTTCCCCAAATGCGCCATGGCAAGATCGGGGGCGGCCTCGCGTGCCGCGTCGAACAAGCCGATCGCATCGCCGTGCACCAGGTTGAACGCCCGCACCGCCTGATCGTATGCGGTGATGGCGGCGGCCGTCGCGCCCGACAGGCGATGTCCCTGAGCGTCCTCGATCATGCTTCTCTCCCCCGCTGCCGCGAACCGCCGCGGCGAACATTATCTTGCCTCGACACCGGGGCTGCCAACCATTCGTTGAACGCCCGCCGCCACGGCCGGTGATTTCGCCCCGGCGAGCCCGGTGTGACATTCTGGAGCGATGCGCTAGAGTGTCCCGGCGGTCTAACGCGAGGATATCAGCCATGGCCAACGACAAGATGATGGCGCAAATCTCCGGGCGGGGCGGCTTCATCGCCGCGCTCGACCAGAGCGGCGGCTCGACACCCGGCGCGCTGCGCCTCTACGGCATCCCCGACAGCGCCTATTCGGGCGACGCGGAAATGTTCCGGCTGATGCACCAGATGCGGGTGCGCATCATGACCTCGCCCGCCTTTACCGGGGCCAAGGTCATCGGGGCGATCCTGTTCGAAGGCACGATGGACGGCGAAGCGCAGGGGCGGCCGGTGCCGGCCTTCCTGTGGGAGGAGCGCGGCGTCATCCCGTTTCTGAAGGTCGACAAGGGCCTTGAGGCCGAGGCTGACGGCGTCAGCGTGATGCGGCCGATGCCCGGGCTCGACACCCTTCTCGCGCGGGCGGTCAAGCTCGGCATCTTCGGTACCAAGATGCGTTCCGTCATCAACCTGCCCTCGCAGGACGGCATTGCTGCGGTTGTGGCGCAACAGTTCGAGGTCGCCGCGCAGATCGCCAAGCACGGGCTGATCCCGATCATCGAACCGGAAGTCTCGATCAAAAGCCCGGGCAAGGCCGCGGCGGAAGCGATCCTGCGGACGGAATTATTGAAGAAGCTCGATGCCTTGCCGGCTGGCCTGCCGGTGATGCTCAAGCTGACGATCCCCGATGTCGCGGATTTCTATGCGGCGCTGACGACCCACCCCAGGGTGGCCCGGGTTGTCGCGCTGTCCGGCGGCTATACGCGGGCCGATGCCTGCCGGCGCCTCGCGGCCAATCACGGCATGATCGCGAGCTTTTCGCGCGCCCTGACCGAGGATCTTAGGCAGTCGATGAGCGATGCCGCGTTCGACGCGACGCTGGCCACGACGATCGACGAAATTTATCGGGCCTCGACCGAGAAGGTTTGACCCCCCGGCCGCGCTGCGGCGGGTTTCCGGGCCAGTCGCGGCGGCCGCCGCACAAAAGCCGGTCAAATCGGTAGCGATGGCGAGCGGCCCGGAATTGCGATTTGGGCGCTGAGCGATTACCCTTTAGGTTAGGGTGTGCCGTCCAGTCCAAGCCGCCCGATCCGTTGGACGGAGCATTGACCATGGGTCGATCTCGTTTTCTACCGACCTTGCCGCGTGAGGGCACGATGCCCCAAGCGCCGGTCTCCCCTGTGCGCGGGCCGTGGCAGGCCCTCAAGACGAGCTTGCTGGCCGTCGAACTCGCGCTCCTCGCCGGCGCGATTCTGCTGCTTGCGGTCCACATCCTGCGCTAGCGCCGGCCGCGGCGCGGCGGCGGCATCTCGTGACGAGCCGCGACGCGACGCGTAGGATCGCGCCGGACATCGGATGCGAGGCGGGACCATGACAGCAACTCTGAAGAATGCCGCGCGCGAGCGGCTCGCAGCCGGCGAGCTGGCGCTCGGCGTCATCCTGCGCCAGGCGCGCACCGTCGACATCGCGCCGATCATGCAATCCTGCGGCTATGACTGGCTGTTTCTTGACCTCGAGCACAATTCGATGGACCTCGACGTCGCGGTGCAGATCGCGGTGGCGGCGCTGGGCGCCGGCATCGCGCCGGTGGCACGGGTGCCGGCCGGGCAATTGTGGCTGGCGACACGGTTTCTCGACGGCGGCGGGCTCGGCATCGTCGTGCCGCATGTCGACACGCCGCAAGAAGCCCAGCGGATCGCGCAGGCCTTGCGCTACCCGCCGGTCGGCCACCGCTCGGTCGCCGGCGGCCTGCCGCATTTCGGCTACGCCAAAGTGGGCCTCGCGGAAACCTGCACCGCGATCAACGCCGCGACCTTTGTCGTCGTGATGCTGGAGACCCCGACCGCGATCGCCAACGCCGCGGCGATCGCCGCCGTGCCCGGCATCGACTCATTGCTGATCGGCACCAACGATTTGGCGATGGAGCTCGGCATTCCCGGCGGCTTTGGCGACGAGCGCATCGTGGCCGCCTATCAGGCGGTGTGCGACGCCTGCCGGGCCCACGGCAAGTCGGCCGGGGTCGGCGGCATCGCCGACGAAGCGTTATTGCGCCGCTATATCGGGATGGGGGTGCGGGTCGTGCTGCCGGGCAGCGATCTCAGCCTGATGGCCCGCGCCGCGACCGAGACGGCCGCGGCGATGCGCGCCTGCCTGTGACGCGCGTTGTGTCGGTCGCGCCTATAAGCGACGGCTGCGCCAGCCGCCCCAGCTGTTGCTGCCCTGCCAGCTGCTGCCGCCGCGGATCAGCCTGACGACGAGCAGCAGCACAATGGCGCCGATCGTGGCGTCGAAGATCGCCCCGACAATCCCGGTGCCGAGATGCAGCCCCAGTCGCGGCAATAGCCAATCGCCGATGAAGGCGCCGATGATCCCGACGATCAGATCGCCGATCAGTCCGAACCCGGCCCCGCGCACGACTTTGCCGGCCAAAAAACCGGCGATCACGCCGACAAACAAGATCACAAGAAGACTTTCACTCGACATGTTCCTGCCCTCCGGGCGATCCAGACCTGGTGCGAAGCAGCCGCGATGTTTGTAAATCGCGAGGTAGGATCGTTAACGCATGTGGGATTTCGCGACGCGATCAGGTATTTAATATTAGTAAATATCCGTAAATATTTGTGTCCCAACGTCGCGGGGCAATCTTTTCGCTGCCGCCGCGGGCGCTGACCACAGCCGCCGAGCGGGCGGCATCGCCGACGGAGAGCCGGAATGGATTTCGCGATTCCGCCCGAGCTGCTTGCCCTGCGCGAGCGCACCGAAGCCTTTGTCCGCGCGGAGATCCTGCCGCGCGAAGCCGACAAGCGGCAAGGCGCGCACGGGCCAAGCGAGGAATTCCGCCGCGAACTGGTAGCCTTGGCGCGGCGCGCCGGGCTCCTCTCGCCGCATGTCGGGCGCGAATGGGGCGGGCTCGGCCTCGACCATCGCGGCAAGGCGGTGGTGTTCGAGGCAGCCGGCTATTCGCCGCTGGCGCCGATCGCGATGAACATTTTCGCCCCCGACGAAGCCAACATGCACCTCTTGGAGCAAGTCGCCGACGAGGCGCAGAAAGAGGCCTGGCTGCGGCCGCTCGCCGCCGGCGATATCCGCTCGTGCTTTATGATGACGGAGCCCGCGCCCGGCGCCGGCGCCGACCCGTCGATGCTGCTGACGACCGCGCGGCGCGACGGTCCCGACTTCGTGATCGACGGCGAGAAATGGCTGATTACCGGCGCGGTCGGCGCCAAGCTCGCGATCATCATGGCGAAGAACGACAGCGACGCGCTGGGGCCGGCCGGAGCGACGATGTTCCTCGCGCCGATGACGGCGCCGGGCATCCACATCGAGCGGGTGCTCGACACGCTCGACCAATACATGGCGGGCGGCCACGCGGTGATCCGGCTCGAGGGGTTGCGGGTGCCGGAAAGCGCCGTCCTCGGCCGGGTCGGCGAGGGCTTCCGCTATGCCCAGGCGCGGCTCGCCCCGGCGCGCCTTACCCATTGCATGCGCTGGCTCGGCGCGGCGCGGCGGGCGCACGACATCGCGACCGATTACGCGCGCCGCCGCACCGCCTTCGGCAAGCCGCTGGGCGAACACGAGGGGGTCGGCTTCATGCTGGCCGACAACGAGATGGATTTGCACACCTGCCGCCTAGTTATCTGGCACGCCGCCTGGGTATTGGACCAGGGCGAGCGCGGCCGCCATGAGTCCAGCATGGCCAAGGTGATCTGCTCGGAGGCGATCTGGCGGGTGGTCGACCGCTCGATGCAAGTCTTGGGCGGGCTCGGCATCACCGACGACACGATCGTCGCGCGCCTATTCCGCGAGATCCGCCCGTTCCGCATCTACGACGGCCCCTCCGAAGTCCACCGCTGGTCGATCGCCCAGCGCGTCTTGCGGACCGGCGGGACCGGATGATCGCGTCGCCCCCTTCCCCACTCCCGGCGCGCCGATTACCCCCTCCCCCGCTGGCGGGGGAGGGTTGGGGTGGGGGTGTTCTTGCTGCTACGCTGCGCACGCCGCGCCCGGCAGGACATCATGACGCGCCGGTGGGATGCGCTAGGGAGGCAGGCATGACGACAACGATCGCCGAGATCGCCGACGGCATCTACCGCATCGCGACGCCGATCGAGATTCCGCTCCCCGGGGCCGGCGGCTTTTCGTTCAACCAATACCTCGTCGCCGACGACGCGCCGCTGTTGTTCCACACCGGCCCGCGCAAGCTCTTCGCGCAGGTGTGCGACGCGGTCGCCCAGGTGATGCCGGTCGAGCGCCTGCGCTATCTCGCCCTGTCGCATTTCGAGGCCGACGAATGCGGCGCGCTCAACCAGTTCCTCGCGGTCGCGCCCCGGGCCGAGCCGCTGTGCGGCCGCATCGCGGCGATGGTCTCGCTAACCGACTACGCGGAACGTGCGCCGCGCGCGCTCGCCGACGGCGAAGCGGTCGAACTCGGTGAGCGCAGCCTCACCTGGCTCGACGCGCCGCATGTGCCGCACGGTTGGGAATGCGGCTACCTGATGGACAGCGCCACCGGCACGCTGTTGTGCGGCGACCTCTTCACCCAGCCCGGGTCGCACCACCCGCCGTTGACCGGCGGCGACATCCTCGGCCCGAGCGAAGCCTTTCGCCGCCACATCGACTACTACGCCCACGCCAAGGACACGCGCGCGACGCTGGAACGCCTCGCCTCGCTCGCGCCGCAGACGCTGGCCTGCATGCACGGCAGCGCCTGGCGCGGCGACGGCGCCGCCCTCCTGCGTGCGCTCGCCGACAGCATCGAGAGCGACTGATCTCTGGTAACGCCCAGGGGCAACCCCAGGCGCGGCGGGGCGCCTCGCCTCGGCGGGCCGGGTCGTGCTAGAAGCCGGTCATGCTGACGATTTCCGGCCTCGTCTACCGCGTCGGCGGCCGCCACGGCCGTGCCCTCTTCAACGAGGCCAATGCCCAGATCCCCGAGGGCTGCAAGCTCGGCCTCGTCGGGCGCAACGGCGCCGGCAAGTCGACGCTGCTCGACCTGGTCCGCGGCCGCCTCCTGCCCGATCGCGGCGACATCTTTGTGCCGAAGGGCTGGCGCATCGGCTTTCTCGCGCAGGAGGCGCCGGGCGGCCTCGGCAACGCGCTCGATACGGTGCTCGCCGCCGACAAGGAGCGCGCCCTCTTGCTGCGCGAGCTGGCGCGCGATCCGGAGCCGCTGCGGATCGTCGAGATCGAGGCGCGGCTCGACGAGATCGGGGCGCGCAGCGCGCCGGCGCGGGCGGCGCGCATCCTCGCCGGGCTCGGCCTCGACGCGGCGATGCAGGCGCAGCCGCTCAGCGAGCTCTCGGGCGGCTGGCGGATGCGCGTCGCCTTGGCGGCGGTGCTCTTCGCCGAGCCTGACCTCATGCTGCTCGACGAGCCGACCAACCATCTCGACATGGAAGCGGCCCTGTGGCTCGAGCGCTACCTGCGGCGCTACCGGCATTCTTTCGTCCTGGTCAGCCACGACCGCCAGCTGCTCAACGCCGCGACGACGACGACGCTGCACCTCGAAGGGGGCAAGCTGACGCTCTATTCCGGCGGCTTCGACAAGTTTCTGCGGGCGCGGCGCGAGGCTTCGGCGCGCCAGGCGGTGCTGGCGCAGCGCCAAGCCCGGCAGCGCCAGCACATGCAGGAATTCATCGACCGCTTCCGCTACAAGGCCTCGAAGGCGCGCCAGGCGCAGAGCCGGATGAAGGCCTTGGCGCGGCTCGAACCGGTGGCGCTGATCGAGGACGCGCCGGCGCCGCAGCTGCACCTGCCGCAGCCGCTCGCGCTGAGCCCGCCGATCGTCAACCTCGCACGCGCCAGCGCCGGGTATGAACCGGGCAAGCCCGTGCTGTCGCGGCTCGATTTGCGGCTCGACCCCGACGACCGCATCGCGCTGTTGGGCGCCAACGGCAACGGCAAGACGACCTTTGCCCGGCTGCTCGCCGGCCGCCTTACGCCGCTGTCGGGCGAGATGACGCGCGCGCCGAAACTGCGCTGCGGGTTTTTCGCGCAGCACCAGATCGAGGAGATGCGGCCGGCGGAGTCTGCCTTCGACCACCTCGCCGCGGCGATGCCCGAGGCGGCGCCCGAGGTGGTGCGCACCCGGCTCGGCGGCTTCGGGTTCGGCCAGGAGAAGGCGCTGGTGCCGGTCGGCGAATTGTCGGGCGGCGAGCGCGCCCGGCTTAACCTTGCGCTGGTGACGAGCGACGCGCCGTCGCTATTGATCCTCGACGAGCCGACCAACCATCTCGACATGGAGACCCGCGAGGCGCTGGTCGCCGCGCTCGCGGAATATGACGGCGCGGTCGTCTTGGTCAGCCACGACTGGCACCTCGTGGAGCTGGTCGCCGACCGGCTGTGGCTGGTCGAGGGCGGCACGGTGCGGCCGTTCGACGGCGATCTCGACGCCTATCGCCGCCGCCTCGTCGAGCGCGACGACGCGTCCGACCAGGGCGATGCTGCGGCGGGCGCGGGCGACCAGCGACGCGCCCAGCGCCGCGGCGCGGCCGAACGCCGCCGCCTCGCCGAGCCCTTGCGCCGCAAGGCGCGCGAAGCGGAGGCGGCTGCGGCGCGCCTCGCCGACGAACAGCGTACACTCGATGGGAAACTCGCGGCGCCCGGCGCCTTCGGCGGCAGCGGCGACGCGCTGACGCAAGCCCTCAAGCGCCGGGCCGAGCTGGCGCGGCTGATCGCCAAGGCCGAGGAGGATTGGCTTGCCGCCGAAGCCGCCGCCGACCAGCTGACCGCGGGCGAGGACGCCCGCTAACTTAACGCCGCTGCGGGCGAGGACGCCCGCTAACTTAACGCCGCTGCGGGCGAGGACGCCCGCTAACTTAACGCCGCTGCGGGCGAGGACGCCCGCTAACTTAACGCCGCTGCGGCGAGGACGCCCGTTAACCCAACGCCGCCCGCGGGCGAATCGCACGCCGCGACGCGCGCGGCCAATGGCCGCATCGGGCAGCGCCCGCCCGCGTTTGACAGCAGCCGCGGCGCCAGTTTATCCAATCTTAACGATGCAATGCTTCGCTAGGGCCCGGCACGCTCGTACGCTCAAAACCGCTCGTCGCCCACCAGATTATAGGCCGCGCCCATGAACGAGACCCCTGCGATCGCCGACCGCAACCTCGAGGCGACGACAAACATTTCGCTGAAGCGCGAGCCGGCGTGTTTCGCCTTTCTGTCGGCGCGCTCGGTGTCGCCGCCGATGCCGATCGACTCGATCAATCTCGACCTCGCCTCGGCCGATTATTTCCGCGGCCGCGCCTCGTTGTGGACGACGCTCGAGATGCGTTCCTCGGTCAGCAACGACCGGCCGACCGCGATCCTCGGCTTCGACGAGACGTTTCTGCGGCCGTTCGCCCGGGCGCTCGTCGAAGCCTCGACGACGCGCGCAGCCTACCGCATGACGATCCTCGGCGACAGCGCCGAAAGCGACCGCTGCCGCGTTGTTGAATACGTGACGGGGCCGGGCAAGCCCTTGAAGGAACTGGTGCTTCAGCCGTTCGACAACGTCGTGCTGATCACCGCGACGACACCCAAGGACGCCGACGAGACTCTGTTTCAGCTGCCGCGCACCGACAGCTTTCTGCGCGCCTTCGCCAAGGTGTCGTTTGCCGCCGACCAGGCGCTGCACGAGCTCCTCGAAGAGATGGAGCGCCTCGCCCGCCAGCACCCGACCCCGCAGCAAACCCAGACCGAAGCGCCGGGATAGGCGGGCGGGGCGATCCTCGGCCGCGCCGATCCTCTCCGCAAAGCGTCGCCGCGCTTTACACCTGCTTGCGGCGGCGGCTGAACCAGGCGAGCGTCCCGAGCGCGCTGGCGAGTAGCGTCAGCGAGGCCGGCTCCGGCACGGCGGTCGCGACCGTCGTCGAGGAAAACGTAAAGATGCCGGTATCGGTCTGCCCGCTGGTGCCTTGGGTCGTCAGCTTGAAGGTGCCCGGCGTCGGGTCGAAGCCGGTCAGCGTCGCGGTGCCGCTGCCGCTGATCGTCAGCGTGTCGAAGGTCGCGCCGGTGGCATAATCGAACACGACATTGGCCAGCGTCAGCGCCGTCGTATCGAGGTTGTTGGTCGCCGAATAGACCTGGAAATTGGTTGCCGACGCGGTGAAGTTGTTCAGCGCGACACAGCCGGTGCAGGTCCCCAGCTCGAGAAACGAGCCGGAATCGGCGCCGATGCTGCCGGCGCCGGTGAAATTGATCGAACTGGCCGTGAAACTGTCGGTGCCGGTCAAGGACAGCGTGCCGGTGATCGGCCCGGCCTGCGCCTGGCCTCCGTACAGCAATGCCCCGGCTATCGCCGCGGCCGCTACAAGCCTTTTCATGATTTCCGTCTCCATCCAACGTAGTGTCCACAGCCTGCTGCAGGTTGTGTGCCAGCGTTTTACTTAATTGATATTGCTGACGGAAAGGAAACCGCGCCTCAAGGACTGTCAATTTCTCCGACAGCCTCGACGAGGCGCCAGCCGCGTGCCCGGTAAGATGCCGTCATTCCCGCTTGCGCGGGAATGACGATCGAGGCTGCTCGAATACCGCTCGGGTGCTGGGCGCTCCGCTGTCGCGGGGTCAGGGGCGGGCGGGCCAGGCCGGCTCGTTGTAGCCAAGCGGCACCGAGGGGCGCGCCCAGAAGGGCGGCGTCTCGGACAATTGCACGGTCGGCTTCAGGTGTTTGAGGCGCCCGGCCGGGGTCACGCTCTCGATCGACCAGCGCGCCAGTTCCTCGGCGGTGAATTCCTTCGCGATGCCCCGGAGTTCGGCTTCCGGCACCTCGCCGCGCCCGACCAGCCAGCGCCCGGTCTGCGCCAGCGAGATCCGCACCAGCCAGTTGCCGCCCTCGCGCGCGCGCCGCGCCAGCGCCACCATCGCGCCGAACGCCATCAGGTAGCCGGTCAGATAGTCGATCGCCGAGACCGGGTAGAATTGCGGGCCGGGCTCGGTGCCGGGGAAAAGTTCGCCCTGGCGCGTCGTGATGCCGCTGACGTTCTGCACCACCGTGTCGAAGCCGCGGCGCGAGGCCCACGGCCCCTTATGGCTGAAGGCGCACAAGGAGACGTAGACGAGGCCGGGCCGCAGCGCCGCCAGTTCCTCGGGCGAGAGGCCGCGATTGCCCAAGGTCCCCGGCCGATAGCCCTGCGAAAAGATGTCGGCGTCGCGAATGAGGCCCTTCAGGGTGGCGACGTCGGCCGCCTGCCGCAGGTCGAGATGGGCCGACAATTTGCCGTGGCCGGTGTCGAATTCCTGGTAGCCGATATTGGGCAGGTGGGCGCCGGTGATCTTTAGGACGTCGGCGCCGTGCTCGGCCAGCGTGCGGGCGCAGGTCGGGCCGGCGAGCACCCGGGTCAAATCGAGGACGCGGACGCCGGAGAGCGGCCGCTCGCCCTCCGGCAGCTTCTCAACGGGCGCCTCGCCGATCTTGACGATCTCCAACAGCGGCAGCGCGGCGATCGCCTGGCCCTGCGGGTGGGCGGCCCATTCGGCCATGCTGCGCACCATGCCGCCGGCGCCCTTGGCGGCGATGATCGCCTCCTCGAGTTCGAGCGCATCCCATTTCGCCACCGCGGCGCGCACCGCCTCCTTGGTTTCGGCGCATTTGAGGACGCTCAGCGCGGCGGCGCGGTGGTTGGGGAAATTGGCATGGACATAGCTCCACCGGCCGTTCTTCGCCGGGTACATCCCCATCACCGGGTTGCGCTCGTGCGACACCTCCTGCTTTTCCATCTGCAGATAATGGCCGCTGCGCAGTGAGGCCGTCGCCTGGCGCAGATCGACCGCGACATCCTGGCGTCGGCCGGTGCGCAATTCCCACAAATCGCTGACCGCGAGCCCGGTCGCGGCGAGCGCGGCGGCGGCGCTTTCGCCGATGCGGAACGGCGTCGGCAGCACCGGGTCGGCGCCGCCCTTAATCTCGACCGCGGCGGCGCGCTCGGCGGCCAGGCCGGCGGCCGGCAGGATCGTGCGCAATGCATCGTGAGCGGCCATGCCGGGATCCTTTCCTTGTGGTGCGGGCGGGCGGTGAGGTTGCCGCCCGCGCTGATCGGCGATCATGCAACGGAAAGCCGGCGCGCGAAACGCCGATCGTCGGCGGCGCCCGTCGCGGCAGGATGTCGCACCCCGGGCGGATTCGGCGGGCAGCGGCGACAGCGGGGATGCAAGACGTAGGCAATGTCTATAATAGGGATCAGCCTATCAATCGCGCTCGGGAGGCGCTGGCATGCGGAAGGCTGCGCTCGCGCTCGTCGCGACCCTCGCCATAGGGGCGACGGCGCTGTCGCTGCGCCCGACGGGGGCGGCCGACGCGCCGCATCCGAGCGGGCCGCCGGTTCCGGTCACGCCGGGGACCGTCGCGGTCGCCGACGTGCCGATCCTGCTCAACGGGATCGGCACGGTGCAGGCCTACAACATGGTGACGATCAAGAGCCGGGTCGACGGCCAGATCATGTCGGTCGATTTCGCCGAGGGGCAGGAGGTCAAGGCCGGCGCCTCGCTGTTTCAGCTCGATCCGCGGCCCTATCAGGCGACCCTCGACCAGGCCCTCGCCAACCAGGAGAAAGACCAGGTCAATCTCGCCAACGCGCAGCGCAATTTCGCCCGCGACTCGCAGATCATCAAATCCAATCTCGCGGTCTCGCAGCAACAATTCGACAACGACAAGGCGACCGTCGCGGCCGACACGGCGATGGTCGACAGCGACAAGGCGCAAGCCGAGGCGGCGCGGCTCAACCTCGCCTACAGCCGGATCACCGCGCCGATCAGCGGCCGGCTCGGGGCGCGGCTGGTCGACGCCGGCAACATCGTGCACGCGAGCGACCCCGGCGGGCTCGTCACGATTGCGCAAATGAAGCCGATCTACCTCAGCTTCACGCTGCCGCAGGAAGTCGCCCATAAGCTGCGCGAAAAGCAGGCGCTCGCGCCGCTCGAAGTGCGCGCCTACGGCACCGACAACACGACACTGCTGTCCACCGGCAAGCTGAGCCTGATCGACAACGCGATCGACCAGGCGACCGGGACGATCCACCTGAAAGCGACCTTCACCAACGCCGACGAGCGGCTGTGGCCCGGTGAGTTCGTCAACGCGCAGGTCGTGCTATCGGTGCGCAAGGGGGTGGCGACGGTGCCGGCCCAGACCGTGCAGGAAGGCCCCGAGGGGCGCTACGCGTATGTGATCAAGCAGGACGATACGGTCGAGCGGCGGCCGGTCGAGATCGCCGCGGTGCAGAACGGCATCGCCGTCATTTCCAAGGGCCTGTCGCCGGGCGAGAAGGTCGTCGTCGACGGTCAATTTCGGCTGACCAACGGTGCACGCGTCCGGCTGCTGCCCGCCGCGCCGGCCGCCGCCGGGTAGCCCGGTCAAAATTCCTCATGTGCTCGCCAAAATTCCTCCTGTGCTCACAAGGTGATTGCCGATGAGCATTTCCGAACCTTTTATCCGCCGGCCGATCGCGACCTCGCTACTGATGCTGGGCGTGCTCGTGTTTGGCGTCGGCGCGTACAATCTGCTGCCGCTTGCGGCCGTGCCGAATGTCGATTTTCCGACGATCACGGTGACGACCCAGTTTCCCGGCGCCAATCCCAGCACGATGGCGTCGGCGGTCGCCACCCCGCTGGAACAACAGTTCACCTCGATCCCGTCATTGAGCGAGATGACCTCGCTGAGCGGCGTCGGCACAACGACGATCACGCTGCAATTCGACCTTTCGCGCAGCATCGATGCCGCCGCTCAGGACGTCCAGACCGCAATCAACGCGGCAAGTGGTGTGCTGCCCAAGGACTTGCCGACCCCACCGGCCATTCGCAAGGTAAACCCGGCAAATTTTGCCGTTCTGATCTACGCGATCCATTCGGACGCGCTGCCGCCGTACAAAGTCGACGACTACGCCAATAACGTCATCGCCGAACGCTTGTCGACCGAGCCTGGCGTCGGGCAGGTCTCGATTTTTGGCCAGAAGCCCTATGCCGCGCGCGTCCAAATCAACCCTCCGGCGCTGGCGTCGCGCGGCCTCGGCCTCGAAGATGTCCGCAACGCGCTGGCGGCGGCGACGGTCAACCGTCCGAAGGGTACGATCGAGGGCGACCATCAGTCGGTCTCGATTGACACCAACGATCAGCTATTCAACGCCGCCGCCTTCGGCAACGTCATCATCGCCTACAAGAACGGCGCGCCGGTGCGCGTCAAGGATGTCGGCGATGTCCTCGATTCGGTGCAGAACGCACGCTTGGTCTCATGGTTCGGAGACCAGCCGGCGGAAGGCATCGCCATCCAGAAAGCGCCCGGTGCCAACACGATCGACGTGGTCGACCGGATCAAAGCGCTCATGCCCAAGCTCGAGCTGTCGCTGCCGCCGTCGGTACGAGTGGACCTGATGTCGGACCGCTCGCAGACGACCCGTGCCGCGGTCCGCGACGTGCAGTTCACCATGCTGCTTACGATCGCCCTCGTCGTCATCGTCATTTTCCTCTTCCTGCGGACCCTCTGGGCTACCGTCATTCCGAGTTTGGCGGTGCCGCTGTCGCTGCTTGCGACCTTCGGCGTCATGTACGTCGCCGGCTACAGCCTCGACAACATCTCGTTGATGGCGCTGACGATCTCGGTCGGCTTTATTGTCGACGACGCGATCGTCATGATCGAAAACATCGTGCGCTACATCGAAGAGGGCATGCACCCGCTCGATGCCGCGCTGAAGGGCGCCGGGCAGATCGGCTTCACGATCATTTCGATCACCTTCTCGCTGATCGCGGTGTTTATCCCGCTGTTTTTCATGGGGGGGATCATCGGCCGGTTGTTCCGCGAGTTCGCGGTAACGGTGGCGGTCGCGGTTATTGCCTCGGCGGTGATTTCGCTGACCTTGACGCCGGTCTTGTGCGCGCTGTTTCTGAAGCAGGAGGGGCTGCACCCCAAGGGGCGCTTCAACCGTGGCGCCGAGCGCTTTTACCAGGCAGTGCTCGCCCGCTACGATCGCGGGCTGGTTTTCATCTTCCGCCACCAGTTTGCGGCGCTGATGGCGACGCTGCTCCTGATGGTCGCGACCGGTTATCTCTATGTGAGGATGCCGAAAGGCTTCTTCCCGCAGCAGGACACCGGGTTCATCTTCGGCGAGGTTGATGTCAGCCAGGATGCCTCGTTTACCAAAACCGACAAGATCCGGCGGCAGATCGTCGACATCGTGCGTCAGGACCCCGGGGTCGAGGGCGTGTTTTCCTATGCCGGCGCCTCGCCCTACAATCCGGCGGAAAATACCGCCCGCGTGTTCTGGGGACTGAAGCCCTACGACCAACGGGACGCGACCGCCCAGCAGATCGTACAGCGCCTGCGCACAAAGGTGGGCGCGGTCGAGGGCGCCAAGTTTTTCATGCAAGTGCCGCAGAACATCACGGTCGGCGGCCGGCTGTCGCGCACCCAGTTCCAATACACCCTGACGGACACCAATCTCGACGAACTCGACCATTGGGCGCCAATTCTCGAGGCAGGGATGCGCCAGCTGCCGGAGTTGCAGGATGTCGCGTCCGATCAGCAGATCGCCGCGCGGCATCTCGCGATCCAGGTCGATCGCGACGCAGCCTCGCGTCTCGGGTTGTCAGCGTCGCAGATCGACGAGACGCTGTACGACGCCTTTGGCCAACGCCAAGTCGCGACGATCTACACCGCGACCAACCAATACAAGGTCGTGCTCGAAGTGCAGCCGCAGTTCCAGGATGATCCGAACCTGCTGTCGAAGATGTACGTCTCCGGGCCGAACGGGGTGCAGGTGCCGCTCAGCGCCTTCACGCATTTCGTCCCGAAGCTCGAACCGCTGACGATCAGCCACCAGGGCATCTTTCCGGCGGTGACGCTGTCGTTCAACCTCACCCCCGGGATGGCGCTCGGCCAGGCGGTCGACAAAATCCAGGCGTTGACGGAGCGCCTGCACGTCCCACCGACCCTCAACGCCTCGTTCCAGGGCACCGCGCAAGCGTTCCAGGCGTCGCTCTCGTCGATGCCGCTGCTGGTCGCGGCGGCGATCCTCGTCGTCTACATCGTCCTGGGGATTCTCTACGAGAGCTACATTCACCCAATAACGATCCTTTCGGCCCTGCCTTCGGCCGGGGTCGGCGCGCTCTTGATGCTGATGCTCTTGCATTACGAGCTGTCGGTGATCGCGATCATCGGCATCATTCTGTTGATCGGCATCGTCAAGAAGAACGCGATCATGATGATCGACTTCGCCCTGCAGGCCGAGCGGATCGAAGGCAAGAGGCCGGAAGAGGCGATCCACCAGGCCTGCCTGTTGCGTTTCCGGCCGATCATGATGACGACCTTTGCCGCGCTGTTCGGCGCGATGCCGATCGCCTTCGGCCAGGGCGGCGGCTCGGAATTGCGCCAGCCGCTCGGCGTCGCGATCATCGGCGGCCTCTTGGTGTCGCAGTGGCTGACGCTCTATACGACCCCGGTCATCTATCTCTATCTCGACCGGCTCAGTCATTGGCTCGGCGCGGTGCGCCGCCCCTCGCGGCTGGCCCAGGCGCTTGGCGAGACGCCGCGTCCGCGAATGGCGGAGGACCCGCGTGGCGCCGCCGAATGAGGCCGCCCCGCTGATGTCGGTCGTGCCGGCGCCTGCCGATCCCTCGCGCCGGCCGGACCCGGCCGCGCTGCAGCCCAATATCGGGGCGCTGCTCTATGACGTGGCGCGGCTGATGCGGCGCGGCTTCGAGCGCCGCGCCCGGCAGAGCGGGCTGCCGATCACCCGCCAGCAGGCCCGCGCGCTGCTCTACATCGCGCGCAACGAGGGCCTCAGCCAGGCGGCGGTCGCGACCGGGCTCGACATCGAACCGATCGCGCTGGTGCGCCTCCTCGACCGGCTGCACGAAGAGGGGCTCGTCGACCGCCACCCGCACCCGACCGACCGGCGCATCCGCACGCTGTGGCTGACCCCGCTCGCCTGGGAGGTCATCGACCGGGTGCTCGCGATCAACGCCGCGGTCCGCGCCGAAGCCTGCGCCGGCCTGCCGCCGGCGGCGCACGCGGCGCTGATGCGGGCGCTCGGCGAGATGAAGGCCAACCTCAGCCTCGCCGAAGCGAGCGAAAGCGCCGCCGCCGAATAGGCCGCCGCGCGTCGGCTTGACGAGCGGGGGATAACGCGGCCAGGCTTCTCGGCGAGGACGACAACCCAACCGCGAGGCCCGGCATGCCGACGACCCCCCCGCCCTTTGCCCGGCCGCGCCCGGGAACCCAGCCGCCGGTGCTCTACCCCGATTACGCCAGCACCGTGAAGCGGGCGCCGAAGCGTCCGCCGGTGCGCTTCGAGCACACGCTGTCGGAAGTAACCGGGCCGAGCTTCGCCGACCGCTGGGCCGGCCCCGATGCAATTGACCTGACCCGCCAGCACGCGGCGGCGCCGCTCGGCGAGCGCATCATCGTCCAGGGCCGCGTGCTCGACGAGGACGGAAGCCCGGTGCCGGGGACGCTCCTCGAATTGTGGCAATGCAACGCCGCCGGCCGCTACCACCACCCGGTCGATCAGCACGACGCGCCGCTCGACCCGAATTTCACCGGCGCCGGCCAGGTGGTGACCGGCCCCGACGGCGCCTACCGGTTCCTGACGATCAAGCCCGGCGCCTATCCCTGGCGCAACACGCCCAACGCGTGGCGCCCGGCGCATATTCATTTCGGCGTCTTCGGGAGGGGGTTTGTCACCCGGCTGGTGACGCAGATGTATTTCCCCGGCGACCCGCTGCTCGATTACGACCCGATCTTCCAGAGCACCGCCGATGCGGCGGCGCGCCAGCGGCTGGTCTGCGCCTACGAGCCCGGGCTGAGCGAAGCCGAATGGGCGCTCGGCTATTCGTTCGACCTGGTGTTGCGCGGCCGCGCCGCGACCCCGGTCGACCCCGTCTGAGGCGGCCCCGGACGATGGCTAAGACGATGGCCGATAAGCTGGTTCCGACCCCGTCGCAGACGGTAGGACCGTTCTTTCACGTCGGGATGGACCGGGCCGAGTGGAACGATTTGACGGTGGGCAATCCGGCTGGTGAAAAGATCGCGATCGAGGGCCGCGTCCTCGACGGCGACGCGGCGCCGGTGCCCGACGCCGTCATCGAAATCTGGCAGGCCAACGCCGCCGGCCGCTACAACCATCCCGACGACCGGCAGGCGGAGAAGCCGCTCGACCCCAATTTCCGCGGCTTCGGCCGGGTCGCGACCGATGCCGAGGGCCGCTTTCGCATCGTCACGGTCAAGCCCGGCCCGGTGCCCGGCAACGGCAACGCGCTGCAGGCGCCGCACATCAATGTCGCGCTCTTCGCGCGCGGCCTCCTGATCCACCTCTTCACCCGGATCTATTTCGCCGGCGAGCCGGGTAACGCCAGCGACCCGCTATTGTCCGCGATCGAGGACGCCGCCGCCCGCCAGACGCTGATCGCCCGCCGCACCGAGCCTGCCAGCCCCGCTCTCTACCGCTTCGACATCGTGCTGCAGGGCGACAACGAGACCGTTTTCCTCGATGTCTGACGCGCCGCCGCCGCGATGATTGCTGAGCCGCCGGGGCCGCCGGGCGCCTTCGCCCAGCCGGTCGCCACCCCCTTGACCCGAGCGGCGATCTTTCTGGTCGTCACGGTCAACCCCGGCCACGAGGGGGCCGTGCGCGCGCTGTGCGGCGATCTCGCCGCGCTCGTCCGCACGGTCGGGTTTCGCGACCTCGAAGGCCGGTTGTCGTGCGTCGTCGGGTTCGGATCGGACGCCTGGGACCGCCTCTTCGCGACGCCGCGCCCGGCCGAACTGCACCCGTTTCGCGAATTTCATGGCGGCGACCGCCATGCCGTCGCGACGCCGGGCGACATCTTGTTTCACCTGCGCGCCGAGCGCATGGATCTGTGCTTTGAATTGGCCGGCCTGATCATGGCGAGTCTCGGCGACGCGGTCACGCTCGCCGACGAAGTCCAGGGGTTTCAGTATTTCGACAATCGCGACCTCCTGGGCTTTGTCGACGGCACCGAAAACCCGGAGGGCCCGGCGGCGCGCGACGCGGTGCTGATCGGCGAGGAAGACCCGGGCTTCGCCGGCGGCAGCTACGTCATCACCCAGAAATACCTGCACGATCTGGCCAGCTGGAACGCGCTGCCGACCGAGACCCAGGAACGCATCATCGGCCGCACCAAGCTGGAGAACGCCGATCTCGACCCGGCGGTCAAGCCGAGTTCGGCGCACAACGCGCTGACGATCATCGTCGAGAACGGCCAGGAAGTGAAAATCGTGCGCGCCAACATGCCGTTCGGCAGTCCCGGGGAGGGCGAGTTCGGCACCTATTTCATCGGCTACAGCCGCTCACCGCGCACCCTCGAAGCGATGCTCGAAAACATGTTCGTCGGCCGGCCGCCCGGCAATTACGACCGGATCCTCGATTTCAGCCGGGCGGTGACCGGCCATCTGTTCTTCGTGCCGGCGGCGAGCTTTCTCGATGGCGTCGCGCCGGCACCCGAAACCCCGCCGCCCGCCGAGGCGGCTCAAACCCCCGCGCGCGCGGCCGACGGCTCGCTCGCGATCGGCTCGCTCAAAGGAGACCCCAGCCCATGAACAATCTGCACCGCGAGCTTGCCCCGATTTCCGACGCGGCCTGGGGTCAGATCGAGGAGGAGACGACGCGCACCCTGAAGCGCTATCTCGCCGGGCGCCGGGTCGTCGATCTGCAAGGCCCGGCCGGCACCGCGCTCGCCGCCATCGGCACCGGGCATCTGCGCGCGATCGCCTCGCCCGCCGAGGGCGTCATGACCCGGCAGCGCGAGGTCAAGGCGCTGGTCGAATTGCGGGTACCGTTCGAGCTCGACCGCCAGCAGATCGACGATGTCGAGCGCGGCGCCAACGATTCCGACTGGCAGGCGGCCAAGGACGCCGCCCGCAGAATTGCCTTCGCCGAAGACGCCGCGATCTTCGAGGGCTATGGCGCGGCCGGCATCACCGGCATCCGCCAGGGCACCAGCAACCCGGTGATGACATTGCCGGCCGAGGCGCGCGAATTTCCCGACGCGATCGCCGGGGCGCTGAGCCAGCTGCGCCTCGCCGGCGTCAACGGGCCCTATTGCGTGCTGCTCGGCGCCAATGCCTATACCAAGCTCGCCGAGTCGAGCGACAACGGCTATCCGATCCTGCAGCACATCCGCCGGCTGGTCGAAACCGACCTGATCTGGGCGCCGGCGATCGAGGGAGCGGTGGTGCTGACGACCCGCGGCGGCGATTTCGACCTGCATGTCGGCCAGGACGTGTCGATCGGCTATCTCAGCCACACCGCCACCGCCGTGCGCCTTTACCTGCAGGAGACGTTCACCTTCCTGTTGCTGACGACCGAGGCGGCGGTGTCGCTGGTGCCAGCGAAGGCGGGCTGACGCCCGGCGTCGGCGGCGAGCTACAACAACTGGCCGCCGTCGACCGAGAGCGTCTGGCCGGTAACCCAACCGGCCAGGGGGGAGGCGAGGAACGCGACGATCTGCGCCACCTCCTCCGGGCGGCCGAGCCGGCCGAACGGGATGCTGCGCAGGATCGCGCCGTAAAGCTGCGGGTTGTTGTTTTTGGCGCGCTCCCAGGTGCCGCCGGGAAACTCGATCGAGCCGGGCGCGACGCAATTGACCCGGATGCCCCGTTTCGCCAGCACCGCGGCTTCGCTCTGGGTGTAGGAGATGATCGCCGCCTTGACCGCGCCATAGGGCGGGGTGCGGGCCGAGGCGCCAAACCCCGAGATCGACGAGATGTTGATGATCGCGCCGGCGCCGCTCCGTTCGAGATAGGGCAGCGCCGCCCGGATCGCGCGCGCTGTGCCGAGCAGATCGACCTCGATGCTGCGCTGCCAGCCGGCTTCGTCGTCGCTTGTGCCAAAGCCCGAGGCGTTGCACACCAGAATGTCGATGCCGCCGAGCGCGGCCGCGGCCGCCTCGATATAGGAAGCCAGCGCCGCCGGATCGGCGACGTCGCAGGCTTGCGCATGCGCCGCGACGCCATGGGCCGCGATCGCGTCTTTCACCGGCCCCAGCCCGTCGGCGCCGCGCGCGCACAGCGATACCGCGGCCCCGGCCTCGGCGCAGGCCAGCGCGATCGCCCGGCCGATGCCGCGGCTGCCGCCGGTCACCACCGCGCGCTTTCCCGACAGGTCGATCTGCATCGTAATCGTGCTCCTTGCAGCGAGAATTCGGCCGCGCGATCTTGGCGGCAATCGGCGTCGCTTCCCAGCATAAAGCGGTCGCGGTTGCGTTTGCCTCGCGGGCGGCTAAGCTCCGCCGCGCAGCGGGCGAGGCGGCATTGTTGGCAGAGGCGCAACGAGATCAGGCGGTTCGGGCGCGCGGCCATGGCGGGCGCCCGTCGCGGCTGCAATCGGCGGCGCTTTCGGCGCGCATCCTCGATGTCGCGACCGCGCTCTTTCTCGGCGACGGCTATGGCGCGACCAGCATCGAGGCCGTGGCGCGCCGCGCCGGCATCTCGAAGCGCACCTTCTACCACCGCTTTCGCGGCAAGGAGGTGCTGTTCGAGGCGGTGGTGCGCCGGCTGATCGAGGAGTGGACGCCGCCCTTCGACGCTGCGCTGCTCGCGGCGCCGAGCCTCGCCGAGGCGCTGCGCCGTGCCGCCGAGCATATGCTCGGGGTGGCGCTGACGCCGGAGGCGCTGGCGTTGCACCGCATGGTGATCGCCGAGGCGCCGCGCTTTCCCGGCCTTGCTCGCATCCTGCACGAACTCGGCGCGGCGGCCGGCATCGAGCGCATCGCGCGCCATCTCGAAGAGCGCATCGCCACAGGCGAGATTGGCGAGATCGGCGAGATCGGCGCGGTCGACCCGCGCTTTGCCGCCGAGCAGTTCATCCTGATGGTGGTCGAGGGGCCGCGGCGGCGGGCGCTCGGCCTCGGCGCGCCGCTTGGGCCGGGCGAATTGCGCCGCTGGCTCGACGACACCGTGGCGCTCTTCCTCGGCGGCTGCAGCCCACCCCATTGACGCACCGCGCGCCGGCCTCGCCGCCGGCAAGCGCTCGGCCCGCCACGAGCATGATCCGACGGGATTTAAACATGTCTCCGTCACCCCCGCGTGCGTGGGAATGACGATTGCGTTTGGATCGGGCGACCTAATATTCCTTTTCCCTTTATCAACTTTAGATTTCGCGCGCTGTGCGGGTTTCGGCAATTGCCGGCGGTCGCTCCAACTCTTTGGGGATCGTTTAGCGCTTTCGGGCGTATATTGCTGCGAGCACTTGCTCGCTAGTTTTGGCGATCGCAGAGGGGAAGCAGCGGATGTCGATGCGGATCAGCATGGCTGTCGGCGCATGTCTTGCGCTGGCGGCGGCTTTGACTGCCACGGGCGCGCGGGCGCAGACTTTTTACCTCGGCGGCGAAGGCGGCTGGAGCGTCCTCGAAAACCAGACCGACCGCGCGGCGGGGTTGCCCTCGGCGCACGCGCGCTTCGACTCGGGTTTCGCCGCCGGAGCGCGCGCCGGCTACGAATGGGGCCCGTGGCGCTTTGAAGAGGAATACATCTACCACAGCTACGATTTGAACCATCTGAGCGTCGGCGGCGCCAATGTCAGCGGGGTCAGCGGCAGCCGCCAGTCGCACGCCGCGATGACCAACGTGCTCTATGATTTCGATCTCGGCTGGCCGGTGGTGCCGCATGTCGGGGCCGGCATCGGCGCGGTCGACATCGTCGACCATGCGAAGGCTCCGGGCGTCGGCAAGCTGTTCGACGACAACGACTGGCAGTTCGGCTATCAGGCGATCGGCGGGCTGCGCTACAATGTGACGCCCAACATCGCGCTCGACCTCGATTACCGCTATCTCGCGACGACCGACGCCACCTTCCGCGTGCCGTCGGCGCCGAGCATCAAATACAAGACCGGCTACAGCACCCATACGCTGATGGCGGGCCTCGTCTACCGCTTCGGGCCGCCGCCCGCCCCGCCGGTGGCCGCGCCGCCGCTGCCGCCCGCGCCGCCGGTGGCGCAGCGCCGCGTCTTCCTGGTGTTCTTCGATTGGGACAAGGCGGTGATCACCGCCCAGGGCATGCAGATCGTGCGACAGGCCGCCGATGCCTACCGCTCGGGCGCCCCGGTTCAGCTGCAGGTCACCGGCTATACCGACCGCTCGGGCTCGCCCGGCTACAACCAGCGGCTATCCGAGCGGCGCGCCACTGCGGTGGCGGCGGCGCTCGCCGGGCTCGGCGTGCCGCGCAACCAGATGGCGGTCAGCGGCCGCGGCGAAAACGACAACCGCGTGCCGACCGCCGACGGCGTGCGCGAGCCGCAGAACCGCCGCGTCGAGATCGTCGCCTCGTAACGCCTCGCCTGTTATTGCGTGTCATTGCGAGCGAAGCGAAGCAATCTCGTGCCCGTGGAGATTGCTTCGTCGCTGCGCTCCTCGCAATGACGCCATGGGGGAATTTGGCATGATCAAGAGCCTGTCGCTGCTGACCCGCCGGGCCGGTCTGTCGCATGAGGAGTTCGTGCGGCATTGGACCCAGGTCCACGCGCCGCTGGCGCATGCGGTGCCCGGGGTCAGGCGCTATGTGCAGAACCATATCGTCGACGAGCGCCGCCGGCCCGACATCGCGGAGACCGAAATCGCGGTCGACGGCGTCGCCGAACTGTGGTTCGACGACCGCGCCGCGATGGAGCGCGCCAATGCCTCGCCCGAGGCGAAGCGGCTGCACGACGACGGCGCGCTCTTTATCGGCGGCATCAAGACCTTCATTATCGACGAAAAGGTGATCATCCCCATATCCGGGTGAGTTGACGCCAGAGGCAAGGGCAGGAGGCGGCGATGGGCCCGGATGCGCGCAGCGATCTCGAGGATTGGACCGGCGAGGCCGGCGCCGCGCCGGGCGGGCTGCGCTACCTCGCCGGGTTCGCCAATGAATTGGCCAGCGAGGCGCTGCCCGGTGTTTTGCCGCAGGGGCAGAACGCGCCGCAGGAGCCGCCGCACGGCCTCTATACCGAGCAGCTCTCGGGCACGCCGTTCACCGCGCCCCGGGCGCAAAACCGCCGCGCCTGGCTCTACCGCATCCGCCCGTCGGCGATGCACCCGCCGTTTCGCCGGATCGACGATGGGCTATGGCGCACCGCGCCCTGCGCGGAGGCCGAGCCGTCGCCCAACCGGCTGCGCTGGAGCCCGCTGCCGTTTCCGCCGGAGCCCAGCGATTTCGTGGGCGGCCTCGCGACGCTCGGCAGCAACGGCGACGCGGCTTCCCACAGCGGCATCGCGATCCACGTCTACCGCGCCAGCCGCTCGATGACCGACCGGGTGTTCTACGATGCCGACGGCGAACTCCTGATCGTGCCGCAACAGGGCCGGCTGTTGCTGCGCACCGAATTCGGCCCGCTCGCGGCCGCCCCTGGCGAGATCGCGGTCATCCCGCGCGGCGTCAAATTCCGCGTCGAGCTGCCCGACGGGCCGGCCGGCGGCTATGTCTGCGAGAATTACGGCGCGCTCTTCCGGCTGCCCGAATTGGGGCCGATCGGCGCCAACGGCCTCGCCAGCCCGCGCGATTTCCACAGCCCCTGCGCCGCCTACGAGGAACGCCCGGGCGGCTGCGAGCTGGTCACCAAGTTCGCCGGCCATCTGTGGGCCACGACGCTCGATCATTCGCCGCTCGACGTCGTCGCCTGGCACGGCAACTACGCGCCCTACAAGTACGACCTCGCGCGTTTCAACACGATCGGCACGGTCAGCTTCGACCACCCCGACCCGTCGATCTTCACGGTGCTGACGTCGCCGAGCGATACCGCCGGCACCGCCAATTGCGACTTTGTGATCTTCCCGCCGCGCTGGCTGGTGGCCGAGCACACCTTCCGCCCACCCTTCTTCCACCGCAACGTGATGAGCGAGTTCATGGGGCTGGTCCGCGGCGCCTACGACGCCAAGGTGGCTGGCTTTTTGCCGGGCGGCGCCTCGCTACACAACTCGATGGCGGCGCACGGCCCCGACCGCGCCACCTTCGATAAGGCGGTCACGCAAGATTTACGGCCGCAGAAGATCGCCGACACGCTCGCCTTCATGTTCGAGACGCGCCTCGCGGTGCGCCCGACCCGCTTCGCGCTCGCCACCCCGGCGATGCAAAGCGACTACGACGAGTGCTGGGCCGGTTTCGCGAAGCGCTTCGACGGGGCCTAGCGCGGCCGGCCCAGCGTCGCGATTCCGAGGTTTTGCCGATCGATCAATCCCATCTCCGTCACCCCCGCGCAGGCCGGGATGACGATGGGGGACCGCGGTCGCGGCTACTTCGCGGCCGCCGCGTGGACGGCGCCGCGGCGGAAATGCGGCATTACTTCCTCGGCGACCATGTGGAACTGCTCGAGCATCAATTCCTTTGGGGTCGTCAGCGGCGAGGACATGTTGATGTGCTCCATGCCAGGGTATTTCTCCTCGACCCCCTTCAAAAACACGACGAGCTCGTCGGGCGTGCCGGCGAACCATGAGCCGAGTTGCATGAAATGCTCGACCGGCGGCACCCCGGCGGCATTCCAGCCGCCGCGCCGCGCCACCGCCGCGACCTGGTCTGGCGTCAGCCCGGGGACAAAGCCCAACGGCGCAAACATCTTGACGTGCTCCTCGTAGAGCGGGGTGATCCGGCGAAGCGCCTCCTCGCGGGTCCGCGCCACCAGGTAATGGATGCCGAGCGTCAAATTCTCGCCGAGCTTCAGGTTTTGGCCGGCGCGCGCGGCGGCGTCGCGGTAGGCCTGGATCGGCCCCGTCTGCATCGTCGCGGCGCCGCCGCCGACCGCGCCCTTGATGCCGTGCTTGACCATGAAGTCGAGGCCGCGCGGGCTGGCACTGACCACCGGCTGCCAGCACTCGACCGGCCGGTTAATGGGGCGCGGCACCAGCGAAATCTCCCTCAGCTGATAGCCGCGATAGGGCACCGCGGGCGGCAGCGTGTAGTGCTTGCCCTTGTGAGAAAAGCTCTCGTTGTTGAAGGCCTTGAAGATGATCTCGACCTGCTCCTCGAAGAGTTCGCGGTTGGCTTCCTGGTCGATGATCGGCGCGCCGAAGGTCTCGACTTCGCGGCTGTGATAGCCGCGCCCGACGCCGAACACGGTGCGCCCCTTCGTTAGGATGTCGGCGGTGGCGAAATCCTCGGCGAGGCGCAGCGGGTGCCACATCGGCGTGATGTTGAAGCCGCAGCCGATCTTCAGCCGCTCTGTGAGGTGCGCCAAATGCACCGCCAGCATCAGGATGTTGGGCAGTGCCTCGTAGCCCTCGTGCTGGAAATGGTGCTCGGCCATCCACAGCATGTCGTAGCCGAGCCGGTCCATCGTCTTGGCGATCGCCTCGGTCTTTTCGTAAACCCCGGCGAGCTCGTCATTGGTGAAGCGCCGCTCGTTGGCCGGCGTCGCGTTCTGCCCGTGATCGGGGAAATCGACATGGCCGGCATAGACGGTGGTGAATTTGGTGATCATCGGGCTTATCCCTCGGATGCGAGCCGAACGGCGTTCAGGAACTGCCCGCTACAGTAATTCGCCGCGGCGGCTCAATCCATCAGCTTCTGCGCCAGGTAGGTGAATTCGAGGGCATGCCGGCGGGCGCGCTCCTGCAGCGTCGCGGCGGCGGAATGGCCGCCCTCGACATTTTCGTAATAGAGGAAGGGAAGCCCCATCGCCGCCATCTTGGCCGCCATCTTGCGGGCATGGCCGGGATGGACGCGGTCGTCCTTGGTCGAGGTCACGAAGAACGGTTCGGGATAGGCGACCCCCGGCCGCAGATTGTGATAGGGCGAAATGCTCCGCAGAAACTCGGCCTCCTCGGGCTTGTCCGGGTCGCCGTATTCGGCCATCCACGAGGCGCCGGCCAACAGCCTGTGGTAGCGCAGCATGTCGAGGAGCGGCACCTGGATGACGACGGCGCGGAATAGCTCGGGGCGCTGCGTCAGCATCGCCCCCATCAGGAGGCCGCCGTTGGAGCCGCCCATGATGCCGAGGCGGCGCGGGCTGGTGATGCGGCGGCGGATCAGATCCTCGGCGACCGCGATGAAATCGTCGAAGGCGCGCTGCCGCTCGCGCTTCAGCGCCGCCTTGTGCCACTCCGGCCCGAACTCGCCACCGCCGCGAATGTTGGCGACGACATAGACGCCGCCCTTCTCCAGCCACAGCCGGCCGGCGACGCTGGCATAGGCGGGGGTCAGCGACACCTGGAAGCCGCCATAGCCGTAGAGCAGCGTCGGCGCCGCGCGATCAAAGCGCAGCGCTTTCGGCCGGATGATGAAATACGGCACCGCCGTGCCGTCGCGCGACGCCGCCTCAAATTGCTCGACAACCAAATTCGTGGCGTCGAAGCGCGGCGGCAGCGCCTTGACGCGCTGCGCGGTGGCGGCGGCGGCATCGGCGAGAAACAGCGCGTTCGGCGCGAGATAGCCGGCGACGTCGATAAAGGCGCGGTCGTCGCGCTCGCTCGCCGCGATGATGTGCACCGAGGCGTGCTCGGGGAGCGGCAGCGGGCGCGCCGCCCAGCGCCCCGCTTCGTAGCGAAACGCGACGGCGCTGCCTTCGACATTGCGATAGATCGTCGCCAGCAGCCGGTCGCGGGTGGTGGCGATGTCCTCGACCGACTCGCGTGGCCCCGGCGCGACGATGAGCAGCGGCGACGCCGTCGCCGGGTCGGCAAGGCAGGCAGCGAGGTCGAGCGACACCAGTGCGCCGGCGGGATGTCCGGCGCTCGGCCATGCCTCCTCGAGGGAGAACACCAGCTGGCCCGCCACAAAGCCGCGGAAACTGGAGCGCCGCGGCACCGGCAGCCCGAGTGGCCCGGCCGGGGTAAGCAGGTAGCGCTCGCTCTCGAAGAAATTGACCTGGCGGTTAATGAGGATGCCGCGCACCGTGCCGTCCGGGTCGCGCAGCACGCCGGCGCCGACGCTGACGTCGTCGGGCGTGCCGCGAAACATTTCCTCCGCCGCGCCGAGCGGCTGGCCGCGGCGCAGGCGCTTCAAGACATAGGGGTAGCCCGACGCGGTCATCGTGCCCGGTCCCCAGTCGCGCCCGACGATCAGCGTGTCCTGGTCGAGCCAGGTGGCGCTCTGCTTGCCCTCGGGGAGGACGAAGCCGCCTTCGGCAAAGCGGGCGTCGGCGAGGTCTAACTCGCGCAGCTCGCTGGCGTCCTTGCCGCCGTCCGACAGGCTGACGAGGCAGAGGCGATATTCCGGCGCAAGGCAGGTCGCGCCCTGGTAGACCCAGTTGCGACCCTCGACGGCGGCCAGCGCATCGATGTCGAGAAGGGTCTGCCATTTGGGGGCATCGGTCGCGAACGAGGCGAGGCCGGTGGTCCGCCACAGGCCGCGGGCGTGCGCCTCGTCCTGCCAGAAATTGGCGAGCCGATCACCGAGAAAGCGCGCGTAGGGGATGCGGTCGGGCGCCGTGACGACGGCCAGCGCGTCGCGATAGAGGGCGGCGTAGCGCGGGTCGCCTTCGAGCCGGGCGAGGGAGCGCGCGTTCTCGCCCTCGACCCAACGCAGCGCCGCCGCGCCCTCGACCTCCTCCAGCCACAGAAACGGGTCGTCGGTCACGCCACCCTGCCCCGCGCCCTGGCCTGGCCCATAGCCTGCCGGCTCGCCTGCCCGCCCCCCGCGCGGCGCCGGAGAGCGGCGAACTTCATGCCCTGGCGGGTTGTTCGGCGATCTCGCGGCCGAGGGCAGCGAGCGCGGTCGCGACGATGTGGCGGGCATTGAGCCCGGCCGTGTCGTATTGCGCGGCCGGGCTGTCATGTTCGAGGAAGAGGTCGGGCAGCACCATCGTGCGGATCTTCAGCCCGTGGTCGAGCTGCCCGCTCATCGCCAGATGGTGCAGCACGAAGCTGCCGAAGCCGCCGATCGAGCCTTCCTCGACCGTGATCACGACCTCGTGCTCGCGCACCAGCCGGTTGATGAGGTCGGTGTCGAGCGGCTTGGCGAAACGGGCGTCCGCCACCGTCGTCGAGAGCCCGTAGGCCCCCAGCTCCTGCGCCGCCTTCAGGCATTCGGCGAGGCGGCCGCCGAGGTTCAACAGCGCGATACTGGTGCCTTCCTTCAGGATGCGACCGCGGCCGATCTCGAGCGGCACGCCAATTTCCGGCATCTCGACGCCGATCCCGTCGCCGCGCGGGAAGCGCACGGCGGATGGAGCGTCGTCGATTGCGACGCAGGTCGCGACCATGTGGGCGAGGTCGGCTTCGTCGCCCGCCGCCATGATGATAAAGCCGGGAAGGACGCCGAGATAGGCGACGTCGAACGAGCCGGCATGGGTCTGGCCGTCGTTGCCGACGAGGCCGGCGCGGTCGATCGCGAAGCGCACCGGCAGTTTCTGGATCGCGACATCGTGCACGACCTGGTCGTAGGCGCGCTGCAGGAAGGTCGAGTAGATCGCCGCGAACGGTTTCATGCCCTCCGACGCGAGGCCGGCGGCAAAGGTCACCGCATGCTGTTCGGCGATGCCGACATCGAAGGTGCGCTTGGGAAATCTGTCGCCGAACAGATTGAGCCCGGTGCCCGACGGCATCGCCGCGGTGATCGCGACGATGCGCTCGTCGGCTTCGGCGTGCTTGATCAATGATTTGGCGAAGACGCTGGTGTAGGACGGCGCTTTCGAGCTCGATTTGGCCTGCGTGCCGGTGATCACGTCGAACTTGGCGACGCTATGCCACTTGTCGTCGGCCTGTTCGGCCGAGAGATAGCCGTGGCCCTTCTCGGTCACGCAATGAATGAGGACCGGCCCGGTTTCCTTGCTGTCGCGGATGTTTTTCAGCACCGGCAGCAAATGGTCGATGTTGTGGCCGTCGATCGGGCCGACATAGTAGAAGCCCAATTCCTCGAACAGGGTGCCGCCGGTGACGAAGCTGCGTGCCAGTTCCTCGGCGCGGCGCGCCATGTGTTCGAGGCGCTTCGGCAGATGGCTCGCCGCTTCGCCGGCGAGGTGGCGCAGCGACAGGAACGATTTCGACGACAGGACGCGCGACAAGTACGCGCTCATCGCCCCGACCGGCGGCGCGATCGACATGTCGTTGTCGTTAAGGATGACGATCAGGCGCGAATCCATCGACCCGGCGTTGTTCATCGCCTCGTAGGCCATGCCGGCGCTCATCGCACCGTCGCCGATGACGGCGATGACGTTGCGCTTCTCGCCCTTGAAGTCGCGCGCGACGGCCATGCCGAGCCCGGCCGAGATCGAGGTCGAGCTGTGCGCCGCGCCAAACGGGTCGTATTCCGATTCCGAGCGCTTGGTGAAACCCGAGAGACCGCCGCCCTGGCGGATCGTGCGGATGCGGTCGCGCCGTCCGGTCAGGATCTTGTGCGGATAGGCCTGGTGCCCGACATCCCAGATCAGCCGGTCGTGCGGCGTATCGAAGACGTAATGCAGCCCAACCGTCAGCTCGACCACGCCGAGCCCCGCGCCGAAATGGCCGCCGGTGAGCGAGACCGCGTCGATCAGTTCGGCGCGCAACTCGTCGGCGACCTGGCGCAGGTCCGCTTCGGGCAGCAGGCGCAGATCGGCCGGCACGTTGATCCGGTCGAGCAGCGGCGTGCGGTTCGAGATGTGAAGGCCTGGTTTTTCGTCCAAGATTGACTCCTCACGTGCGGCGGTTGACGACGAATCGTGCCACCTGCCGCAAAAGTTCCGCTCTTTGCCCAAACAAATCAAGATGGGCAACCGATTGGTTCACCAATAGCTCGGCCTGAGCGCGCGCCCGCTCGGCTCCGAGGATCGAAACAAACGTCGCTTTGCCGGCGGCGGCGTCGGCGCCGACCGGCTTGCCGGTCTCGGCGGCGGAGCCTTCGACGTCCAAGAGATCGTCGGCGATCTGGAAGGCGAGGCCGAGATTGTGCGCATAACCGTGCAACGCGGTGCGCGCCTCGCCCGTCGCCTTGGCGAGGATTGCGCCCGCTTCGCACGAAAACGCGATCAGCGCCCCGGTCTTCATGCGCTGCAAGCGGGTGATGGCGCCGATGTCGAGCGTCTGCGTCTCGGCGATCAGGTCGATCATCTGGCCGCCGACCATACCGGCGGCGCCGGCCGCACTCGCCAGTGCCGCGACAAGCTCGCAACGCACGCCCGGGTCGCCGTGGGTATCGGGATGCGCCAGCACCTCGAAGGCCATGGTCAGCAGCCCGTCGCCGGCCAATACCGCCGTCGCTTCGTCGAATCGCTTGTGGCAGGTCGGCCGGCCGCGGCGCAGATCGCTGTCGTCCATCGCCGGCAGATCGTCATGGATCAGCGAATAGGCATGCACCATCTCGATCGAAGCCGCGACCTGCAGCGCGCTCGATCGCGCCACCCGGAAGAGCCGCGCTCCGGCCAGCACCAAGAGCGGCCGCAGCCGCTTGCCCGGCGCCAGGGCCGAATAGCGCATCGCCTCGTAGACGCGCGCCTCGAGATCGGGCGGCACCGCCAGCAGCCGCTCGATCAGCGCGTCGGTCTGCGCCACGACGATCGCGGTCGCCTCGGCGATCGAGACGCTATCGGGCCAGTCGGTCTCGCTCAAAGAAGACCTCGTGCGGGCATCCCAGACGGCGTCCTTCTAATCGAGCTTGACCGGCTCAACGGCAACCGCCCCATCGGGCCCGATAACGATGCGATCGACGCGCTGCTGCGCCTCGGTCAGCTTTTCCTCGCAATGACGCTTCAGCTGGGCGCCCCGTTCGTAGCATTGGATGGCTTCATCGAGCTTGACCTGGCCCGCTTCCAGCCGCCGCACGATCTGCTCCAACTCCGCCAGCGCGTCTTCGAAACTCATCGCCGCGATGTCGGCGGACACGATCGGATCGCTCATCTGCGCCTCTGACCAACAAAATGAAAAGGCGGATGTGGCGCGCGCCCCGTAGCTTAACGCGCGAATAGCGCGCCTCGTTGCGCAATTGCAACAACCTTTGTTCAGGCCGCCATCAGCGCCCTCAGGTGGGCCGCCGTGCTGGCGACGAGCGCGGCGAGATCGTAGCCGCCCTCCAGCGTCGAGACGATGCGGCCCAGGGCGTGCCGCCGGGCGATCGCCGCCAGCTCTGCGGTCGCCCAGGCGTAATCGGCTTCGTCGAGCAAGAGCTGCGCCAGCGGATCGCTCTTGTGGCCGTCGAACCCGGCCGAGATCAGCACCATCTGCGGCCGGAACGCGTCGAGCGCCGGCAGGATCTCAGCGCTGAACCCGAGCCGGAATTGCCGCGAGCCGGCGAGGGGCGGCAGCGGCACGTTGACGATGTTGCCGACCCCGCTCTCGCTCGCCGCGCCGGTCCCCGGATAGAGCGGCGACTGGTGCGTCGAGGCATAGAAGAGGCCCGGATCGTCCCAAAAGCGCGCCTGCGTACCGTTGCCGTGATGGACGTCGAAATCGACGACCGCGACCCGCGCGAGGCGATGCGCCGCCCGCGCCCGGAGCGCCCCGACCGCGACATTGTTGAAGAGGCAAAAGCCCATCGCCCGCAGCGGCTCGGCGTGGTGGCCCGGCGGGCGCACCGCGCAGAACGCGTTGTCGGCCTCGCCCGCCACCACCGCGTCGACCGCCGCGACGACGGCGCCCGCGGCGCGCAGCGCGGCCCGGCCCGATCCCGGGCACAGCACCGTGTCGGCGTCGATCCCGGCATGGCCCGCCGCCGGCACCGCGGCGAGCAGGCGCTCGACGAATGAGCGCGGGTGCACCCGCGCGAGATCTTCGATCGCGGCTTCAGGCGCCTCGCGCCGCTCCAGCCCGGCGAATTCGGGTGTCGCGAGCGCCGCCAGCACGGCGCGCAGCCGGTCGGGCGATTCGGGGTGGTGGCGCCCGGGGTCGTGCTCAAGGCAGGCGGCATGAGTGTAGAGCAGCGTCGTCATCGCGAGGGCTCGTCAAACCGTTCGCGGCCAGTGTCGCACAAAGCTCGCGCCGGCCAAATGCCGAGCGCGCTCAGCGCCGGCGCAGCGCGAGCAGCGCCAACGCCAGCCAGCCGACGATCAGCGCGAGGCCGCCCACTGGCGTCACCCAGCCGAGCCAGCGCGCCGCGCCACCGGCCAGCCCGAAAAGGCTGCCGCTGAACAGCACAATGCCGGCGGCAAAACCCCATCCGGCCGCCGTCGCCAGGCCACGCCGCGGCTCGCGGCCCTGCGCCAGCGCGATGATGGCAAGCAGCGCCGCCGCGTGGACCATGCCGTAGAGGGCTCCAGTGCGCAGCAGCTCGGCCGCTCTCGGGTCAGCGGCGAGATGGGCGGCGAGCGCGCCGGCGATGACCGAAGCCAAGCCGCCCAGCCCGGCGACCAGCAGCCAGATGCGGATCATCGTGGAGTGCTTTGACGCAGCACGGCGCGGTACAGCGCCAGGGTCTGCCGGGCGACGCCCTCCTCGGCGAATTCGCGCTCGACGAGGCGCCGTCCGGCGGCGCCCATCGCCTGGCGCCGGGCGGGATCGCCGGCCAGCGCGGCAATCGCCTCGGCCAGCGCAGCGACGTCGTGCGGCGGCACCAGCAGCCCGGTTTCCCCCGGCCGCACCACTTCGCGGCAGCCGGGCACATCGGTCGCGACGATCGCCCGGGCGCAGGCGGCCGCCTCGATCAGCGCCTTCGGCACGCCCTCGCCATAGCTCGTCGGCAGCACCGCGATCGCGGCGCGGCGCCATGCCGTGCGAACGTCCGCGACCCGGCCGAGCCAGGCGACCCCAGGCTCCGCGGCGAGCGCCGCCAGCTCGGCTTCGTTGAGCGAATCGCGGTTGTCGGGATCGGCCGGCCCGGCCAGCAGCAGCTCGATCGCCAGACCCTGCGCGCGCAGCCGGCGAACCGCGGCGACCGCGTCCTGGACGCCCTTGCTGCGCAGCATGCGGGCGACCAGCGCCACCGTCACAACCGGCCCAGCCGGCTCCGGCAGGGGCTCCGGCAGGGGCGCGAAATGTGCGGTATCGACGCCCGAGCCGCGGATCAGCACGATGCGCTCGGCGGCGATCCCGAGCCCGGTCAGCGCGACACGATCCTCGGGGTTCTGCACGATGACCGCACCGCCGGCGGCCGCCAGCCGCACCGCCCGGGCCAGCAGCGGGCGGGCGAGCCGGGCTGGCGCGGTCGCCGGCGCCAAGCCCGAGCCGAGGCCGGTCACCGCGGCGATCTGGGCCGGCCGGCCGGCGCGGCCCGGAAAGGCCAGCCGCAGCGCGACGCCGCCAAACAGCACCGCCTTCAGCGCGACGTGGTGCACGATGTCCGGCCGCTCGTTGCGGTAGAGCGCCGCGAGCGCCGCCAGTGCGCGCCCGGCGCCCAGCGCGCCGTCGCCGCGGCGGCGCCAGGGCAATGGGCAGAGGCGAAACCCCTCGGCCCGGATCGCCGCGCCGTGATCGGCGACGCGCGTCGCAACCGCGACGTCGAAGCCCGCATCCCGCGCGGCGCGCGCCACCGGCAGGCGGTGGGACAAGAAATACCAATCCTCGGTGACCAGAAACATCAGGCGCGGCGGCCGCTCGGGGCTCTGCGGCGTGGCGGCAATAGTCGGGCGGGTTCGCGTCAGGGGCACGGGCGACCGGCAGATACATAGCGGGGGCGCGGAAGTTGCCGCGCCACGCGATCCTCTTTAATCCATAGCCGGCGCGATCGCTTGCGGAAATGGCCCGCGGCGGATCGCTGGCGCGGGGAATGGGGCGTGGCGCGGATCCTGGTAACCGGGGCAGGCGGGTTTATCGGCCGCGCGTTGTGTCCGGCGCTGGCGGCGCGCGGCCACCGGGTCGTCGCCGGGGTGCGCGCCGCCGGTCCGCCGATCGCCGGCGCCGAACTGCGCGTCCTCGGCACCATCTCGCCGGAGCGCGAGTGGGCCACCGATCTGCGCGATGTCGATATCGTCGTGCATCTCGCGCAACGAGCGCACCGCCGCGCCGGGAGCACCCTCGCCGACGAGCCGCCAGCCGCCGCGAGGCTGGCGCGCGGCGCCGCCCAGGCCGGCATCCGGCGGCTCCTCTACATCAGCTCGATCAAGGCGATGGGCGACGCGACGCCGGCCGGCCGCCCGTTCCGCGCCGACGATCCGCCGCGCCCGGATGGCGCTTACGGCCGGGCGAAACTGGCGACCGAGCAGGCGCTGCAGCAGGTCGCGGCCGAAACCGGGCTCGACTTCGTGATCCTCCGCCCGCCACTCGTCTACGGCCCCGGCGTCGGCGGCAATTTCCGGGCGCTGGCGCGGCTCTCCGGCAGCGGGCTGCCGCTGCCCTTCGCCGGGCTCGACAACCGCCGCAGCCTCCTCTTCCTCGACAACCTCGTCGACCTTGTCGGCGTGGCGCTGTCGCACCCCGCGGCCGCGGCCAAGGTGCTGCTCGCGGCCGACGGCGCCGATCTGTCGACGGCGGCGCTGATCCGCATCCTGGCGCAGGGACAGGGGCGCCGGGCGCGGCTTTTTGCCGTCCCGGAATTGGCGCTGGCGGCGCTGCGCGGTCTGCCCGCGATCGGGCCGGCGTTCGGCCGCCTCACCTTGTCCCTGCAGGTCGATGACGGCGCAACGCGGGCGCTCCTTGGATGGGCGCCGCCGGTCGCCGCCGAGGCGGCGCTCGGCGCTACCGCCCGCGCCCTCGCGTTCGGCTGAAGCGCTTGGCGCTTGGCGCTCGCCATCCCATATCGCGCTCAGCGCCCGTCAGCTTGCGGAGAGAACCCTGCCGTGCCGAGCTTCGACATCGTCTCCCGGCTCGACCTCGCCGAGGTCGACAATGCGATCGCCGGCATCGACCGCGAGATCGCGACGCGCTTCGACTTCAAGGGCAGCAAATGCACGATCGAGCGCAAGGAGGGCGAGATCGCGCTGCTCGCCGACGACGAACTCAAGCTGAAGCAGATGCATGAGCTGTTGAAGGTCCACCTGACGCGGCGGAAGGTCGAGGCGGGCGCGCTCGATTTTCACAAGCCCGAGAAGGCGGCCGGCAACGCGGTGCGCCAGACGATCGTGCTGCGCCAGGGCATCGACGCCGCGCTCGCCCGCCAGCTGGTGCGCGAGATCAAGGACAGCAAGCTAAAGGCGCAGGCCGCCGTGCAGGGCGCCGAGCTGCGCGTCACCGCCAAGAAGCGCGACGATCTGCAGGCGGTGATCGCGCTCGTCCGCGGGCTGAAAATCGAACAGCCGCTGCAATACCTCAATTTTCGCGAATAGCCGGCCGCTCGCGGGGCCGGGGCGCACCGGCGCGCCCGCCACGCTTGATCGCGCCGGCGCCAGAAGCTATCTAGGCAGCGGCCGCGTCGGACAATTGCACAGGTCCCCTTCGTCTAGAGGCCTAGGACACCGCCCTCTCACGGCGGCAACACCGGTTCGAATCCGGTAGGGGACGCCATAATTTCAAATACTTGCAGATCACAGCGAAGACAGGTGTCCCGGGAGTGTCCTGCCTGAGGACGTTGAGCTGACCGACAAGCGGGCGATCAGGTGGCCGCAATTGCGTTGCCTGCCGACTGGACGCGAACGGAGCGCCAACGCGATGCGGGGGCCGCGCAACGAAGCCGGCTGTCGCCCGGGTCAAGTCGCTGCCGCGAAGGCACGTCGCTGGGGCCGAAGCCCGTCGACGCAAACCCGCCCCTTCCATGACAGCGGGAGCGGGCGAGCCGGGAGATAACCAACGGCGGCGTTCGGGCAATTTCCAGCCAGACGACCCTATCGCGCCTCGATGCTGCTCGATTTGCGATGGTCCAGGTCCCCACGCAGGTCCACAACTCGCCACCCATTGGTCCCGCTGACGCCAGCTGCGCGCCTGTGAAACGTACGCTGTCGCGCCGATTCGTCGGCAGTTTATCGAACACGGCCGCGCCGGACGAGACGGAGGCTATCCATAGGCACAGAGACTCGCCTCGTTCACCGAGACGTTTAAGCTCGAAAGGCCGGCATCATCTACAGCTGTGACGCGGCCCACCGCCAGCAGGAAACGGCGGCCGGCTCCGTTATTGAAGCTCTCGCAGTGCCGGAGGGTGCGGCGATCATGAAAAACAGGCGCTCCCTCGCGGAGGCGAGGGAGGAGTTCATCAAGAATCACGATAAAAGTTGCTCGGTTGATGAAGCTGAGGAGCGGATCATTGCGGAATTCGCAGATGGCCGACGCCAGGCGGAAGGCGTCCAGCCTGCCAGCACCAACTTCGAGCCGATCTCGGAAGCCGTTTGGCTACAGGCCGGACCACCGAGACGGAGACGAACATGGGGTCATCATCATCGGGCATAGACCAGCCGATAGAGCTGGATTTCGAGGTAGGCACCGCATCTTCAGCACACGGCATAATCTACGCACACATTCGGGAGATTCTCGACCCGCTGTCGCAGGAGTCACCTGTTCCAGCCAACCGCGCCGCACCGGCACCAGACCGCCCCAGAAATCCGGGCGGTGCGCAGTTGCGATTTGACTGGGAAAGAATGTGGATCGAGATCGCCGCGATCGCCAAGACGCCGGATGGCCTGCCGGACAGGCCGACGCTGACGAAGCTGCTCTACGACAAGATGATCGAGTGGGACTGGGAGCCGCTGCCGAGCGAGAGCGCGGTAAAGGCCAAGCTCCGCCACCTTTTCAGCTCGCTTCACCTACCCGAATGAGTTCCTGACGGTTTCTGCCGGTTATTGGCCGACAACACCACCCTCGTCGATATAATAAAAATTACGAGCACAAGGATGGACAAGGGTGAATACACGAAATTACTGGCGAGCTGATCACGTCGACGATCTCTAATTTCTGTCGCATTACCGCATTACCGGCGTCGGGCGCAGTAAGGCCTACGAACTGCTTGCGAGCGGCAACCTAGTGGATCGACTCTAAACACCCGTATCCGTCGACTCCACTCGGGGTGGCGTTTGCGAGCCGAGAGGTCTCTCATTGGCCTGGAAGATTGCTACCGAAGCAGCTGCTCAAGAAGGGACCGAGCGGCTGCGTCGATAAAGTGGTCCGACTCCCCGTTGATCAGGACGACCACGCCAGCCTTAGCTGATGGTGCTAGAACGATCCCGGCCCTGAAGCCGGGATTTGCACCGTTATGATAGACGAGGTGCACGCCATGAACGTCACCGGTGAACCAGCCAAGCGCGTAATGCAAATTCTGAACACGAGCGGCCGCCGGCCAGTCCGCCCCCACAACGATCTCGGGACGATGCAATTCTGCCATCATTTGCGTGGAAACGAGCCGATGCCCGGAAGTTGCCCCGTCACCGACCTGGAACAACGCATAATGGGCCATTTCGTCAATGTTTGCATCAATACCGCCCCCAGGCGCTAAGGGCTCCAGGTACTGCAGACGGCTCCAAGGAACCAGTACTTCGCTATGCCGATACGGCAGCGCTCGGTCGGGCGCCTCTTCCAACCCGTTGGGCCCGAATGAGGCCGTGACCATCCCGAGCGGCTCAAAGATGTGCGCCCGTGTGTACGCCTCCCAGGATTTGCCGGTGACCCGCTCCAAGATGTAGGCCGCGAGCACGATGCACCGGCTGCAGTACTGAAACCGCGTCCCTGGTGGCGCGGTGATCGGCATGCTGGCGAACTCAGCGACGATCCCTTCGCGCGTCGCCGGCACCTGAGGGGGCCATTGTTCGTCCGCGGGCAAGCCGCTGCTATGCGACAACAACTGCCGCAACGTCATCGTCTGCGCCGCTTGCGGATCGCCGAGCCGCAACTCGGGGATGTATTTGATGAACGGCGCATCCAGATCGACCTGCTGCTGATCGACCAGTTGAGCGATGCCGAGCGCGGTGAACGATTTCGAGATCGAGCCTATGTTGAACAGTGTTGCCGTGGTCACGGGGGCTTGAGTCTCAAGATCCCGAAACCCGTATCCCTTCTCCAGAACGATCCTGCCGTCTTTGATGAGCGCTAGCGCCACACCGTGGACGATCTCCCTCGACATGAGACCGAGTATCAGATCGTCGGCATCTGGAATTTCAGACGCCGATACCGCCTGCGTTGCAGTCACAGCGGCAGCCACGATAGAGACCGCGCACGTCGCGAGCAGACGACTCCACAGATAGCGGATCATCATCCGGCGAAGTACGGGAACCCTCATTGGAGCACGCCAAAAGCTCTTAACGCCTGTCTCCCGCGCAGCACCTTCTCAATGATAGCGTGGGGATCGGCGGTCCAGATGAAGGGCTTCGGGTTTTGGTCGGTTTCGGCGAGGTAGCGGTTGATGGCGGCCTGGAGGTCGACGATCCCGTTGAAGACGCCGCGCTTGAGCCGCTGTCGCGTCAGCTTGGCGAAGAAACCCTCAACGGCATTGAGCCAGGAGGCCGAGGTCGGGGTAAAGTGAAAGTGGAACCGGGGATGCCGTTCGAGCCAAGCGAGGACCTTGGGATGCTTGCGCGTGGCATAGTTGTCGACAATCAAATGGGGTTCTCGCCCGGCCGGCGTCTCGCGATTGGTCTTGTTGAGAAAGCGGATGAACTCCTGATGCCGGTGGCGCGCCATGCACTGTCCGATGACGCGGCCCTCCAGTACGTCGAGCGCGGCAAACAGCGTGGTCGTGCCATGCCGCTTGTAATCATGCGTCATCGTCCCGCAACGGCCTTTCTTCATCGGCAGCCCCGGCTGGGTGCGGTCGAGCGCCTGGATTTGCGACTTTTCATCGACCGACAGCACCAGCGCGCGCTCGGGCGGATCGACCCACGGGTCCGGCCTGCGGCCGGCCCGAGGGCAGGCGCCAAGGCCGACGACATCCTGAACCTTGGCGGCGAACTTGGGGTCGGTCGACCGCTTGAAGGTCTTCACTCGGTGCGGTTTCAGCCCGTGCGCCGCCCAGATGAGCTGCACGTTGCGATGGCTGACCCCAGCGGCCTTGGCCATCGCCCCTCCGGTCCAGTGGGTCGCCTCGCCCGGCGGTTCGGCCAGCGTCATCTCGACCACCCGCTCGATTGTCGCCGCCGGCAGCGGCGGCACGCGAGAGGGCCGCGTGGCCTCATGCAGCAAGCCGTCAACCCCTTCGACCATGAAGCGCGCCTGCCAACGCCAGATCGTCGGTTTGTCTTTGCCGGTCTGCCGCTGGATCGCCATCGTGCCGACCCCATCGGCGCTCAGCAGCACAATCCGCGCCCGCCACACATGTTTCTGCGGGCTGTTTCCCGACCCGATAGTGGCCTCAAGCCGCTCGCGGTCACCCGGCCCAAGCCGGATCTCGACACCTTTGCGCATCCCAGCAGACTCGCATATTCACAAGGCCGCTGGAATCATTTGTCCGCGTCAATCCACTAGATTCCTGTAAAATTTGGTAAACGACGCCTGATCATTATGTGCCGTCAGCGATACAACGGGCGCACGAAAGCCGAGGCTAGGATTCTGGCGTTCGGCGACATACTCGTGCAATGGCACCAGTGGCACGGCGTGCAGCAGCATACCAATCGCTGCGCCGGCTGCCGCGAGGCGCTGGTCGGTGATGATGATCCGCTCGATCTCCGTCACGATGCACGAGTGCACCTGGATGCTCGGTTGTCTTGCCTGACCCGTTATGGGCAGGCATGGCGCACCAGGGCCTTGGGTGGCCTGCTGGCGCTCGGTCTCAATCCGCCGCCGGGTTTCGAGCTGCTGTAAATGCATACGGTGATGGACACCGCCAAAGACGGGTCGCAAACACCCGGCGAGATGGAAGAGCCCGCCAAACGATCAGCAGCGGCTGAACTCATGCGCCGATAACGTTTGGATCGCCGTGCGGTTGCCGCTGCATTGCGATCGAGGTCGCGGAGATGAGGATGCGTGGGTTGGTTGGCCCTGAAAAAGAGGCCTACTTTTCCGGTAATGCGCGTCCACGTTGAACTGCGAGAGAAAACCTCGTCTGCTACCCCGCAAGATTACCATCCCGTATCCCCCATCGGCATCGATGAGCGTCGCTCTTCGGTCACACTTGAGTTCGTCAAAACGCCGAGATTGGCATCAGGTGAGCCGGGCTATGACGACTGGATGTTTGAATGAATGACATTACCAATGAGACCAGAGTGCCGAGGGCCCACCGCACCTTCACAAGACGATACGACGACCGAAAGCCAAAAGCCTTGAGACCGCCCAGATGAAGGTTTCAGCCATCGGCGACGACGGTGCTCTTGCGCCTGCTGCGCGCGACACCTGACCGACACAGAGAACGTATTCCTGAACAGGATGAGCTCGCACCACAGGCACGATATCGCACACGCTCTCGCCCATCAACACAACACCCTACGGCAGCGACGCCGTCTATGCCTGCTGGCTGATCTTTCAGTTGTGCTTGCTGCCTCTTGCTCCTTACCGGGAGCATCTGCCGGATTTGACATCCGCTTATTTTTGCCTGCATAGCAAATTTCGGGGTTACCGGGGTTACGCAATTACCAACGGCATAGTATCGAGCATTTCTATGGCTTTCGCAGCATCTGGTAGCGTAACCCGCTCGCCATGCAGACGGCTACCGCGGTTACCGCGTCCGACGTAATAATCTGGGAACAGCCAATGCGATTTCGGGATCTGGCTCTAAGCGGTGGCGAGCGCACTGGAGAAACGTGACCGGGTTCACCGGTGTGTTTCTGGACCAGGATTTGGTTCGATTGATGATCAGTCGGCGTACGACGGGCGTTATTTTGGAGGGGAAGTGCCACTTCCGTGGTAAATTGATTGTAGTGCGCCTCTGTCGATATCGGACCTACCAGACTCTTACTCCGTGGCTTTGCCGACACGGGACTGCAACTAGAGAACATGAACTTTCATGGATCGCCCGACCAAGAGCAGCGCGACGAACGAGATGCCAACGCCGATTGAGACCGAGGTGGCACTCGCCGGCGTGACGACACCGGTGTCTGCCACACCATCAGCCAGTGGCCATCTCGGCGAGTCTGACCTGCTAGCCGTACTGGCTATGCGCGCGATGCGCGCGGCGCTGAACGGGGCGATAGCCCAGCGAACGGAGGAAATCGAGCGACTATCCACAAGCCGCAACTATTTGGATGAGGTGCTGCACATGTTTGAGCTGAATGATCTCAAGAACGGGCCGGCCCCCGCCTGGTGCCGCCCCTCGGGAACAAACTACCTGGCTTATGGCGAAATGCGCCGCCGCTGCCTCGACGCGATGCGAGGCGGTGCGGTCATCACCGCCCGCGAGATTGTTGACGCCCTAATGCCCGACAAAGGCCTCGATCCGGTGAAGGACAAGGAGCTGCGATCGGACTTGATCAAGCGCGCATTGCGTGCGCTCGCAACCCTGGGCGCCGAGGGCCGCGTCGAGAAGATCGGGCATGGCATTGGCGTCCGCTGGCGGTTGGTCGCAGCGAAATCGGCGCAGATGCCCGTCACGGCGGACAAAGCTGTTAAGAAGCAGCGCAAAGGTTCCGTCTCGAACGACATCGCGGCCTAGGGTCGAAACCCAATCAGACGATTGACGCAAGGAAGGAGGCGTGATTCAAGCTGGAAACTTCGGGAGCTTGGATCATGGCGGGGGAATTCTGGCTCGACGATCGGCAGTGGA
>Ga0209579_10000217_pt1 | contig 76448 bp, 71 predicted proteins | sample Coa_R1_2_FD_187152 | JGI IMG/M metagenome (GOLD analysis project Ga0209579, IMG submission 187152) | Surface soil microbial communities from Centralia Pennsylvania, which are recovering from an underground coalmine fire - Coalmine... | ecosystem: Environmental > Terrestrial > Soil >... | reverse complement strand
ACCGACGTGCGCATGCCGGGGATGAACGGGATCGAGCTGCTGAAAATCATCCGGCAAAAATATCCGCGCACCGACGTGGTGATTATGACCGGGTACGGCACTATCCAGGCGTCGGTGGAAGCGATCAAGCTGGGCGCTTACGATTACCTGACCAAGCCCTTTCAGATTGAAGAGTTCAAGCAAGTGTTCCGGCGGCTGGTGGAGAAGCAGGAGCTGGCGCAGGAAAACCGCACCCTGCGCGAGCAATTGAAGCAGCGCCAGGGGTGGGGAGGATTGGTGGGGGCGTCGGCGGCCATGCAAAAGATTTTCCGGCTGATTCGCATGGCGGCCGCCAAACGTCAGCCGGTGCTGATTCTGGGCGAGAGTGGGACGGGCAAGGAACTGGTGGCGCGCGCCATTCACGCTCACAGTCCGTGGAAGGACAAGCCGTTTGTTCCGGTGGACTGCGGCGCCCTGACGCCCACTTTGATTGAGAGCGAATTATTCGGACACGTGCGCGGCGCCTTTACCGGAGCCAGCCAGTCGCGGCAGGGCCTGCTGGCCTCGGCGCGGGGAGGCACGGTTTTTCTGGACGAAATCGCCGAACTGCCGGTGGAGCTGCAAGCGAAACTCTTGCGCGCCTTGCAGGAGCACGAAGTGCGGGCCATCGGCGGGAACGAGTGGACGCGGCTGGACGCGCGCATCATTGCCGCCACCAATCAGGACTTGAGCGCTGCGATCCAGCGCGGCGCGTTTCGCAAGGACTTGTATTTCCGCTTGAACGTTCTCTCCATCCACGTGCCGCCGCTGCGCGAGCGCAAGAGTGATATTCCCGCCCTGGCGCAGAACTCGCTGCTGCGCTACGGCGGGGACGAAACGGCCACTCCGGTGATCGGCCCCGACGCCATGGCCTGCCTGATGCAATACAACTGGCCGGGGAATGTTCGGGAACTGGAAAACTCCATCCAGCGCGCTCTCGTGCTCGGCAACGGACCGGTCATCCAGGCCGAGGACTTACCCTCGCCGTTGCTTTACTACTCGCCCCGGAACGAACAAGCCGACCATCCACTTTCGCTCAAGGAATTAGAACGTCAGGCTATTGCCAAGGCGCTCCAGGCGGCGGGAGGGAGCCCGGTGCGAGCGGCCAAATTGCTTGGGATCGGCAAGACAACAATTTACCGTAAACTGAAGGAGTACGGATTGGAAGGAGAGCTGCCGATTGGCAAGGCAGCATGATCCGTTGGTGCATGGGATTTCGTGCCCCATTAAAGTTCAAGGAGTTGCCCGCCGATAAGCCAATGGGCTGTTTAGTTTTCGCTTCCGGAAAGGTTGCATACGGACCCGAACCCTTGTTGGTTGCTTGATTCTGTAGCAGGATTATGAAAAAGAACGTCCGCGGATGTCATCCTGAGCCCAGCGAAGGATCTCCGCATTTGCTTTCACCAAAGTACAGGGATGCTTCGCTCCGCTCAGCATGACAGATCGTATTACAGCACCCTGGGAGCGCTTGGTGGATTGCTTGCCAACCTGCCGGTGTGATCGGAACGTCTTCCGAAGAAGCGACAGGCCGGGTAGAGGTTCGAGTCACAGCGAAAGGCGTCGCAGGCAAGTAATGAGATCCCATGCCGGAGCTTAACCGCTCCCGAAAGGAAAATGCAGAATGAAAGTATTGATCGCAGAAGATGACTTGGTCTCGCGAAGGAGACTCGAGTCCAATCTGTTAAGTTGGAACTACCAGGTGGAAGTGGCGACGGATGGAGACGAGGCCTGGCACATGTTGCAGGGAGAGAATTCGCCCCGCCTGGCGATTTTAGATTGGATGATGCCCGGGTTGGACGGCCTCAGCGTCTGCAAGCAAGTAAGGAAGGTGAAGGTTGAACCCTATGTTTATATTCTTCTGCTGACCGCCAAAGACCGGAAAGAGGATGTTGTCGAGGGGTTGGAGGCGGGCGCGGATGATTATCTCACCAAGCCTTATGACACCCAGGAACTCAGAGCCCGGCTGCGCACCGGCCGGCGGATTCTGGCTTTGCAGGAAGCGCTGCTCTCTGCGCGCGACGCCCTTCGCTTTCAGGTCTCGCTCGACCCCTTGACGGGGGTTTGGAACCGCACCGGCATCCTTGCCATTTTGCGGCGGGAACTGGCCCGGGCGGAGAGCGAAGGCCATTCACTCACCGTTCTCAAAGCGGATATAGACGCCTTCAGCCGCGTCAACGAGGGGCATGGGCGGATGGCCGGGGACGCAACTTTGCGCGAAGTTGCCCGCCGGATCCAAAGCGTGAATCGGCTCTACGACGCGGTGGGAAGATTCGGGGGGGAAGAGTTTGTAATCCTCTCTCCCGGGAATCAAGACTCGGAGGCCGGAGGCCAGGCGGAGCGAGTACGCAAATCCATCATCGAGGAAGCCTACGACCTTCCGGAGGGCGCCGTGAACCTGACCGCCAGCGTGGGTGTGGTGACTATCAGTGGCACAAAAGGCGCGGATCCGGGTGCGGTTTTGAGCGCCGCTGATGGGGCTCTCTCCAGGGCCAAGTCGCGCGGTGGCAATCGGGTGGAGGTGGCTGACCCCCGGGAAATATTTCTCCCCATGGCGGACGTCGGAACGTCCAAACACGGGCCGCAAATTGAAAGACGTTGCGCGGCTTAAGAGGTTCGACTCTAAATGGGGCGCCGACCGCTTGCGGTGGATTCCAGAACTTTTCCCGCGACGTATTGCCGCAGCAGGTCACGCGCCTCCGTGCTCACGGAAATAAATTCCAAGCCTGTCCCCGCTTCCGGATTCGCATGAACCACGTTGGCGCGCAAATGGACTTCCGTGTTTTCCGGGCCCAGGCGTAAGTGCAGGAAAACTTCCGGCCCTCGGGGATCGAGGTCCGTCGCACGCAGAATGCAGCCGCCCGCGCTGAGCTGTACAATTTCGGAACTGCCCTTGGCTCCGCCCGTCTGCACATATTCAACCGGAACGCTTGCAGCCACGCGGCGATTTGTCCGCCTGCCAGCTTCAGAGGTCATCGATCGGCACCTTAAATTGAACAGATGGCCGCCGGCGAAATCGGAGATAACCTTGGTCGCTCGCGGGTCGCCTGCCGGCCGATTAACTTTTCGTTCGTAATCCTCGCGGCTCCCCCGATATCAATCCATGCCGCGTCAATGGGCATATTCTAGCATTGACGCGCGAGGAAGGCTATTTGTGAGTAGTGTCCTTATTTCCCTGGGAGCGCGGGCGTCTCGCCCGCATTCAATTGATGATGAAAGAGCGGGCGAGACGCCCGCGCTCCCGACGATGCAATTCCGGACACCACCTATTTGTGAAATCGTCGGGTATTGGAGTCATTTAAATCCGGCATCCTTGAACGGAATTTCCAGGTCGAAGAGGTGACGTCAGGACAACTTAAGGGGGGAGAGAAGAGATTAACTTTTGAGTGGGCCGTTACACAACCGATTGCTTGGTTGATCAAAAGACGATAAGCAAACACATCAGGCAGTGTCTGATTGCGTTGAATTGTAGATATCTTAGTTTCAGAGGTTCGTAGCCGATTACGCGCGGGACAAGATGGTCAGCCCTATCCATGTCCTGCAGAAGTTCACGCTTCAATGAACGAAAATGGCGCTGTAAGGCAACTTCACGTCGTCGATCCCCAGGAGTGATTGTGCAATACCGAGGAGGGAGTAAGCTCGATCCTCCGGGTCCGGTAGTGTTAACGCCCATCGCCTTGATGAGGTGTCTCCTTCTTTCTTCGTTTGCAACGAGGCTATCGTGCGCAGCGCCGTGCCGCGTTCGACATTTGCTACAGCGTCGGGGCGCATTTTCATGGCCAAAGACCGCGATTCGTCGAACTGTCCCTGGTGTGCCATCAAAGCGACACGTTCTAGTTGCGCCTCTGGTTCGATAGTAAGTTTTGCAATTTCATCCAGATGCTGCTCAATGAGCATCAGGAGGCGAGACGCGTCCTCGAATTTGCCATTGTCGATTAGAGCGGCTGCCACGTTCAGAATCATTAGCATCGACTCGTGGTTTGAGAACTCTCTATTCGCCCCTATGGAGTCAGCGCCAGAGAGCATTTTCTCGAGGGCAGCGTTCATCCCTGGAATGTCCCCTATTTCGGCGCAAGTGACCGCCACAGCAGTATATCCCTTGATGTGTGCTTCCGTGGGGAGACCGCCGGCGGATTGCATGGCCTGGTTCAGTTGACCAAGTTTCACTTGGATAGGAATCGCCATGTATCGGACGATTGAGGAGCCTTGTTCGCGCGGCAGACCATTCATGGCCTCAGCGAGCCACGCGCTCGAACCGACTTGGTCGCCCTCTTTGAAAAGTTCCTCCGCGGCCGACAGAAGGACAGCGGACCTGAACTCGGCGGACTTTAAGGAAATGATGGTTTGGTGTGCCGCCAGCTTTTCGCCCCTCGCGAGCTGAGCCTGGGCAATTGCCACCTCGACGGCATCGGAGTCAGGCCCTTGGGCCGGATAGGCGGCCTTCGCCTGAGCGTACGTTTTTCTGGCACCGACATAGTCGCCTGCTTCAGCTTGCTTCTGGGCCACCCAAGCCAAGGCTTCGCTGTGGACGGCCTGATCATGAATGAAAGTTGTGGTGTGGAGCGCCTGAGCGATATTCCCTGTCTCGGCTTCCCGCTGGGCAATGAAAGCGAAAATGGTCGAGGACTGACCACCTTTCAATTTTGCGCCGATAATCTGCGCTTTGGCGATGTCATTGGCACTGCCCAACTCCCCTCCAATTGCTGCGAGCGTAGCCATCGTAAATGGGTATGCAGCATTGGCAGTCTCGACTGCAGCATCCAACTGTCCTGTCTTGGCCTCCGCCGCCCCAATATGATCGAGAACGTTTTCACGTTGAAAGTCGTTCTTAATATTTAATGCGGCCGCTTTGGCGATGTCCACCAAGTCGCGGGCTTCGGTCAAATTTTGAGGGACGTTCTTCTCGGTTGACCCTTCGTGGTTCCGAGGCGGCGCAAAGGCCGCCAGTGAAACCGCCGCGATCAAGCTAAAACCTACAAATGGTGACCGGCTAGGCACAGGAAATGCTCCGAGAGATAGCGTATACGTGCTAGTGCGCATTATACTTCCGAGTGGAAATAATCGATCGAACTACCTTGGTCCATGGCATACGTTAAGTCCTAATCCGGAGGATAATGCCTAACGATAGGGCTTTTCAGACCGGAAATCCGGCTTCCCTTGGCTCGGGAAATCACTTGGACGTATATTCGGCAAATCTTTGGATGTGGCCAGTGGTGTTCAAAAAACGATGAACCGTTCGGCCGGAAACGTACGATGGACCCGGGAACCTATGGATCTTCAAGATTGACCGGCTCTCCCAAGAACTGCGCCGAGGTGAGATTCGATTCTAATACAAACTGATTTCTGGAGATTACAAAACCCCCTCACCCCCGCCCTTCTCCCCCAAGGGGGCGAGGGTGAAATACGCTCTGGAATTTTAGCCCTCGCCCCCTTGGGGGAGAGGGTGTCCCGCACGGGCGGGAACGGTGAGGGGGTATTTTAAATAAAATCCAGGATTTAACTTTTGTTCATGCGTTAGTATTAGAACAGGGTCAGATGCGGGACAGTTTATTCTCCTGTAAACGGTCTTTCCATCTTCAGCAAATATTCTTTATGCCGAGCATAATTTGATTTGATTATCCCTCCGTGCCCTGCCTCACTATAATCAGCCGGTAGTCCATCTGATCCAATGTCCGGCCGGATGACGTAGGGATAAGCTCGCCTGAATCGGCGGGTTGGATCGAGCGGCGTCGAGACGAAATGCCAACGGGGCGGCGGCGCTCCCTGGCGAGACAGCAACACGCAGGCAACATGTCCACAACCTCACCCGCAACTTCGCTTGCGAACCATTACCTGGCCGAGTCGGCCAAGGTCAGGGAGAAATTTGAAACCACCGGCGATGGGCGGGCCGCCGTGCTCGAACGCTCTGCCGTGATCGATGCCATTCTAACCCAGCTTTTCGGCGAGCACCTGGCGCGCGGCGCGGGGGGCTCCAATTATTGCCTCGCAGCGTTGGGCGGATACGGACGGCGGGAACTTTTTCCTCATTCGGACATCGACTTGCTTTTCCTGGCGACGGATGAAGCGGCTCGCGATGCCTGGCGAGATGGTGTGGCTTCGTTCACGCGATCGCTCTGGGACCTCGGCCTGCGTGTGGGCTCCTCCGCGCGCGCCCTGGCCGAGTGCGCCGAGCTTAACCGCGATAACCTGGAATTCAGCGTTTCCCTGCTCGACTGCCGCTTCGTGGCCGGAGACGAGAAACTCTTCGCGCGGCTGCGGGATGAAATGATCCCCCGCCTGGTGGCCCGCGAGCATCAGGACATGGTGCGCGACCTGGTGGAAATGACGCGCCGCCGGCACGAGAAATACGACCACACCATTTTTCATCTGGAGCCCAATATCAAGGAAGCGCCGGGCGGGCTGCGCGATTACCAGGTCTCGCGGTGGCTGGAAATCATCCGCCATCTCAAACAGCAGGCGGGCTGGGGCGATCCTGAAGAATTGTGGCCTCCGGCATCACGTGCGGAGGGCCGGGCAGCGTTTGGCTATCTGGCCGACACCCGGGCGTTTCTTCACTACCGTCAGGGCCGCGACGACAATCATCTGACCTACGAGCTTCAGGACGAGGCAGCGGCGCTCGGCATCGGCTGCCGGCCGCAGGAGAGCCTGCCGGCGGCGGAATGGATGCGCCATTATTTTCGTCACGCGCGCTCCATTGACCGGCGTTGCGACCAGCTTTTGGACGATGCCATCCCGGTGCGAACTTCCCTTTCCGCCCTTTTTCGGGACTGGAGGTCGCGCCAATCGACGCCTGCCTTCCGTGTGGAGCGAGGCCGGATTTTTCCCCGCCGCGCCGCTGATGACACGGTGGACCCGGTGATGCTCCTCGAAATTTTTGAATTGATGGCCTGCCACGCCGTCGATTTGAGCCGTGAGGCCGAACGCTGGGTGGAGGATGCGTTGCCCCGCGTGGCCGGCCGTTTGGCGGAGTGGCCGGGCCTCTGGCAGGAATTCCGCCCCGTGCTGGTGGGCCCCCATTCCGCCTTCGCTCTTCGCGCCATGCACCGCCTGGGCGTGCTCGACACGTTGTTTCCCGAATTTCGCACCATTGATTCCCTGGTGGTGCGCGATTTCTATCACCGTTACACCGTGGACGAACATTCGCTGATGACCATCCAAAACCTGAACCGGCTCATCGATGGAAGGCAGAGCGAGCCGCGGGCGCCCGCGCCGGGGACGGGCGTGGTGTGGGAGGCCAAATTTTCCGAAATTCTTTCCGAGCTCGAACAGCCCGAATTATTGTTCCTCTCGCTGCTCTTCCACGACGTTGGCAAGGGAACTCTTCCCGGCGATCACGTTCGAGGCAGTTTGAATGCGGTTGAGAGGGTGCTGGGGCGGCTCGCCATCGAACCCGGCGACCGCGAGACCGTCGCTTTCCTGATCTCTTCCCACCTCGAAATGTCCGCCACCATGCAGCGGCGCGACATTTTTGATCCGGAAACCGTACGCGCCCTGGCGGACAAAGTGGGCACGCCCGAACGGCTGAAGATGCTTTGCCTGCTCACCTATGCCGATATCAAGTCGGTTAATCCTGAAGCACTGACCCCATGGAAAGCGGAGCAACTCTGGCAGCTCTATGCCGGAACTTCCAACCACCTGGCTCGCAGCCTGGATGAGGAGCGCGTTCACGCATTTGCCGGCCAGTTGGCGCAGGTGGATCGAGTGCTCCAGCACCTGCCCAAACCCACCTCGCCGCTATCGGTGAGCGCATTCCTGGAAGGATTTCCCACCCGCTATCTGAGAACCCATTCGGCGGAGGAAATTGCCGCGCACTACATGATGTCGCGCCGGTTGGCGGAAAATCCGGTCCAATTGGGCCTGCGCAACCGCGGACATTCCTTTGAGCTCACCGCGCTGATTCACGACCGTCCGTTCCTGTTTGCTTCGCTCACCGGAGCGCTCGCCGCTTGGGGCATGAACATCATCAAGGCAGACGCTTTTGCCAATGCTCTGGGCACCGTGCTCGACACGTTCCGGTTTATCGACCTGCATCGAACTTTGGAGCTGAACCCCACGGAGGCCCAGCGATTCGAGCAGAGCGTAGCCGACGTTCTCCTGGGCCGGGAAAGTCTTCAGGCGCTGATGAGCGGACGCATCAACCCCAAGAAAATACCGCAAGCTAAAGTGGAAGTCCCCACCCAGGTTCGCTTCGAGGATTCGGCAACGGGCGGATCCGCCTCTGTCCGCACGTCTATTCTTGAATTGATCACTCAGGATCGCCCCGGCCTGCTCTATCAGGTAAGCTCAACCATCGCCGAATTGGGCTTTAATATCGAAGTCGCCCTCATCGATACCGAGGGCCAAAAGGTGATTGACGTCTTTTACCTTACTTCGGTCGGCGGCAAACTCGATTCGACGGAACAGCAGAAAGTCCGCGAGGCGTTGCTGCGCCAACTCTGAGATGTTTACGTCAGGTTCTAAGTTCTAGGCACGATAATCTTTAAACTCTCACTCTCCCAATCCTTGAAGTACGCTCCATTCAGAGTTAATAAAGCCGCAACTTGGGCTTGCAGAGCCCACTCCGCCATAACCGCGTCATAGGATCGTCCGCCGTAGATGCCGGGAGTGGGGGCGTGATGCAGCAGCCTCATGTAAGACTTGTTATCCAGAGAAACGACCTGGGCGTTGTGGACAAAATTCGCTTCGATCACGGCGAGGGAGTTTTCAGGCGAGAGACGATGGGGCGAGAGCAGCCGGGTCAAGACCGCATAAGCTTCAACCAAGGCCGGCGCGGCAGCGACCAACCGTTGTCCCTGGGCGAGCCGGCCGGTGATCTCCTTTGCAGTGGGACTATGATTCTCGTGCCAGCCGCAGACAGCCGCGACCATGCAACTTGTATCAAGGAGGAAACGTGCCATTACTTGTCCGGCTTTTTCGACCGCTCCCGGCGCAACGATTCGCGCGTCCGCTCGACGGTCTCAGAAGTTAGCGGCACAGGAGATTCGCTCGGAACCGCAACCAGCAACGGCCCCTTGCGGGTTAGGCGGACGGGAAGAAGCGCTGGCTCGATTTCGATGCGCCCGTCTCTCCACTCGATTTCCAAGGGAAGACCAGGCTTAAGATTTGCTTCCTGCCGGATTTTTTTCGGGATCACCAACCGTCCGGCATGATCTATGGAAGTCTTCATGGTAGGTATCACACCATAAAAAATGCCATGTCGCTGGATGAAGAAACGTTGATCCCTTCGACGCGGTTGGCAGTTTCGAAGCAAGCGATCGGACCTTGTCTATGAAAATACTACAATATTAGTAGTATAGTTTCTGAGTCCTATGAAGGCCGCAAGGATCTTCTGACCAATTCCTGCCAGCGCACTCCCCCCAACAGTTGACCACAGACATTTTTCAGCGCTTCATCTGTTCAGGCGAAATCCGATTACTGCTGCTAAGTTGCGAGTTAAGTCTTTTTAAATGTGCATGTTGTACCATTTCACGCGATACTCTTTTCGACCAGTGGAAGTGAGACAATAATAAACTGTTGAAATATCAAGGGCCATGTCATCAAGCAATAGGCTTATTTTTCATCTATTTAAGGGGTTTGTCGACGCGCCGACACTATGATTCCTAGCCGGCGCCTGGTACAAATTTATGTAATCAAGGATTGCAGTCTCGGGCCTAAGCAATCATTTAAAGCATTGATTATAAAAGGTTAATTGTTTGATTTTGTCGGACTGGATCCGGCCTCTCCTTGAGTGGCGCTGATGCTTCGTGCGGAAGATGATCTGAAGAGGAAGGGAAACTCATTTCCCGCTAAGCGATTGTTGCACCAGATCAGCCAGTGCGTGGATAAACTTGGGGGAATCGTTTAATGCGGGCATCACTTCAAACTGTCGAATGCCTAGCCGGCCGGCCAGTGCCCGAGCTTCAATGTTGATTTCGCTCAGCGTCTCCACGTGGTCGGATACGAAGGCGATCGGGATCACCAGCACTGCTTCTGCCCTCTCTGCGGCCAGGTGCTGTAGTTTTACGTCGAGCATGGGCTTCAGCCATCGTCCCGGTCCCACCCGACTCTGGTAGCACAGCAGACTCGGATTCGACCAACCACCCAACTCCATCACCAACTTTACCGTAGCCTCAATCTGCGCCTGATAAGGGTCGCCGGCCTCGATGACGCTCGTGGGGACACCGTGGGCGCTAAAGACCAGGTGAGTTTTTTCCGGCGCGGGAAACCTTTGCAGGCCTTCATTTATTTTTTCCACCACCGACTCCAGATAGACCTGATGTTGGTAGAAATCTTTTACGATCGTTGTCGAAAGGCCGTCCTTTCCCGCGGCGGCATAGCGTCGGTGCCATTCGTTCAAGCTGCTTCCCGTGGTGGTTTTCGAATACTGCGGATAGAGGGGAAGGAGGACAAGTTGGCGGAAATTTTGAAAGATCACCCGAGCGACCACCTCTTCCGTCAGGGGATGCCAATATCGCATGGCCACGAAGACGCGCGCGTCCATCGTCCGCCGCAATTCCAATTCGAGGGCTGAAGCCTGAAGCTCGGTCAGTTCCCGGATGGGTGATTTCCCTCCGATGCTGGCGTAATGGGTTTGGACCTTCTTGGCGCGCCGGGAGGATATCAGCCGGGCGAGCGTAGGCCGTGCCAGCCGGGCGAATGGGAAGTCAATAATGTCCGGATCGAGAAAGAGGTTGTAAAGGAAAGGCTCGACCGCGTCCAGGGAGTCCGGACCTCCCAATTGGAGCAGAACAACGGCGACGGGGCCGCCTTGCTTTTCTTCTTCTCGGGTCATTTCTGAGACCTATTCCGCCATTTCCATCGATGATTTTGCTGGAATCTAAACATCCTACATGGTTTCGGCTCAATTGTTCAAGTTGATTTTCTTCATTTGCGCCCTCGCCACGCTGGATAAGGGATGTTTCACGTGGAACGCGCTATCTTGCTGCAAGAATGAGTTGCGAGATTATTCCGCCATTAAGTTCTAGGAGCGGCGGGAAGGCTTGACGCTGGTCATACAATCGTAAGCCTGATGCTTGGTCAATCTGAGGTTAATGCCTTACTCGAGCCTTTTGAGCTGAAACTCAGCTCGGGTCAAATTGGGCAGATGCTTGTTTACCTGGAGCTGCTCCTGCGCTGGAACCCTAAGATAAATCTAACTTCCATCCGCAGCCCCGAGGAGATGATCACCCGCCATTTTGGTGAAAGTCTGTACCTCGCTCGGTGGGTACAGCTTAAGGGCAAGTTGCTCGATATTGGGAGTGGCGCCGGATTCCCAGGCCTGGCTTTAAAAATTGCCTTCCCGGAATTAGAGGCCACCTTGCTTGAACCGGTTGGCAAAAAGAGAGCATTCCTGAAAGAAGTGGTCAGAGCTTGCGAATTCAAGTCCGTGGAAGTAAGGTCCGAGCGCCTGGACGAATTCGTGCACGGAAGCTTTGGCGCGAAATTCGGCGCCGTCACGACGAGGGCCGTCGGTGACTTCAAGCATTTGATACCCGAGGCCTTAGAAGTAATGGATGCGGAAAGCATGCTATACCTTTGGGTTGGACGGAAGCAGGGAATTGAGCTAAAGGTCGCGGCTCAGCTAGATTGGAAAACTACAATTGAGATCCCAGTCGGCCGTGAACGCGAAATTTGGATGGGCCGGCGAAAAAAGACGTGAACCTCGATAGTCTCGCGCCGACGGGAAGCAGATGCATCAGTTAACACGGTAATGTTTCACGTGAAACATCTAAACGGCGGGCTTGAACGCTCGGCAAAACTGAATTGTGCTTGCCAGCGGAATTGGGCTCTGTTAGATTCACCTGAACTTCCAAGGGATTGGGTGCAAATTGGGTCGAGTTATTGCCATTGCGAATCAAAAGGGCGGCGTGGGTAAGACCACCACAGCTATCAATCTGAGTGCGTCCCTGGCCGGCAGTGATATGTGGACGCTGGTCATCGACTGTGATCCTCAATCGAATACGACCAGCGGATTGGGTTTCTCCAAGGATCCCTCGCGCAGATCCCTCTATAATGGACTAATTCAAGACGTCCCATTCAAAGACTTAATTCACAAATGCGCTGTCGAAGGGCTGCATTTATTGCCTGCGGATCGAAACCTCGTGGGGGCAACAATTGAGCTGGTTGACTTGCCTGAGAGGGAGCAGGTCCTTCGCAAGAAAATCGAACCCCTGCGGGAGCAATTCAATTATATTATTCTCGATTGTCCGCCTACGCTCGACCTGCTTACCCTCAACGCTTTGGTGGCTGCGGATTCGGTCCTGGTTCCCATCCAATGCGAGTATTTCGCCCTCGAGGGCGTTTCAGAACTCCTGGACACCCTGATTCGTATCCGAAGAACGCATAACCCCAAGCTCGCCGTGGAAGGGATTCTCCTGACGATGTTCGACGAGCGGACGAATCTTTCTCATCAGGTGCGCGACGATCTGAAAGATTTTTTCGGAGAACAGGTCTTTTCCACATATATTCCCCGGAATGTCCGTCTTGCCGAAGCCCCAAGTCACGGGAAACCAGTTATCTTGTATGATCCGAAGTGCCCGGGCTCTGAAAGTTACGTTGAACTTGCCAAGGAGGTCATTAACCATGGCCAGAAAGGCGTTGGGGCGAGGGCTTAGTTCGCTCCTTCGGGAAATTGAAGAAAAGCCGGCTGGGGGCCTCGACCAAATCGCTTTGGACGCCATAGACCCCAATCCATTCCAACCCCGGCGTGCTTTTAACGAGGAGAGCCTGAAGGAACTCGCGGAATCCATTCGGGCGAGCGGCATCGTACAACCTGTATTGCTCCGCCACGCTCCCGGAAGCGCGGGCCGATACCACTTGATTGCCGGCGAACGCCGATGGCGGGCGGCCCGCTTGGCGGGCCTGGAAGCAGTGCCCGCGATTATCCGCCAGATCAATGACCAGGACGCGCTTGAATTTGCCCTCACAGAAAATCTGCTGCGCGAAGACCTGAATCCGCTGGAGGTGGCCCGGGCCTACGAATCGTTGCAGCAAAAATTCGGCTTGAATCACGCTGATATCGCGGACCGATTGGGAATCAACCGAACCACGGTAACCAATACGCTGCGCTTGCTTAGACTTGCACCCTCGGTCCAGGATATGATTGCGAACGAAGAGATCAGCTCCGGGCACGCTCGGGCGCTTCTAGCCTTTGAGTCCTTTGCCACGCAGGAGAAGCTGGCGCGGCTCATCGTGCAGAAGGGTCTCTCCGTTCGTCAGGTTGAAAACATGGCGGGGTCGACCGGGGCAAAGTCCGAGCCTGGCCGAGCCAAAACCGCCCCTGCACTTGATCCCAATACTCGCGCGGCCGTCCTTGAGCTTGAACGGGCGCTGGGAACACGGGTGAAAATAGTGGGCCATCCCAAGCGGGGAAGAATTGAAATCAGTTATTTTTCGGCCGAGGACCTGAACCGGATTTACCAATGGATTGTCAGGCCATAAGCGGCCGCCGGCGGGCTCGCTGGCTCCAAAGACAGAAATTAAGTCTTTTAATATAACTAACATTTGATATACAACATTAAGACATACCCTAGGAGGCCCACATGCCCTTTGGATCGGACAAGAACCGCCGGCTTCGCGATATGGAAGAGAGTCTCGATAAAGATCCCATCGGCTGGCTGGGGCCGGGCATCGACATCGAAGCCCGCATGAAATTTGGTACAGGCATGGTCCGCCTGAACACCCATTACAAGGGTGACATCGTGTGCGAAGGGACCCTGGTGGTGGACGAGCAGGGCGAGATTGAGGCGGAGATTCACGCCCGCATCATCAGCATCGCCGGGAAAATCAAAGGGACGGTTCACGCCTCGGAGCGGATCGAAATCAAGGAGCACGGTCTGGTTCTCGGCGACATTCACACACCCAGCCTGGTTATCGAGCCGGGAGGTTTTTTTGACGGCCAGTGCCACATGCCCGTGCCCGGTCCGACCAACCAACCCGCGCCCGCCACCGAGGGTCCGGGAAAAACTCTGTAAAGCGCCCGCCCTCATCTTTTCATGGGAAAAGGGCTTCGATAGCTGGGCCAAGCGAACCCCCGACCCAAGCAAGTACGCGCATGAGGCCCTTCAGTCCTTTATCAATTGGGAGGCTGTTGAACCAGTTTTCGGGATTCCTGCCAGGTGTGAACTACACGGTGGATGACGGTGAGATTGGAGAGGACGGCGATGACCCACAACACGGGTTCCATGCGATTGAAGAGGGCGCCGATAATGATCAGCACCACGCGCTCGGGCCGTTCGAGGAAGCCCACTTTGCAGGAGGCGATAAGATTTTCCGCCCGCGCCCGGGCGTAGCTGACCATCACCGATCCGATCATCGCCACCGCAACCAGAGTAACATATCCAAATCGGTTAGCTCTGCCATAGAATACCAATAATCCTATTAATAACACCAGGTCGGAATAGCGGTCCATTACCGAATCGAAGAAACCGCCAAATGGCGTCACGCGGCCGGTGACGCGGGCCACGCTGCCGTCGGTCAGATCAAAAATTCCGGCTACAATGACCGTGCCTCCGGCCCAACGAAAGAATTCATCGGGCCGCGCCGTCGAGGCAATGGCAAAGAGATAGGCGGCCAGGGCGTTGATGGCCATTCCGATGAAGGTGAGAAGATTGGGATTGATCCGGCTGGCGGCAAAAAGACGAACAATGCCGTCCACCACGCGCCCGAGCGTCCGGCCAATCTGGCTAGTCACCATATGCGGTTGATTCCCGCGCCCCGACCCTGTCCAAAAGACGCGAGCCATGTGTGCAGATGGCCCGAGCCCAACACAGGTGGTCAGTGGAATCGGCGTTTTTTGCTATATGCGGGGCGCCCCGAGATGCAATCATTCCCGCGAAGGCGGGAATCCATTGCTTCGGACCATTGGGGACACGCCGCCGAGGAACTGGATTCGCCTTCGCGGGAATGACCCGGCGAGGCGGTTTCTTGCAACGAATCCAGGTCCAAATGACTCCATACTATCAGTGCCTTGCTTATACATCGTAGATGGTTCGAAGGGAACGAACCTCGAATTCACGCGAGCCGTTGGGCGTAGACACTTTAACCGAATCGCCGACTTTCTTGCCCATCAAGCCCCGCCCGATGGGGGAAGTGGTGGAAATCAGCCCTTTGGCGACGTCTGCTTCCTCGCTGGTTACCAGGCGGTACTCGATTTCCACATCCCGGTCGAGATCGTACAACACCACGTTGGATCCAAAAGCGATCCGGTCTCTTGGAATATTACTCATGTTAATCAGAGACAGGTCGGCCAGCCGTCTCTTGAGCTGAGCAAGGCGCGCTCCCACAAAATCCTGCCGCTGCTTGGCCATGTGGAATTCGGCGTTCTCGCTCAGGTCGCCCAAGGCGCGGGCCCGCTTCAATTCCTGCGGAAGCTCGTGGTTCAGTTCGTGCTCCAAAGTTTGAATTTCTTCCTGGAGCTTTTTAATGATGGAAGTGGACATAATTTCTTGGCCGGGAGTTTAGCCCCGCGTAGATTATAGAAAAAAGACCGGGAAGGCGCAACTTATCCTTGAGCCCTCGGTGATCGCCCTCGCGCCTCGGCATCTCCCATCCAACGCAAGAGTTAACTCCAAGCAAGCCTGCCCTTTTCTGGTTTGAATTCATTGACTTCGACAGGGCCGTGTGCTAACTTTCAGAGTTTGTCGCCTAAAACATTGGGTCCCTGGAGCTGGTGAATGGCTTTCAACAAAGCCAAAGCGCTGCAAGAGGCTGAGAAGTCTGTCAGCCAAGGAAAAACTGCGCAAGCCATCAAGCAATACCTCCTGATATTTGAGAAGGAGCCCACCGACCTCTCCTTGCTCAACACGGTGGGCGACCTCTACGTCCGCGACAAGAACATGCCCGAGGCGCTCAAACAATTTCACAAACTCGCCGACTCCTACACTCAGGAAGGTTTCACCGTCAAGGCGATCGCCATTTTCAAAAAGATATCGAAGCTCGACCCCTCCGGCGTGGATGTGTTGCTCAAAATGGCGGAGCTTTACACGGTTCAAGGCTTGGGCCGCGAAGCGCGCGAGCAATATTCCCAGGCGGTTGAATATTACAAAAAGAAAAACCTGAATGACAAGGCGCTGGAGATTTATCGCAAGATCGTGGCGCTCGATCCGGACAACGCGAACTACCGGCTGCGCCTGGCCGATTTCCTGGAATCTCTGGGCAAGAAACCTGACGCCACCAAGGTTTACATTGAAACGGTGGAGAGCGCCCTGCGGCGGGGCGACACCGCCACCATCGATCTGGCCATGAAGAAGGCCATGAGCCTGGAGGCGAATAATCCCCAACTCCAGTTCCTTCGCGCTCGAATCGCCCTTTCGAAAAACCAACCCGATGAAGTAGAGAAAATTATCACGTCCACCCCGGAGTTGGCGTCCGATCCGGCGGCGCGCCAGATTCTGCTGGAAGCCTACCTATCAGGGCACAAACTGGATGCGGCGCAAAAAATGATTGTGGAGGTCTTTCGCGCCAATCCCGCCGATTTCTCCTCCATGGCCTCTTTCGTGGATCAATGTATTGGCAACGGAGAATATGACGCCGCCCTCAAGCCCCTGGCCGCCGTGGCTGACTTGATGATGGAGAACAAGAACCACGGCCTCCTGATGGAAGCCCTGCGAAAGATCTGGGCGAAGAGTCCCACCAACATTCCGGCGCTCGAATTGATCAGCAGAGTCGCGGAAAAGACTGCGGATGAATTCACGCTTCCGGAGGCTCTGGATGCCCTCGGCAATGCCTACGTGAAAGCGGGCGAACTGGAAAAGGCGGAAGGTGTCTATCGGCAGCTCGTGGCCCGTGAACCTGAGAACGAACAACTCAAAGGATTGTTGAAGCAGGTTCTGCAAAAACTGGGCAAGGAACCCCAGCCCGCCAAGGCTGAAGACCTTTCCAACGTGGAGATGGCGCTGACCCCGGATTCCGAAGCGGCGACCGCCCCCGCTGCGGAGCCCTCCGCCGAGGAAAGCAAGGAAGCCGCGGTGATGAAAGAGGCCATGGACAATTGCGACCTCTTCAATCGCTATGGCCTGATGGACAAAGCATTCGCCGAGCTGGACAAAGTTCTGGCGACCTACCCTGAGCAAATTGAAATCTATAAACGCATGCTGGAAATCGCTCAGAAATCGGACAATGCCCGGGCGGGCCTGGCGGCGCGGGCGTTGGCCCGCATCTATGCCGAGCGCGGGGATTCTGCCAACGCCAGGAAGTATGAACAGATGGCCGCCTCGCCCGGACAACTGGTTCCCGATGCTGCCCCCGAGCCCCCGGCGCCTGCGGCTCCGGTAACGCCTCAAGAAGCGGCTCCGCCCGTGGCCACGGAATTCGACCTTTCGGCCGAGTTTCTGGGAGCGGTGCCGACGGATCCACCCACCCCTGCTCCCACGCAAGTGCCCGCTGAGAGTTCACCGCCGGTTGCGGCCGCACCCACACCGCCGCCGGTCCAGGAATTTGATTTATCGATGGGATTCGAAACTCCTCCGCCTCCGGAGGCGCCTCCACTTATGGATGCCCCGCTGGCTGAGGCTGAGCCTCCCCAGGTTGCGCCGGAAGTCGCGGAGCCGTCCGGCTTTAATTTTGAAGATAGCAAAGTGGAAATCGATTATTACCTGGACCAGGGATTCCTGGATGAAGCTCGCGCGGCCGTGAAAGCGCTTGAGGAAAGGTTTCCAGGGAACGCACAGGTGGCCGAGCTTCGGGCGCGGATGGAGCAGCGATTGGCGCCCCCGCCCGAGGAAGAGAAGGCCGTGGCGGAGGAGCCCGCGCCGGTCCCCGAACCCAAAGTGGAATTGCCTCCTCCTGTGGCTCCGCCGGAACCTCCTGTGGCTGTCGCGCCTCCCGTCCAAGAGCAGGCTCCAGTTGCCCCACCACCGCCGCTGCCAACGCCACCTCCACAAGTTCCTGTTCAGGCCAGCCCACCACTACCTCCCCCGGCGGCCGTGCCAGCCGATCCGCTCGGCGGTTTGATCGGGGACTTGGAGGAAAGCCTGGCGGGCATTGAAACGGAGGCGCCGCCTCCTCCCCCGCCGAAGGCCAAGCCTCAAGCACCAACGCCGGCGGCTTCGGCGCCATCAAGCCCTGCGACAGCTTCCCCTCTTAGCGGATTCCTGGACGAATTGGGTGAGGCGGACCAGATGGCGACGGGCCAGGACGATCCGCAAACCCATTACGATCTAGGTGTCGCTTTCCGGGAAATGAATCTTCTGGACGAAGCGATTGGAGAATTCCAAAAGGTGCTGAAGGGGGCGCAAAAAGGGCAGTACCCTCCCAACTTCCTTCAGGTTTGCACCTTGCTGGCTCTGTGCTTCATGGATAAGAAGCTGCCGGGGATTGCGGCCAAGTGGTATGTGCGCGCCTTGGAATTCCCCGAGCTGGATGAAGAGGCCATCATGGCCGTGACGTATGACCTGGGCATGGCCTACGAGCAGGCGGGCGACGCGCAAAAAGCGCTGGAGAAATTCTCCGAGGTTTACAGCCAGAATATCGACTACCGCGACGTGGCCGAAAAAATACGTCAGTTGCAAACAAAATCCTGACGCGCTTCCCGTATCGGCAACATTTTAATTGTCAAGCGATCCCACCGGCGGGTATCTTCCCCGGAATGTCATCATGAACCGAGCACTCGCCATCCTCTATATCGTTTTCTGTTTTGAAATGGGTGTCTTTTTATTTGTTCTGCCCTGGGTTCCGTGGTGGAGCAAGAATTTTTTTGTGAACCATTATCCGATCGTTTCCAGCATCGCTATGAATTACTTTGTCCGGGGCGCAGTCTCAGGAATTGGGTTGGCTGACGTTTGGCTCTCTTTTTATGAGCTCTGGCGTCTGCGCCGGGAGTTGGGCCTGGTGCAACCCGCTCCGCGCCGATAACCTTGCGGTGCGGGGGTCGGGTCGCAAGTCCTTCACCCCGGAACTTGCCGCGTTGGTGAGAGACCCGTCCACGCGCCGCGCATCCCGATGTCCACTTCAACAAGGAATCCTCAAGCAGCCGCCATCAAGCTCTGCTACATCACCGACCGCCGCACACTTTCTCCCCGACCGCTACTGCCACGGATTCTCGAGGCGATCCGGGCGCGCGTGGACATGGTGCAGATCCGGGAGAAAGATCTATTCACTCGTGAGCTGGTGGCCCTGGTTCAGGGCGCCGTAATTGGCGCCGCCGAAACCCATACTCAGATTGTGGTGAACGACCGGCTGGACGTGGCGCTGGCGCTCGGCGCCGCCGGCGTCCACCTGGGAACTTCCTCGATGCCGCCGGAGGCGGTGCGTTCCTGTGTGGGCGCTGATTTTCTGGTGGGCGTATCCTGCCACTCGCTCGACGAGGCCCTGCGCGCCGAAGCGGCGGGAGCGAATTACGTGCTCCTCGGGCCCATATTTCCCACGCCTTCGAAACTTGCCTACGGTCCGCCGCTCGGATTACAGACCCTTCGCGATACCTCTGCCCGCTTGAAAATTCCTGTCTTCGCGCTGGGCGGTATCAATGTGGAGCGCGCCCGGCCATGCCTCGAAGCGGGCGCCCGCGGGTTGGCGGGAATTTCTCTTTTCCAGGAGTGTGATTCACTTGAAGAGCGCGTGCAGGAGTTGCGCGCGCAGATTGCGGGTATTTCCTAGCAAGGCAGTCAGGCGCTGGCCGGGAGGGCGACTGCGGGGGGCGGCAAGCGGCGAGTGCTGGCGTGGATACGGCGAACGCCGTACACAAATAGCATCAGGCCGATCAGCAGAGGAATTCCGCCCACCATAGTGGCACCCAACAAATCGAAATCGCCGCTCCCTTGAATGCGCGACTCGACAAACAAAATCACCACAAGGAGGGAGATAAATCCGCCGCAGGTGGCCACCAGACCTCCGGTCAAAGTCATCAACCAGCCCGGCCAGGCGGAAGGAGGAGCGTCAGGGGCATTCACCAGCGCGACAATATCCATCGCTCCCTCGGCGGCCGCCTCGGCAGAAACCGCATCGCGCACGAACTGTATTTGTTCCCGCCGCAGGCGATTGACCAGCCTCACGCCCCAAATTGTTTCGAGCGCCAGGATGGCGAGGGAGACAATCATTAACGGGGCGATCTCGCTAACCGCCGCATGCTTGGCCGGGCCGGCCAGCTTATTGGCCTCCCCATAGGCGAGCAGCGGGAAATCGTAAAGCCAATGCAGGCTCATGGGCACCAGGTACGCCTTCAGCAAAGCCGCCGCGCGTTGCGCGGGCAAGCCAAAGCGCCACTGGCCAACGAAGTAACCCATTACCGCCCCCATAAACGCGTGGCCCGGGACTGAAGTGAAGGCACGGCAAATGGCAACCCCCATGCCGTTCTCCGTGACATAACCGATGTTTTCGAGAGTCGCAAAACCTAGCGACGCCACCGCGCCATAAACAATTCCGTCCATCGGCTCGTTGAAGGCCTTGAGCCTCGCGCAAAAGAACACCACCACTGCGAATTTCAACAACTCCTCGGGAAGCGCGGCGGTGAAGAAAGCTTCGGCCAGCCCGTGCGCCAGCGGACCATGAAACAACTTTACAATTTGGTCGAGCGGCCAATCAAGCATCAGCACCGGAATGATGGACAGTGCGCCCAGGAAGAAAGTGGCCCACAAAGCCCTGGCTGGTTCGGGATAAAGGTCGCGCGCCCTGAAAAAGCCGAGGAGCAGAAACGATGGCACCAGCGCGGCGGAAATGGTGAAAGCGCGCACCATGGCCGGAGACCAATTCCCCGGCAGAACGCTCATGTCACTTTCCAGGCGATCGTATTTTGCCGCAATCAGCTTGTCGTCGGGAGCAAGTTTTGAGGCCTGATGATACTCCTCCAGAGCGCCCCGCCGATCGCCCTGGTGTTCGAGCCCACGGCCCAGGAAGAAGTGCGCCTGAGCGTGGCTGGGTTGAAGACGAATCGCTTCCCTGGCCTCGCGAATATCTCCGTCCCAATCGCCCTGATGGCCCAGTACGAAGGCGAGGTCGGCATGGGCGTCGGCTTCGTTTGGATCCAGCCGGATGGCCTCGCGTTGTTCGGCGATCGAGCCGGACCAGGCTCCCTTTCTCGCCAGGGCGGTACCCAGTTCAATGTGCGCTCCGGCATCTTTAGGCATCAACCGGACTGCTTCGCGATATTCCCGCAGGGCAGCCTCAGTCTCGCCTTTTTGGGTCAAGGCCCAGGCGAGATTTTCGTGCGCCCTGGCGTAGCCCGGTTTGAGCCGAATCGCTTCCTGGTATTCTTTTGCCGCGCCGTCATAGTCGCCTTTTAGTCCGACCACCCAGCCCAAGTCATTGTGAGCCTCGGGGGAGTCGGGCTTCAGTCGTAACGCTTCTTTAAATTCCGCCAGCGCGCCATCTTTGTCTCCCTTTTCGCCCAGAGCCCGGCCGGCACCAATGTGCGCTTCGGCATTGTTCGGGCTAATGCGGACCGCCTCTCGATATTCCCCCAGGGCGGCATCCCAATCGCGTTTATTGATGAACTGGCCGCCTTGCTTCAAGTGCGCGCTCACCTGATCGGCGTCGGATGCGGTGTCATCGGCGCGCGTCCAGCTTGCACCGGGCAGCGCCGCCAAAGCGCAGAGCAGAATTAGCCGGGATATATTCGTCAGGGACATTCGGGCAGGGGTGAGACACTCCACAATTAAAACCGCGTCAATCCAGACTTCGAATCATTCTTCGAAATTCGTCCTTCATCCTTCTCCAAGCCACGCGCCATAAGGCCGAAGGGAATCGACGTTGTCACAAACGGCTTTGATGGCCGCCGTGATGGGCACCGCCAGCACCAGTCCGACGCCGCCCCACAGCCAACCCCAGAACATCATGGAGACGGTCACGGTGAGCGGGTTCAGGTTCACACGTTGGCCCACCAGTTTTGGCGTGAGGATATTGATGGCCACAAAGTGCATCAACACCACGGTGACGATGATAATGACAAACGGGGTGGATGAATTATATTCCGGGTGAACGAGCGCCACCAGCAGGGGAGGCAAAACGCCGAAGGCAACTCCCAGATAGGGCACCATGCTGAGGAGAGCGGCCAGGAAACTCATGATCATCGCGTATGGAAGGTTGATGGCGTAAAACACCGGCCAGATGACCAGCGCGGAGATCAGCGCCACCACGAGATTGCCCAGCACGTACTGCCGGACCATCTGGGTGATGGCATTGATCACGTCCTCTGCGGCGTGGCGGCGCTGGCGCGGGAAGAGATTCATGGTGGCCAGCCACATCTGATGCTTGGAGGTGAGCATGAAAAATACCAGAATGGGAATGAAGAGCACCGCGGTGAGGAAACCATAGGCCGAACCCAGCCCGCGCATCAGGAATTGCAGCCAGGGTTCTTGCTGCTGCACTTGAACCGTATTCATGGGGCCAATATCGGGAGAGGTTGGCATCAGGCTGGCCGCGCTCAGCCGGATGTTCCTGAAGGTCAATTGCACGTGGGCGATAATCTGTTTCAGGCGCTCGGCATATTTGGGAAGGTCAATCGCAAACGCAACCATCCGGTCATAAATAATGTATACGAGCAGGTACATCACGGCCAGCGTGGCCATCACCATCACCAGCGCGCCGATCCAGCGGGGCAGCCGGATGCGCTCCATCCACTTCACACCCGGCTCCAAAATGCTGGCAATAAAAATGGCGCAAATCAGGCTGATCACCAGGCTGCTGGCAAAGTAAAGACAGGTGAGGACGATGGCAATGGCGATGATCCGCTGGCTGTGCGTGGAAGCTACAACCGCCGGATTCGTATCAAGCTTGGATTCGGGCATGGGGAGAACTCGCGGGTGTGATTCTAGCCTGTCGCGGGGGAAAACTCCAGAGAGTTTCGTGAGGTCTTGCTGCTGGTCCCGATAGACCGGTCGCCCCTTCCCGAAATCGTGCTTTCTTCTGTCGTGATGATCGAACCTCGCAGTGCGCTGCAACTAACGCAATCAACGAACCCAACTTTTTTCTTGACACCCGCGCAACCTTTCCGGTATAAAAGGCATATTTATACAGTGAATGTATAAATATTCGGACGGGGGACTTCGGGGGCATTGAAGGAAACGAATTCTATTCTCGATAGGGAACTTCCGCAGGAAAACCAGGCGCCGGTCCGCCGCGAGGGCCTCGTGCGCGTGGCCATCGCCGGCGCCACGGGTTATGCCGGCCGCGAGTTGATCACCTTGCTGGCGCGCCACCCCTTCGCGCGCATCGCCCGCCTGATGTCCTCGGGCCGCACTGAAAAACAGCCTTTTCCCATCGAGCAATCACACCCGGCGCTGCGCAAGCTCTCCCAGCTCAGTTGCCATCCGCTGCGCGTGGAGGACATCTCCAAAGAGGAAGTGGACCTGGTTTTCCTCGCCACCCCCCACGAAGTTTCGCACGACCTGGCGCCGGAGATGGTGGAGCGCGGGCTGCGCGTGGTGGACTTAAGCGGCGCGTTTCGCCTGAAGAATTTTCGCGCCTACCCGCGTTGGTATGGTTTTGAGCATCATGCCGTTCCTCTTCTGAAGGAAGCGGTCTACGGCATCACCGAATTGAACGCCGAGACCATTGCCCCGGCGCGCCTGGTTTCCAATCCCGGTTGCTACGCCACCTCGGTGATTCTCGCTCTGGCTCCGCTGGTGCAGGCGGGCTGGCTGGATAAAAACTCGGAAGTGATTTCCGATTCGAAATCGGGCGCCAGCGGCGCAGGCCGGGTGCCGAGCGACAAATTGCACTTCACGGAAGTGGATGAGAACTGCCGCGCTTATAATCTCTTCAATCATCGCCACGTGCCGGAGATGGTTCAGGCCCTGGGCCTCGATGAAGCGAAGTTCACTTTCACCCCGCATCTTCTGCCCATCATTCGAGGCATCCTGAGCACGGTTTACGTGCGCCTGGCTCCGTCCATCCGCCCCAAGAGCGCGGCGAAAATAGTTTCGGTCTACCGGAATTTCTACACGCGCGCGCCCCTGGTGCGCGTATATGACGAGGGGGTGTTGCCGGAAATCCAGGCGGTGGCGCACACCAATTACACCGACCTCGGATTTTCTCTGGACGCGGCAACGGGCAGATTGATTGTAATTTCCGCGCTCGACAATTTGGGCAAGGGCGCGGCCGGGCAGGCGATTCAAAATATGAATGTGATGTTCGGTTTTCCGCAGGAGACAGGCCTGGCATGAAGCTGGTGATCAAAATCGGGGGGCAGGCCCAGGAAGTTGCGACCACGCGCCTTAACATCGCAAGGCAGATTGCCCAAATTCGCCGCGCCGGGCACCGTGTGGTGGTGGTGCATGGCGGCGGAAAGGTCCTTACCCAAACACTGGCGCGCCTGGGGATCGCGACTGAATTTCACCAGGGCCTGCGGGTGACGGACGCCGCCACTCGCGACGTGGCCATGATGGTGCTCGCCGGAATCGTGAACAAGCAGTGGGTGGCCGAACTCGACCAGGCGGGCCAGCCGGCGCTCGGCATCTGCGGAGGCGACGCGGGGTTGGTGGAAGCGCAGAAATATTTTGCCGGCTCGAATGGCAGCAGACGCGACCTGGGGTTTGTGGGACGTCCGCGCAAAGTGAATGTGGCCATTCTCGAAATGGCGTTCAAAAACGGAATCGTGCCGGTGGTGGCCAGCGTGGCCTTGGGCGCGCGGGGCGAATACTTTAATGTCAACGCGGACGATTTGGCGGCGTCATTGGCCTCGGCGCTCGGCGCCGACCGGCTCTTTTACCTGACCGAATCGGGGGGCGTTTGGGATGCCGCGCACAATGTACTGCCCCTGGTGAAACTCGGTGAAATCCGCGGATTGATTGGCCGCGGCGTGGTACGCGACGGGATGATTCCAAAACTTCGCTCCTGCGCGCGAACCCTTGGGCGCGGCGTGCAGGAGATCGACATCCTGTCACCCGCGGTGCCGGGCGGATTGTTAAAGGCGCTGGCGGCCAAAGAATCCATCGGAACCCGGATTGTGAAAAAATGATGAACTTCGACGAAACCGCACAACTCGAAAAACGCGTTCTGATTTCCACTTACGATCGACTGCCCATTCTCGCCGTCGGAGGAGAGGGCTGCCACCTGATCGACGATCGTGGCAAGAGGTATCTCGATTTTCTGGGCGGCCTGGCGGTGAATTCGCTGGGGTACGCTCATCCGGAAATTATGGCCGTGCTGCGCGATGAGGCGGAGTCGCTGTTGCACGTATCGAATTTAATTTACCACCGCTACCAGGGTCCGCTGGCGGAAAAATTGGCGCGCCTCTCCGGCCTCGACCGCGTGTTTTTTGCCAACACGGGCACGGAAGCGGTTGAAGGCGCCATCAAATTGGCGCGGGCATACTCACGCAAAAATCATCCCGACGAACCTTTCAAGCGCTACGAAATTCTGGCCATGGAGAATTCGTTCCATGGGCGGACGCTGGGCGCGTTGGCCGCCACCTGGCCGCTAAAATACCGCCAACCCTTTGAGCCGCTGGTGCCGGGAGTGAAATTCGTTCGCGTCAACGATGTTGCCCACCTGCGCGAGAGCTTCACGCCGCGCACTGCCGGCGTGCTGCTGGAAGTGATTCAGGGCGAGGGCGGCGTGGTGGAGTTGCAGGCGGAATTCCTGAACGCGGCCGCCGAGCTCTGCCGCCAGAATGACGCGCTCCTGATCTGTGACGAGATTCAATGCGGCCTGGGGCGCACCGGGCGCTTTTTTGCTTTTCAAAAATTCGGGCTAAAGCCGGACGTGGTTCTGGTAGCCAAGCCTCTGGCCGCCGGGCTTCCCCTCGCCGCCATGCTGGCGCGCGAGCCCGTGGCCCAGGCTTTTTCTCCAGGAATGCATGGAACCACATTTGGCGGCGGGCCTCTGCAATGCCGCCTGGCTTTGAAAGTCCTTGAGATTTTGGAGCGGCCGGGAATGCTCGAACACGTCAGCGAAGTGGGAACTTATTTCCGCCGCCAACTTGAGAATCTGAAGAACGAATTGCCCGTGATTCGCGAAGTTCGCGGCCAGGGATTGATTGTGGCCGCCGCGCTGGAAGTGCCGGGGAAGGATGTGGTGCGGCAGGCCTTGGAAGCGGGTTTCCTGATGAATTGCACCCAGGAAAAGGTGCTGCGATTCTTGCCGCCGCTGGTCATCGAACGGCGGCACGTGGACGAGCTGGTAGCTTGTCTGCGCACGATTCTCGCCGCTCTGCCCTGGTCAAAAGAGAAGGAGGTTCATGCATGAGTACCGTGATGGCGGAGGTTGAACATATTCAAAAACTAAGTGTGCACGATCTTATTTCGGACGGCGATCTGGCCCGCAGCGATCTGAACTTGATCTTTGACGTGGCGCAGCGCGTGAAGTCCTCGCCTCGATCCTATGCCCGCGCTCTCCAGGGCAAACAGTTGGCGATGATTTTTGAAAAACCTTCACTGCGCACCCGAGTTGCCTTTGAAGTGGGCATGACGAGCCTGGGCGGGTTCGCGATTTACCTCGACCATTCGAAACCGCGACTGGGCGAGCGCGAGTCCATCAAGGACATCGCCAAGAATCTCGAACGCTGGGTGGACGGCATCGTGGCGCGCACCTTCGCGCACTCGGCCGTGATGGAACTGGCGGAGCACGCATCCATTCCGGTGGTGAACGGCCTCACCGACCTCTGGCATCCCTGCCAGGCCATGGCGGACTACTTTACCCTGAGCGAAAAATTCGGGAAAATCAAGGGCCTGAAGATGGCCTTTATCGGCGATGGCTACAATATGTGCAATTCGCTGATGGTGACGGGCGCCAAGCTGGGCGTTTCGGTAAGCGTGGCCACGCCGCCCGGGTTCGAGCCTAAACCGAACGTTGTGGAAGAGGCGAAAGCGTGCGCGAAAAAGACCGGCGCGAAGATTCATCTTTCCCACGACCCCCTTGAAGCAGCGGCCGGCGCAAACGTGATCTACACCGACCTCTGGACCAGCATGGGGCAGGAATTTGCCGCCCACATGCGCTCGCAGATCTTTGCGCCCTACCAGGTGTCGGAAGCCGTAATGGCCGCCGCCGATCCCGGCGCCGTATTTATGCACTGCCTGCCAGCGGCGCGCGGACAGGAAGTGGCGGCGAGCGTCATCGATTCGCCGCGGTCGATTGTGTATGACCAGGCGGAAAACCGCCTGCACGCGCAAAAAGCATTGTTGCTTCTGCTATTGCAGGACGCAAAAGCGTAAAATGATTTTTGATTTTGGATTTTGGACTTGGCTTTGAAACTCTAGTTTCAATGAATTCAATTTAACCAAAGCGATGGCAGCTTTCTATCCAACCCTTGATTTCAAGCGGATCTTTAGGTCAGCTCCCAAGAGATCTGCAATTTTTTGAAGCCGGGAAATCGTGATGTTATCCCCGCCTCCTTCGAGTCTGGCAATAGCGGATTGCTTGGTCCCAAGCAGATGCGCGAGCCGCGCCTGCGATAGTCCCTTCCTCAATCGAAGCTCTTGAAACTTGGCGGCCAGCTCCAGTTCCAGGCGCCGCTCCAGATGGGCAGATCGGAACGCTTGCGTCTTGCGCCGTCCGCGGAATTCTTTCCATTCGCGGCTAGGCGCCATCTGCTGTTTAGGATTCATAACTTTTTCCTCCTTATGTAATCTCCAAATCGGATTTCTGCAACTTTCAAATCCTCCGGGTCCAGTGTTTGTCGTTTCTTCTTCAGGCCCACGAGGAGCAATGCGGTGCTGCCGTCGACGGCGAACAATACTCGAATGGCCCCTTCTCGAGTGGGCGTTCTGATTTCCCAAATAGGTCCCCGGAGGTGTTTGTAAGTGGGCGGCCCCAAGTTCATCCCCAGGTCCGTTTCCAGGAAGTCGATGTCAGCTTCCACGCGGCCCCGGGCTTGGTCGCTCAGTCGATTCAAGAACTCATGCACCGGCACTCTTCCCGCGTTCGACTGGTATAAACGGACGCTCTTTCGCACTGGATAGATATAACATTTACGTTATACCTGCGTCAAGGAGATAAACTTAATTTAACGGAGGACACGATTCGGCGGGGCGAACTCTCAAGCATCAAGCGGAATTGGTGCTTTCGAGCCTCGCAAGGATCACAGGCGCAGTGTATCATTATTGTGGGAGCAAAAATGTCTTCACCACCGCGCATACTCGCCATTGATTTCGGGATGAAGCGCATGGGGCTGGCCATTTCCGACGCGCTGGGCATTACGGCGCAAGGGTTGCACACCCTCGAACGCACCAACATGGAAAATGACTTGCGCCACATCCAGAAGCTGGTGGAAGAGTATTCGGCGGAGAGGGTAATTCTGGGCAATCCCCTGAGCCACAGCGGAAATGAGACTGCCATGTCGAAGCGCGTGGAGGCGTTTGCGGAAAAATTGCGCCGCCGCGTGAATTGTCCGGTGGAGCTTTCGGATGAACGCCTGACCAGCGTGCAGGCCAACCGGATGTTGCGCGAAACGGGCATGGGGCTCGAAAAACGCCGCGCCGCGGTGGATCGCGTGGCGGTCACTCTGCTCTTGCAAGGGTATCTCGACCGGTGCGCAAACGAGCGCGCGCGCGGCGAACAATCGGGGGCGGGTGAATGAAAAGAATCCTGCTCATTGTTTTTCTGATAACGACGGTGGCCGCCGTCGTGATGCTGGCATGGCTGAGGCTTGAGTTGTACCGGCCCTATCGCGCTTATTCCGGCAACATAATTCTGGTGGTTGATCCCGGCACATCGGCGCCCAGCCTGGCGCAAACCCTCGTCCAGCGCGGCGTGCTGGAGAGCCGGCTCCCGTTTCTTCTTCGCTACACTCTGGGGCGCCTTCACAGCCGAATCAAGGCGGGTGAATATCTTTTTGACCGGCCTCTGCGGCCCATCGATGTCTACCAGAAGTTCGTCCGGGGCGAGGTTTATCTGCACCCGGTTTTAATCCCGGAAGGTTCGGACCGCTTTGACATCGCGGGCATCCTGAATCGTGACTTGAAAATCGACGAGCAGGAATTCCTTCGCATCACCGGGCAAGCGGCGTTTATTCAAGACCTCGATCCGAAAGCCACGACGCTCGAAGGCTATCTTTTCCCGGATACGTATCGATTCCCCCGCGGCGTTTCGCCCTCCACGGTGGTTGAAGCCATGTTGACGCGCTTTCGGCACGTTTACGATGCAAAGGTCAATAAGAATTTGGAATCCTCGGGCAAGTCGCCGCATGACGTAATCACCCTGGCCTCGCTGGTTGAAAAAGAAACGCCCAACCCCGTGGAACGGCCGATTGTGGCGGGAGTTTTTGCACGGCGTCTCGAGCGCGGCATGGTGCTGGCCTGCGATCCCACCGTGGTTTATGCCGCCCGGCTCAACCATCGCATGCTGGAACGCCCGCTCCCCGCCATCACCCGCAGCGACCTGGAATTTGATTCGCCCTATAACACATATCGGCACGCCGGGTTGCCGCCCGGCCCCATCGCCAATCCCGGGCAGGCTTCCATCCTTGCCTCGCTCTCGCCCGCCCCCGGCGCGGCCCTCTATTTCGTGAGCAACAACCACGGTGGCCACGTTTTTGCAAATACGCTTGCGGAACATGAGCGCAACGTGGCACGATACCGGAGGGAAGTGGCGGAACTTCGCTCTCAGGTTCACAATGAGGCGAGTGCGCCGGCGCACCCGTCCTCCGAGAATCAACACGCTGGAAGTCAAGCCACATCCGGTTCGACAAAACGTGGCACAAGCGAGAAACAAAAAACAGCTCATCCTCGAGCTCAAACAAGCCCGGGGTCTGGAACAGGCAGGAGCAGGTGAGATTCGCGCTCTCCAGGCAGATCTTCGCCAGCGCCTGGGCCCCCATCACAAGACCTCTGCATCGTATATTGCCAACGTTCTTCGCGCGGACGGAGTGCGCGTCACTTACAACGATCGATACGTGGATCCCGCATTGCCTGAACCTTACGCCCGGCGGCTGGATGGACTTCTGCAATTCAGCGACTTCAATGTCGCGGAGTGTTCTTTGCACAAGCTGGACGATGCCTACCGGGAATATCGCTTAGTTTCCGATCGCGAGGGCACCAGCTTTGTTCGCACACTGGTGATCAAGGGACGGCAGCGCGCGGAGAGCTTGGCGCGGAATCCGCGCGTCAGCCTGGAAAAGCGCCGGGAAAAAGAAGAAATCGCCTACTGGTTTAAACTCTGGCTCGACCTTCCGGACCTTTTCTTCGATTGGCTCGAATTGCGAAAGCAGTCGAAGGAATTTCAGCGCTTGATTTCAAATAACATCGGGAATTCCGATGCGGAAACTCCATTGCCTTAACCCGCCTACTGCGGTCACCCCAAGTCGGAATTGGGCGCCGAAATTACGACGATCGAATGCATTGCCACTCAAGGCCTGCATCCAGTCCAACGCGCCTGGATGGAGCTCAATGTGCCGCAGTGGAGGCTGGACAGATCATGCAAGCTATAGCCTTGCTGAAGAGCAAATAGAGGCGCAGCGATCGGGATATCGACGAGTTGATGTCCGGCAACATCTGCCGCTACGGGCATGCGGATCACGGAGCTGCCGCTTTCGAAAAGTAACCTCACATGAGGTTGGAACGGATAAATTTCGCGCGCGAATTCCCATCCTGCCCGAAAGATTCTTACTTACATACTCCGGAGAGATAACCCATTCTGTGGTTTAATCCAACGCCGAGAATTAGAGTACACTCGGAACCGCCCGTCAAATGGACGGTGGCCAAGAACCCCGTATAAATTCTTTCAGAAAAGAAAGGGACCCTGCCGCTATTTGAGCTGCAGCATGGAATGAACTTGCCACGGTTGGGACCGACACTGATGCGGGAGTTGCGCAGCCAGCGCCGCGTGCGTTCGGAGAGGGGCGAAGCCTTGGCCAGATCTTCCATTGTCAGTTGCAGCGGTTGGGCCGCGTCCAGGTTCGCGGTGCCGGCTTGGATTTTCACAATCGCCTCCTGAGTCTCATGGAACATCGTCCACATCTGTCGCCGGGCGCGGTCAACGAGGGTAACGAGGGCTACCAGAGAAAAAACACACAGGAATACCATCGCGGCCATGGGCGCCAGTTTTCGAATCACAGATAATGTGCCCTCCTGAACCTGGGCCCGAAACAGCCGGAAACTTTGGATAATTGCAAAGAGCAATATCGGGACCAGAAAGAGCACTGGAACCAGCATAAAGGACGCGCTTGCCTCATTGGATAGGACATTTGAGACGACCAAATGGGAGTCAATCTGGCCGAGATGCTCGATTGCGCCCATATCGATGAATTGGACATTTGAAACTGCGTTGGTGAATCGGAAGTTCGAAAAGAGATTGAGTCGTGAGAAAATGAAATCCATGAGGCCGGGCGCGACCGATCCCCCGAGTTGACCCGAAACCGCCAGGGCTCCCAGCATCGGAAAAAGCCACAGCACTGCGCGCACCGTCCCGTTGAACGCGCATGCGCACCAGAATGAAGCAAGGGTCAGGAGTGGTATCGCGGCAAGCCAAATCAATGCGCCATGCGGATCCACAAACATGAGGGGCGATCCGAATAGAAATCCTCCCGCGATCAGCACCAAGAGGGGAAGCAGTCCTCCGCAAACGAAACCCGTAATCATGGCCATCACCAGCTTGATGAGCCACTGCACACGGGCCGACACGGGCAGGGTCATGTGCCAGGCGTGCGTCCCCGACGTTCTTTCTTCTCCCAGTGACAGGCAGCCGGCGAGGATTGCAATCGCTATACTGAGCGCGCCCACCAGGCTCTGCGCGAAGAATAGGAGAAACGTGGGCGATCCCGGACGCGACACGATTAGACGGCCAAACCCGTATTCAGGCACCAGGCCTGACATGGTCAGGCAAGTCCAACCCAGCACGGACATCAAAGTGATCAGCCAGACCGGCCGCAGCAAGCGAAATTCCTTGCGGATCAAGTTGAGAAACGCTCCGGTGGGACGGGAACGAAACCAGCGGGCAAAAGCCTCAGGCATCACGCTGGGGCCGGCCATCAACAGATCGTCGCCGGCCATGCCGCCTATCGCTTGAAACCGCGCAAGCTTTTGTGCGCCAAGCCAAAGCATAACGCCGGCGTAACAAAAGAGCATGAAGGTGACAGCCGAGATCGTGATCGTTGAGGGCGAGAGGGGTATCGTCAGGGCCCGCTCGTGGTAAAACACCAGCCATGGCATTTCAACGACCAAGCCGTTGACAGCAACATTCAGGGCGAGGCCACCGAGCGTCGATCTTGCGAGAAGCGTCCAGTATGTCGCCGAAGCAGTGGTGGCGATGATCCAGGCTGCAAGGAACGCCGCATCGTGAGGATCAACCTGAAGCGCGGAAACCCGCCAGCCCAAAATCAAAACCAGAGCTGCCGATAGAGTGGCCACAGCCATGACGCCCAGCTTTTCGCTCCATATCTCCATGCGGTCCACAGGTTGAGCGAGAAGGAGGGCAAGCGTTCGGTTTTGGAATTCGTTGCCGAACGGCAAAGCAGCCAGCAATGAGAAGCCCAATAGCATTCCCGCCACAATGAGGTCCACACTTTGAGGCGCGTGAACGAGCGGCAACGCGCCAGCGATGATCAATGCGAACCAGGGCCAGAACAGCGGGCGTGCTTCCTTGAGGAGTCTTGTGGTTTTGGCGTTCATTCTCTTCTCCTACGTAGAGGCGGCGGGGGATCCCACCTTTAGCCTCATGCCGCCATCTTTGGCTGTGAACATTGACGGAATGGCGTCGTAAACCCGCCGCTACGATTTCAAAGTTGCGACGAAGATTTCCTCCAATGTCAGGGCCTCCGTTGTGAGCGTCTCAGGATTGACCTGTTTTAATCGCTCCAACAATTCAGCGCCCCCGCCATTGGTGATCAATTCCAATTCGCGCCCGTTGCGGCGCACGCGCAATGCAGCATCAAGATCAAGTTCGGGCGGTGATCCGGCAAAGCGGGCGCGGATTTTCTGGTACCGGTCACGCGCATGGTCGGAACCGAGCGTAAGCACAGCGTGGCCGCCGTCGATGATGGTGAATTCGTCGATCAAGCCTTCGAATTCGGTGATGAGATGGGTGGAGACGAAAATTGTGCGGTTGCCGGGATCACCTTCCTGGTAGGCGCCGATGACCGTCTCGATGAACTCGCGGCGCACGATCGGATCGAGGCCCGACGTCGGCTCGTCCAGCACCAGCAACTCGGTCTCGGGACAGACGGCAGCGATTAACGCCACCTGGGTTCGCTGGCCCTTGGAAAGATTTCCGGTGCGCTGCGCGGGATCGAGCCGGAAACGCCCGAACAATTCCTGCTCGGTTTTCCGGTTCCAGTTGGAGCGGAAAGAAGCGAGGTAATCCAAAGTTTCGCGAACGCTCATCCAGGGATAGAACGCGACCTGGTCCGGCACGTAGGCGAGGCGGCGCTTCACCGCAACTTCCTGTCTGGCGGGATCGAGGCCGAATACGCGGACCTCCCCGCGCTGCGGACGCAGCAGATTGAGCAGACACTTCATGGTGGTTGTCTTGCCGGCGCCATTGCGGCCGAAAAGTCCGTAGCACCGGCCGGGTTGCACCTTCAAGCTCAAGTCATGGACTGCTTCCGCGCGCCCATAGGCGTAGGCGAGATTTTCGATTTGGATGACGGGAGTGGGAGAGTTCATGGCTGCTCAATCCTCCATATGGTGTTCGTGGGCGCGCCGTTTGCTGTCGAGCGCGTCAATTCGTTCGCGGATCAATTCCAGGAATTCATCGCGGGGTACCTGCAAATGGTGCGCCTGCACCACGGCGCGGTCGATCTCCTCGGTCAACAACTTGCGGCGCACTTCCTTGCGCAGCGATGAATGATTCTCTTTCAGGTAACAACCGCGCCCGGGAAGCGTTTCAATCACGCCCAGGCTTTCCAGCTCCGAGTAGGCTTTGGCAATGGTGTTGCGGTTCACGCGCAATTCCTCGGCCAAGGGGCGGATGGAGGGGAGCGCCTCGCCCGGTTGCAGGGCCCCGGAAGCGGCGGCGGCCTTGACCTGTTCGACGATCTGGAAGTAGATCGGCGTGCTGGACTTGTAACTGATTTGCAGTAACATGAGAGGCCCTCTGTCATAGGACACTATGACAGTTGGATGGATTTGTCAAGGAAAATTTTCGGGCGGCGGTATGTGATTCTACTTTATTGACATCGGGCTGCGGGTTCCGGGCATTTCCTATCATCGGTCGGGGAGGTACGCCGTCGGATGGAGATAATTTTCTTTCCGCCTTTTCGCGCCCTTCCGGTAATATGTTCCTCATGCCTGTTCAGGACAGAACGCAGGTTCGAAACAAACTTATTGTGGCACTCGATTTTCCGAGTGCCCACCAAGCTACGGAGGCGGCAGAGAAACTGCGCGGCCACGTGGGCGTGTTCAAGGTGGGCTCGGAATTGTTTAGCGCCGCGGGCCCCGACCTGGTCCGCCGAATGGTGGCCGGCGGAGATCAGGTGTTCCTCGACCTGAAATTCAACGATATCCCCAACACGGTGAAATCGGCGGCGCGCGAAGCAGCCCGACTTGGGGTGAATATGTTCACGGTCCACGCGAACGGCGGGCGAAAGATGATGGAGGCGGCGATCGAGGGCGCGCGCGTTGGCGCGGAAAGCGCCGGAAAACAAAGGCCGCTGGTTTTGGCCGTCACTGTCTTGACGAGCCTCGCAGCGGAAGACCTGTCAGAAATCGGATTTACGGGGAGTCCCGAAGAAACTGTTGTTCGCCTCGCCCGCTTGGCGCAAGCCGCGGGGGTTGATGGGGTTGTTGCTTCTCCAATAGAAATTTCCGCCATCCGTAAAAGCTGTGGCCCTCAATTGGTCATTGTTACGCCAGGTATCCGGCCGGCCCCGGCGCCGGATGGCACGAACTCCAGCCAGGCCAGTCCGGATGACCAGGCGCGAATCGCAACTCCAGGTTCAGCCATTGCCGCTGGGGCAAATTATCTGGTGGTGGGCCGGCCCATTACCCAGGCGCCAGACCCCGGGGCTGCGGCTGACGGCATAGTGGACCGGATGAAGAAAGCTCTGGCCGTTGCCTATGCCTGATGCATTTTCTCGTTCGTTGCCAACGCAAACGATCATGACTGAAGAAGAGATTCTCCAAATATTTCGAACCAACTCTGCACTGCTCGAAGGCCACTTCATTCTCTCCTCGGGCCTCCACAGTGACCGGTACATTCAGTGCGCCCTGGTTTTGCAGCACCCTCGCATCGCTGAGCAATTGTGTTCGGAACTAGCTGCAAAACTGCGACAGGCACCCGCATCGGTGGTGGTGGCGCCGGCTCTCGGAGGAGTGATTGTGGCTCACGAGGTGGCGCGAGCGCTCGGAGTGCGGGCCCTGTTCACCGAGCGCCAGGATGGCGCCATGACCTTGCGGCGGGGGTTCAGTCTGGCGCCGGATGAACCTACAATTGTAGTAGAAGATGTGATCACCACCGGCGGCTCGACCCGTGAAACTATGGAATGCGTCAAACAAGCGGGCGGCAAAGTCGTGGGGGTGGGGGCGCTAATCGACCGCAGCGGCGGTAAAGCAGACTTAGGCGTTCCCAAAGCTACTCTTATAACTCTAAAGGTCGAAAACTACAATCCTGCCGATTGCCCCTTGTGTCGGTCAGGCATTCCCGCCATCAAACCAGGCAGCCGGCCAAAACCCAAATCCTGATACAGCGTACCTAGTGCTCTGAGTCCAACACTTCTTCACGGTTGCCTGAGGTTATAGAGTGTCGCAGCTTGCTGCCGCTATGAATTGTAAAAGTTTGTTCGCTGTAATACTTGGCTCTTGGCGCACGCGTTAGCTGCTTGGGAAAAAGCGGCAGCAAGCTGCCGCACTCCACATTGAGGCACCCCTACGTAAAGAGACTTCCTCCGCGCTTCACTAATTTCCCTCTGTAGCTTATTCCTTCGGATCAAGCTTAGCCGTAAACCACTTTCCCTGAAACTATAGTTGTAGTTACTAGTCCTTTGAAAGTCCAGCCGTCAAACGGGGAGTTACGGCTCTTGGAGCGGCCACCCACCGCGCGGTAAGTCCAATTGCATTCTGGATCAAAGATAGTGATATCCGCAATCCCTCCCAATTTCAGCCGTCCAAGATTGGGGTTGACCTTCTGCCGGATGATACGGGCGGGGTTTGTGCTCATGAGGACAATAAGATGAGGCAGGGAAATCTTTCCAGCATGAACCAGTTGGGTCATGGCAAGGGCCAGGGCCGTTTCAAACCCGATAACCCCGAAAGGCGCTTCAGGGATGGACTTCGCCTTAAGTTCCGGGGCATGCGGGGCGTGATCGGTGGCGATAGCGTCCACAGTACCATCAGCGATTCCGGCCAGGATGGCGCTTAGGTCAGCGGAATTGCGAAGGGGAGGATTCATCTTGGCGTGGGTCCCATATTTCTCAATCGCATCGTCAGTCAAGGTGAAATGGTGGGGCGTGACTTCGCAAGTGGCGCGGACGCCGCGTCGCTTGGCCTCACGAACCATCTTGCAGGCTTGTGCGGTGGAGAGGTGAGCCACGTGCAAGTGCGCACCTGTAACCTCCGCCATGCCCAGGTCGCGCGCCACGCAGATATCCTCCGAAGCATTGGGGATTCCTCTCAGCCCAAGCCGCTCCGATAGAGCTCCCTGGTTGATGGCTCCGCCTGCGCTCAACTTGGGGTCTTCGCAATGATCGATGATGGGGACCTCGAGAAATAGGGCCTTTTCCATGGCATGGCGCATCAATTCCGCCGTCTTTACGGGGCGCCCATCATCGGAAAATGCGACTGCCCCGGCCTCAACCAGCCGCTCGAAATCCGTTAGTTCCACTCCATCGCTCCCTTTGGAGACGGCGGCAATGGGGAAAACGCGAGCCAGTCCGATTGCCCCCGCGAGGTCAATCAGCGAGCGGGTGGATTCAGGATTGTCATTCACGGGTCGCGTATTGGGCATTGTACACACGGATGTGAACCCGCCCGCCACAGCGGCAGATAGACCAGTCTCGAGAGTCTCGGAAATCTCGCCCCCCGGCACACGCAGATGCGCGTGCAGGTCCACAAAGCCCGGGCAAACCACCAACCCCTCGGCGTCGATGGTGTCGTCGGCGCGCGCAGTCACTTCCGGCGCAATCTGATGGATCATGCCACTCTCCACCAGGACGTCGAGCACACCATCCAGGGAATCTTGAGGGGAAATTACCCTTCCGCGTTTGATGAGCAACGAAGCCATGAACTCTCCGGTTCAGGGACAAATAATGGTTTTTTGCGCGTCCGAGTATAACACCGGATTCAGCAAGACCCGCGCTCAAGAGATTTAAATTGCCGGCAGCATGCGTCAAGTGGCGTTGAAAGGGAAGAGGGGAAGCAGGCAATCCTTGACAGGCTGGAAAGTTTGGCGATGTTCGGGGCAGGGCCCGTACCGGGAGAGCGAAGCAAAATGGTCTGGCGTGCCGTAACCTTTATTTTTGGCGAGGCGATATTGGGGGTACTGACCATCGAGTTCCTCCAGGCGTGCGTCGCGCGCCACCTTGGCCAGAATAGAAGCAGCGGCGATGGAAACCGAGCGCGCGTCCCCGTGAATGATGGAGCGATAAGGAATCGGAAATCCCGCCGCATCGTCCCGGCGAGCGAGGGGCATGGCATCGGTCAGGATAAAGTCAGGCGCGGGAATCAGCGCATGGATAGCGCGGATCATGGCCCGGCGTGAAGCTTCATAAACGTTGATGGCATCCACTTCCGCCGCCTCCACGGCCACCACCTGGAAGGCAATCGCTTTGGCGCGAATCTCGAGCGCGAACTTGGTGCGTTCTTGGGCTGAAAGTTTTTTGGAGTCGTCAACACCGGGGATGGAATGATTTGGATCGAGGATCACAGCGGCGGCGTAAAGCGGGCCGAGCAACGCCCCGCGCCCGGCTTCATCACATCCCGCCACCAGGCGGCATCCGCGGCGCGCGGCTTGAGCCTCAAAAATCCGCGTGCACGAGTATTGGCTCGAATCGAGGGCGCGCCCCATCGTTTGACCGGGGGAAGTTTACCACAGGAATTCCAAGTAGCGGCGGGTTTACCCCGCCACTCTCTCCGTGATTTTGGGCCAATGTGGCGGCATGAAGCCGCCTCTACGGGCCCTCGGGCTCACTTCGCGGCCGGCGTGGCTTTCGTTTCCTGTTCCTGGCGCTCTTCCTTAATGCGGGCAGCCTTGCCGCGGAGCTTGCGCAGGTAATAGAGCTTGGCGCGGCGCACGTGGCCGGCGCGGACCACCTCAATCTTTTCGATGACGGGCGAGTGCAGCGGGAAGATGCGCTCCACGCCGTGTCCGAAGGAAATCTTGCGGACCGTGAAGGTGGAATGGCTGGCGGCGCGCCGTCGGCCGATGACCGCCCCCTCGAAAACCTGCACGCGTTCCTTGTCGCCTTCCTTGATCTTGACGTGGACGCGCACATTGTCTCCCGCCCGGAAATCCGGGAGGTCCTTCTTCATTTGTCCTTGTTCGATCTTGTCGAGTACGGTCATGATGATTAAACTCCTGAACTGAGATTGTAGCGGCGCTCTCTGAACGCCGCGGCCGGCGGTCCCCGCCTTCGCGGGATAAACTCCAACCGCCGCTACAAAGTGCAAATTGCTTCTAAACCTTCTGCGTGGCCGGCTCAAGCTCCGCGCGTTGAATATCCTCGAGCAACATCTGGTCCTCGCGGCTGAGCCGCGAATTCGACAGCAAATCCGGCCGCCTGCGCCAGGTCTTGGCGAGCGCCTGACGATGCCGCCACAAACGAATTTCCTCATGGTTCCCTGACAGCAGAACTTCCGGAACTTTCAGCCCGCCAAATTCCGGCGGGCGCGTATACTGCGGAAAATCGAGCAGCCCGTGACGGCCGCCGCCCGCTTGGAACTCGAATGACGAAAAAGACTCCTGATCGCGCGAGGCCTCATTCCCCAGAGCGCCGGGTAGAAGTCGGGTCACCGCTTCCATCACAACGGCCGCCGCCAGTTCCCCGCCGCTCAAAACATAATCGCCAATCGAGATTTCGTCTGTGGCCAGGTGGGTGGCCACGCGCTCGTCCACCCCTTCGTAGCGCCCGCAGATGAGAACCAGGCGAGCCTGCTGCGACAACTCCTGGGCCACGGCATGGTTCAGGAGCCGCCCCTGGGGAGAGAGCAGGATCACGGGAAAGTCCAAGCTTCCCGCCTCCGTCTTCAATGCCTGCACGGCGCGAAACACCGGCTCAGGCTTGAACACCATGCCCGGTCCCCCGCCAAAGGGACGATCGTCCACCGTCCGGTGACGGTCGTCGGTGGAATCGCGCAGATCGTGCAGCCGGATGTCAGCATGGCCGCTCGCACTCGCACGCTTGAGCAATCCGTGCTCGAGTATGCCGCTGAAGAAACCGGGAAATATGGTGATGACGTCGAAAATCATGTTCAAAAAGTGTTTCAGGTTGTCGGGTTTTCAGTGTTTCAGTTAAGGCTCCAACTGAATTACTGAGATACTGACCAACTCTCGTCACCCATTCAAATCAAGCAAATCTTCCGGCGGGTCAATCACAATTGTTTTGTCCGCCGTATCAATGCGCGTGCAAATAGCCTGCGTCAGCGGTATCAGCAATTCGCGGGAATCATTTCCGGCCCGGGCCACGCGGAGAAGATCGACGCCGCCCGTCCGATCGATTCCGGTGACAACCCCTATTTCCAGCGCGTTTCCAGACAAATCTCGAATCACGCGGCAGCCTTCCAGTTCCCAAACGTAGTAATGATGCTCGGGGAGGGCCACCCGGTCTTCACGCCGAATAAAAACGTGAAGCCCGCGCAACAGGTCAGCCTGGTCGATGGAATCGACGCCGGAAAACTTCAGGACTATCCGGCCCTTATGGGGCCAGGTATTTTCAATCTCAACGGCGCGCGAACCGCCGGTCTTGCTCTCCAGAAATGCCCGGCTCAGGTTCTCAAAGCGCTCCGGGAAATCCGTCAAAATGTCGGCCACCACTTCGCCGTGGCGTCCCTGCGGCTTCACGATACGTGCCACGGCCAGGATTTGTTCAGGCGTATTCTCCGGCGCCACAGCCCGCACCTTCCCGCTCTCGATTGGCCTCGCACCCAAAGGGACGATTCGCCCCTGCCGCTCACTCCAGAATTTCCAGGGTGTAGCGTTTCCTCAACTTCATCCCCGCAGCCCCCAGGATGGTGCGAATAGATCGCGCGGTCCGTCCTTGCTTGCCGATCACTTTTCCAAGATCGGAAGGATCCACGCGAAGTTCCAGGATCGTTACTTGTTCGCCTTCCACCGACCGGACTGCTACTTGTTCAGGATTATCCACGAGTGCTCTCGCTATGGCTTCGATCAGCTCTCTCATCTGCGCCTCCCTCGCCGCTCAGTCGTCCGGATACTTTGGCGGGGCCTCAACGGCCCGCAAGGAAAGTCTTCGTCGGAGAAAGATTCATTGAAGCCGGCTCGCTTGCACCGAATCCGTTTTGGCGTCGTCGCGCCGCCCTAGGCTTTTACGTCCGCGGCAGGCGCGGGCTTTTGCTTCAGGAAGCTGCGAACCGTTTCCGAAGGTTGCGCTCCTTTGCTCAGCCAATGGGACATCCGGTCCTGATTGAAAACCAACTCCGGAGGGGTACGGCGCGCGTTGAAATGGCCCAGAATCTCGACAAAACGTCCGTCGCGGGCATTTTCGCGGTCAATCACCACAATCCGGTAACTGCTCTTCTTATTGGCTCCGGTGCGAGCCAGGCGTATCTTTAACAATGGACCTCCTCGATAAAGTCGAAATTGGAAACTCGAAACTGGAAAATCGAAATTGGTCGCATCAAATTCCCAATTTCAAATGTCTTACTGCTCTTCCCTAATCCCTAAATCCTAAATCCTTCTCCTCATCCCGCCGAAGTCATGGGCATCTTCAGTTTGCTGAATTGCTTGCCCAGCAAACTGTGGCTCATCGTCTTCATCATCTTCCTAGTTTGGATGTATTGCCGCAGCAGTTGGTTGACTTGCTGCACGCTGGTGCCGCTGCCCTTGGCAATGCGTTTGCGCCGCTTGCCGTTGATGATTTCGTGATTGTCGCGCTCACGCGCCGTCATGGAATTGATGATGGCTTCGATATGGACCAATTCTTTCTCGTCCACCTTCATTTTGCCGGCGTCTTTTAGAATGCCGATCTTGGGCAGCATGCCGAGCATCTGCTCCATGGAGCCGAGCGAGCGCATCTGGCGCAACTGGTCGCGGAAATCGCCCAGGGAAAATGTGTCGGTCTGAATCTTGCGATGGACCTCGAGAGCCTTGGCCTTGTCGATTTTTTCTTCGGCCTTCTCGATCAGCGACATCATGTCGCCCATCCCCATGATGCGCCCCACGATGCGGTCCGGATGAAAAACTTCCAGGGCATCGTATTTTTCGCCCACGCCCACAAACTTGATGGGCTGCCCGGTGACGTGGTGGATGGAAAGCGCCGCGCCCCCGCGCGCGTCACCGTCCAATTTGGTCAGAATCACGCCCGAAGTTCCAAGCCGCTCGTGGAATTCCTGCGCGCTCCGAACCGCGTCCTGGCCGATCATGGCGTCCGCCACCAGCAGCACTTCGCTGGGCCGCAGTCGAGTGCGCAATTCGCTCACTTCGTTCATCAGCTCTTCATCAATGTGCAGCCGCCCGGCAGTATCCACAATCAGGACGTCGTGGCCGCGGTCGGCCGCATCTTTGCGCGCGGCCGTGGCCAGCTCGATGGGGGAGTTGATGCCCTCGCCGGCAAAAATCGGAATCCCGATGGCTTTGGCGATGATGGCCAACTGTTCGCGCGCCGCCGGCCGGTAAACGTCGGTTGAAACCAGCATCGGGCGCTTGCGCTTGTTCGAAAGCCAAAGAGCCAGCTTGCCCGCCGTGGTGGTTTTGCCCGAGCCTTGCAAGCCGACGATCAGGAATACGTTGGGATACTCCTTGGTGTAAGTGAGGAATGAAACCTCGCCCCCCAGGATTTCTATCAACTCGTCGCGAACGATGCGAACCACTTCCTGGGCGGGAGCAAAGCCGGAGCGGACTTCCTCGCCCATCGCTTTCACGCGCACCCGGTCCAGAAGGTCCTTCACCACCTTCAGGTTGACGTCGGCATCCAGCAGAGCCAGGCGAACGTCGCGCAGCGTCTCGTCTATCGCGCTCTCGTTCAGCGTGCCCTGAACCCGTAGCGACTTAAAAACGCCTTCGAATTTTTGCTGTAAGGAGTCGAACATATGAACCTGCGACCGGCGGGCAGATTCCTCCCCCGGGCTCACGTCCAGCCCTCTAAAAACCCAATTAGCTGAACGATTTATTGTATGGTCCGCGTGCGTGGAAGTCAAGGAAAGCTCGCCACTGGGATTGGAAAGGTACATGGTATCCCCCTGTGGGGTTGAAGGGTAAGTGCTTGAAAGGGGGAGCAAATCGCATGATTATTGGTCCCAACAAAAAACTGTGACACGCGGTTGCAAACAGCCCTGGTTGGGTGTATGGTATGGCGCGTCCGGGATTAACAGACCAATTTTGATTAATTCACCTTATGGAGGATAAGATGATGCGAAAAAATCTGTCATTTCGAGCCTTGTTAGTTGCGGCGTTCCTTTGCGCCAGTATGCTTTACGCTCAAGATAGGCCCAGGGTAAACACGAGCAAGAAGCTCCATCCAAATCTCAATCAGGCTCAGCGCGCTATCCAGAATGCCTTCGAAAGTATCAAGAGAGCACAGGATGCCAACGAATTTGATATGGAAGGCCACGCCCAAAAAGCCAAGGATTTGCTGGAGCAAGCGGATAAGGAAATCAAGGAAGCAGCCGAGGCCGCCAACAAAAACAGAGATAAGTAACCCTTCAGGGCCACCAATCGTGCGTGCGTGTTGCGGCTGGGCGGTCCGTACCATCACCTGTCTAAGCGGGGGGCTCTTCGAGCAGACGCTTTCAGAGCCCCTTCCAGGTGGTCGCGCTTTTTAGTGAACAGGGCCAACAAGCAGACGACCGCCACGAATGCACTGAGAGGAACGATATAGGCTTAGAGCAGGAATTCCATCAAAGCCCTCCGAGGGCGAGTTTGCAGTAAAGCTCCAATCGCTCGTTCATGCTAAAGGCCGCCGTTCGCAGCAAGCGGCTATACCTCAAGCCCATCTTTCACTCGCAAAATACCCTCACCTTATTCTTCTTGTCGTCGATGTCCACAGTAAAGTCCTTGAGCTGGTAAATCACTTCCTCAAGATTCTCGGGTTTGATCTGGTTCAAATCGAGTTCAATTCCATGTTCGTGCAGCGCGTCGTTGACCTTCATGCGCGCCTGGGGTGGTATTATGCTGGCCAGCTTTACTCCGGCGCGCAGCAATTGGAAAGGTACGCGAACGTTCACCTTGGCCGGACCGTTGGCGTGGTGACCCTCCTCGGCTTCGACCACCACTCGAAGATACTTGGGCCAGGCTGATGAGCGCGGCTCAGTATTGGCGCCTGCTTGTGGAGCGGGCGTTTCCTTCTCCAGCGCGGCGATCAGACGCTCCGCCTGCTCGGGGTTTATCTGACCGGCCGCCAGCATATCGAGAATTCGTTTGCGATTTTCATTCATAGTTCCTCCTAAAAAATTCTGATGGATGTCGACGCGCGCGGATCATTCACCTCAATGCGCAGGCAGCGAAGGGAATTGAAAAGCTGCCAGTAAACCGCCACCCCGTGAAAGGGCGGGACTCTCAAGTACAAGCAAGCTATAAGAACCAGTGGGGCAAGCATTAATACAATCGGCAGGGTCAACAGCCATACCGGCAATATCGGAATCCAAAAAGGGAAGCGCCGCCTGCGTCTGATTGGAAATGCCGCTGTGGATGAGGCCGGTATCATTTCAAGGCCTCCATCTGCGCGATGGCGGCCTGAGCGTCGATCTCGCCGCACTTGAGACGGTCTAGAATTTCCGCCTGGGAAGGCGTGGGATTTGTATCCACAAATTCCAGGCTCCCGGCAATGCGATTGAGCCGCGCTTTGATGGTGGGATAACTTACACCGAAAACTTGCTCCATATCTTTGATCGATCCGTGGCTGCGGACGAAGGCGATGATAAAAATCTGATCCTCGATATTCAGCCTGGCGAGTTGAGGAAGTTCGAACGACCCTTCGATGGCAATGTCCTTTTCGGTCAGTCGCACGCGCTCAACTACAATTGACCGGCCCTGGGTCAACTTAGTTAACTCCTGCCAATCTGCCGTCGCCTTTGGTTCCGTTGACATTTTTAAGACTCCATGCCTTCTAGGATCAATATACTAAACTTATAAATTGATTTTCTTAAGTTGTCAAGTGTTTTTTATTGAGTTTTTTATCCTTGGCGCAAAATACAGTAAATATTGGATTTCGAAATCGGAGTGGGAGGGGTGTGGCAGCAGACCTCAAGGCGAATGACGAGTGTAAGGTGTTTAGAATTGGGAGTGTTCGGCTCATTACACAGGAGGGGCGAGAAGGTTTACGCGAAAAATTGGCCATCCGCAGACAGAAAACAAATAACTGTTACAGGCCCCTATTTCACAATCGTGATAGTTCCATCCACGAGAATTGAGTAAACCCGTTTCCCAGCTCCGATAAATTCAGGGATTGAAGGCTTCCTAGTTAAAACGTAAAACACATCGGTATCCTCAGGTACGTCACTGAGTACATGCGAATGTGAACCACCGACTATTTTTCCGGGAGCTGAGTTTCTTGAAAAATTCATTTCCAAGATAGTCTTATGCAATTGCCGTTTTTCGAGTATGCCCATGCCGTCGGCAGACACTAGGTAGCGAACGTCTCCGCCAAGCGGATAAATGCCCGTCGTGGTCTGGGCAGGGTAAATGTAAACATACATCTGACCCGATTCCGCCGGGAGGACGGCGGTGTTGTACGGGCGTTTCTCCCCCCGAAAGTCGTGTTTACAAACATCGAGGGCTTTAGCCGCCAAAAAGAAAAAGCCCGTATCCTCTTGAAGCGGAGAGTTCTCGGTTGCATTGAATTCCGTGGGAGAAGCCCCTTGATTTGCTTGAAAGGCGATAAGGTACTTGTCGTTTGCTTCGTTGAGCCGTCCAAATACAACTATCCATCCTGCATCAGTTCTCTTCGCGATATAGCCCGTAGTGCTCCCCTTTGCAGGATTCAAGGCCAGTACTGTGTCGGTCGCATGCCACGATGCAACGTCATATTCCGCCAGCATTCGTCCTCTGGCGGTTATCCCTGCCCAAGCTGGGTCGGGCGGCTGATCTTTCTTTTTCGCAGCGGCAGGCAAGGAAGACGAAACTATCACGAAAGCCAGCAAGAGAGGCCGGAACACTCTGCCCCTCCTGACCCCTTCGGTTGCTCTGTGACGGCGATTCTTGACCACCACTAACAGCCTCCGTACTATCTATTTTGAATTGCCCTGGTGAAACGCACGCCAATGCAGGTGGTTGACAGATGCTGCAATGGAGCGCTTGCCAAATTGAGGCCTAGGGCATAAAGTCGTAACCAACGTGTCAGCTAACCGCCTGTATACGCCTTTCCCGATTAAAACGCAAGAATTGGGTGACTCGACCCGCGTACGAATGACCGACACAATTTCCCCGAAAAATGAAAGACACCCTTCACTGTGTTCAGGGATATAGGGCGCGCTCACTGATGTGACAAAAGCCAATTATTTCTTGAACAGGTTTTCGAAGGCTGCGCGGGGATCGTCGGGGCGGGCGGCGCTTGGTTTGGTTTGCTTTTCCACGGTGACCCGTACTTCGTAATATGTGCACTGGTTGCGCGCGTCCTTTTTCTCCACACGCGCAATGATGGGTTGCGAGCACTCCCATCGGCTGGAGGTATCAAAATACGCGCACTGTTTACAACTATGGAGTTCGAACCCGCACTTAGGGCATTTGCTCCAAGGGTCGAAATCAGCGGGAAGGATTACGCCGCACCCGCCGCAACGCGAGACGGAGTGGGACCCGGTCAGCGCCGGCGTCTTGGGGCCGAAGCGCTCGGGTTTGGGGCCTTGCGACTGACCGGCCCGCTTCTCGGGCCGGTCCCGGCCCGAGTCCTGATAGCCCCTTTGGCGATACTTTCGATCATCACTCATAAGCAAACCTCACAAATGAATCCACCGCTTCGTCCGAGCATTTTTGGAACTATTATCCGATTCCTGGTTCGCGACCTCTAATTCCTAACCCCTGATTTCTTCAGCCACGCGTTCACCGGAACTTCTCCCGGATGTTTGGGTTTGTACGGCCAGGTGATTTTCTTTCCCGTGCCCGCGGATTCGTAGGCGGCATAAATAATTTCGAGAGTCGCCCTGCCATCCTCGCCTGATTCCCGGGGCGGCTTGTTATTCACCACACACTGAATGAAGTGGCGCATCTCGTGAGGGAAGCCATAGATGTGCGCTTCCTCAAAAACAGTGAACGTCCACCCACGGGTTCCGCCCGATTTCTCCACGGCATATCCATAGCCTTTGGCGCTGTACGTTTCCATCGAGCTGCCGTGGAGCAGATCGCAATAAATCACGCCCTCGTTCCCATATAGCTCAATGCGATCGTCCATGCCTCCGTGCTTGGCCCAACTGTTTTCAATCAAGGCGGTGGCGCCGCCCTCGAATTCGAGGATGATCACGGAATTGTCTTCCCCTTTTGTCCGCTGGGTGTGCAGCACGCGCTGGCAGTGGGCAACTACGCTTTTGGGTTTCGGCTTGCCGTACATCCAGCGCGCCCACTCGATGCCATGGCAGCCCATGTCCATGATGGATCCGCCGCCCGAGCGCCGGACATCATAGAACCAATCGGAGTGCGGCCCGGAATGCTTTTCGCCTTGCTTCACCATATAGAGTTTTCCGATGGCGCCTTCTTCCACCAGCTTTTTTGCGCGAACGTATTTGGGCGAGAAACAAATCGTCTCCGCGTACATCAACTTCACGCCATGTTTCCGCGTGGCGGCGAGGATGGCGTCCGCGTCCGCCAGCGTGTGGGCAATGGGCTTTTCAAGAATGATGTGCTTGCCTGCGGCGGCAGCGGATTCCACCACGGCGCGATGCAAGTCATTGGGGATGCCCACCACCACCACGTCAATATCCCTGCGGTCCATCAGTTTGCGGAAATCGGTGAATGTCGCAGGAATATTCCACTTGCGCGCGAAACTCTTGACATGGGTGTTGTTGGGCGAACACGCGGCCACCACCAAGGCTTCGGGAACCTCCTGAAGCGCTTCAGCATGAATGTTCGATGAAAAAGCGGAACCGATAATGCCCACGCGGACCTGATCCATGAATGACTCCTTTCGTAAGTTGGTGGGACTTTTGGAAGGATGCAAATCGAGCCGGACTCTTCGCAATTCGTGCGGTCGAATCGAAAAAATAAAAATCTATATGCCAGCGCGACCAGACTGGGCAATGTAATTGTTGTAACCCAGGTAAGTTCCCGGACACCACCGACAGGGTGGGAGGTACTTACTTCTTCTTGCTCGGGTTGAGCGAGCGAATATACTTTACCAGCGATCCAATTTCGTCATCGCTCAATTTGTCGCTAAATCCTTTCATCATGGTGTCTTTCTTTCCGTTCTTAATCGTGTCCTTGAGTTCCGCGTCTTTCTTGGACGCCTGCCACTTCGGATCGGTAAAATCCGGTGTTTTGATGGCGGAAAATCCCTTGCCATCGGGACCGTGGCACATGGAACACTTGGACTTAAAGAGGTCCCCGGCATCATCAGGTGGCGGAGGAGCGGAAGCAAACCCAAGCATCGCCACAAACGCTCCCGCCAGAATCAACATTGAGCCAATGCGTAATCCAAGTTTCATAAATGTTTTCACCCCTCGTTCAAATGTTCAGGATGGTTACAGGCTCCCGGAAACTCAGTGTGATAATCATCCCCGCCGTATTCGAGTTCCTGCTCCATCCCTATCTTAGATGTATAATAGCCGAAAATCGTCAAATCCTTTATTTCCATAAAAAAGCGGACCCCAGGCTGGTCCTCGGGCTTCTTATTCCCGGCATCGGCCAGGGAGGTGAGCAGCGCGGTCTGCTGGTCCGGCGTTAGGCCAACAAACGGCTTTTGATGGAGCGCCATCGAGCGCCCATCCAGCCAGGAAAGCCCCTGGAGGAAACTCTTCTTTTTATCCGCGTCTTCGTCATTCAACATCAGGTCAATAAACCGGTTCACCAGAGCGCCTTTCGCCCCAGGAGTCTGGGTGGTGGGAATGATCAGCTCAGTCAAAACTTCCACGGTTTCATTTTCGTGCGCATCCAGAAAGAGCGGCTTCCAATCCGGGTCAGGCGAAGCTTCAGGTCCCGCCGGGTGCAGGTGAGCCGCGCGCGCCATGGCGGGTGGGACCGCGCCATTGCCAAGTATGGGGAAAGCGGTGGCGGCCCCGGCTGAGACTCCTCCCAAGGCAATCTTTTTCAGCGCCTCGCGCCGGCCGGGATTTTTCGCCGTGTTTCCATCAGTCATCGACTCTCCTGCCCGTGATCGCATGAAAGTGCAGCCCCACAGGGGAACGTCATGTTATCGAGAGGACGCGCAAAAATCAAGAAAAGTCCCAATGGAAATTTACGGATTGAGACTCATCCGTTCCCTCTGTTATGATTGTAAGTGGCGGCTCGCTGGCTTTCCATGGATTAAAGGGCCTCGAATGGCCATCACCCTCCTTTTTGGGTTAATCGTGATGGAGAATTTCAAACAAAGTTACGTAGTTGATGACGAAGGTAAACGCGTTGGAGTTTTCCTGGATTACGATGCGTATCAAAAACTCCTTGCCGATCTTGAAGAATTGGAATCCATCCGGGCCTTCGACGCAGCGAAATCTTCTCACGACAAGCCGATTCCATTCGAGTGGGCGATTAGAGAAATTGAACGAGACCGCAAGTGAGCTATTCGGTCTTCTGCCCCGCGCCCAAAAGGAGTTGGCGGAACTTCCCACCCGACCATTCGGCCGTGTTTGTGACGCAATCCGCGCCTTGGCCGAGAGCCCACGTCCAAGCGGGTGCCTCAAGTTGAGTGGCCGCGAAGGTTGGCGATTCCGAGTGGGGGATTACCGCGTAGTCTACGAAATTAACGACCAGGAAAAATCGTTAACTGTACTCCACGTGGGCCACCGAAGTGACGTTTACCGATAAACTCCAGCACATTCGCGTTCTCTTGATCTCGACCTACGAACTGGGGCGCCAGCCCTTTGGCTTGGCGTCGCCGGCCGCGTGGCTGCGCCGCGTGGGAGCGGAGGTGGAGTGCGCTGATCTTTCGCGTCACAGCCTGGACGCGAACCAGGTCCGGTCCGCCGATCTGATTGCGTTCTATGTGCCCATGCACACGGCGGCGCGGCTGGCGGCCGCGGCGCTGCCCAAAATCCGACAGGCCAATCCACGCGCGCACGTGTGTTTTTACGGACTGTATGCTCCCGTAAATGAGGCCTACTTTCGCAGCCTGGGCGCGCAAACAATTCTTGGCGGAGAGTTCGAAGAGGGCCTGGTTTCCACGTTCGAACGAATTCGTTTGAACCGGGATGGAGGCGGATTAAAGTCCGCACAACCGGAACCCGTGGTCTCGCTCGGAAGGCAGGAATTCATTGTGCCTGACCGCGCGGATTTGCCGCCCCTCGCGCGTTACGCCCATTTGACCTGGCCGGGCGACGGCCATCGCACGGTGGGCCATACGGAAGCAAGCCGCGGGTGCAAGCACCTGTGCCGGCACTGTCCGGTAGTGCCGGTTTATAACGGTCAGTTCCGTGTGGTTCAGGCCGACATTGTCTTGGAAGATGTGCGGCGGCAGGTGGCCGCAGGCGCGCAGCACATCACTTTTGGCGATCCGGATTTTTTCAACGGCCCGCGTCATGCCATTGATATTGTCACAGCGTTGCATCGCCAACATCCTGAAGTCACCTACGATGTGACCATCAAGATTGAACATCTGCTGAATCACGCCGCGCTGCTGCCCCCCTTGCGCGACACAGGATGCATTTTCGTCACCAGCGCCGTGGAGTCCGTGGACAACTCGATTCTCGCGCGCCTCGACAAAGGACACACCTATTCGGACTTCGTTCAGGTTGTCGAAATGTTTCGCCAGTTAGGTCTGGCTATTTCCCCCACCTTCATCCCTTTCACGCCCTGGACTACGCTCGAAGGATATTGCAACCTGCTAACGCGCCTGGTGGAATTGGACTTGATGGAAAACGTCGCGCCCATTCAGTTGGCCATTCGCCTTCTGATTCCCGCGCAATCGAGATTGCTCGAACTTGCGGAAATCCGCGCTATGTGCGGTCCGTACGACCCGGCGGCGATGGTCTACCCGTGGTCAAACGCCGACCCGCGCGTGGATGAACTTGGCGCGGAGATTCAAAAACTGGTTCGGAGCGGGGAAAAGGATGGGCAGTCGCGACGAGCCATCTTTACGAGTGTCTGGAAATTAGCTCATGCGATGGCGGGAGATTCCGTCCACGGCATACCTGACTTTCCGGTGAGCGCTTCGCGTGCCAGCATTCCCTATTTGAATGAACCGTGGTATTGCTGAGCAGAGCCCACCGGGGACCAGTTGGTCCCCTTCAATTTGGCTGAAGGGCAGGTGTAGTTGGAAGGCAGAAGGCAGAACCTCTCCTAACAGATGGTTTTGAAGCTTCACCTTTTGGCGGTTGGATGACTGAAGTACTGACTAACTGAAGCACTCGCCATATGACCGAACCAAGCACCAACAGCAAATCCAAGAAAACCCTCCTCATACTTTGCACGACTACGGGCTACCAGACGCGCGCATTTGTTGAAGCGGCAGAGAAAATGGGGTTGGACGTCATGTTTGGCACCGATCGCTGCCATGTGCTCAACGATCCGTGGCAGGATGGCGCATTGGCGCTGCGCTTCGAGGATCCGGAAGCTTCGGCGCGCGAGATTGTAGAGTATGCGAGAAGCTCGCGAATCGACGGCATCGTATCGCTGGGCGACCGGCCCACCCCGACAGCGGCGCGAGCGTGCCAGGCACTGAAACTGCCTCACCATCCTCCCGAGGCCGCAGATGTTTGCCGGGATAAATATCGGTCGCGCGAGATGCTGCGCGAGGCGGGATTGAACGTGCCCGTATTTGTGCGCTACACCCTCCCTGCCCATTCGAGCGAGGTTCTTGTTTCCGGTGATGCGGCCTTTCCTTTCCCCTGCGTCCTCAAGCCACTCGCGCTTTCGGGAAGCCGGGGCGTGATTCGCGCCAACAATCCGGAAGAGTTCACTGCGGCTTTCACGCGAATTCGTACCCTGCTACGAAGTCCGGACGTGCAGGTGATGCGCGAGGAGACGAGCCATTTCATCCAGGTGGAATCATATGTGGAAGGCACGGAAATTGCCGTCGAAGGTTTGGTGGATCGCGGACGGCTGCAAGTGCTGGCCATTTTTGACAAACCCGACCCGCTAACCGGACCGTACTTTGAGGAGACAATTTACGTAACGCCCACCAGGCTGAGTCCGCCTGCGCAATCCGCTGTCTTCGTAACTCTGGAACGCGCGGTGAAGGCGCTCGGCCTTTTTCATGGACCGATCCACGCCGAGTTGCGATTGAACGGCAAGGGAGTGTGGATCATGGAGGTCGCAGCGCGCTCCATCGGTGGCCTGTGCTCACGCGCCTTGCGATTCCACTCCAATGGCGAGCCCAATTCGTTTACGCTCGAGGAGCTCATCATTCGGTTGGCACTGGGGGAAGCGGTTCAGGACGTTTGCCGGGAGGATTTGGCTTCAGGCGTGATGATGATTCCCATTCCGGAGGCGGGTGTCTTCGAACAAGTGGAGGGCGTCGACCAGGCCCTCGAAACGCCAGGGGTTGAAGAGATTCGCATTACCGCCAGGCCTCAACAAAGGCTGGTTCCACTGCCCGAGGGATGCAGCTATCTCGGCTTCATCTTTGCGCGCGGCTTCAGCCCGGAGTTTGTCGATCGGACTTTGCGGCAGGCCCACGGAAAATTACGCTTCGCGATCCATTCCGCGTTGCCAGTCATATGATGGAGGTGCGAAAGGAGGGCTGAAAGAATTCAAAATCAGGACGCCGATTCAGCATTCATAATTCAGAGTTCATGATTTAGCCCTTCTTTTGCTGAGGGACGTAGCCGGGGGGAAGCTTGGCGCCTTCTCCGAAAAAAAATTGTTCCATTTGCTGGGCGATGATGTCCTGGGCTTCTTTGGTGGCGGGGCTCAAGCGATATTCGTTGATGATCATTTTCAAGTGTTCGAGCCAAAGTTTCCAGGCGTCCTGGGAAACGTTGTCGTAAATCCGCTGGCCCAGGTCGCCGCTCCACGGTGGCTCATCAAGCCCGGGTAATTCCTTGCCATATTTCACACACATTACTTTGTGCTCCGCCATTCAATGCCTCCTGTTGGACGAAACATTATACCGTAAAAGCATGATGGGCGGAGATTGGCGAGGACTCTTTGTGAAGCCGAGCTATCACGATGTATGAAGACCTCTCGCAAAGGCGCAAAGGGCGCGAAGGGAAGAATACAGCTCTGTATTACCACCTTGGCGCCTCTGCGCCTTTGCGTGAGATCTTGCGTTATTTCGTGGCGGGTCATCGAACGGCGCGACGCCAAATTATTTTAAAAAAATGCTTGACCCTGACGTAACGTTAGACTTTACCCTGACCTTGAAAGGGGGGATCGCTTGAAGAATTCGGCTGAAACAGTTTATCGGGCAAGCGAGTTTGCCGGGCGTGCGGGCGTTACCGTGCGAACGCTCCATCACTATGACCGGCTGGGGCTGCTCAAGCCGAGCGGTCGCACGGAGGCCGGCTACCGTTTGTACGCCGAGCGCGACTTCGCCCGTCTCGAACAAATTGTCACGCTGAAGTTCATCGGACTTCCCCTGAAACAAATCAAGGAGCTTCTGGAAGGGAAGGCATTGGATTTAACGGCGACGCTTCGAATCCAGCGCAAGATCATGGAGGAGAAACGGCGTCACCTGGAACTGGCCATCCAGGCCATCAAAAATGCCGAGCGCGCCATGGGGTCCCGGGCCTCAAGACGCAAACCCGACTGGGAAATGTTCCGAAAAATCATCGAGGTGATAAACATGCAGCAAGACACGGAATGGACGAAGAAGTATTACACCGAAGAAGCGCGCCGGGAACTCGACGCTCGTAATGTTCCGCAAGAAGTCATCGAGAAGGGGCAGCGAGACTGGGCGATGCTGATTCAGGAGGTGGAGGCGGCCGTCAAAGCCGGACTCGATCCGGCGAGCGAGAAAGCCCAGGCACTCGCCGGCCGCTGGCAGAAGCTGATTGAAGGCTTCACCGGCGGAAGTCCGGCCGTTGCGTCGGGGCTCAACAAGCTTTACGCCGATAAAGCCAACTGGCCATCCACCTTCAAGAAACCTTACAGCGACGAAGCCGGCGCTTTCATCTGCAAGGCGGCCGAGCTTCGCAAAAATAACCCGAGCTGATTTATGAGATCAGTTCCAACCCGGCCGGCGGGGACCTTCCTGGTCCCTGCCGTCCGGTTTCATTTCGATTATCTCAGCGGGCGGCCGAATTTGGGCTTCGCGACTAATGGTAACTGTGTCCGGGATATAGCAGGTTCAGTCCCAACGTGAAGAGCGGGTCGAACAAATAACCGAAGAATTTCCACGCCACCACCATACCGAGCAACATAAACGCCGGATTGTGACCCCACAGGGCGACTCGGTGAGCCGCTTTCTCCGGAAGAAAGACGCCGATCGCGGTAATGCCGTCGAGCGGAGGCATGGGAAGCAGGTTAAGCACGAAGAGAAGCAAGTTTAAAGAAAACAGGATGCTCAGCAGTGTCGCGCCGCCTTCCGCCACGCTACCCGGCGTTGCACCAACAATGTGAGTGAACCCTGCGCTCCCGGGCATGAAAAAAATCCCAACCAGCATTCCAGCATGGATGGCGGCCGCGGCCAGGAGGACCAGAGTCAAATTCGCCGCCGGCCCAGCTAAGGCCATCCAGGCCGCGCGCCGGGGATGGCGTTGCGCCCAGTGGGGATCAAATGGGGCACTGGCCCAGCCCATCATCCAGCCGCTCATGAAGTAGGTAAGGAGCGGAAATATAATCGTGCCGAAAGGCTCCCGCTTCATGTGCGGAATCGGGTTGAGCGTTACCTGGCCTCCTTCAAAAGCCGTCATGTCGCCGCCCAGTTTTGCTGCAAGCGCGTGCGAAGCTTCGTGGCAGGTCAGGGACAAAAGGAAAACGACGTACCACATGGGAGCGAGCGCGAGGTCACTGGGTTTCATCGGAAGAAGTCTACAGTCAACAGTCAACAGTTTACAGTCAAGATTTGAAATTATCGCGGGGCAAGTTGGGAACCTCAGAATGGGAAGAGCTTGTTCCTGACTATATCCCGATAAGGGGTAAGTGAGTGAATGAAGGGATGCCGACTCTCTAGGGGAAACTTATTAAATGCAGGGATTTGTCTCGGTTTTTTCCACGCGGCTTTTTAATGGAGCGGATTTCTTGCTGAAGGACCTCAAGCCGCTCCCGTGGGGTGAGCGAAAGCATCCAACGGATAAGAGTCAGATCCACTCCGTCTTCACTGTATTCATGCGGCCCGGTTGGAAGCGGTATGGCGGGTCGTCCAGATTTGGGAGAACCTTTTTTCACCGTGAGCTTCTTGCGCTTCATGCGTTTGCTCCCGATGTGTAAGGTCTCATTATCTCAAATCACGAAGTCGCTGAAGTGACCCGGCCATTGTGCTCACGTCCAATAGCTGCGGTCAAGTGAGCGGTATTGGATGGCTTCCGAAATATGGGTGGTGTTGATGTCTTCGGCGGCGTCGAGGTCGGCGATGGTGCGCGAGACTTTCAGAATGCGGTCGTGGGCGCGGGCGCTCAGGCCGAGGCGCGTCATGGCGCTTTCGAGCAGCCGCTCGCAGTCGGCGGAAATATTGCAATATTTGCGGATTTGACGGGAGCTCATCTGGGCGTTGGAGTAGATCTTCTCGCCCTGGTAGCGGGCCAACTGGCGGTCGCGCGCCTTCATCACCCGATCGCGAATCTCACTCGATGTTTCCCCGCCCGAGTCCTCGCGCAGCTCGCGGTATTTCACCGCCGGCATATCAATGTGGATATCAATGCGATCGAGAAGCGGCCCGGAAATCTTGGAGACGTAGCGCTGGATCATGGGCGGGGTGCAGGTGCACTCGCGCGATGGGTCATTGAAAAAGCCGCACGGCTGCGGGTTACTTCGTTGCGACGCCAGCAATGATCTACCTCCCGTTGGAAACCCTTAAACCATACCCCAATACAATTGGAGATGGCGCATGAAACCCGGTGCACTAGACCACGCCTTCTCCCTTCAAGGGTGGTAGGAGTGGCTCATTTTACTGCATTGAATGCATAGCACGGGAGGTGCCATATGAATGAAGCAATTTTGACTCGCGCTCAGAAGTTATACCAGGACGGGCGCGAGCTTGTGGCCGAAGAGGCCAAGCTCCAGTTAAAGTCGAGCCACAATATCGTCAAGCTGGCCACCATTTTTGCTGGCCTATATGAAATCTTTCTACGCAAGTCCCCGGGCGAGAGCTTGGTGCTAGTTCCCAGATCGAAAGGGTTCACCAAGTTCCGCGAATGTATGGTCGAGCTTCTTAGGCCACTTGAGAGGGAAGAACGTACGGGGTGGTATTACGTATCAATCGGGCGCCACCTCATAGGAAAGATTCCAGAAGCTGAGCTAGATGGCCTCCCCTTCGAGAAAATAAAGACACTCGACCGAGTGATGCGTGCGAAGGGAGAAGTGTCCCCCCAATTGATTGCGCGAGCCAAAAACGCCGAGGAACCGGCAGCTAGGTTTCGCGAAGAGGTTGATCTGATGCTGTTTCGGGGCGCACCGGATCACTCAGAGGGACCCATGCGAAGTCTGCGAATTATCGCCGGCAAGACTGTTATTGATTCCATCAAGGAGAAGATTCACCGTCTCCGGCCGGCTGTAGCTGAAGCCAATGCCTCATTACCTCCATCCGACGCTCAGATAATCGAATTTGCCTTGGCTGACTGCCTGGCTGGAGTTCAGGAGGCGGAAGATCATGTTCGCGACCAGTTAAAGCGCGGGAAGATGTAAAGCCGGCATGAAGGCCAGTCCACATCGGGCGGGAGCGCAGGATTGGTCAACCAGGCGACCTGCGAGGACCTAATCAATGCACGTGGGTATTTGCGCAATCTAGTTCTTGGAGGAAAAATGAAGACTCAATTGAGCACCGAGGACGGAGAAATGGTACGAAGCCTTGCCAGAGCGGCAGTTGACGGAAACATACAATTGATGGAGTGCACATCTTCGATAGCCGAGATCTTGGGTTGCAGTTATGAATTTGCTTATGAGTGGGTCAACGCGATGAGCATAACCTTGGACAGCGGAACGGAGGTGACAGAGTCAGATTTTGGCGAACTGTGGGCTGCCGCCTCCTAACGGTCCGACAATGTCAACAGGCGTTGTAAGAACTTCTTACGCACGACATGGCGCTCAGGGTGATTCGCATCGATAAAACGGAAAGTATGCCGCAATTGGCGGGGATTTCGACGCTGGTAATTGGAGGTGAATCATGCAGACCACCGGAAAATTCGATCGCAATACAGACGTACTGCGGCGCCTAAAGCGGTTGATTGAGTCTGAGAAGGATGCCAATGAAAAACTGATCTACCAGAGCTGGCTGATTCTTCATTCTGCAAAGGAGGTTGGTGCGAACATCGAGCGACTAGTCGAGCACACCGGCTGCCCGCGGGAGCTGGTCGAGGCCATTTCACGAAGGATGCGTGATGCTGACCTTTGGATCGGCGAGCGGGTAGATGGCTTGGGATATTGGGAGGACGATGGAAATATTTCATTTGAATTCTTCAATCATGCGCTTGTCGCAAGGGGGGAACTGGTGCGAGGCTGGCCTCGGAAAGGCCGTTATCGATACGTCGATCTGGAAACCGGAGAAGTTTGGGATGCGATTGGATCTCCCTCCAGCCATGAGCAGCCAGCCTAAAATTGGACGAGCATTTTCAATTGCAAAAAGTACCCTGAGTAATGGCTACGGCCAAAAAACTGAGCAGGGACCTACTTCATTCGCCAAATCGGCTTCGGGAAACGGAATGGAGGATCGGGCTTCCGATACCCGTAATAACCCATGTAATCTGGCTCTACCTCGTTCTTGCGATCAGCGATGGATGTGGGGCTTTCTTTCAGTGGGTCAAGCCGGTCCGCCTGCTTCGCAGCCCACGCCAACCAGTCGCCAAAGGGTGTCCCCGCCTCAACGGGTTGTCCGTTTTGCTTGGCGCAATCAACGGCAGCCGAAATGAAAGACCGGCATTCTTCAGCACGCACCCAGTTCGCGCTTGCCTTCCTCAATGCACGTATCCGTGCCTTCTCGGTTGTGATTAGCTGTTGGAGTTGAGCGCGCTCTGCGGCTCTTCGCTGATTTTCCTCCTGCTCGGCCACTCGTTTTTCTGCTCTTGCTCTCTCGACCAACGCAATCCTAATGAAGCCAGCTACGATTTGTGGAATCTGCTCCTCCAGACGGTGAGTTTTGTTGTCCTTCCATCTTTTTCGTTCAACGTCCCACTGATGCCAAACTTCGATGTACAGTTGGCCTGAAGGCTCAAACCTGAAGGGTTTACCGCCAAAAGTCAGGACTCTTTCAAGAACCCCACCTCGGGGTGGGGCTGTGAGTTCAACGCGGTCTACTTTTTCGAGCAAACCAAATGAAATGTGCTGACGGTGGATGTTCGCAACTGTTTGCTCGCGATCCCCGCTACCGACTTCGACGGCAAAGCCCTCTGCCTCAATTGCTCCTATAAGGCCTGCCATGACCCGCAAGGCCCGATCTAGACTGCCCTTCGACACACGCATGTCGAGGCACTGCTCGCGAAAGTGAAGAATCTGACGATCATTTACAGAGGCGCGGCCAAGGACGGCACGTGCCTGGATTATTAATGGATGGGAGAGACTGCCGCGTTTTAAGGCGAATTCGCCAACGGTCTGCTCAAGTCTCTCAACCTGAGCCCGCTCTTGTTCAGTCCCAAGAGCCTCAAGGTGAGGCTTCTCCTTCCTCGGTGCAGGCCGCTGGACCAAAATGTTGGTCTTCGCTGAGGGAAGAGGCAATCGCTCGACTTTCTGGCCAACAGCCTTCTTTGCCCAGTAGCCTCTGCCCGGCACCGGGATCTCAAGTCTGCGACAGATCTTTGCAAGACCTCTGTCAGAGAGTCCGTACTCATATGCGAGCGTCTGCATCGGTGTCGCCCATACCTCTTCGTAAAGCTTTTCCCTATTCCAATATCGTTCCTTGGTGTCCACGAGGAGTTCCTCCTGAAAGACTTTTCAAACTATAGCGTTCTCCATTCAATTAAGATGTAAATCGATCGCGGGCCCTCCAAGGAATTAGAGGGGACTCGCATCTTGCTAAGTGTTGCCTCAATGCTTTTGAGGTTTTAAATCCTTTTTTACCGGGCGGGCGTACAATTTTATTCCCAACTGCGAAAGATGACTCCTCATCCGTGGGGTATCCAGGAACTGCTCCAGAGTTTCCTCGGGGGACGCATGGTGCCGTGCCAAAAGTTTCACAACCTCGACCGTAACCTGCGGCTCGCACTTATAAAGGATTTGGCGAAGAGAATTCATTTCCGCCCGACCATCAGGTCTCCAAAGGGCGCCATGCTCGACTAACTCCTGAATGCATTCGAGTGTCCCGTGCAGAGCGTATCGAGAAGTGGGTTGTTTGTTAATTAGGGCGTCGAAATCCCCAAATCCAAGATGCCAAAGACAGCGATCCAATGCTAAGGAACCACCATTCGCCTTGTCGTTGGGCTTAGCGCCCATTTTGAGGAGGTGTCTAATCAACTCAATAGAGGCAGAGAACGCAGCGCAGTGGAGCAGATCTGAAAGATCATCCTGGCTTGCGTCTGGTTTCAACTTAATCAAGATTTCCAGGCTGCCCTTGTAACAAGCCTCTCGAAGGGCTGTGGTGTAACACTCGGGGTCATCTTCGAAGTGGTCGTCCAGCAATGGCCCTTGCGTCCTTGGATTGGCTCCTGCCCACAGCATTAGACTTACCCATTTCAAGTCGCCCTCGCGGGAGAAATGTCGCAATGCGCGATCTGCCTGTTCCTGCAATCCTGATTCAAGTTCCGGATGGGCCTTCTTGTATTCCACGAAAGGACGGAGGGAAGTGCGAATTTTCTCTCTGAAGGCAACCGCAAATGGATAGCCCGTAATAACATCCGCACCGGTCCCCAGGATGAATCGAATCATCACTGGGTCCCATATGCACAAGACATGTGCGAAAGGCACGGATCTGACCTGGGCACCGTGCGCGATGAGTAGCTCCACCAAATCTAATCTTTTTTTCGAGATAGCATCTGACAGAGCATTGTTCTTAATTTCTTGGGAGTTTTCATTGCGAGCGAGTAGCTCAACAAGACTGTGGAATCCCATCTCAATCGCAATGGAAAGCGGCGACTTCTTGAATTCGGATGGCATTTGGATTGATTTACCGGAGGCAATCCACCGTTCGATTTCATAGAGCTTCCCCGCGCGGCACAAGCTAAGGAGTAACTTGGCTTCCTCGGATGTCAGAGGTTCAAGCATATTCTCTCGAACTTAGAATCAAATATACGGTGCTTTGCAACGGGCAGAAATTAAGAATTTGTCTTATTTTATTGCAAGCCTGGTGACGCCTCCAAACCAATAAACTTCTGACTGCCGTCCAAGATGACCGCAAGCTACAATTGCCTCGATCGTCTCTGGCTGCCGGGCGCCGTCGTCGAAGCGGATTTTGTCATCTCCATGCCCAAGGTCAAAGCTCATCACTGGGCCGGTGTCACGTTGAGCATGAAAAACGTGTTTGGGGTTGCGCCCGGTTCAAAATACGGCTGGCCCAAGAATATCTTGCATTGGAGGGGAATCCAGCAAAGCATTGTGGATATCTGCGCCACCGTGCCGATTCATTTTGTCATTGCCGATGGTATCGTGGCCATGGAAGGCAACGGACCACTGGCGGGAACGCCTCGCTATCTTAATCGTATCATCCTTGCCGACGACCCAGTCGCAGCTGATGCCACTTGCGCTCGACTGATGGGCTTTATTCCCGAACGTATCCCCCACATCGCGGAAACCGCCAAATTCTTAGGCAATGCATCCGTGGAGTTGATTGACCAACTCGCCCAGCCCGTGACCGCCGCCGACCCGCCGTTCCGCATCGTCCCAGAATTCCAGCATCTACTTTAGTGCTAGAGGTTAAATCCAGGTTGATTCTCGATCTAGTCGTTAGGAGCAATTCAAAAGGGAGTCGAATTCTGATGGCTCGCTCCGGCAATTGCTCCCCGCCAATGTTGAGTTGCGGGGGCATGTGCTTTACCGCTAAGCTGCATGAGTACTCAATCGGTCAAAAGCAGCATGGAGGGTTTTTATGTCTAAAGTCTGGTTGGTGACTGGCAGCGCAAGCGGTTTGGGCCGCAATATCGCTGAAGCTGTGCTCGCCTCAGGCGATCGCCTTGTCGCCACGGCCCGCGATCCTCGGCGCCTTGCTGACCTGGTGGAGAAATACGGCGATCAGATTCGCACCGCTCCACTCGACGTGGCAGACGAGGATGCGGCCCTTGCAGCGGTGCGGGTGGCGGTGGGCGCGTTCACGCGTCTAGATGTCGTCGTGAACAACGCGGGATATGGCGACATTGCACCATTCGAACAATTGAGTTCAGAGAGGTTCAAGGCATTGATCGATACGAACTTCTTTGGTGTCGTAAACATGACCCGCGCTGCGCTTCCAATCATGCGAAAGCAAAAGAGCGGCTGCATCCTTCAGATATCGTCAGTGGGCGGTCGCCTTGCCCGTCCCGGAAGCACTGGGTACCATGCCGCCAAATGGGCTGTTGGGGGTTTCACCGAGTCGCTCGCCCAGGAAGTGGCTCCATTTGGCGTCAAGGTGTGCGCGCTCGAACCAGGCGGTATGCGGACGAACTGGGGCGCTCGCGCGAACAAAGACACACCCGACTTGCTCCCTGATTATGAACCATCCGTTGGCGCGGTTATCAAGGCGCTGAAGTCTTATTGGGGCAACGAGACGAGCGATCCGGTCAAAGTGGCCCAGCTCATCCTACGTCTGGTTTCCAGCGATCGTCTGCCTGCACATCTCCTGTTGGGCAGTGACGCGGTTAGGTATGCTGGCGAGGCAGAGGCAACGCGCGCAGCCGATGCAGAACGCTGGCGAGAGGTTAGCGTCTCGACAGATGTCAACGCTCCGGGATCTTTGCCTGATTTACGATTCTGAGCGTCGCTATCGAGATTCACCGTGCCATCTCTTGCCATTTGATCACAACCGCCTGTCTCCAGTCCCTTTTTGAATATATATATTTAATTCTTGACAAGTCAACAGATTATTGATATTCAGTAATCAGTTACCCTGGGAAATTTCCAATAGAGGCGATTTTGGGCAATTTGTCGAGAAGGGGGCTTGTCCCTTATTCAGGTGGATTGCCGCGTCCCAAAGTGAAGAAGTGATTGAGCCACGAGGTTCGAGCATTAAATTAGCAAGCGCCCCCGATTTCTTGCGTTCATTTCACCAACGATCTAACCGGCGGCTGGCAACAGAAGTTGCACGCTCGGGCTGAAAAAGCCCATATACGGCAGGAGCCACCAGGGCTCACTGCGGTGGCCACCGTGAGGATCGGGACTTTCGCCCTGGCATCCTCCCTCATCGTTCCTGCCTATCTGAATCCATTTAGGAGACTCCCCATGAAGCGCTCCAGATTTGTAACCGTCACGATTATTGCGGCGGTTTTCGCAGTGATACTCATACTGAGATCTGTCCTGACAGTGGCGCAAAGCATCACCCCTGCCTCCATCATCACCACCGTGGCGGGCAACGGAACTGCGGACTATCGCGGGGACAACGGTCCCGCCACAAGCGCCGAAATCCGTGACCCCATTGCCGTGGCGGTAGACAGCGCGGGCAACGTCTACATCGCGGACACTAGCAACTCGCGCGTCCGCAAGGTGAGTACCAGCGGCACCATCACCACCTTCGCAGGGGGTGGCACCGGTTGCGCCGGACAAACCGACTCCGTGGGAGACGGCTGCCCGGCTACCAGCGCCAATTTCGCCCTTACCTATGGCGTGGCGGTAGACAGCGCGGGCAACGTCTACATCGCGGACACTGATAACTTTCGCCTCCGCAAGGTGGGTACCGACGGCATCATCACCACCGTTGCGGGCAACGGGACTTATGGCTACAGCGGAGACGGGGGCCCGGCCACCAGCGCGGAACTCGACAGCCCCTTTGGCGTGGCGGTGGACAGCGCCGGCAACCTCTACTTCGCGGACCGTAACAACCAGTGTATCCGCAAGGTGGACGCAGGCGGTACCATCACCACCGTGGCGGGCAACGGGATTCTGGGCTACAGCGGAGACGGGGGCCCGGCCACCAACGCGGAACTCGCCTATCCCTTTGCCGTGGCGGTGGACAACGCGGGCAACCTCTACATTGCGGACCAGTTCAACGCGCGTATCCGCAAGGTGGACGCCAGCGGCACCATCTCCACTGTGGCGGGCACCGGCACAGGGGGCTACAACGGGGACAACATCGCAGCCACCAGCGCGGAACTCTACTATCCTGTTGGCGTGGCGGTGGACAGCGCCGGCAACCTCTACATTGCCGACGCCAGCAACCAGCGCACCCGCAAGGTGGACGCCAGCGGCACCATCACCACCGTGGCGGGCACCGGCACAGGCAGCTACAACGGGGACAACATCCCGGCCATCAGCGCGGAACTCCGCTGTCCCTATGGCGTGGGGCTGGACAGCGCGGGCAACCTCTACATCGCGGACACCTGCAACGAGCGCATCCGCGAAGTGGGCATCACATCGAACCAATCTCCTGTAGCTCGGGTGGGAGGCGACCAAACAGTTGAGTGCACAGCCCACAACTGCGCTACGGTGACCCTGAATGGCTCCGCTTCGAGCGACCCTGACGGAGACGCGCTGACCTACAGTTGGGCCGGCCCTGGCAATACCGTCGTGGGCACGGCTGCAACCGCGATAGTTACAGCACCGCTGGGCACAACGGCCTATACTCTGACGGTTACCGACCCCGCCGGCCTCAGCTCTTCGGCCACGACCCACGTCACGGTTCAAGACACCACACCTCCCGTTCTCTCTCTTTCCCAGACCGGCATCACGGTTTCGCTGCCTGCGGCAAGCGCTTCTGGCGCGACGGTTAACCTCTCCGGCTTCGCCTCGGCAATGGACACTTGCGATCCAAGCCCGACCATCACCAACAATGCGCCGAGTTTGTTCTCACCGGGCATAACACTTATTGCGTTTACTGCCACAGACCACACCGGCAATCAGAGCCAAAAAAACTTCAATGTGCAGGCGGTTTACAACTTCAACGGCTACTTCATGCCCATACTGAATAGCGGCGCGTCGCTGTTTCAGTCCGGCCGTACTATTCCCGTCAAGTTTGCGTTGACAGCAGCGGACGCAACGATCATCACAAATGCCGTAGCGAATTTGCAGGTGCATCTCATTCTCACAACGCCGACGGGTACTGTGGATGAAACCGTAAACACATTACCTTCCGGATCGAGCAATTCCGGGACGCTCTTCCGGTTCGATCCGACCTCGGGACAGTACATCTACAACCTGAGCACCTCGGGGTTTGTCACAGGGACTTACTTGCTGCGCACAACGATCAACGACGGTACGACTCACGATGTGACTATTTCAATTCGCTAGAAGACATGGCACAAATCAGAGGCCGCCAACGCAGTTTTTAAAAGCTGGGACGGCGGCCTTTTTGTTTCGGGGTTGGTATCTACCCGCGCGTACTGAGCTTCGGGCGTATATATTCGACTCAGCCAGCTAAAACCATTTCTGTTTCCTAATTCAAGCCCCGTCTCACCAGTTGATTTTTAACGCCAACTGGAACGCGCGGGGATCAGCGCCGCGGTGGGCTGACCGGCCGGACAAGGTAACGCATTGGATATTGAGTCGCGGCTCGCCATAATTCTGCCCATCTTGAAAGATGCCGCCTACCGCCAGCGATGCCGCGATTTCTTGGAACGCCTACGCCAGGCACGCCGCGATGCACACCTCACTCAAGTTCAGGTTTCACGCAGATTGCCTCGCCCACAATCGTTCGTTTCGAAATGTGAAAGCGGAGAACGAACGGTTGACACGGTCGAACTCCAGGAATTCGCCCGCCTGTACGACAAGATGCTGAACTTCTTTGTTAGCTGAGCCGCGCTTCCGAAACCGCAGGGCCGTCTTGCCCAGGCTTGATCGTGGTGATACAGTCCTCGAAGCCTCTGGGACCGGCCGACTGGGAAGCTTTGTACGGGAATTCCTGTGGTTGATTGCTCCGGAAGGCTACCAACTTCAAGAGAATCGCCATGCGGTATTGGTGGGTAAATCAAAACCAGACGCACCGTCAAGAGATCGGCGGCGGTTACCTGTGGTCTCCCAAACGCAACGCGAACCACGCCCGCAACCCCTTTTACGAATCGATGCGGGAAGTAACGCCAGGAGACATGGTCTTCTCGTTCGTGGATACCCGCATCGTTGCCATCGGCATCGCGGTGTCCTACTGCTACGAAAGCCCTAAGCCGGCCGAATTTGGACAGGCTGGTATGAACTGGGAAATGGTGGGATGGCGGGTACGGGTGAAATTCACGCGGCTGATTAACCAAGTCCGCCCCAAGGATCACATGGATTTGTTGCGGGACTCCTTGCCGAATCGCTACTCGCCATTGCGCTCAAGCGGGGATGGGTTGCAGGGTCTGTACCTCGCCGAAGTGCCAACCGTTATGGCCGATTTGCTCCTCCAACTGATCGGCCCGGAGTCAGCCAGAGTTGCGGCGCAGGCAGAGCAAAGGAACGACACGATCTCCGCTCAGGTGATAAATGGGGATATTGACGTGTGGGAACATCACCTGGAACAAGAAGTCGAAGGGAATCCGCGCCTTGACGAGACGGAGCGCATCGCACTTATCATGGCTAGACGAGGCCAAGGAATATTCAAGGAGCGCGTTATGCGGATCGAGCACCGGTGCCGCATCACGCTCGTCGAGAACCCCGTGCACCTGCGTGCCAGCCACTGCAAGCCGTGGCGAGACTCGACCGATCTCGAACGACTGGAAGGCGAGAATGGGCTTCTCCTCACGCCGTCGGTTGACCATCTATTTGACCGTGGATTCATCAGCTTTGAGGATTCGGGAGAACTCATCGTTTCCCCAGTGGCCCATAAAGCTTCACTGGAGCGAATGGGTGTTGCCACGAATCGTGTCGTGAATGTCGGCCCGTTTACGGAGGGCCAGAAGCACTTCTTGGACTATCATCGAGATGCAGTTCTACTGCGCACTACCCTCTTTATTTTATGGATTTTGAGTGACGTAGCATCAGTATTCCTGGAACCCGTGAGAATGATGATCTTCTGAAGACATAGAAAATCCCTTCCAATTGAAATGGCGCCAAAAAACATTGCTTCGACCAAGAACAAGAAAAATAGCAAGGAATCCAATTTTCTGAGGAGATCCTTCGCGGTCTTGGGACCGGGATTGATCACCGGGGCGGCCGACGATGATCCGTCGGGAATCTCAACCTATTCCGTTGCAGGAGCGGCCTACGGATATGCGACGCTTTGGATTGCGTTGATCACGTTTCCGCTGATGGCTTCGGTCCAACTCATGTCCGCACGGCTGGGCATGGTTACGGGACGCGGTCTGGCAGACGCGGTCCGGATTTACTATCCGCGCTGGGTGCTCTGGACAGCCTGCTCGATTCTCGTCATCGCAAACGTCATCAACATTGGCGCTGATCTCGGTGGGATGGCTGAGGCAACGAAGCTCGTCACAGGAGTTCGATCATTGATCTGGATTCCAGTCTATGCGTTTTTCATCATGGTCCTGCTGTTATGGAGCTCTTACAAGCTCTTCGCTCGAGTTTTTAAGTGGATGACGCTCGTCTTGTTCGCCTATGTGCTCGCTTCGTTTTACGCTCATGTGGATTGGCGGCACACGCTGGCGGTGACGTTCGTGCCCCATCTGGAGTGGTCACGTGGATTCCTGGCAGTGTTGGTGGCTATTTTGGGAACTACGATTTCTCCCTACCTGTTCTTTTGGCAGGCAGCCGAGGAGGTGGAAGAAGGGCGAGCCAAGGGCCGACTGCTCGCCGACCCCAAAGGCGCAACCTCTGGCGAATTGAGAAGCGCCCGGGCCGACACAGTCGTGGGTATGTTCTTCTCGAATTTCATCATGTATTTCATTATTTTGACCACTGCCGCTACTTTACATGCTCACGGGCAAACGGATATCGCAACTGCACAAGAGGCCGCCGAAGCGTTGCGCCCGCTCGCCGGCAATGGGGCCTACCTCCTCTTCACGCTGGGCTTGATTGGCACTGGAATGTTGGGAGTGCCGGTCCTCGTGGGATCATGCGCTTATGCGGTTTCGGAAGGGGCGACGTGGCGTGGCTCGTTGGCTGACAAGCCAAAAATCGCGGGCAAATTCTATGCCGTGATGGCTGTGGCGATGGCGTTAGGTCTGATGTTGGATTTCGCGGGTTTCAACGCGGTGAAAATGCTTTTCTGGTCGGCAGTCGTCAATGGCCTGTCGGCGCCGCCTTTAATCCTGCTCGTCATCCTCCTGACCAGCAGCCACAAAGTAATGGGGAAGCGAGCGAACCCGCCGCTGCTCAAGTATTTAGGCTGGGCTACCTTTGGTGTCATGACTGCTGCAGCGGTGGGGATGATCATCACATCTTGACATGCGCGCAGACTTACGGGCCGCCTTCCGCAGGTGAGTGTGACCCTTGGTCCACACCGCTTTAAGTGCCGCCCAGCGCTTCGGGACGCTCTACCCGCCGAGGCTGCATTGAAAAAACCGTGGTAGGCCCGAACGGACTCGAACCGTTGACCTCTACTGTGTCAAGGTTCGCCTAATCAGTGTTTACAACGACTTCCACGGACGAAGGGAAACACCAATACCCCTCTAAACACGCGTGAGGTGGGCCAATCACGGGCTGGAATCTAGGGCTGGAGATTCTGGTAAGCGAAGCTGTGGGGGGGAAGCCAGCACGATTTTCTATCGGCAAGCTAGTGTTCCAAAACTCTCCGCTGCCAATGTGCGATCAAACCCATCATGCGCCTGTCACAACCGCAGGTCCGGCTGCTTATCTGATGCTCAGTTCTTGGGCTCAGAAAAACCACTCAAATAGCGCGAGGGGCTAATCAGGTAAATACAGCCCCTTTTCTCAGCAGAAAACGGCACCCCGATGGGGCGAACTGTGGAAGCACATTGCAGTGCAGACTCGACTTACACAGGGTTACATTCGACAACATCACGGCCTATGCCATCGACTGGCGCACAAACCTAAGCTCTTGCCAAATAGTTCGGGGGGCAGAGAGGCATCGAGCGAAAATGCTCATTCACCCCGAGCAAAAAGCCATCTGACTCTGAAATGCGCACACTCTTTGCTACCCACTCAGCGGATGCCGGCGCGAGCAGCAAAGTCCCCGGCCATCCTCGTGGCTGAATCCAGAAAAGACCGCAACTCACTCACCTTCGCAACCTTTTGCGACTGGTAGAGTAACAGCCACTGGTCCGCAGCCTCCACGATCCACATTGGCAACTCCGGCAGAGACTGGAAGTCCTCCAACAAGGACGGATGGAAAAACTTGCGGATGGCGTTCTCGTCCGGCCCTTGCAGAAAGTAACGCTTTGAGAACTGGGGATGGCTGTCGAAGGCGATCGCCTTGGGTCCAAAAACCTCACCGACCTTGTTCCACCAGTGTTCGGCGCGAAGATGGAACTGTGGAAGACTGGCTGCGGGAAAGTGAAAGGCGGCAACGGTCTGAAAATACCTATCAGGATTGCGTCGTTGGGTTCCTTTTACGTAGCTGTAGTCGAAAATCGCCGTCTTTCCGACGGCGGACGTCCCGCGCATGACGTTGCTTTCTTTCCGAGTGTGCCCTTGATTCAGGAGGTAAAGCCCCTGGCTGAGTTCTTCGAGGATGGTGGCATCTTTCCACTGGAAAGAAAATCCCATGTCGGCCGCCGCTTGCTCCCGGGCCCGCATTTCCTTTCCTGTGGAACGGATGGCGAGCGCGAACGCAAGCGGGATCATGGCCGCTAGGATAATCAGAATGACGATGAGTAGCCAAAACCTTCGGTTGTCAGAAAGGGAATCCAGGGACGGCACGGCGGCGGTGAGGATCGCAGCGAAATTCCGCGCAGACTTGGGAGTGAGCGCATTAGAATAATGAACGACAGCAAACAGCACGCAAGTCTTCATGGCGCGCTCCCCATTCCCACATTTCGCTTGGGACTGAACTCTTAAGCCGGAATTTCCATTATCCACTTTCCGCCGAACCAGAAGATACCCCTGACCGCCGCCCAACGCAATTGTTAGTCGGGTTTGCCATCTTCGGGCAAATTTGACGTAGCGCAGCAATGCCACCTTGGAATTAGCCATTAGAAATTCTCCTCGTCATTGTATTACTGAGAATCCGGCTAAATTCGAAAAGGCGAGTGCGGGTTTGTAGCAGTATGATTGAAAAGTGAGCGAATAAGAATCTTGGCTAGCTGGGAGGAGATAGCCGGAGAAGTAAAGCAGTTTTACCGCGCTATACCCCGCTACAGAATGGTGACATAACAGTAGTATCTTATCATGACCTTCATCGCAGACGAGCTGGCAAATGAAGAGGCTGGACTATAAGCCGCCCGTGTGGAGGGGTCGACATGTGTACGGGACAGGAGATAGGGCCGCCCGAAAGTGTACCCTCCTCTACGGGGCCGCTGGGGCCTTGGACCAGGATAGAGCGGACCGGGGGACAGTCCGGGGCGTGGGAGCGCAGGAATGGGAGTGGGAATTGGCGTGGGCGCTGGGACGGGCGCGGAGTGAAAGCGCACCGGACGGGCGTCGAGGCGGAAGGCGAGTCAAAACTGCGCCCGATTGCGCCTGTGGCGACGTTGGTCAAGCCTGCGAGAATTCAATTGGTCACGGACCATCCGCAAAGAAACCATCCTTATTTTCATACAGAGGATTTACAGAGTCGGAATGTCAGCCCCAAAGCGATAGCTGCTTACGCCGACCTTCTAGTAGGGCTATTGAAGCACATGGGGAATGATCAAGCTCCCGATTTATGTGCCTCAAGATGACCTTCATCGTAGGCTTGGGATAGCGCACAAATCCATAATGGGAAGCTTGCGCAGCTACTAAGGCATCCGAACCGAGAGACTTTTCTACTGCGAGAATATATTGGCCTACCGCGGAAAGGGTTCGTCTCGCCGAGCCGAAGCACTTTCGCTGTTTCCTCGACTGTTTCCTATTGCGTCGCAGGCTGCGGAAACCCCCATCTCGGCTCCAGTCCCGCCAGCCGATGCAACGAAACCCCGCTTCCGTACTACAGCAGCCCGATCATCGCCGTTGCACTCTCCCCGCACTTCAACTCTCACACGCCCTCTCGTGGTTTCGCTGATAAACCTCCCCGTGCAGATTACAGCTCAGACTACCGGAAAATGAAAAGGTCAAAACGCTCTGTGCAATTTTGATCACAGTTGTGCGCAATAGTGAACAGACACGCGAGGTTGGCCCACGGTATATGAATTACCCTGGGCTGTGAGCGAAAATCTTGGGTCCAGACTCAGGCTTGGTGGTAGTACCTTCGCCGCAGAGTACGGCACGGGCTCTGGATCCGGTAACGCCACGCTCATCCAGGTGCTTGGGACGCCCAGCCTTCTCGCGCAGTAGGACACTAGGAAGTGGTCATTGGGGTTGATATGACCAAAACGGGAGGAAGACAAGATGAAGGCGTCTATCCGTTTGGATCTGAATGAAAGCTGCAACGCATGCAAGCTGGGCTGTGCGGATTTGTTTTGCAATCTTCCGCCGCAATGGTTGAGACCTCTGCATGCAATCAAGCACACGTCGATGTACCCCGAGGGGGCGGTCCTGTTCATGGAGGAGCAGACTCCGCAGGGCATCTTGGTGCTCTGCAAAGGCCGGGTAAAACTCTCGATGACCTCGGCGGGGGGAAGGACCGTCATCCTGAGGATCGTCCGGGCGGGTGAAATCCTGGGTTTGCAGGCGGTCGTTTCCGGCGAGCCTTTCCAAGTGACCGCCGAAACGCTCGAACCCTGCCGGATCAATTTCATCAACCGAGAAGAATTCCTGCGTTTCTTGCGCGGGCACGCTGAGGCATCAATCCGAGTTGCCAAACAGTTGGGCAGTGACTACCACATCGCTTGCGAGCTAATCCGTTCCATGGTTCTGTCGCGCTCCGTCCCACGAAAGCTCGCCAAGTTCTTGCTCGAGTGGTCGAACCACGAGCAGGAAGTGAAGACCGGCACCCGGACGAAGCTGACGTTGACCCACGAGGAAATCGGGCACATCATCGGGTCCACCCGCGAGACAGTTACGCGAGCCCTAGCTGACTTAAAGAGTCGACAGTTGGCCGCTCTGACAGGATCGACCTTAGTCATCCGAAATAAGGCGGGCTTGGAGCAGGTTGCCAACGCGTAACCGAATCACAACTGATTTTGCGGAGTGCGCCGCTCCCGCCGAGAATGGCCATGGATCCTCAAACTTTACACCTGCTTTGCGAACCACCCAGCGTCCGTACGGGACAGGGCGAGGAACTGCTTGGAGTGGCCTTCTGAGCCCGCCCAAAAACCTCTCCGATTTCTCGCCCGCAAACTCAAGAGTCGATTGACATGGCGACCTGCTCATCGGGCCGCCCAGAAACACCTGATTTTGGGCCGCGCGATCCATCCAAACTTAAATCACATTCTCAAGCACTTGCAACGGGCAGTTGGTGGAGGTTTTTGGGCAGGCGGCTCGCACCAGGATCTGGGTGCAACCGCTGCCCTGAAAGTGGCAACCTTCTTTCTTTGCGAGTCCGCGATCATCCAAGCTCAAAAGTCAGAAATGACAGAGCAGACCACAAATCTGGTTAGCCGACTTACCGTCAAGTGGGCCGCTGTGGGTAAGCTCTACGCCCTCGATCGCGCATAGCCGCAGATGACAAGTCCTTCCTGTGCAATCCTTCGTCCCCGTAGGGCAGCTCCTCGGGATTGCCGCTGACCATCCCGTTCCCCCTGAATATTGCGTGAAACGCGCCTAAAAGTTACAATCGTGCCAACGGATGGGACTAATTGCCGGCACAAAACTCGGACCCTATGAGATTCTTTCGCCGCTTGGTGCGGGCGGAATGGGCGAGGTCTATCGCGGGCGCGACACGCGCCTAGACCGCGACGTCGCAATAAAAGTTTTGCCCGAGATTGCATTGGCTGATAAGTCAAGCCGCAAGCGGCTCCGCAAAGAGGCGGAGGCGCTTTCTAAGTTAAGCCATCCTAACATCGAAATCCTTTTCGAACTCAATAGCGCCGATAACATCGAATTCCTTGTGGTTGAATACGTTGCCGGTATCACTCTGAGTGATATTCTGGCCAAGGGCCCCCTACCTGAAAGGGAAATAGCATCCCTCGGCGTACAATTGGCGGACGGCTTGGCAGCTGCGCACGCCCAAAGGGTTATTCACCGCGACCTCAAGCCCGGAAACCTGCGCGTTACGTCCGACGGAAGACTTAAGATTCTAGATTTCGGAATCGCCAAGCTTTTGAAGCCGCCGCTCGAGGTCACCGGAACCGAGACCACAACGGACACTACGAGTGCGAACCAAGCTATAGGCACATTACCCTACATGGCGCCCGAGCAATTGCGGTCTGAGCCCTCTGACGGACGCACTGATATCTACGCTGCCGGTGCTGTTTTGTACGAGATGGCGACCGGCCAACGGCCGTTCCGCGAGAATGAAGCGCCTCGATTGACCGACGCGATTCTGCACATGCAGCCCGTCTCACCGCGAGCATTAAACCCTAGGGTCTCCCTGGAACTGGAGAGAATCATCCTGAAGTGCCTCCGGAAAGAACCAGAGAACCGCTACAATTCTGCACAGGACTTGGAAGTAGACCTCCGGCAATTGGCCAGTCCGACCGGGACACATGATCATGTAAGAGGCCGGATGCTTACGCGGTGGCACCGCGCAAGCAGGCCGACTCGACTGGCACTTTTGGTTGTGACGGCGGTTCTTATCGCCCTGGGCATGATGGTTATCCTGATTCCAAAGCATCAACAGCTCAGGACCGCGACGCCCACCGCTGTTTCAAAGACCGTGCGGCTGGCCGTCCTGCCCTTCGAAAATCTAAGCGAGAGCAATGAAGATGATTACTTTGCTGATGGGATGACGGCCGAAATCATCTCGACTCTGTCGCGGGTTCGCACCCTAGAGGTCATTTCACGACTATCAGTGACAAAGCTGAAGCAGTCCCATGATTCCATTCCGGAGATTGCGAAGCAACTTGATGTGAGCTATCTGGTCAGCGGGAGTGTGCAAAGGGAGGGCCCTCAGGTACGGATCTTGGTAGCCCTGGCGGAGGCTGCAAGCGGAGCTCAAATCTGGGCTCGGGATTACGATCGGCCCTCGAAGGATATTCTTGGGGTAGAGAACGAAGTCGCGGACAACATCGTCGAGTCGCTTGCGTTGGTGCTGGGGAAAGACGAACGTGCGGCACTCACCGTTTCAACCACTAAGAATCCGCAAGCATTTGATGCTTATCTTCGGGGCAAGAGCATGGTGTTGAGATTTAACAATCGGGGTCTTGAGGAAGACTTCCAATCGGCGCAGAACGCACTGCGAGGAGCGGTGGTTCTTGATCCAAAGATGTCTTCCGCTTATTCCCAGCAGGCGTGGCTCTATTACCTCCACGACATAGAGCGCGCACGCGCCACACCTGATCGCGCACGTGCGCAGACCTTCGCCGAACTGGGCTTAGCGCTCGACCCCCGGCAAGTGGATGCTCTCATGGTTCTGGCAATGATGTATTCCTGGTCTGACGAAAACGAGAAGGCTTACAGCTATGCGCAGAAAGCGCTTGAGCTTGATCCCCATGAAGCGCGGGCATTTATGGTTCTCGGCCATAGCTATATCAATTGGGGACTTCCTGAACAAGCATTGAAATCCTACCAGGAGGCCGGCCACCTGGATCCACTCTATATTTATCCGATCACGAATAGTGCGGTCGTGCTCGCAGTGCTGGGCCGCTTCGATCAGGCTTGGGACGAAAATCAGAAGGCAGGCATCATGGAGCCCGAGAACTGGGGTGTGCTTCTCGACCGGATCTGGATTCGCTACCATCAGGGTAGGCTGGAGGAATCGGGCCATTGGGTGGAGGACGCCGAAAAGCATTTGCCGTTGAGAGAACGCCCACTGGCCGACATCTTTTCCGGCTGGATCTTAAGCCGAAGAGGCCAGCACGAAGAAGCCCGCAAAGTTCTCGATCGAACCCGGCACGCTCCGATTGTCCAGGCTTCGCTCAATTTTCAATTGTGGTTCGCCGAAGGGCTGGCGCTCGAAGGCCAAAAAGACGAAAGTCTGGATATTCTTGAAAGGGTGACCGCCAGAAAACCGAATTACCCGTGGCTGGTCCGCAACACGAATCTCGATTCCCTTCGGAATGACTCGCGTTTCCAGGCGCTGATGGCTAAACTTCAAGGCCAGTGGGAAGAATACCGTCTTCGCTACGGGAAGTCCGCTTCAAACTAAATTGCATGTATCAGATCGGCAGTGATAAGACGGGCGCGCGGGGGATTAGAGAGCGGATGACCGACTCCCGCGACATAAAGCGCTGACTCACGAATTCCGTCAAGCCCGAGGTCGCGCTCAATCGCGCTGTCCGATAGAGCGGCCGTGCAAAAAGGCGCCAAGCCAAGAGCTGTTGCCACCAGGCAGAAAGTCTGGCAGAGGTGACCCGCTTCAAGATAGATCACGCGCAGGGCGCGGCTGGAAGTGTAACGCCACATTGTCCGTTCAAAGACGGCAGTCATAAAAAAGAGCGCCGCTGCCGTCCCCGTCCACCATTGATTGCCGCAGTAAACCTCTGCACGCGACTCTAGGCTTCCACTCCTGACTAATTCCAGTCGATGGCAGTCAGCCCGGTAGTGATATAAGCCAGGGCCCAAGCCCTTTACTCTGAAAGTCGCCACATAAACCTCAATGGGATGGCGCGCGCCACCTGAAGGGCTGGTCTTCAAGGGAATGCGGCCCATAAGCGGCAGGTCCAGGTAGGCGGAAACTCCCCAGGTAAGTTTCAGCACGGTGGCCAAGTCACTGAGATCGAGCGGTGTCGGGCTAAAATACCTGTGAGTGCGCCTGGCACGAAGAACGGTGGCTAGAGGCGCAGCGCGCCCCATTGGTCCGTCAGGCAAGGCGATTTGGCGGGCACGCGGATAGCGCTTGAATAGTGGAGGCTGGGGGCATTCCGCCACCAACCGGCGTTCGAGACGCCCCAACTCCTGGGCGTTTTTCACGTACCGCACGTCCTTCGTCGCCCAATGGAAAAACTGGGCATCGATTCCCCAGTTCGACCAGAGCCGCATCGCTTTGTCGCGCTGTTGCTGGGCCGGTGAAATCTCCTCGACCAGCGTTAGCGAAACCAACTGTTGTATTGTCCTGAGAACCGAGCGGCGGGAGAATTGGGGTAGGAGCTGAGGGATATCCGCGGCGTGAATGGGCGTACTTAACAGGCTTAAGAGCACGACCGTGAACGGGCTTGCAGTTAACCGAACACAGGTCAAGTAATTGTGCACGACGAGCTGTGGCCCGTCCCAATAACAAACTACGTAGGGCGACCGGCGCAGGCGACTGCTCTGCCTCATTTACCCTCTCTTTGATCGCTCTCCCTTCCAGTCGTCGACCACAAAGAGAATGAGACAACCCTACTTGTTTCTATTGGCCTTATGGCTTCCTGTTTTCTTGGGGTAGAGCGTATGGTCTGATGTAACAACGAAAACGGCGCAAGGGTGAACTTTCAATTTGGAGAGTTTGAGGTTAAGTTCGCGTGAACTGCTCTCCACGTCCTTGATCGATGCACTGAAATCTCTGCATTGTTTCAACAACCGAGCCATTTGCTTTTTATTCAGCGGCTTCTCATTGTTGGCCATCTTAACCCCTTCCGGTCATTAACACGAATTGGCTGCAGCTTCTCCCTGAAGCTGCAGCGCGACAGGTCATCGACCGACAGATACTCTGCTTTGGAGGAATTCCGACAGGCAAAAATTAACTTAAGAAGGTGAGCGTGTCAACAATAAAAGGGGGACAACGGCGCCTCTTGACCCTGCCGGGCCGTTTCCGCGCCTTGAACGCTGGCGAATACTAAGGTACGTAAAAACCTCGTCGGCCTCGCATCCGTCCTAAGAATCTCCTCTTGCATAGTTTTGGTAATGCACCGCGCCGACCGTCTTCGGGCCCCGCGCCGGGTTTTGTCATGGCGGGAATAGGGTTTACTATCGAAGGTTGAGGGCGCACCCAAATCGCAAGCGTCCTTCCAATTCGTCACCAGAGGACCTCACGCAACTTGGCCCCGATATTTAATGCCCAGGGAATCTCGAAACAGTTTGGAATCAATCCGCTGTTCCAGAACATCTCCATTACGGTCTCGGGAAACGATCGGATCGGATTGATTGGGCCGAACGGCTCGGGTAAATCGACACTTCTGGAAATCCTTTGCGGCCGCATCAAACCCGATAGTGGCGAAGTGGCTATCCGCAAGCGGGCGAAGATCAGTTACGTCGCACAAGTCTCCGAATTTTCGCCGGGAGAGACGGTACGATCCGTTATCGAGAAGGCTCTGGCGGCGGACGTCGCCCCGGCGGAGCGCGAGGCTCGCACCTCCGAGGCGTTGGGCCGTGCCGGATTCACCGATTTTGATGCACTGGCGGTGACTCTCTCCGGCGGATGGCGCAAACGTCTGCGGATTGTGGAAGGCCTGGTGCAGCGCGCCGACATTCTGCTTCTGGATGAGCCCACCAACCACCTGGACTTTGCCGGAATCCAATGGCTTGAAACTGTGCTGCAGAACACGCCGTTTGCTTACGTGGTGGTCAGCCACGATCGTTATTTCCTAGAGAACGTCGCGACGGAGATGGTGGAGCTGAACCGCGCTTACGCGGGCGGAATGTTTCGAGTCAACGGAAACTACTGCCGGTTTCTCGAGAAGAAGAAAGAATTTCTGGAGACAGAAGGCAAGCGGCAGGAAGCCCTGACCAACCGCGTACACACGGAGCTGGAGTGGCTTCGCCGCGGTCCACGTGCCCGCCGTACCAAGGCCAAGGCGCGAATCAACAAAGCTTATGAACTGATCGGCGAGCTTTCGGACATGAACTCGCGGAGCAGAACGGCCGCCGCCAGGATCGATTTTTCCGCGACCGATCGGCAGACCAAACAACTGATCACGCTGGAGGACGTGGCTTGCACGCTGGGTGATCGTACGCTGTTTGAGGGCGTGACGTTCGCCATCAAAGCGGGAATGCGCGTAGGACTGGTGGGACAAAACGGCAGTGGAAAGACCACGCTGCTGCGACTGTTGCGCGGTGACATCCCGCCGACACGCGGTGAGATCGTCCGCGCCGACGCCTTGCGAATCGTCTACTTCGATCAAAACCGTCAACTTGATCCTGATCTCACCTTGCGCCGCACCCTGGCTCCGGACAGCGATTCGGTGGTCTATCAGGGCCGGGTGATTCACGTCGCCGCGTGGGCGGCGCGCTTTCTTTTCGATTCAGACGACCTTGGCAAGCTGGTGAGCCGGCTGTCGGGGGGAGAAAGGGCCCGTGTATTGATCGCTCAGTTGATGCTTCAAGCTGCGGACGTTCTGCTGCTGGACGAACCTACGAACGATCTGGACATCCCGACTCTTGAAATCCTGGAAGAGAGC
>Ga0209579_10000216_pt1 | contig 76690 bp, 50 predicted proteins | sample Coa_R1_2_FD_187152 | JGI IMG/M metagenome (GOLD analysis project Ga0209579, IMG submission 187152) | Surface soil microbial communities from Centralia Pennsylvania, which are recovering from an underground coalmine fire - Coalmine... | ecosystem: Environmental > Terrestrial > Soil >... | reverse complement strand
CGCGATACGGAAGATAGATCGTAACTCCGGTGCCGCTATCGCCGGCATCCGTACTGCTCGACAGCGAAATCTGCCCCCCATGGCGCTCCACAAGTTGCCGGGCCACCCAGAGGCCAATACCGGTCCCGAGACTTCCTTTTGTTGTGAAAAAAGGCTCGAATACCCGGCCAAGGTGCTCACGGCGGATACCGCACCCCGTATCGTTGATGGCGATTTGAAGGCCGTCATGATCCGACTTCGCCAGTTGCGTCGTCGAGATCGATAACTTGCCTCCCCGCGGCATGGCATCGATCGCATTCGACACCACGTTTGAAAGGACCTGAACAATCTCGCCGCGACGCACGCTGATCTTCCGCAAGTCATTGAACGTCGCTTCGACCACGATGTTATATGCGAGCAATCGATTCCGGTATACCGAAAGGACCTCTTCGATCAGACGATGCAGTTGAACCTCCGACGGCGAGCCTGTTTCCCGGTAATATCCGAGAGTCTGACGCGCAATGTGCGAGACCCTTTCAAGCTCACCTTCCGCGGTGGCCAAATAGTTCTGGAGGTCCTGTTTCGAAACGCCCTCCTGGCGTGCGAGGAACACCAGATTCAGCACGGAGGCGAGTGGATTATTGATCTCGTGCGCGATCGCAGCCGCCATCCGCCCGGTCGTGGCAATCTTCTCCGCTTCGATCGCCATGCGCTCAACTTTCTTGCGATCGGATACGTCCCGCGCGATCTTCGAAGCCCCAATCACTTCTCCCCTGCTGTTCCGAATCGGAGAAATCGTGATCGACACCGCGCGCAGCTCGCCGCCCTTGCTCACCCGCGTCGTTTCGTAATGTTCAATTTTCTCGCCGGCCCTGAGTTTGCGCAGAATCTCATCTTCTTCGTGCCGAAGATTTTCGGGAATCAGGCGCAAAATCGATTGCCCGATGATCTCGTGCTCTTCATACCCGAAGAGGCGCCGCGCTCCGCGATTCCAGCTCGTAATAATGCCATCCAGATTCTTGCTGATGATGGCGTCATCGGCTGATTCGACGATCGCCGCCAATCGGCTGCGGCTCTCATCGGCGCGCCGGCGGTCAGAAATATCCCGCGCGATCTTCGAAGCCCCGATGATTCTTCCGCTGTCATCCTTGATCGGCGAGATCGTGACCGAAATCGGAAATTTCTCCCCGTTCTTTCGCACCCTGGTGGTTTCGAAATGCTCGATGCGCTCCCCGGCGCGAATCTTTCCCAGAATGAAGTCTTCCTCGTGGTGCAGTTCCGGCGGAATGAGCCGCAGGATCGACTGGCCCACAATCTCGTCCGCTTCGTAGCCGAAAATACGACGCGCTCCTTCGTTCCAGGTGGTGATGATGCCGTTCAGGTCTTTGCTGACGATGGCGTCATCGGAGGATGCGATGATCGCCGCGAGAAAATTCTTTGCCGCGTCCGTGAGGACACTCGGTTTTCCGAAAATCCCGGCAGCGAATTCTGCTTTGGCCAAATCAGACCGTCTCCCATGGGCAGAATCCGGGTCGATTGAGCCCGCAGATTGCTGCTTTACCTAGTCGGATGCACCTTGAAGGAAATGGGTTAGTCAGCCCCTCGGTCCCTTCGTTCCTTCATCCCTGGGTCGCTACGTCCCTGTTCCTCTTGACATCCTATTCCGCATCGTTTACTTTGCAATGCAAAGTGAATGCGGCCATGAACGACCTCCACAAAGCCCTCGGCGACATCAGCAGCATCCGCAGGCAAATGGCCCGCGCCACCGAGTTCCGCGGCTACGGCCCCGTCACGCTTGCCGCAACTGGCCTTTTCGCCATCCTCGCCGCCTCCGCGCAGTCTCTCTGGTTTCCGGCTCCGGCGCAGCACACCTCCGCCTATCTCTCCATCTGGGTCAGCACCGCCGTCCTCTCCTCCGGGCTCATCGCCGTCCACACCCGCACTCGCGCCCATCGCATCCACTCCGGCCTCGCAGACGAAATGATTCACATGGCCATCGAGCAGTTTCTGCCCGCCGTCGCTGCCGGCGCTCTTCTCACCATCGCGATCGCGCGCTTCGTTCCCGGTTCGCTTTGGATGCTGCCGGGCCTTTGGCAGGTCATCTTCAGCCTCGGCGTCTTCTCCTCCTGCCGCTTTCTTCCGCAGCCCATCATCTGGGCCGGCGCCTGGTATCTCGTAACCGGCCTCACTTGCATCGCTCTCGCCGGCGATCGTGCGCTCTCGCCCTGGGCCATGGGCGTTCCTTTTGGAGCCGGCCAGTTGCTTGTCGCCGCCATCCTCTTCGTCACCTCAAGGGAGACATCGGATGAAAGGTAAGCCCAGGCCCACTCCAAAACCCCGCAACGAGGCGCGATTTGCCTACGAGGGCCTCGACCGCGTCATTCATGAGCGTGCGCGACTCAGCGTGCTCACCTCGCTCGTCACTCACCCGAACGGCCTCACCTTCGGAGACCTCAAGCAGCTCTGTGCGCTCACCGACGGCAACCTGAGCCGTCATTTGCAGCTCCTCGAAAAGAAAGACATCGTCGAAATCATCAAGGGGCACGATCGCAATCGCCCGCAGACCATTTGCCGCATCTCATCATCCGGCCGCAAGCGCTACCTCGAGTACCTTTCCACCTTGGAACAAGTCGTGCGCGATGCTGCCGGCACCGCAGAAGAGCCGCACCTTCTGCGCTCCCTCGCCTCAACGCGAGCATGAAAATTTTTGCCTTGCAACTTTGCGATACAAAGCAAGCAGGGACGGAGAAAGTACGATGAACGAATTCTCAAGTGTACCCGCAGCCGCGCAGCTCAGACTCGCTTCCCGCTCCATGGGCGTCAAGCTTCTCGTTGTCTGTGGTCTTGCCATGCTTCTCGCCATCCCCGCTTTCCTCGTCGGAGCGCTCGTCGAAGACCGCACCCACCGCGCCACCGACGTCATCAATGAAATCAGCAATCATGTAGGCGGCGCACAGACCTTTCTTGGGCCCACATTGGCCGTCCCCTATACCATCCCAGCGGAATCCGCCAGCCAGCCTTCCAGGCATGGCGTCTATCTCGTGTTTCCGGCCCGCGGAACGGCCCTCGTCCGCACCTCTACCCAGGAACGGCGTCGCTCTCTCTTCAAGGTTCCTGTATTCGAGGCGGAACTGAAAATGGACGCCGATTTCGATCTCACCGGAGTACCCTCCGCGCTGCCGCCCGGAGCATCGCTCGATTGGTCTCGCTCCGAAATCATCGTCGGCGTTACCGATCCACGCGGTGCACTGGCCGACGCCATTCTTACCTTCAACGGCAAAAACTCCACCATGGTGCCCGCCCAGATCGCCCAATCGCTCTCGCTCTCCAGCGAACAGTCTCCATCCCAGCGGCTCGTGCTCTTCGGCGCAAAGATCGACAGCAAGATCGGCCCGAGCGCCCTCTTCAGCGTCTCCTCGTCCCTGCACTTCTCCGGTGCGCAGCGCATCGCCATGCTCGCTTACGGAAAGACGACCCACCTCTCCGTGCAGGGTGAATGGCCCAGCCCCGGCTTTGATGGTGGATTCCTGCCGGTCAGCCGCACCGTATCCGATCACGGATTCCAGGCCGAATGGTCCGTGCCCTTCATCGCTCGCGGCGTCCGCGCCGACGGACCAAGCGACACCATCACCGGACTCGACGGAACCGCGCTCGGCATCTCCTTCATCGAGGTGGCCGACCCGTATCAGTCCGTCAATCGTTCGCTCAAGTACGTCCCCCTCTTTCTGGGACTGCTCTTTCTCTCTTACTTCGTCTTCGAAGTCACCACCGGCAAGCGCGTGCATCCCGCGCAATACATTCTGGTCGGCATCGCCCAGATCATCTTCTACCTCCTGCTGCTCTCGCTCGCTGAACGCATCGGCTTCGACCTCGGCTTCCTGCTCGCCGGCTCCGCCACAGTCGGCCTCCTGGCCGCCAATGCAGGCTGGATCTTCAAGAGCCGGGCCCAGGGCTTCAAGGCCCTCGTCATCTTTGGCGCGCTCTACTCGCTCATCTACCTATTGCTCAGGCTTGAGGACAACGCCCTGCTCATCGGCGCCATTGCCAGTTTCATGGCCGTCGCTGCCACCATGTACTTCACTCGCCGCATCGATTGGTACAGCCAATTCGCAGGCTCCGTCCACGCAGCTTCGCAGTCCGCCGCCCGCGACTCAATCTGGAAATGAATGGGCAACTTCCCGAAACACCGGCAAGGGCTTCTTTCCATGCCGGGACCTGATCCCTGCCCGCCGGTCTCTGCCCCCGTCCTTGACACCGGCCCAGCAGCGTCTTTATGGTTGCGCCAAACCGGAGCGTGTGCGCCCGCAGGAATCCATGACCCAGCCTCGTCCGCCAGCCGTTCTCACCGACAGTCACTTTCTCATTCCGCTCGTGGTCTTTTGCATCGGGCTCGCACTCCTGATTACCCTCCATTGATGCACGTATCTCCATTTCGAATGCGCATCCCACACGCGCTTTACCTTCCCTCCGCCAAAGGACGCGCATGAGCCAGCACGCCGGCACTCCCCCCTCTGCGACCGCCACCTTTACCACCTCGCACGGCCTCGGCGTACTCTGTGCGCTCAGCGCCGGCGTATGGCTGGGAGCAGCCGAAGCGCCCACCAAGCTCGTCAACTCCGGCCTCTCGCCCTACGCCATCTCGCTCTGCATGGTCGCGGGAGTCTTCACCGCCCGCTGGACAGTCCCAACGCTGCTCAAAGGCACGCGCCAGGTCTTCGCCGATCTCGCCGAGAACAGCCATCTGCTCCCCATCGCCATCCTCGCTGGGATGCTGTGGGCCGTGGCCAATACTCTCACCGTATTCGCCATCCGCGATGTCGGCCTTGCCATCGCCTTTCCTCTCTGGAACACCAACTCCCTCGTCGGCATCTTCTGGGGCCGCGTGCTTTTCGGTGAGCTCAAGGGTGCCAGTGGCAAAAACACCGCCAAGGTCGTCCTGGGAGCGCTCGCCATCGTCGCCGCGGCGGTCCTGCTCGGCTTCAGCACCATCAACGGCAGCGGAGAGCACGCGCATCGCGCCGTCGGCGGCATCCTCGCAGCTGCAGGCGCCAGCCTGCTTTGGGGCACGATGTATGTGCCCTATCGCAAGGCCTACATCAGCGGCATGAACCCGCTTTCGTTCGTGACTGCCTTCACCATCGGCGAGCTCGGCACCGTCTTTGCCCTCGTGCTTGCCTTCGATGGCGGCATCCACGCACCCGTGTTCCACTCCCGCGAACTCCATCACATGCTTTTCTGGCTCTTCCTCGGCGGATTCGTCTGGGTCATCGGCGATATCTTCCAGCAGTACGCCACCAAGTTCCTCGGCATCGGCCGCGGCATTCCCCTTTCCAACACCAACCAGATTTGGGGACTCGCCTGGGGCGCTCTCGTCTTCGGAGAGCTTGCTCACGCCGACTCGCTGCACCGCCTCTTCGTGATTACCGGATCGATCGTGATGATTCTTGGCGCGCTCGCCGTCTCCACCGCAGTCGCCACCGAACGCGAACACGCCTCCACCAACCACGCCGTCCTGCGCGAATGCCATCGTTACGGCCTTGACTACACCCGCGTCATCCAGTCCTTCAGCGGCATCCGCATCAAGGACACGCAAGGCGGCCGCACCTGGTGGGACTTCGCCATCCTCCTCGGCGCCGTTGGCGTCTTCATCTGGTTTGGCGTCGATGCACGCGTCCCTGCACTCCCCATGAATCTGGCCTGGACCGCACTCCTCACCGTCCTCCTCGTCGTGAGCGCCATCGTCTGCGTCTCGCGCTTGTGGAAGTCAACCAGATTCTCCTAGCAAGACGCTTCAGCGATCGAACGCCCATCTTTCAACTCGATCCCGCGAAGATCGGCGAAATCTCGCCCGTTTTCCGGTTGGCGACCCACCACCGCATGTGCAATCATCGCGAAACATCACTCCCTGGGGTCGGCGTGCGTCGAGACCACCTGTTGCTTCCACTGTTGCTATGTGTGCTGGCTGCCTGCGCGGACGCGCAGGTTCCAGCGGGTGCGACCTGGCCACAAGGCTATGCCGACCTGCGTCAAGGCTGGCGCTTTCATCTGGGCGACAATTCCGCCTGGGCTCAGCCTGGATTCGACGACAGCTCCTGGACCGTCGTGTCTCTTTGGGATCCCGCCGGCAAAGGCCTCGGCTATCGCTGGCTGCGCTACCATCTCCGCGACGCGCCGCACGGCGAGCCGCTCGCAATTGGAATCCTGGGACAACGAGGCACTTATCAGGTCTATGCGAATGGCCAACCTGTTGGCGCAATCGGGTTTCTGCCTGCCCTTGAAGCCGGAGACCCCATCCCTCAGATCGTTGCTCTTCCGGGCAGCGGCACGGACCTGGAGCTCGCGCTTCGCGTCAAAACCACGCCAGGTGTGAATGCATCCTTTGCGATGCCCACAATCTTCCAGGTCGTGGTGGGAACACCAGAGGCAATCAGCTCCATTTGCAATGAATATCGATTTGGAACTCTCCTGATCAACATCTTCTCTCTCGGCGTCGATGTGCTCTTCGCCCTCGGCGGCATCGCCGCCCTCGCACTCTACTTCAATCAACGCTCCCATCTCGAATACTTCTGGCTCGGTCTGTTTCTCGCCATCACCGGAGTTTCCGATTTTTTGTCTGTCGGCACGTTTGCCATCGTTCCCGTTTCCGCCAAGATCCTCATTGCCGACCCCACCAGCTATTTAATCGTCGCTCTGCAAATCGAATTCACCTTCGCCTTCGCTCTGCAGCGCATCACGCGCCCCTGGCGCGCTTATGAAGCTCTCCTGATCGTCGCTGCCCTCGCCCAGATCCCCATCGGTTGGTTCGACATTCCCTTCCTGCCATCGTTTATCTGGGCCACCACCATCTGCGCACCCGCTTCCATCATCCTGTCTGTCCTCCTCTTCGTCTGGTACCGTCGAGGTAATCGCGAAGCTGGGTGGCTGATCGTCCCCAGCCTCTTCGGGTTAGCCAATGCGTTCTTCGGACTCGGTTTCATCGCCTTGATTTTCCACTGGCAGCGCCTGCTCTTCTTCTTCCGGGTTCCGACTCTCGGCGCGGTTGGCTTTCGCTTCGATGCTCTCGCCAATCTTAGTTTTCTCTTTGCCATCGCGATCGTCATTTTCCTACGGTTCGCACGGATCAGCCGCGCCGAGGCCCATGCCGCCGCTGAACTCGACGCAGCCCGCGAAATCCAGCGCACCCTGGTTCGTGTCGATCTGCCAGAGATTGAAGGCTGCCGACTCTCAGCCGCATATTTCCCCGCCGCCGAAGTGGGCGGAGACTATTACCAGGTCCTCCAGCAACCCGATGGCGCCACGCTCATCGCCGTCGGCGATGTCAGCGGCAAAGGCCTGAAAGCCGCTATGACGGGCACTCTCGCCATCGGAGCGCTTCGCACATTGGCCGCCAGCGGACTCAGCCCCGCCCCGCTGCTCGCCGCGCTTAATCGCCAGCTCATCGATGCACAGCAGGGCGGCTTTATCACCATGATCTGCGCCCGCATTGGCGTCAACGGAGACGTCATCATTGCCAACGCGGGCCATCTTAACCCCTACTGCCACGGCGATGAAATCGTCCTCGAGTCAGCCCTTCCCCTCGGCATCGCTACCGAGGCGGTCTATTGTGAAACCCGCATACATATCGCTCCGGGCGACACGATTACGCTTCTATCTGACGGGGTTGTCGAGGCCTGCAATGAAACAGGCGAGCTCTTCGGCTTTGACCGCACCCGTGAAATCTCGCGCCACTCCGCCGGGCGAATTGCGCAGGCTGCGCAGGCCTTTGGGCAGCAGGACGACATCACTGTTCTTACCCTTGCTTTCGCTCCCGCCGAAGTGGTCAATGCACAGGTGGTGAACGGTTAAGCCGGTCCAAAGCCGCCCATCCGACGGGTACAATATCCTCATGACCGCGCCGTCATTGGTCGATCTTGTCGGAGTCGGGCTCAACGCCACGGACACGCTCATTCCTCTCTCGACTTACCCTGAACGCGGCTCCAAGACCGAGTACTCCCGCGCCTCGATTCTTCCCGGCGGCCAGACCGCCTCCGCGGTCATCGCCTGCCAGACCTGGGGACTCACCACACGCTACGTCGGCAAACTCGGCGACGATCATGCCGCCGCACTGCATCGCAGCGAATTCGCGCGTGCCGGAGTTGACGCCCGTCTCATCACCGTTCCAAACGCGCTAAGTCCGCAGTCGCTCATCATCGTGGACAACGGAGGCGAACGCACAGTTCTCTGCCGCCGCGATGAACGTCTCCTCTTGCAGCCGTCCGATCTCGATCGCTCCTGGATCGTGAACGCCCGCGCTCTCCACGTCGACGGCTTTGAAACCGCCGCAGCCACGCTCGCCGCCTCGTGGGCCCGCGCCGCCGGCATCCCCGTTGTCGCCGATCTCGACGAACTCTATCCCGGCGTCGAAGACTTGATCGAGAACATCGACTACCTCATCGTCAGCCGCGATTTCCCCGCGCGGCTCACTGGCGAGCCACATCTCGAAAAGGCTCTCCGCCTCATGAAATCCCGCTTTAACTGCACCGTCACCGCCGCCACCCTCGGCCAGGATGGTGTGCTCGCCTGGGACGGCAGCCACTTCCATCTGCGCCCGGCTTATCGCGTCAGCGTGGCCGACACCACCGGCGCCGGCGACGTCTTCCATGCCGGATTCATCTACGGACTGCTGCAAGGTTGGCCTCTGCCGCGCCAGCTCGATTTTGCCTGTGCTGCGGCCGCCCTCAACTGCACCGCGTCCGGCGCGCGTGGAGGCATCGGCCCGCTCGAAAAAGTCGAACGGCTCATGGCCACGGTCGACCGTTACCAGATCGCCCCCGCCGCCGACTGAGTGGCATTCGCCTCAATCGCCTTACGTGTTAATTTGCTGGCATGCAGCCGATCTCCTTGTGTCCGCAGTGCGGCCATTCCATGTCAGAGGGCCGCTGTCCCTCATGCGGATTTATCGCGGTCCCGTCTTCAATGACGCCTGCCGGCGTTGGAAACCGAAGCGAAACCCGCATCGTGCTCACCGCCATCTTGATCTGCTTTTCGATCAGCGCGCTTCTGGTGTTTGTCAGTATTCGGCTGATTCAGAAATCCACGCAACGCGGCGCTTCCAATCAAAAAAGCTACTTCCGCCATAACGGCCCTGTCGTACGGCTGGATGAGTTGAACGGCAGCGGGCGCATCTACCTCGTCCAGATGGGCAATCACAAGGATCCCTATTCGCTCGAAGACTTCGCGCAATGGCTCCGCTCGAAATACAAGCTGGATGTACAGGTGCTGGCCTTGACTGCAATCGATTCGTCCGCATGGAACGCCGCACGCAAGCAATACGTCGCGGAATTACTCTACGCGCAGTTGAAACGCGAGCATCCTGATCTCGCGCTCAATCCCAGCGCATATCTCATTGGGTTCACCGATGCGGGCATGTACACAGAGAATCAGCTCTGGCAATCCAGCTTCACCCAGCGCGATATGAGGCGCGCCGCCGTCATCTCTTCTGCGGGCATGCAGGACTCGCGCCTTCAGATCAGGGTCCAGAATCCCGGCGCGAGCCCATCCAGTGCCGCAAAGCTTGCCGGCGAGCATCTCCAGGCACGGTTGCGGCGCATCCTGCTCAAGGACGTCGCCATACTGTTCTGGCATTTGCCCCTCAATCACGATTCCACCAGTCTTCTGCACGACACGCTTGATCCCGATCTGCCTGCCGAGGATATTTACGAGTCGGACCTGGACCCCGCACGGTCCTCTCGAGGTCAGTTCCTCGACGAACCTTGCATCTCCTTCCAATACCAAAGCGGTCACGGCATCCAGCGTCTCCCGGGACCGGCGATTCGCCCCTGTGGTGATCTCTCCACTCCCGATGAGGACACTGCTCTGGAAATCTTCACGCTGGATCTTCGCCTTGGCCTTCTCCTGGACGAGCGCACCGATTTCAATCTGCCTGACATCATTCCCATTCAGTTTCAGCGCGCCACGCGTGACGGCTGGCAGGGCGTCCACCCGTTCGGCATCAGCGGCACCGACAACTACGATGAATTTCTCGCTTCAGCAGATAACGTGACCATTTCGGTGGTTCACGCCAACGGTGGCCGCAGCCAACTGGTGCGCCAGCCGCGGTGGCTCCCCATCCTGCAGCTTGTCAAATACGTCGACATGGACCACCCCGGCGTTTCCGAGTTGCGCTGGCGTCCCACACCGTACGAACATTACGACTTGACGCGCTTCGACGGGGCCGTTCAGAGTTTCCTTCCATGTTCCGGCCCAACAGTCTTCTGCTATCTCACCGACTATCACGACTTCGCTGGACACCAGCTCAAGTTCGCTCGCGGTCCGCAACGTCGTCTCGAACGCCTTACAACTCCGAACCAGCGCTGGCTGGCCCTCGCCTACGATGCCACCGGCCGTATCGAGCAGATCTCTGACAGCCAGGGCCGTGTTGTGCAATACGGCTACGATGCTGCCAACCGCCTCACCAGCGTTACCTATCCCTCCGGGGAGCGCTGCTTTTACACCTACGACAACACCCAGCATTTGCTCACATTCAGCGCATCTCCCAATGCGGACACCCCGCCCCGCGTGCTCATGCGCAATGACTACTCCAGCGGCTTATTGGTCAAACAAACCTTCGAGGACGGCTCCGCCTACTCATACAGTTATGATTCGCAAAATGCGGCGGCCATCCGCGCAGCGACCGTACACAGTCCAGACGGCAAGGTTTTCAATCTCAAAATCAGCGACTCGTACTCCACGATTCACGAGAAGTGATTTGATGGGCAGATCAATACGATCTGCCTCACCCGTGCCCATTCGCCCGCTTCACGCTGAACTGCGCCCCGGCAAATAGGATCAGGCCCGAAACATACGCCCAGAACAGAAGTCCCACCGATACATAGAACGGTCCGTAAATAGCCTTCAGGTCGAGATGCGGCAGTACGGCCACATAAATATTCTTCGTCACCAGCCAAAGAACTCCCGTCGCGATCGACGCCTTCGCTACATGGCGCCATGAAATTCTGCGATTGGGCAGCAGCCAGTAAATCGAAAAGAAGAACAGGATCGAAGCCACACCGGTCGAAACCGCCAGCCATAAGTAACTGAGCGCGTCGAAAACAAAGTTATCGGTGTGATGAAAGAAGACAAATCCCAGCACCTGTCGCTGCCAGGTGCTCAGCACGATGCTCAACATCGCCAGCGCAACCATCAAAATCGCCAGCCCGAACGACACTAACTGGTTTAGTAAGTAGTTACGGCTCCTGGTTACTCCCCATGCCTGGTTCAACGCCACTTCAAGAGGAAGAAAGATACCCGTGCATGAAATCAGAATCATCACCAGCGAAAACCACTGCACCCCCTGGCGCGCCGCCGCCGCGGCCAGGCTCGCAGCTACCCAGTCCTGGTTCGAGGGCAGAAAGTAATGCACCATTTCGCCTACCACCCGCACCATCTCCGGCGAATGAAATACCGCCCGCGAGAGCGTGTAGAGCAGCACGATGAATGGGATGAACGAGATGATTGCGTTTGCGGCTACGCTGAATGCATACGTGTGCACCTGGCTGTCGAGCAGGTATTTGCCCAGCGCGGCAGCGCCCTTGCGCAGGCGGAGGCTCTTCGACTCAGCTTTGGCTTCCACCGCCTGCTCCACCTCGGCGGCGTGCTGCGCGGACTCGCTGTATGTACCGGAATTTGAGACGCTTATCAAGGACTACTCCATAACCTGGCTTCGAGATATATCCGCGCTCTCAACGGCGCGGTTCCGTGGATCCGTGGTTTCTATCAGAATAGACCGTTCACGTTCTCCAGGGCTGTGACGACGGGCCATGCAATACCACCTTTGAGGCACTCCTTTGGTGCCCCCGGCGGCCAATTTTCTGCTTGCATCTCCATGAATTTCCTGCCATAACTTGAAAACGACGAGCCGGAAGTTTGGCCCGTCTTAGTCGATGGAAGGCCGTTTGCTTTGGATGTTTTGCTTTCTGGCAGGCACAACCACAAATCAGGCTAAGTCAATCGAGCTGCCATGGCGCGAGCTTCCTCCAAGCGCTTGGGCGGCTCGCGGCGTATCTGGGATAGATAAAGCTGTTTTGCCGGCATGTTTCTCGGCGCATCCGGCAACGCGGCGTGAGGTCGGTGCCCGCCATACAACAAGGAGATAGTGCATGAAGGAACAGGGTGTCGTGAAATGGTTCAACGGGGCAAAGGGTTATGGCTTCATCCAGCGCTCCAGCGGCGAAGATGTGTTTGTTCATTTTTCCGCGATTCAGGAAGAAGGCTACAAGACGTTGAATGAAGGCGAGGCCGTTGAATTTGAATGCCAGCAGGGGCCCAAGGGCTTGAGCGCGGCGAACGTAATGCGCGTTTCCTAGCTTCCCCTTTTTTTTGAGTGGCTGAAGATCGCCACTGTTGCCTGTGGTTCGAGTACGTGTTCGTCCGTCGGACCAACTTACAATCTGATCCGTTCCAGTGCCCATCGGGCCGCCGTACGTAACCCCTCGTCCGTCGCGGTGGCCCATTGGCGCAAGCGCGGCACAAACCGCGCCAATCCGCTGTTGCCCATCGCAACGGCGGCATTGCGCTGCATTCCCATCCATCCCGCTCGCCGCACCGGCGATCCGTTGAATGCGCGAGCAAAAGCCTCCTCGTCCATCTCTGCCAGCCATTCCAGCGCTGGATTCACTAACTCGCTTCGCGTGGCCAGTTCCGCATCGCCGCCGATCGGAGCCTTCCGATTCCAAGGGCATACATCCTGGCAGATGTCGCACCCAAAAACCTGCCGCCCCATGCCTTCCATCAAGTCCGGCGCAATCACGCCCTTGTGCTCGATCGTCAGGTACGAGATGCACTTCGTCGCATCCATCTGGTAAGGAGCAGTCAGCGCGCCCGTGGGACACGCATCAAGACATCGCCGGCACGTGCCGCACCGATCCGGCACCAGCTGCGACGTGAGCAACGCGTTCGGCCGAACTGCCTCGCTCCCTGCCCCGCTGCCTTGCTGCCTTGCTGACCCACCGTCCTGCTGACTCGCTCTTTCGCTCCCATCCATTGACGTAACCAGCACCGCCAGAAACCCAAACGACCCGAGTTTCGGATGAATCAGGCAGGTGTTCTTTCCCGTCCATCCCAGTCCCGCCGCCGTGGCCAACACGCGTTCCACTACCGGCCCCGTATCGACATACGCCCGCGACTCAAACTCCCCCATCTCCTCGTGCAGTCGCGCTTCCATCACGCGTAATCTCTTCAATAGAACCTTGTGATAATCCGTGGGCCGCAGCGCGCCCGTCTTCGCATCCGTGGTGCCCGACCACGCATAGCGCGCAATCCATCCGGAATCTCGTGGCGCTTCTGCAGTCGAGAGCGGCTGTGCCGCGTGGTAATTCGCAAAGCACACAATCGCCGACTTCGCCCACGCAAATGGGACCCGCACACGCGAGCGTGTTAAACGGCCCTCGCCGTCGGTCCGCGTCAGGTAATGCATGGTGCCCGCGCGGCCCGCCTCTACCCAGGCCACAAACCGTTCCGCATCGTGAGATTCGGTCGCATGCGGCAGTCGCACCACTCCGGCATCGCTAAATCCTGCTTCCACCGCGAGCGCGCGCACACGCGCCCGTTCCAGGCGAGATCTCGAATCTCCCCCGGCCCCGGATTCATCTAAAAAAGTGGAACTTTCCGGCCTCATCTTCGTATTCATCTTCATCGTGTTCGATTGTGGACGCAAGGATCGAATCCGGACAGGAGCACCAGCAGCAAATCGCCTGGCAGCCCTGCCGCATCTCGCTTGTTTTCATGGCCTTGGAACGCCCGGCGAGTTTGGCCAATCGAATGCTAATCAGGTAGGCGGGGACCAGTCTAAGCAGCAACTTTCCCCGTCTGGATCCCACCTAGGAGGTTTGTCATGAATCGCATTCTTTCCAATACCGAAACGCTCTACTTCCATCCGGGTGACCTGCGCGAACTCGTTCGCGGCGAGGAACAGTGCATTGTGGAGCGGCTCACGCCGGTCGTGCGCCAGCAAAGTGTCATGCTCGATTTCAGCCACGTCGAACGCATCGACGCAGCCGGCATCGCAGCGCTCATCTCGCTTTACGGAACTGCGCAAAGTAACGGTCACGATTTTCATGTTGTACACGCATCAGACCGCGTTGCCGAGATCCTTACCCTCGTGGGACTCGATCACTTCCTCCTTTCTCGCGAAGAGGCGCCCTGCCCCCCCGATATGGAGTGCGCTGAGCTGCCGGCGGCCTAACCAGGCTGCTGGCAGCTGCGCGGGAATTCCTGCCCGCTGTTCACCTTCCCCTGATTCAAGCACCCATCAACTTCAATCTCCACCGCACTTCCGCGCGCAGGCAGAATCGCCTTTCAATTGCACATCAGAGCGTTTCCTTAGCGCGCACGGTCCGGATCGCCTACACTCCGGGCGCTCTTTGTGGCATGCAGAAGCGCGACGAATCATCCATACATCCCTCATCTGATTGCCAAAGCGCCGTTTGTTCCGCGAATCCCAATGAATGCGCAGAGGCGCTTCCGCGCTGCTGTGATGCAAGGCACAGGCGGGGGTATACTTGGAACGATATTGGTAATTGTGAACGTCGAATCGCCGCAGGGCGCAGTCGCAGCTTTTGGATGACTGCATGCACGCGGTTTACCCGCTTGCTTCCGCTGGAATCCCAGCCAACATATGCCGTCGCCCTTGCACCGGTGCAGCCGAATGCGGAATTCTACACACGGAGGCTTTATTCCATGACGCAGGGCGTATTGGATCAACAGCCCGCCGCCAAGGCCGGCACGACCCCAACTTCTTCAACCAAGTACGTGTACTTCTTTGGCGGTGGCTCCGCCGACGGCAACGGAAAAATGAAAGACGTCCTCGGCGGCAAGGGCGCTGGCCTCGCCGAAATGACGAACGCCGGCCTGCCTGTTCCTCCGGGATTCACCATCCAGACCGAAGCCTGTCGCGAGTACATGCGCGGCAAGCTCAGCCCGCAGATCGAAGACGAGATGCTCACCGCTCTCGAGCACCTCGAAAAACTGCAGGGCCAGAAGCTCGGAGCCGGCGACAATCCGCTGCTGGTTTCAGTCCGCTCCGGTGCCAAGTTCTCCATGCCCGGCATGATGGACACCATTCTCAACCTCGGTCTCAATGACCAGGCTGTTGAAGCCCTCGCCAGGCGCAGCAACAATCCGCGCTTCGCCTACGACTCCTATCGCCGCCTCATCCAGATGTTCGGCGATGTCGTCCTCGACATTCCGAAAAAGAAGTTCGAGCACATCTTCGACGGCGTGAAGACCGCAAAGAAGGTCAAGTTCGACTACGAGCTCCAGCCCGACGCGCTGAAGGCGATCATCGCCGAGTACAAAAAGCTGGTGAAGAAAGAAACCGGCAAGGACTTCCCGCAGGACCCGCTCGTCCAACTCGTCGCCGCGCGCGATGCCGTCTTCCGCAGCTGGCAGAATGAGCGCGCCAAGACCTACCGCCGCATCAACCGCATCGACGACTGGCTAGGCACAGCCGTCAACGTGCAGGCCATGGTGTTCGGTAACCTCGGTGAGAACTCCGGCACAGGCGTCGGATTCACCCGCAATCCTGCCACTGGCGAGCACGTCTTTTTCGGCGAGTACCTGATGAACGCGCAAGGCGAAGATGTTGTCTCCGGCGTGCGCACCCCGATGCCCATCAGCGAGCTCGAAAAGGCGATGCCGAAGGTCTACGAGCAATTGCAGGACATCACCCGCAAGATGGAAAAGCACTACCGCGATATGCAGGATTTCGAGTTCACCATCCAGGATGGCAAGCTCTACATGCTGCAGACGCGCAACGGCAAGCGCACAGGCCTGGCGGCCGTTCGCGTCGCCATCGATATGGTGCGCGAAGGACTCATCACCCAGGAAGAGGCGATCTTCCGCGTCGAGCCCAACCAGCTGTACGACTTCCTGGTTCCGCGGCTCGTCGAGAAAGGCGAGAAGATCGAAGTCCTGGCCACCGGATTGCCGGCATCACCCGGCGCCGCAGTCGGCCAGATTGTCTTCACCGCGGAAGACGCCGTGAAACACCACACCAATGGCTCCTTCAAATCCATCATCCTTGTGCGCGGCGAAACCACTCCGGAGGATATTGCCGGCATGGAAGTAGCCGATGGCATCCTCACTTCGCGCGGGGGCATGACATCGCACGCCGCCGTCGTCACCCGCGGCATGGGCAAGTGCTGCGTGGCCGGCGCAGGCGATTGCGTCGTTGACGAAGCGAAGAAGGAACTCCGCGTGAAGGGCCACACCTTTAAGCATGGTGACTTTATCTCGCTCGACGGCACCACCGGGCGCGTGATCGCAGGCAAGCTGAAAACCCTCGACGCACAGCCCGACGATCCCGATCTCGTGAAGTTCATGAGCTGGGCCGATCCGCAGCGCAAGCTGCAGGTCTGGGCCAATGCCGACATCCCGCGCGATGCCAAGCAGGCACGCTCCTTCGGAGCCGAAGGCATCGGCCTCTGCCGCACCGAGCACATGTTCTTTGCAGAGGATCGCATCGAGCACATGCGCTCCATGATCCTGGCCGACAACGAAAAGGACCGCCGCGCCGCGCTCAAGAAGCTGCTCCCCATGCAGCGCGCCGACTTCGCCGGCCTCTTCAAGTCGATGGACGGCCTGCCCGTCGTGATCCGCCTGCTCGATCCGCCGCTGCATGAGTTCCTGCCCAAGCGCGAAGAGCTGCTGGTCGAAATCAAGCACCTCGAAGACACCAAGCCGCGTTCGCCCAGGCTCAAGGAGCTGCGCCCGCTGCTGACCCGTGTCAACGAGCTGCACGAGATGAATCCGATGCTCGGCCTGCGCGGCTGCCGCCTCGGCATCACCTTCCCTGAGATTACCGAGATGCAGGCCCGCGCCATCATCGAGGCTGCGGTCCAGGTGAAGGCCAAGGGCGGCCGTCCGCACGTCGAGATCATGATTCCGCTCATCGGCTCCATTGAAGAGATGCGGAACCAGGCCTCCATCGTGCGCCGCGTCGCCGACGAAGTCTTCGCGGAGAAAAAGACCAAGGTCGACTACATGGTCGGAACCATGATCGAACTGCCGCGCGCAGCTCTCACCGCCGACCAGATCGCCGAAGAGGCCGAGTTCTTCAGCTTCGGAACCAACGACCTCACGCAGACCACCTTCGGCATCTCGCGCGACGATATCAACAACTTCCTGCCCGCTTACCTCAAGGCCGGCATCTTCAAGCAGGACCCGTTTGCCACCCTCGATCAGGCAGGCGTAGGCCAGCTGGTGAAGGGCGCCGTGGCCAAGGGACGCAACACGCGGCCCACGCTCAAAGTCGGCATCTGCGGCGAGCATGGCGGCGATCCAGAGTCCGTCAAGTTCTGCCACAAGATCGGCCTCAACTATGTTTCGTGCTCGCCCTTCCGGTTGCTGACCGCAAGGTTGGCTGCTGCCCAGGCGGCCCTCGAAGAGAAGCAGGGCAGCCTCGTCCACACCAACAAGTAAATCTCCACTGGAATGACAAAGGGCGCGGCCAATCGGCTGCGCCCTTTCATTTTGAGCATTCTCGAGTTCTACTTCGAGTCGTCTCCGCCCGGCGCGAAGAACCCGTCCCGCGTCGCCACCGTCAGGTCCGCCTTGTTCGCCTTCAGCGCGATCTTGTGAAACGCGCCGTCGTCTTCCGCCTTGTCGGGAGTAAACGTCAGCAGGTATTGCCCGCGCAGCTCGTCCGCGATCAGGTTATAGATCTCGTCGAGATCTTCCTTCTTCTTGGTGTCGAAGTAGCGGCCTCCCGTCCGCGTGGCAATCTGCTCCATGATCTTGCGGCCATCCACAGCAGGCTTGCTTTCACCACCGCGCCGCCCTCCACCGCCCGGATACCCTCCGCCGCCGGGATAGCCCCCCGGATACCCGGGGCCACCCATCCCTCCGCGCCGCCCCATGCCGGGGAACCCATTGTTGGTGCGTTCCTGCTCACCCTTGAAATAAACCGCGTACACGATCACATTCGCGCGTTCCGCCGCATCCAGCGCGTCCGTCATTGACTCCTTGCTGCCACGGTCCACGCCGTCTGAAAACAGGATCAGCGCCTTACGGCCGCTCTTCGGCTTCATCAGCTCGTCGGCCGCCAGGTAAATCGCATCGTAAAGTTGCGTCCCGTTGCGGCCGCCGCGCGGACGATCGCGATCCTCCCCCGTGGTCTCCGGACCATTCCGGTCCTCCTCCATCTGCGAAGACGGCCCCATTTCATCCAGTTCGTTGTGCAGCTTTGCACGCGAGCCGGTGAAATCCTGCAGCAGCTCCACCTCCCGATCGAAGTGAATCAGAAAGGCCTGGTCCTTGGGATTCGGCGGCGCCGCGGTTGCCGCACCCGCTGAACTCGCGGCGGCGGTTCCGGCGGAGTTGGGATCGCCGGGCAGCATCTGGTCAACGAACTTGCCGGCCGCCTTCCGCTCCGCCTCCATCGCTCCCGTCATGCTGCGGCTCGTGTCCACGAGCAACCCCACCTGGAAAGGCAGATCCGACTCCCGCGTAAAGCTCTTGATGGTCTGCGGACGCCCGTCTTCGGTAAGCTCAAAGTCGCTCTTCTGCAAGCTCGTTACCAGTGCGCCGTGTTTGTCGCGCACCGTCACCGGCAGCAGCACCTCCCTCGCCTCAACGTGAAGCGTCGTGACCGGCTGATCGGACGCTGGCTTCTGTTGGGCAGGCTGCTCTTGCGCCACGCCGGAAACGCACAGCGCTGACAGCGCACTGAGGACAATGAAAAATATTGTTCGCATGATCGGCACACACTTCCAGCTTCTTAGACGAGTCTACCTGCATACGGTTGACTGCCCAATTTCGGGCTCTCGGCGCGGTTCCCGCTCCCGCCGGCAGATCCGGTAGAAGAACACGCTTCACGAATGCGACAATGGGTTCGTTCGACCTAAGAAACAAGACGGTTTGCCCACGGAATATGACGAAGCGCCCTTCGCAAATCGCGAGAAAAAACAGCCCCAGGCGCACTGTCCGGGCCATCCTTCGTCGAAGTTTACCGGCGGAATTTCCCCTTTGGATCCCCCTGCTCTTCGCATTTTTTCCCGCGTTCGCTCCGGCCCAGCAGGTCCCAAACCCCCGACAAGCGGGCCTCACCATCACCGGCACCGTTCGCGATCCGGCAGCCCAGCCGATCAGCGGAGCTGAAGTCCGGCTCGCCTTCAAAAACCGATCCGAACCCCTCCGAACAACCACCACCGACAGCGAAGGCCACTTCGCGTTTGCAGACATTGCTCCCGGCCCATACCAGCTCACAGCCGCAAAAAACGGCGCCGTTGGCCAGACAGTGGATCTCCAGGCCGGTACCGCCGGTGCCGGCGCGAAGACCGATCTCGTCATCCCTTCGAAGCCCGACCGCGGCTCCGCTCCGCCCGCCGCACAAATGGAGCTTTACGATCAGCCCAGCTTCACCATCGCCGGTGTCACCGACTGGACTGCCGCAGGCGGCCACGGTTCCGATTCGATCCTGCGGACCAGCGAATCCCTCACCCGCGACACGCTGGAGCTGAAACCCGCTGCGACCGTTGCCTCTCCGGCAAATCCGCACGGCACAGACCACGCCGACGAAGAGCGCCTTCTCGCAGCTCTGGCGGCGGCGCCCGACAGCTTTGAAACCAATGCCCGCCTGGGCAAATTTTATGCCGATCACGGAAATTACTCGGCCGCCATTCCCCCGCTGGAAAAGGCCTACGGCATCGACAAGAACCAGCCTGACAACACCCTCGCTCTGGCAACGGCCGCCAAGGAAACCGGCGACCTGGCCCGCGCTCGCACCCTCGTCGCAGAGCTCAGATCAGTCCGCGAAACCGCCGGCATCGACCGACTGGCCGCCGAAATCGCCGAAAAATCCGGCGACCCCACCGCGGCGGCAGAAGAGTTTCAGCGCGCGGTTCGCCTCGATCCCAGCGAGCAAAACTACTTCGAACTGGGCAGCGAATTGTTGTTGCATCGCGCGATCTGGCAGGCAAAGCGGGTCTTTGAAGATGGCGCGAAGGCCTACCCGCAATCCGCCCGCATGCAGACCGCGCTCGGCACCGCGTTGTTTGCCGGAGCTCGATACGATGATGCGGCACGCCAATTCTGCAAAGCCTCCGACCTGAATCCGTCCGATCCCGAGCCGTACCTGCTGATGGGCAAAATCGAAATCGCCTCGCCCAGCCCTCTCCCATGCGTCGAAGAAAAGCTGGCGCGATTTGCCCGGCAGGAACGAGCCAACGCCCTCGCCCAGTATTTCTACGCGATGGCCATCTGGAAACAGAGCGGCAATGGTCTCGCCGGTGCCGCCCTCGATCAAGTCAGTTCCCTGCTCAACAAGGCCATCGTCCTCGATCCCAAATGCGGCGACGCTCTTCTGCAACTCGGCAATCTCGATGCGCTCGGCGGCAACTACCCCGGCGCAATCGGCCTTTACGGTAAGGCCATCCAGGCCGATCCCCAGCTGAACGAAGCTCATTACCGCCTCGGCGTTGCCTACGATCGCGTCGGCGACAAGGCTCGCGCCAAACAGGAATTTCAGTTGCACGAGACGCTCGAGAAACAACAGGCCGCCGAAGTCGACCGTCAACGCCGCGAGATCAAGCAATTCGTAGTCGAAACCCCTTCGTCCGCTCCCGCTACCCCGAATCCATAAATCTCAAACCCAGACACGCCGGGTTTCCGCCGCGCCCCGCTAGGTTGTTTTCGGCTTGAATGTCGCTATAATCCCGTCGCCTTCGCGAATGGTCAGAATCTGGTTGGCCTTCACCTGTGTGAATTTCTCCAGCTTCTGCGTGGTCGGCCACTTCACTTCAATCAGATCCACCGTCCCGGTCTTCCCCAGTCCGAAATGAAGCCGCAGATCGCTCTGCGACATCACGCTGGTACCGCTGTGCACCTCGTCCATCTGGATGTGCTTTCCCGTCACCACGCGAACGCGTGCGCCAATCGCCGTGCGATTGCACTTCGTCCCGATCAGCTTCAGCTTGATCCAGTTCTGCTTGTTCCCACCCACGTTATGCAGCAGCGACGGCACATCGTTCATGTTCAGGATCAGGATGTCCATCCCGCCGTCATTGTCATAGTCTCCAAATGCAGCGCCCCGGCTCGAAAAGCGCTCCGTGATCCCCGGCCCCATCTCCTTTGAAACATCCTTGAACAGCCCATTGCCGAGATTCTTGTACACCAGCCGCGGATTCTTGAACGTCTCGCCGAAGTTGTACTTGTCCACTTCGGGATAGACGTGCCCGTTGATCTGAACAATGTCGGTCCAACCATCGTTGTCGTAGTCGATAAATCCGCATCCCCACGCGACAAAACTGTTGTTGATTCCCACGCCCGCATGAAACGACAAGTCGCTGAACGTTCCATCGCCGTTGTTGTGGTAAAGGTCGCTTGTGTCATCTGCAAAATTCGTCTTGAAAATATCGAACCAGCCATCGCAATCGTAGTCGGCCACTCCGATTCCCATGCCGGCCTGCTCGTGCCCGTCCGCGTTGTAGGCGCATCCCGCCATCACCGCGATATCGGTGAACGTTCCGTCGTGATTGTTCTGCAGGAAAATGCTCGGTTCCGAATCGACCGCGATATAAATGTCCGGCCAGCCGTCGTTGTCGAAGTCATACGATACGGCTGTAATCGAATAGCGCGGCCCGGCCTTCAGAATTCCCGACTTCTCTGAAACATCCGTGAACGTGCCGTCGCCATTGTTGTGAAACAAAAGATTCGTATCTCCCGGCAGACCCCGCGGCCCGCACATCGTCGGGATCCCCTTCCACTGGCAGAAACTCGCGTCCTTGGCCGACGGAGGGTTGTCCGGATCGAGCTTCACAAAATGGCAGACAAACAAATCCAGATGACCGTCGCGGTCGTAGTCGAGAAACGTGCATCCCGTGCCCCATCGGCCCTGCTTCTCCGCCAGCCCCGCCTTTGCCGTCACATCGGTAAACGTCCCATCCCCGTTGTTGTGAAACAGGATGTTGTGTCCCCAGAACGTGCAGAACAAATCATCCCAGCCATCATTGTTGTAATCGCCGACGCACACGCCGGTCTGCCAGCCGCTGCGGCCGATCCCCGATTTTTCCGTGACATCGGTAAATGTCCCGTCACGATTGTTCTTGTAGAGGTGCGTTGTCGGCGCCTTGCCCGCAGGCCATGTGATATCCAGGCGGCTGCCGTTGGTCAGATAAATATCGAGCCATCCATCATTGTCGTAATCGAAAAAAGCGATGCCGCTGCCCTTCGTCTCAATGATGACCCGCTTGTGTTCGACTCCGCCCCACACGTTCGGCGTATTCAACCCAGCCTGCTGCGCCACATCCACGAACTGCACCGTCGACGAAGATTCGCCGCTCACCGCAGCCTGCACCAGGGTCGATTTGCCCCACTTCCACAGCGGTGTCGCGAGAACGTCGAGAAGCGTGCTGCCGAGGACGACAAAGGACGATCCAAGAAAATGACGGCGAGGAAGAATCATGAGTTGCGATGGATTATAGAAGCCGCACTTCCCGATTGAAAACATGCGCAGCGCCATGCTCTCGTCATCGGCGCGCAACCTTCGGAAACGGATGAGGCACGATCCCGACTCCCTCCTTCACCGCGATGATCTGGTCAACCGGCACGTTGGTCAGCGTGTCCACCTGCCCGCTCGGCCAATTGATCACCAGCGACGCGGTTTTCGCTCGCTTGCCCAGGCCGAAATGAATCCGCGGATCGCTCGCCGACATGTAGCTCGTCCCGCCCTTCGCCTGCTCCACGCGGACAACTCCTTCTGCGGTCAGTTTCAGCCGCGCACCCACGCCGTCGCGATTTGATTTGGTCCCGATCAACAGCACCTCAACCCAATGATTCCCGTTGCCGCCATCGTTGCGCAGCAGCTCAGGGTAGTCTCCCCGGCACACCACTGCCATGCCCACCTGGCCGTCATTGAAGAAATCCGCGGTGGCCAGACCGCGCCCAGCAATCGGGCGCACAAAATCCGCACCAAGTTCCTCCGACGACTTTGCAAAATGTCCTTTTCCAAGATTGTGAAACATCAGCAGCGGCTCTTTGTATTGCACCTCGCTGTGATAGAGATTCACGTTGTCGAGCATGGCCCCGTTCGCCTGCACAATATCGGGCCATCCATCGTTGTCATAGTCCAGAAACTTGGCGGCAACCCCACTCATCATGATGGCTTTGTTGCCGATCCCCGAACTGTAAGTGGCATCCGTAAATGTCCCATCGCCGTTGTTGTGGTAGAGCCGGTTCAATTCAAAATCAAGGTGCGTAATGTAGACATCGAACAGCCCGTCTCCGTCCACGTCAGCCGCGTCAATCCCCATCCCCGCTTCGTAGCGCCCATCCTCGCTCGCCGCCAGCCCCGAGATCAGGGAGACATCCGTGAATGTCCCGTCATGATGATTCTGGAACAGAAAGTTCGGCCACGTGTCATTCGCAATCGCGATGTCGGGCCACCCATCATCGTTCAAGTCGGCCAGCACCAACCCCATGCCCTTCGCCTCGGGCACGCCCACGCCTGATTTTTCGCTCACGTCGGTAAACGTGCCATCGTGGTTGTTGCGGTATAACTTCGTCTTCAGCCCGTGATAGATATTCGGCGTGCAATACGATCGGTATCCGGGCTCATGTTCACCGCACCACGGATTGTCCTTCGGGCTCCAGTCGATATAGTTCGTCACAACCAGATCGAGCCACCCATCGCGGTCGAAGTCGAACCAGCCCGCGCTCGTTGACCAGTTGCCTTCATCGGCAACTCCCGCCTTGGCCGTCACGTCCGTGAACGTGCCGTTCCCGTTGTTGTGATAGAGAATCGCGCGCCCGTACCCCGTCACGTAAAGATCCGGATACCCGTCGTTATCAAAGTCGCCGACCGCAACCCCCTGCCCGTAGTGTCCTTCGCCACCCACTCCAGCTTTTTCCGTTACGTCGGTGAATGTGCCGTCGCCGTTATTGCGATACAGCGCCGACCGAAGCGGTTTTGCCGGCTTGTACGCATCGGTCGCGCCGCTCTCAACAAAATACAGATCCATCAGTCCGTCCTGGTCGTAATCGATCCAGCCCACGCCAGTGCCCATCGTCTCGAGATAGTACTTCTGATCGGACTCCGTCGAGTCCTGGACAAACGTGATACCCGCCTCCTTACGGATATCCGCGAATCGCACCGAGGTCTTGTTTTCGAGCGCATGCGCAACCTGCTGCGCGAATACCGGTCGATCCGCCGGAACCGCACAAATGATGAGAAGCAATAAGGCCGCGGCCGGCAGCGATTGATTCATTCTCGAGAGCAGTCTCATTGAGAGTCAGCGCTAAAGCGTCCGGTCCGCGAGCGAAAGAGCCATCTGCAAAAACTGGTTTCTGTCCGCCGAGCTCAATGCCGCATTCACATCCGCCGACCTCGACGGCGCCTGCGCCAGGGTTTCTTCGATGCGGCTCACGTCCAGGTTTCCGCTCGCGTTGCTGTTCTTGAAGCGATCCAGCACCTCGCGCGCTTTCGCAACCTGCCCGGTCTCGAAATACAAAACCCCCAGCGTCGAATACGTGCCCGCCCATTCGGGAAGCAGTTCCACGGCCCGCTCCAGCTGCCGTGTTGCCTCCGGAGTTTTCCCCTCCATGGCGGATGCAAGCCCCAAGCCCCAAAACAGCTTTCCCGAGGCTGGAATGCGCGCCTGCCCACGCAACAAAACCTGTTTCGCGCCTTCGATATCGTTCTCGCGAAGCCGGGCCAGTGCGAGCGACAAGTAGTACTGGTCGTTGTCGGGATTCCGTTTGATCGCGCCTTCAAAAATTTCGTTGGCTTTTGCGGCGTCGCCGAGATGCGCGTAGATGTCGCCCAGCAATTCGAGGTACGCATCGTCATCCTGGCCCTTCTCTGAGACCTGCTTCGCGGCATCGAGGGCCTGCGCGTATTGATGCTCTCGAAAATATGCATCCGCCAAATCGAAAATCACGTCATCCGAGCCGGGATTGAGACGAAGCGCGCCTTCGAAATGTTGAATCGCATCGTCATAGAGGTGATGCCGCGCCAGCAGCACGCCCACGCCGGTCATCGTTCTCACATCATTCGCGCTCACCTTGTCCAGTTGCGCGATCGTAGCGCGCCCATTCTCGCGATCCCCCGCTTTCAGGTACGCCTCGGCAAGCATGTATAAATCCTGCGGTTGATCGGGGTGCCGCTTCACCTCATCCGTCAGTTGCGCCAGGTCAAACTGCCGCTGTGCGCCGCGATCAAGCTGCGCGCGCCGGTCGAGATAGTCGAACAGGTGCTGATAGGGATAGGGCCCCGCCGGCGTGCTTTTCGATAACGTCTTGAACGCGTTCAGGTCACGCTCCGCCGCATCGTTCTCATGCAGGCTCCGCTCCACCATGGCCAGCTTGTAATATCCCGTTGCCGGATCCCGGCTGACTTTCACAAACTTCCGCAACAATGGCTCTGCCTGCGCAAACTTCTTTTCCAGAACATCGAGATTCGCCAGTTCGAGCAACGCATCCGGAAAATCGGGATAGGCGCTCAGCGTTCTTTCAAACAGCTGTTCGGCGGTCGCCGACTCGCCCTGCCGCTCCGCAATGTACCCCAGGTTGTAGAGGCACGACGCATTGTGCGGATCGAGCTTCACGCCTTGTTCAAAATATTTCTTTGCTTCGTCGAATCGCCCAAGATCGCGATAGGCAAGCCCCAGGAATGCATACGATCGCGCCGAGTTGTCCACCTCCTGGAGCTGCTTGAATTGCTCGATCGCTTTCTCCGTCTTGCCCGAGATAAAGTACGCTTCGCCAAGCGAGGCGCGAAGGTCCGTCCGCTGGGGCGCAATCTGTATCGCCGATTCGAGCAGCGGAATGGCGTCTTCAAAGTAATCCTGCGACATGCTGATCTGCGCCATCAGAAACATCACGTCCGCGTTTTGCGGAGCCGCGTTGTGCGCGCGAATCAGCAGGTCCAGCGCGTCCAGCGGCCTCGACTCGCTCCGGTAATCCTGCGCCAGCAGATACATCGTCTCGGTCGACTCGGGTCGCAGTCGCAGCGCCCGATTCAATACCGCGTCCGCCTTGGTGTTGTCGCCATCGCGCAGGAGCGCTTCGCCAAGATTGTAGAGAATCTCGAATGTCTCCGGCTGGATCGCATCGGCTTTTTCAAGCTCCAGCACGCCTGTCTTGTATTGCTTTTCCGACGAGAGCAGTACGCCGAGCGAGAAATGAACCTGTACGCTGTCCTTGCTCTTCTCCGAGAGCTGCGCTGCAAGCCGCAAAGCCTCCGCCGTGCGTTTAGCCTCGAGGCAAGCACGAATCAAATTCAACTGCGCAGGAACACTCGCCGCATCCGCGCGCTCGAAATACGGAATCGCTTCCGCCGGCGCCTTGCGCGCCATCAGCAGAACGCCGAGGTTGTAATTCGCATCGGGATTGCGTGGGTCGAGGCGCAGAGCCGCCCTGAGCTCCTTCTCAGCCAAGTCGGGCCTCTGCTCCCGGATATACACATTGGCAAGATTGTTGTGCGTCTTCGCGGAGTTCGGAGCCAGTTGAAGAGCCTTCTCGAAAGCTGCCAGCGCGTTCTGAAAGTCCTCCTGCCCGCTCTCGCTGATGCCCAGCAGGTTGTATGCTTCCACGCTCGATGGATGCTGCTCGATCTCGCGCTGCGCCGCCGTCCGCGCCTCGCGCCATCGCCCCTGCTGAATGAGCGACTCGATTTCCATAAGGTTCTGATTGGCAGCCGGCGGCTGCGCGATACCGGCTACGCAGGCGCACATCAGAAAAAATGCCGCCACCATGCGCGGGAACCGAATCAGGCGCCGCAGTGCGTCGACCGCCCCCCTCCGCAATGCACGATTCGGAATCGCCACGCCGCTCCTATCCCGTGCCATGGCGCTCATTGTAGGGCCTCCATTGCTCGCCTGGCATGGTCATTCTGCGGCTGCAGGCGGAGAAGCTGTTGCAGGATCTCTTTCGCTTTGTCCTTATCCTGGCGAAGCATGTACAGCCGCGCCAGGTTCAGATACGACTGCTCAAAGCCCGGCGCAACCTCGATGCCCGCTTTAAATTGCTCCTCCGCCTTCGCATAGTCTTGCGTGCGCACGTAGAGGACACCGAGATTGTTGACCGCTTCGGGATAGTTGGGCCGCAATTCAATCGCCTTTCGCAAAAAATCAGCCGCTCGATCCGTTTGGTTCTGCTGTGCGTAAAGCATTCCCAGGCTGTAATTCGCTTCCGGATCGTCCGGCTGTAACTGGAGTACGCGTGTGAGCGACTCTGCGGCCTTATCAAACAAACCCTCGCGACGATACACGTTGCCAAGATTCAACAGCGCGGTTGTGTAGTTCGGCTTTTCATCAAGCGCCTTTTGAAAATTCTGGACGGCTTCATCCGCACGCCCTTGTTGCGCCGCGATCATTCCCAGGTTGTTCCAGGCCTCCGGATAGTCCGGACGAACCCGCACCACCTGTTCCAGGAACCGCTGCGCTTCCTCCAATCGTTTCCTCTGCAGATTCAGGGTTCCAAGATTGTAGAGAGCATCGGGATCGTTGGGCTTTGCTGCGATCACCTGCTCAAAAGATTCGGCAGCCTGATCGAGATACCCGTGCTGAAACAGCGCCACGCCGTAGGTAAAATCATTCCTCTGAAACTCCGCCTGCACCACCATGCCCTTGAACGGGAGCGCCTTTTTCATCCTGCTTTCCGCAGTGACCGGAATAGCGCGCGCATCCTCGGCCACATGACGCCAATCGAGTTTCCCCTGGTAGACCTTGACCATCATGCCTTCGCGATCCAGAAGAAATGCAATCGGAATCGGCAAATCTCTGCGGCGATCAAAAAGATGGCGATAAATGATGTTGTAGATTCCCGCCACATCTTCAGTCGCGAACACAACCGGAAAATCCCAGCGCTCTTCCGCAACCGCGCGCGCGCCTGGCACTTCATCCACATCGACGTCGAGCGCCAACACCGTCACCCCTGCGCCGGCCAGCGCCGCGTGGTGCTGATTCAACTCCCGAAGTTGTTCCCGAGACTCCGGCGCCTTGTTCGACCAAAGCGTCAGCAGAACCAGGCCGCCAAGAAAAGACTTCAACTCGACGGTGCGGCTGCTTGCGTCCGGCAATGAAAAATCTGGCGCTTTCAACGGTTCGATCAGCCACGTCTCGACTTGCGATGGCAGCGGATCCTCGATGTGCGATGCCTTCGGCTCTGCGCTCGATGGTCTAGCAGCGTCAAATGGCTTCGCCTCAAACGTGCTTGATCCTTCTTGGATCTGAATCCGACGATCCACCGGCAGTGCATCAAATCTTTGCTTCAAGCCGCTCGGCCATTCGATCGAAGCTCGCACCGTCCCCGCCGCCTTGCCCACGCCGAAAAACAATTCCTTCGAGTGCTGCGCCAGGAATCCCGTGCCTGCCTGGAGGTATTTCGTCTGACGAAGCCCATCCGCCTCGACCATCACTGCCGCGCCGATCGCATCGCGGTTGCTTTTGCTTCCCTGCAAACGGAACGAGATCGAATGACCAATTTCAGGCATCACGTTGTGAAGAATCCTGATCTGCGGAGCGTTCCGGCTCTTCACCACCACCTCCAGCCGGCCGTCATGATCCAGATCCGCAAGCACAAACGTCCGGCAGTCCTCCATGAAATCCAGGCCCGCCGGGCCCGACATCTCACAAAACGTGCCGTCGTGATTGTTCACAAAGAAGACATTCCTCGCATAACCGTGCCACGTATAGTCCGACCGAACCAACTCATTGATCGCATTCCAGCCGCGCTCATAGGCCAACGCGCCGGTTGCATCTTCTGAAGATTTCGCGACCACCTGCCTCCAGAAAAATCCGGCAAGATCCGTGCGATCCGGTCCCGAAATGTATCCGTTCGCTACATAAAGATCCGGAAAGCCATCGTGGTCAAAGTCCCAGAAGTCCGACGACCACGACCACCTTCCCATCTCGACCCCGGCTTCGTGCCCCACATTCTGAAATGTCCCATCGCCCAGGTTTCGATACAGCGCATTGCCGCGCGCATGCCGCTGGTAGAGTTCGCGAATCCGCGCCGGCGCCTGCTCGTGAAACTGCGGCTGCTCCGACACCCGCTGCCCCGCAGCTTCCCACATGCTTGGAACGTACACATCCTGGTGCCCATCATTGTCGAAATCGGACCAGCTGCAGCCCATGCCCGCCCCGACGCCTTCCACATGCGCTTCGCCTGATGCCGCCGTGAAGGTTCCGTTCCCGTTGTTCCGATAAAGCTGCGAGCTGCCGAAGTCGTTGGCGACAAACAAATCCTGAAAGCCGCCTGGTTTCGATTTGCCCCACGCACAGGCAAAGCTGAAGCGGTTGTTGTCCGCGTTCATCCCGCTCGCCTCCGTCGTTTCAACGAAGGTCCCGTTGCCCTCGTTGTGAAAAAGACAATTCGGCGGACCGTTGCGCGCGTCATAGTAAGGAACCGGGTAGTGATACTGGTCGAGTCCCAGGTAATACATGTAGAGACAGAAATAGATATCGAGACGCCCGTCGTTGTCATAGTCCGCGATGGCCGCATGAGTAAACGTGCCCTGTGGAGGCCGCGCAAACTTGAACGCATCGCGCTTCTGCGCAAACGTGCCGTCACCCTGATTCAGGAAAAGCAACGGCCCCGTACCGCACACAACCAGCAGATCCTGCCGCCCGCTGTTTCTGAAATCGGCAAAGAGCGCGCATGCTGTGCTGTCGAGCACCCCCACTCCCGCTTTCTCCGTCACATCTTCAAACGTCCCATCGCCCTTGTTCCGCAGCAGCCGGTTGGGCAAACCAGCCGGCTGGCAAATGTAAAGATCGTCGAAGCCGTCCTGATCGAAATCCCCGGCAGCAACGCCATTGTTGCAATAGATATCCAACCCCACCGCGCCGTCGAGCACGGTTCTCCAGTAGTCTGCGCCATGTAGGAACTGGCTCGCATAGCACTCGGCCCGTTCCAGCGCCTGCGAAGTGACATCGGCAAACACTGGCCCGCGCACCATGCAGCTGGTCTCGGTTTGCATCAGCCACTTTTGCGCTTTCCATTGCTGGCTGTCATCGCCTGTCCACTCGATCTGCCACGACCCGACCCGCTCTTCGCTTCGCTCATCTTTCCGGCTGGCGACAAGGTCATACCGCACTTCCACCCGCACCGCCAAAGGCTGGTCCGCCATCTTCTCAATGCCGTAAATCTCGAATTCCGCTGTCTCCACCCGCGTCCAGCCCTCTAGCCATCCCCGGACGCTCTGTAGAAACCGATCGCGGCCTGAACCCCGCGCCGAATCGAACCGTCTTCTCCTAACCTCGATACCGAATTCCGACCTGACCGTCTCCTCTTTCGCGGCCCTCCAGGCCTCCGCTTCAATCGAGAGCGCCGTCATTCCGGCAAGCACCGAAGTATCACCCACCGATGCGAGCAGCGAGTCGCGCCACCTCTTGAACAGCACCTCGATCTCGCTGGCGTACTTCTCCGTCACATATTCGTCCGCCCCAGGCGTCACCAGCCGGAATAGATCCTCCAGCGGCGGCCGCACCGGGTAATGGGGCGTCAGACGGACATCGGAGAACGCAGCGGCTCCCAGCCCATCTCCAGCGGAGCCAAATGCCGATTCCAGTCGCGAGAGGCAGAAAAGCGGCGCCCCCCGGAACAAAAAGGGCGTCATTCCAAAGCTTTTCAGGAGTTCCCGACGGGAAAACGAACGTTTTTCCATGAGTTCCGACATCGCTGACTGAGACTTGATGGCCGTCGAGATGTCCGCATCATAGCATTCGGCTCATCCAAGCCAAGTCTCGTCGGCCAACCTCCAGAGTCAGAACGCCCAATTCCCCGCACGAAACCGACCCTCCCGAAACGCGCTGCGAAATCCACCAAAACTGGGTCATTTTGCCGTTCAAAACCAGCCCGGCACCCGCTTCGCAATCCTCCGGCGTCCATACCGGCAACCCGCTTTGAAACAATGAGATAGACATCCATTCAACCCTGGATTCCACAGGAACAATGGCCTGGGTCTCGAACTTTTGATTGACAAAGATAGTACAAATGCACTACGCTCCGTCGAACATTGATGAAACCGTTTACAGACGGTCGTCAATGTAAACGGTTTCCCACTCCAAACAACGACGAAGTCACAGGAATAGTAGGACGAACGCGGAGGTCACCCTATGGGCCGTGAGCGCAAAGCCATTCATTGGCTTGCTGTGTCTGTCTGCATCTCCCTTTGCTTCCTGATGTGCCAGAGCCGAAAGGCATTTGGCCAGGTGGACGAAGGAGCAATCGTTGGTACGGTTCAGGACTCTACCGGCGCGGTGATACCCAACGCGCAGGTTACGCTCCTCAATACCGACCAGGGCATTACCCTGCAAACCAATTCCAACTCCAGCGGAAGTTACACCTTCTCGCCGGTGAAAGTCGGCAACTACGAAATCACAGTCACCGCCCAGGGCTTTACCAAGACCACCCAGAGAAACGTCAAGGTCCAGGTGGCCCAGACCATTCAGGCAAACATTACGCTGAAACCCGGCGCTGCGACTGAAACCGTCGAAGTGAACACCGCGCCTCCCGTCCTCCAGACAGAAGAGGCGTCCGTAGGCCAGGTCATCGGCGAAAGTGAGGTCAATAACCTCCCGCTGAACGGCCGCAACTTTACCTTCCTGGCTCAGCTCGGCGCCGGCATGCAGACGCCGCAAGCGGATACGCGAGGCAACGCGGCATCCGGCGCATTTTCTGCCAATGGCCTTCGCCCCGCTCAGAACAACTACCTGCTCGACGGCATCGACAACAACTCAAACGCCGTCGACTTCCTCAACGGCACCAACTACGTGATCCTGCCCCCGGTCGACGCCATCCAGGAGTTCAAGGTGCAGACCGCCGACTTCAGCGCCGAACTCGGCCGCTCGGCGGGCGCGGTATTGAACGCCACCATCAAGTCGGGAACCAACTCGATCCACGGCGCGGCATGGGAGTTCTTCCGCAACGACAAACTCGACGCTGCCGACTACTTCGAAAACAACACCGGCATTGGGAAAGGCGAACTGCGCCAGAACCAATTCGGCGCTGACTTCGGCGGCCCCATCATCAAGAACAAGCTCTTCATCTTTGGCGACTACGAAGGCTTCCGCCGCGTGCAGGGCACCCCAGAAAACGGCAACGTGCCTACGGCATTGATGCGGACCAGCGGCTACGCGGACCTGTCTGACACGTTGGCCGAAAGCGACGGCACCACCCGTACCGACGCCATCGGCCGCGCAATCCAAAAGGGAACCATGCTCGATCCCGCCACCACGCGCTTTGTCGCAAATGGTGCGGTCGACCCGGTTTCAGGACGTGTCAATAACTCGGGGTCGGATGCATACGTCCGCGATGCGTTCAGCTCGGCCTGCGGGCCCAGCGCCGCCACCGTCACCCTGGCTGCCTGTCCTGACTTGAACCAGCTCACGGGACCCAACGCAGCCCGGATCGATCCGAACGCAGTCGCCGTCCTCAACCTGTTCCCGGCCCCCAACTCCGGACTGCAAACCTTTGCCAGCAGCCCGAACCTCTTTGAGCACCGCAATCAGTACGATATCCGCGGCGACTTCAACCCCGAAGAGCACGACCAGATCTTCGTCCGCTTCAGCTATTCCGATGACCCGATCTTCATCCCGGGCATCTTCGGAGGCGTCGCAGACGGTGGCTCGTTCGATCAGGGCCTGCAGACCGCCAAGTCAGCCCAGGCAGTGGCCGGATACACTCATGTGTTCTCGCCCAGCACCATCAACCAGGTCCGGGCCGGCTTTGCTCACCTGCACACAACACGCTTCGGACCGGAAGGCACCGTAGCTGGAATTCCTGCGCAATACGGCATTCCGAACAACGGAGGAATTCCGCAAAACGAGGAAAACGGCGGCCTCCCCGCTTTCAGCGTCGGCAACCTCGCTCAGCTCGGAAGCAACTCGTTCCTGCCTTCGGACGAAGTCAGCCAGACCCTTCAGGTCACCGATGACTTCACCAAGATCTACGGCAAGCACAGCTTCAAGATGGGCATCGAGGATCAGTACGTGAAGTTCTCCACCCTGCAGCCCGCCTGGTCCCACGGCCAGTTCAATTACGGCGGCGGGTTTACCGATATCCCGAACTTGAGTACGACCACAGGCGGAGTCGGCCAGATGATCCTGCCGCCAGCGGCCTTTTCCGCGGGCGGCGGAGCATTTACCACTGCCAATGATGCAAACGGCGTCAGCTGGTCAGGCGGTTCTGATCAGACCTACGCCTCGAACATCAACAAGACCTACGACCAGAAGGTCTACTTCGCTTCCTACTTCCAGGATGACTGGAAGGCGACTGCCAAGCTGACCATCAACCTTGGCGTTCGCTGGGACTACTTCGGCCCCATCAACGAAACCAACGGTGGACAGGCCAACTTCATCCCCTACCCGGTCTCCGGGACACCCATCGGCGGTCCCACCTTCATCATTCCCGCTACCGGCAAGGATGACAGAACCTTGTCGAGCACCGCGGATTGTTTGACGATATTCGCCAGTTGCACCGGATTCCTTGATCTCCTCGCCCAGGACGGCATCTCCTTGTTGGCAACCAACCGGTGGGGCCAGGGCCTGGTGCAAACACAAAAAACCAACATCGCTCCGCGCCTCGGGTTCGCTTATGAGGTCACTCCGAAATGGGTGGTCCGTGGCGGCGTTGGGCTGTTCTTTAATTCGTTCGAGAACCAGGGATACGGCCCGAACATCGGTGAGAACTATCCGTTCGTGTTCAACCTGACCCCCGGCACCCAGGCGCCTCCGGGCTTCGTTGGTCCGTCAGGCGGCGTGTCACCTACCAGCTACAACACCGCCTACGCACATTGCCCCACTGCCGGAGGAGACCCCGCCAGCGGCAACGGAATCGCCAACTTCGAATCCGGCTTCTCCTGCTTCAGCCTCGATCCCAAAACGTTCAACGCTCTGGGTCTCGGTCTGCAGGGACTGCAATTCGACTACGGCACTCCGCGCACGTACAGCGCTAACCTCAGCTTGCAGTATTCACTCACCCGTTCTATCTCTGCCCAGGCCGCCTACGTCTTCACACAGGGAGCCGATCTCCAGGGCGGCGTCGGTTACCAGAACGTCACTCAGATCCTGCCGGCCAACGTCAGCGGCACCAAGACTGGCAGTTGCAAAACCGCTTTGAAGGACTATGCAAACTTCCCAGAAGATAGTTGCGTGCCCTTCCCTGACTTCGGCGGCGGCAGTTATCAGGCCACCTACGGAGAAAGCACATATCACTCCTTGCAAACCAAGTTGGAAGACCAGATGTCCAACGGTCTTACTTTCCTGTTCGCCTACACCTGGTCGAAAGCCATGTCGGATGCCGGTGACTTGCTCAACGGCGGTTCTACCGGCGGTTTGAGAGCCTACAACGTTCCGGGCCTTGGACCCCGGTTCGATTGGGCTCCTGCAAACTTCGACCTCCGCAACGTGTTCCACTTCAGCGGCGGATACCAGCTACCCGTTGGCAAGGGCCAGAAATACCTGAACAGCGGCGGCATCACCGACGAGGTTCTGGGAGGCTGGGCCGTCAACTGGATCGTAACGGCGCAGGGTGGACAGCCGCTGAACTTCGGCTGCCCGACCGGCACAACCTCTGGTACCAGCTGCAACGACATCCTGGTTAGCGGGCAAAGTGCGAAGCTTGGCATTCAAACCAGGGTCATCGACGGCGCTCCTCGGCCGTTCTGGATCAACAACGCCGCGGCGTTCGCCCAGCCTTGCAAGCTGACCGACGTCTCGGGTGCGATTGCGCCGGATCCCAATTCGATCGCCGGCTGCGTCGCGCTCGATGGCGCGGGTGCTCTCGGCGCAAAGCCTGGTCAGGTTCCCGGGCCCGGCTTCCATCGCATGGACTTCTCCCTCTTCAAGCAGTTCCACATCACCGAGCGGTTCTCCACCGAGTTCCGCGCGGAATTCTTCAACATCCTCAACCACCCGAACTTCAACGCTCCCAACTTCGGCGGCAACGGCGTAGTGGCGATCGGCGGTTCGGGCGATATCACTGATCCACACTTTGGCGAAGTAGGATCCACGCGCGACAATCCTTACGATCCGCGCCAGATCCAGTTTGCTCTCAAAGTGTATTACTGAGTTAGAATGAAACGCACCCCGGGAAAGGCATGCGGACTGGTGCCTTTTCCGGGGTGTTTCTCTGCGTAGCGGTTTGCTCACGCGAAGACCAACGGAGGCTGGCTGTGAGCAGGAGAACTCGGTACGGCCGAGTCATGTTGGGCGCCCTCCTGGTGTGCGCTACCCTCACCGCAGAAGACCTTCCCCGGCAAAAACTCGATCAGATCTATCAATCCGCGGTAGCCGACTTCAATGCAGGGCGATTCGCCCAGGCCGCTGGCCAGCTCCAGACCGTTCTTCCTTACGCACAGAGAAGCTTCGAGGTGCATGAGCTCCTTGGTATGGCCTACACATCGATGAATCAGCCTGCAAAAGCTGAGGAACACCTCAAGCTCGCCGTCCAGCTGAATCCCGATTCGGCCGCCGCCCGGACAAACTTCGGCACCCTGCTGCTCCACTCGGGTCAGCCTGCGCTCGCCGGAGAGCAGTTTCGTGCCGCGCTCGAACTCGAACCGCGCAGCTTCGATGCAAATCACAACCTTGCCGAGTTCTACCTTCAATCAGGCAACATCGCCGATGCCCAGCCGCTCCTCGAGACTGCCCAGCAGATCCAGCCCGATTCCTACGACAACGGCTATAACCTCGCCATGGCCGACTTCCTCCTCGGTCGTCTCGACCAGGCCCGCAAAGTCGCGACCAGCATCGCCCAGCGCCAGAACACGGGCGAACTGCACAACCTGCTCGGCCAGATCGACGAAAAGGACGGCAAATTCGTCGAGGCGGTCAATGAATACGAGACCGCAGCTCACCTTGATCCCAGCGAAGACAATCTCTTCGACTGGGCATGTGAAATGCTGCTTCACCGCACCTACGATCCCGCCATCGAGATCTTCCAGCGCGCCACGCAGCAATATCCAAAATCACCGCGGCTCTTCATCGGGCTCGGCCTTGCCCTCTATGATCGCGGAAAGTATGACGAGGCACTCAAAGCCCTCCTCACCGCGGCGGATTTAAATCCCGCCGACCCGCGTTGCTATCTCTTCCTCTCCAAGGCATACGACAGCTCGCCAACGCAAGCTGACGACGTGACAGAGAGATTCCGCCGCTATGCCGAGCTCAAACCGGATGACGCTCGCGCCCAGTACTACTATGCGATGAGCTTGTGGAAGGGAAAGCGCACCCAGGGCGGCGCCGTCGACCAACCCAAGATTGAAGGCCTGCTCAGAAAAGCCATCACCCTCGACGACTCGCTTGCCGAGGCGCACGTCCAGCTCGGCGACCTCTACTCAGATCAGCATGCGTGGGACAAATCGATTCCCCAGTATGAACGCGCGCTGGCTTTGAATCCGAATCTCTCTGACGCGCACTACCGGCTCGGCACCGACTACGTGCACGTGGGCCAAAAGGATCGTGCCCAGCAGGAATTTGCCGTCTATCAGAAACTGCGCAGCGAACACCTTGCCGAACTGGACAAAGAACGGGCTGAAGTCAAACAATTTGTGTATTCGGAAAAAAACGGGACCGACAAACCCTGAGGTGCAGTGCGCCGCTGCTGGACGCAAAAAGGCATCAGCGCGAATCACCCGGAAACCAGGATCGATGGAGCCATCCGAACTCAGCACCGCGAATTCATCTGGTCTGACGGCCGCGGACTGGTCGTGTCCGGATTGGTCCTGTCCGCGAACCGTAGCCCAACGCTTGAGCCACAGCCGTCGCGACTTCCTGCGCGCCGCAACCGGCGCGGTTCTGGGAAGCACCCTGGTCAGCGGCAGCCCTTTCCTGCATGGTGAAAGCGTCAAAAAGAAACGCAAGATCATCGTCGTTACCTTCGGAGGCGGCGCGCGCGATCAGGAGACCTTCGCACCGGAAGGCCAGGAAAACATCCCCCACATGTTGCAGGAGCTGGCCCCGCAATCGAGCTTCTTCACCCACGTGACCAACCAGGGAATTCTCGGCCACTACGTCGCGACAGCAAGCCTCGCGACCGGCGTCTACGAGACGCTCAATAACTTCTCCGCGATTCCGCCCGAGCACCCCACCGTCTTCGAATATTTTCGCAAGGATCTCAGGCGTCCTTCGACCGACGCATGGGTGGTCGCGCCGAGCAACGGGTTCAACCGCATCGGCGAAAGCGACTGCCGCTCCTATGGACCGGGCCTCGGCGCCACCGTGATCCTCCCCAAGCATCTGCTGAGCGCCGCAAACTCCGGCAGCGGCCACGACTTTGAGCATCTGCTGCGCGACAACTACGAGAATCCTCTTTACACTCCGCAACTCAAGGGCGACGAATTCGAGCTGCGCCAGCTCGACGAGATCCTTCGCGTCTCGGTGGCCGACTTTACTTCCCACGCGCGCACCCTTTCCAGTCCCGACGAGCTGTCGGTCTACATCGCCAGGCGGCTAATGCAACAGGAGGCTCCGAGCCTGCTCTGGATCACCATGCACGACATCGATGTCGCGCACTCCGGCGCTTATTCGCTCTACATCGAAGGCATCCGGCGCACCGATCGCCTCTGCGCCGAGCTGTGGAAGACCGTCCAGAGCGAACCGGAATACGCCGGCAACACCACCATGTTTATCCTTCCCGATTTTGGACGCGACGCCGACTACGACTCAGGCGGGAACGGCTTCCAGCATCACCGCACCGGCGACGTCTCCAGCCGCACGACGTGGATGATGGCTCTCGGCGCCGGCGTACGCCCCGGCATCGTCTACGACGATCCCGTTCAATCCATCGATCTTGTTCCCAGCCTCGGCGCCATCATGGGATTTTCTCCTGGCCAGTCGCAGGGCCGTCCGATCAAGGAGCTTCTGTAATCCCATGCTGCCAGCCAGTCTTCGCCCGGAACAATTCGATGGCTATCCGCCGCTGGCAAAGCAGCTCGCCGTCTCTCACATCGCTCTGCTCCGGCAACTCCCGCTCAGTTTCCTTCCCAGCCTGCTGAAGCAGGTAATTGACTACGATTACATGTTTCCCGCGGAGCGTAAGTCCATCGAGCACGAGCTCGCGCAACTCGCCTCACTGCCCGCCAACGGCCTCAAGGAATGGTTCCATCCATTTGAAGAGCTGTCTCTCTCGTCCGGCCTTGAAAATTACGACTGGATCAATCAGCCCGCCCAATTCGTCGAACAGCAATCGGCCCATCTCTGGTCGACCCATCAGCTCGACGCATTCAGCAAAGCAGCCACCGACTATGGCAATCGTTTGAACGCAACCATCACACCTGAGCCGCTTCCCGTGCGCCGGCTCGGCATCGCAATCGTCGGCCAGGGAGTCTCATCGTACGAGCAGCCGCTGTTTCGAAACCTTCGCAAGCATGGCACCTACTTCGGACATGTGAATCCCGATGGCGGGCTCGATCAGCTTTTACAAGCGGCTGCCCAACGAGCCGAGGCTCATCCGATCCCCTACGCGCACTGGTATGTTGACGGCGGCCTGCCTGCAAACCACACTCCACAGCTGACGCGTGTTTCCTATGACCAACTGCAGCCCATGCGCGAAGCGCTGCTCAAAAACATCCAGGCCGAGCTGCAGCGCCCAGGGATGGGCCCCGAAGAACTTCGCACCCATCTCGCCCGTCTTGTTCCATCGGACCTCGGCGTTCGAACTCCGGGCGACCAGGTGCTCGATCGCTTTCAAATGAAGGTTCTCACCGAGGGCTCAGGCACCCAGATCTTCAGCACCACCTTCGCTCAGTGGACGACACGCGAAGCCCTTCGCCGCGCTCAGCCCCTCACCCTCCTCGTTCGCTTCGCGCCCCGCCAGCGGCAGCGCCCCATGAACGAATTGCTTTCTGACCGGCGCGAGTCGCCGCAACAGGATCCTATCGGCTCCCTCGTCGATGCCGATATGGCTGCCTATTATCACTGGATCAACCAACAACGCCTCCCCGGCGCCGATCAGTCCACGTTCCTGGTCTGGTTTGAAGGGCACAGTCGAGCCCTCGTCGTTGCGCCGACCCTGCCACGGGGCACAGAGTCGAGTTCGGAGATGGATCTTGGCAAGCTTCTCGCTATGGCGCTCGACTGAGTCGGAACGGCGGCCTCACAGTTCGCTCGGGGCTTCGGCCTCACCATCCCGCGTCGCTGCGGCCATCGAGATCCGCTCAACGCAGCGGCCCATTCTCACCTTGAAGACCTGGACTTTTTCTGGAGATGAATCATGATACGGCGTGACTTTCTCAAGACTGCTGGTGCTGCCTTGGCTTCCACGGCGCTTCCAAACAACGCATTCGCCGCGGATCAATCCGCCGTCGAAGGACGAACCATTCTGCCCATCAATCGCAACTGGCGTTATCATCCGTCAGCCGTCAGCGGCGCGGAATCCGCTGACTTCGACGACTCCGCCTTCGAGCGCGTAGTCATTCCGCACACCAACATCCAGTTGCCGTGGCACAGCTTTGATGACAAGGATTACGAATTCATCTCCACCTACCGCCGTCGCTTCAGGCTGCCCGAGGATGCGGAAGGCAAACGCGTCTTCGTCGACTTCGAAGGCGTCATGACCGCCTCCACGGTGTGGATCAATGGCGCCCTGCTCGGCAGCTACAAGGGCGGATTTACCCCGTTTTCGTTCGAGCTGACACCGCACCTGCGGAAAGGCGCTGAGAATGTACTGGTGGTCCAGGTCGACTCAACCGAGCGCAACGACATTCCTCCGTTCGGATATGAAATCGATTACATGACCTTCGGCGGACTCTATCGGGAAGTCGCCCTGCGCATCGTCCCGCCCACTTACATCGACAACATCTTCGCCCAGCCGAAAAATGTCATGAGCGGCAGCCCTTCCCTCGACGTGAACTGCTTCCTCGCCGGTGATCTGAACCGCCTGGGCGACTCTTCACTGGAAGCCGAACTGCTCGACGGTGAACAAGTAATCGGCAAAGGGTCGCTCCCCCTCGGCCGCTCATCGAACACCGCAGCAGCCGAAAACCCCGCCTCGCTCGATCCCTATTCCGATGCCGCTGCCTACGCGAGCACCGAAGACCGCAACGACCCGGCGCGCTTCACAGTCCCGATTGCCAATCTCGCCAACCTGCTCCTCTGGGATCTCAAGAAACCTCATCTCTACACCGTGCGCGTCAAACTCGTCCGCCACGGCCGTGCCGTCGATGAAGATACGCGCCGCATCGGATTCCGCGAGGCTGTTTTCACCGACCATGGTTTCTCGCTCAATGGCCAGGTCATCAAGTTGCGTGGCCTCGATCGCCACCAGACCTTTCCCTTCGTCGGCCAGGCCATGCCGGCGCGGGTTCAGAAGCGCGATGCCGACATCCTCCGCAAGAATCTTCACTGCAACATCGTCCGCACCTCGCACTATCCCCAGTCGCGCCATTTCCTCGATCGCTGCGACGAAATCGGCCTGCTGGTGCTCGAAGAAATTCCCGGCTGGCAACACATCGGCGACGAAAAATGGCAAGAAGTCGCCATCGACAATGTGGGCCGCATGATCCGCCGCGACTGGAACCACCCCTCCATCATTCTGTGGGGCGTCCGCATCAATGAGTCGCGCGACAATCACGATTTCTACACGCGCACCAACGCGCTCGCCCACGCCCTCGACGAATCCCGCCAGACCGGCGGTATTCGCTACTTCCAGGAGTCCGAGTTCCTCGAAGACGTGTTCACGATGAACGACTTCGGTTTCCCGCTGAAACCGCCGAACCATCCTCGCTATCTGAACACGGAGTTCGTCGGCCACACCTTCCCCACCAAGACCACCGACGACGACGAACGCCAGCGCGAGCACACACTGCGCCATGCCCGCATTCACAATCAGCTTGCGTCGAATCCGCAGTATGCCGGCGGCATCGGGTGGTGCGCTTTCGACTACAACACCCACTCCAACTTCGGCTCGGGCGATCGCATCTGCTATCACGGCGTGACCGACATCTTCCGCGAGCCCAAGCCCGCCGCCGGATTCTATCGTTCGCAGTGCGACCCCGAAGAAGAAATCGTGCTCGAGCCCGCATTTCACTGGGCGCGTGGCGACGAATCAGTCGGCTTCACCAAGGCGCTCTTCTGCTCCAACTGCGATCACCTCAAGATCTCGGCGCGCGCCAACAGCGTCGAATCCAATCCCTGGGTCGACCTTGCCGAAATTGATCCCGACCGCACCGAGTTCAACAACCTGAAATACGCGCCATTCCTCCTCGATATGATGAAGCTCGATTTGCGCAAGTTCCGCGCCGGCTGGGGCGACCTGCGCATCGAAGGCTATCTCAACGGGAAGCTCGTCATCACCAAAACGCTCTCCGGCAAAGGCGTCGACGAGAAGTTCACGCTGATTCCCGATGATGTCGCGCTGGTTGCCGATGGAGCTGACTCAACGCGCGTCGTCGTTCGCGTCACCGACGAATTCGGCGCGATCAGACCCTTCGCCAACGATCCCGTCGCCTTCACGCTGGAAGGACCCGCAAAACTGATCGGCGACAATCCGTTTTCACTCATCGGCGGAAATTGCGCGGTATGGGTGCGCGCCTTAGAAGAACCAGGCACCGTCCGCCTCACGGCCAAGCATCCGCGGCTCGGTTCGCAGATGGTGACCTTCACCCTGAGTGCCGCCGAAACAGAGAAGGCCTAGCGGCGCTCAATCCTTCTTTCGCCGGCTGCTTGAACAAATTCGCTCAACGAAGACTGTGAGACAAATCTCATGTTGAAATCGCTAAGCTGTCTCCTCGGAATTGCTGCCTCTGCCATGTTTGCCTTTCCTCAAAGCGCGACCTTTGATTCCGCTGCCAAGGTCTTTCGTCTGGATGGCGGCAACGTCACCTATGTCTTCGGCGTAAACTCGCGCGGCGAACTGCAGCAGATGTACTGGGGCGGGCGGCTCGCGACAGGTGACCACTTCGCACAGCCGCAGCCCATGCGAGAAGTGGCGTCCTTCGATCCCTCCTACAGCACTACACCGCAAGAGTACGCGGGGTGGGGTGCCGGTCTATTTGTCGAGCCGGCGTTGAAGGTCACCTTCGCCGATGGGAATCGCGACCTCGTACTCCACTACGAAAGCTACTCAGAAAAGCCCAACGGATTCGACGTCGTCCTCAAAGATATTCAGCGTGACGTGCGCGTCACGCTTCACTATGCCATCGATCCTGAAACCGGCATCCTTGCCCGTTCCGCCACCATCGAAAACCACGAGCAGCAGCCCATCACCATCGAGCAGGCCGCAGCCGCGGCGTGGGCCCTCCCACGCGGCCATTACACCCTGAATTACCTCACTGGCCGCTGGGCGGGTGAGTGGACACTCAATCAGGAAGAAATCCGGCCAGGTGCTCGCATCATCGAGAGCCGCCGGGGCTCGACAAGCCACCAGGCGAACCCGTGGTTTGCCGTGCAATCCGGCGAGCCCAGCGAGAATCACGGTGAAGTGTGGTTCGGTGCGCTGGCGTGGAGCGGCTCCTGGCGCATCACCGTCGAGCAGGATCAGCTCGATGCAGTCCGGATCACGGGCGGCTTCAATCCTTTCGACTTCGGCTATGTGCTCAAGCCCGGCCAATCGTTGGAGGCGCCTGTGTTCTACGGAGGCTACTCCGATCACGGCCTCGGCGGCGCATCACGCCTGCTGCATCACTTCGAAGTAGCGAACATCCTCCCGCATCGCATCGGTACGGGCGATCAGGCGCACCCGAAGCCAAGACCCGTCATTTACAACTCCTGGGAAGCCACCGAATTCAATGTCAATGAAGCAGGCCAGATCGCTCTCGCTGAAAAAGCTGCCGCTCTCGGCGTCGACCGCTTCGTCATGGACGACGGCTGGTTCGGCCAGCGCAAAGACGATCACGCTGGCCTCGGCGACTGGTGCGTGAACCCCCAGAAGTTTCCTCATGGCCTCAAGCCCCTCATCGACAAGGTCCATTCGCTCGGAATGGATTTCGGCCTGTGGGTCGAACCCGAAATGGTGAACCCCGATTCCGATCTGTACCGCAAACATCCCGACTGGGTGTTGAATTTCCCTGGCCGCCCGCGTTCGGAGGAGAGAAATCAGCTCGTCCTGAACCTCGCGCGCCCCGACGTGCACGACTATGTGCTCGGTTTTCTCGACAAGCTGCTCACCGAAAACGATATTGCCTTCCTCAAGTGGGACTACAACCGGAACTGGAGCGAGCCCGGCTGGGATCAGTTGCCTCCCACAGAACAGAAGGCCATTTACGTCGAATACACACGCAGTCTTTACTCCATCCTCGCGGAACTCGAGCGCCGGCATCCCAAGGTCGAAATCGAGTCCTGTTCCGGCGGCGGCGGACGCGTCGATCTCGGCATTCTCAAATACACCGACGAAGTATGGCCCTCCGACAACACCGACCCCTTCGATCGCCTCACCCAGCAGGATGGATTCACCTACCCCTACACGCCTCAGATCATGATGGCCTGGGTCACCGATTCGCCGCACTGGCTCAATCATCGAGCCACCTCTCTCACCTACCGCATGCTGAGCTCGATGCAAGGGTCGCTCGGCATCGGGGCCAACATCGACAAATGGAACGACGAAGAGACGGCTACCGCAAAGCGGCTCATCGCGGCCTACCACAAGGTGCAGCCCACGATCGTGCAAGGCGATCTGTACCGGCTCATCTCGCCGCGCAACGGCAGCGAGTTTTCCGCCACTCAAACTGTCAGCCGCGACAAAAGACAGTCAGTCGTATTTGCATTCATCCACTCCACGCAGGAGCAGCGCGGATTCCCGATTCTCAAGTTGAAAGGCCTCGACCCCCAGGCTCAATATGCATTGACGCCAATCGAGGGCAAAGCCTGGGCAGGAACGCCGGAAGTGGCCAGCGGAGATTGGTGGATGAACCACGGCCTCGAAATGGACGACGATTTCCGCGGCGATTTCAAGGCCGCTGCATTTGAGCTCGACCGGCGATGATCACCGGCGAAGTCCCTCCGCAATCCCGCTTGTCTCGCGACAAGGCAGCTCGCCGCTGACGAGTTCAGCACCAAATTCGGCCGGATTCCAAATTCTCAGTGGTCAGATTCCCGCTCGGGCATCTACACTCTTGCCCATGAAAATTTCGCTTCCCCGAGCGCTCGCTCTGAGTGTGCCCCTTTGCCTTCCACTTGCCATCGCTCCGGTCCTTGCTGACGCCCAGGATTGGGCCAGGACCCGCCTCGAGGCGTCACCGCGCCACCGCGAATACGTTCCGCTCAAGCACGACGGCCGCGTCGTACAAACGCTGGTCGTCTATCCCGAGGTCAAAAACAAGGCCTCCGTCGTCATCATGATTCACGAGATCTTCGGACTCAGTGACTGGGCCAGGGAAATGGCGGATGAGCTCGCGGCCGAAGGCTTCATCGTTGTAGAGCCCGACCTGCTCAGCGGCCACGGGCCCAACGGCGGCGGCTCCGACGCCTTGCCCAGCCAGGACGATCGCGTGAAAGCTGTCTCCGCTCTCGATCCCGCGGAAGTGCTCGCCGACCTCGATGCGGCAGCCAACTACGCCAAAACGCTGCCCGCAGCCAACGGCAAGATCGCCGTCGCCGGATTTTGCTGGGGTGGTTCGAAGTCTTTCGCGTTTGCCGCTCACCGCAAAGACCTGAGCGCCGCATTTGTCTTCTACGGCACCGGCCCTGCTGACGTCACCACGATCACTGCGCCCGTCTATGGCTTCTATGCCGGTGAGGATGCGCGCGTCGGCGCGACGGTTCCCGGCACAAAGGACGCCATGAAAGCCGCCGGCAAATTCTACGATCCGGTCACCTACGAGGGCGCGGGCCACGGATTCATGCGCGCCGGCGAAGATCCCGGCAATACAAACCCCGCCAACAAGACCGCGCGGGATCAGGCGTTCGCTCGCCTCATCAAGCTGCTCAACGACATGAAACCAGCCCAGTCCGCCGGCGCTGCCTCATCCGGCCAACCGAAGCCAAAAGCGCAAGCACCTCAATGCCACGACCCGGCGGTAAAGCTCGCGATGTAGATTGGTTGACTTCTTCACAAATATCAGCTGCGCGGAGGATCGCACCGGCCTGTTCCCGGTACTTGACGCGTGCTGTCACAGACAGAAGTCCGCGCTGACCTGGGTTACGCCTTCAGAAGATTACCCGGTGTCGACGTAACACGATTGCGGGTTACCTAATTTTTCATGCGCTGTTGTTGACTCTCACTTCAAACCGCGCTAACGTTTAGCGGCTGATCGGTTCGTCTTCCCCGCGACGCATCCATTCGCAAAATCTTACCGTCCTCAAATTTCGGATCGCTCCGGAGCTGGTGCTGTACGTTCGATTGAACGCGTCGTTTCGCGCGTGCAGCACGGCGTGAGCTTGGTTCAACATCCTCTCGCATTGAGGAAGAAAGGTAGTAGCAGTCGATGAAAATGATGTCTCTCTTGAATTCTGCCAAAAGCAATCAGCCCGTCAGAAGAATGGGTTCGCTATTTCTAGCAGGAATAGCGCTGATTCTTTTCCAGGCAATGACCGTCCAGAAAGCCTACGCACATCACCCTATCGTGACCTCGGCAATTCCGAGTTGCAGCAACGGGCAACTGATCATCAGCTACACCGTCACATCATGGGCAGTTGACGGGCCGGACGGCGAAGGTGAGAACACCGACGTGGCGGTCTTCTTCAATGGATCGCAGGTTGGCATGGGGCAATTTGTCGACCCGACCGACGCCTTCTCAGGGCAGGCAGATGCGCCGAATGGCGTCGACACGGTCACCGTATCGGCGACCGCGGTGGCCAACTGGGGTGACACCTACCCGGGCGGGCAAAATAGCAACGACTTCGGCACTTCGATGACCGTCGATCTCTCCACCGTGGGTGCCTGCGCGCCACCACCGGGAAATGGACGCTTCACCGGCGGCGGCAAAGTCGTCGTTTCGAATGCGATTGTTCCCGCATCCGGCTCCGTAACCGTAACCAAGGGCTTCGAAGTCGAGTGCGATCTCGATCCCGCGCATGAAAACCTCGAGCTGAATTGGGCACCGCCGACAGGCGCCAACTTCCACATGGACAGGATCACCTCCGCGGTTTGCATTTTGTCCGGAAAGTCACCGAATCCGCCTACCGCCGATGTCAACCGGATCGATGCCACCGGCACCGGTAAATACAACGGCGCGTCAGGCTATACAGTTGTCTTCACTCTCTGGGATCACGGCGAGCCCGGAGTCAACGATGAAGCCGGATTCACCGTCTGTCTGACGGATCCTGCCAATCCCAACGCTTGCGCGATTCCAGGCAACATCGTGCTCGAGGTTCCGCTTCAACCCGTCAGCACCGGCAACATCCAGGCGCACCTCGATCAGGGTCACTAGGCCCAGGCCTGCTGACGAAATCGAACTCGCACTCCAGAGTTCGATCGCTGTCAGATCAACCGAAAGCGCGGCTCCAAACCTCGGGGCCGCGCTTTTTCATTCCATCTTGACGAGCGCGCACGCTTGCCTCGCCCAGCAAAAAGCCCGCTGCAATAGCGGGCTTTAGCGTCAAATCTCTGGTAGCGCTACCGGGAATCGAACCCGGGTTTTAAGATTGAGAATCTCACGTCCTAACCCCTAGACGATAGCGCCACACACGGAACGGCAGGGCCGCTCGTTTACTTTAACAAAATTCGCAAAGGCTGCCAAAAGCGCGCGCCCCAAAACCATTCAGATCCCGAGCTTGCGCACTTCCTCGTTGTAGTACTTGCGGTACAGGATGTCCCACTCCTGCGAGCCTTCCAGGATGATCTTGCGCTGCGAAGCGATCTTCTGCCGGGCCGCCGCGTCGATCGCAGCTTCCTGGGTCAGCAGCATCTCCAACGCCTTGCGCGCCTCCTGGCGAATCGTGTTGCGATCCTCGAGGAAGCCCACCTGGTCGATCTCGGCCAGCGTGTCAGCCACCGTGTGGGCGAGCTTGTTCAGCTTGTCGCGGCTGATCCTCATAGCACCGCCTTGTACTTGCGCGCCAGTTCCGTCTTCACCTTCTTGAACATCTCGGCGTATTGCGCGCCGCTCTTCCGCATCTCCTCGGAGTAGGCGTCGAGAATTACTCGCACCTCTTCGTTAATGCGGTCCTCAAGCGAAAGCTCGTCGGTCAGACCCTCGGTGACCCGCGACTCCGTAGACTTCAAGTCGCTGGTGGTGATCATTTTGGCGTCGATGAGGTGCTTCACCGTACGGCGGGCAAGGTACCCGATGTACTCGCGGGAAAAAATCATGGGTTAAACTTCAGGATACCGCATCGCCCCTCGGGATGTACACGGGCTGCCTAACCCGCGCCTCGCCCAGCCTGCGTCATGCGGCGCAAACGCGCCACCCGCCGAATCAACCAGACTGAGACGCACCAAATCATCCACACCATCAGAAGCAGGATCACAAGAGTGACAAAGACAATGTTGTCGCCAATCCAAAGGCCCAGCCGCACTGCCTCGCCCAACCGGCGCGCTCTGCGGATCGACTGCCCCGGCACAACAACAGATTGACTCCAGTCAAATGTCGTAAGACGGTCCAGGAAGCCCTGTCGCACACAGCCTTCCAGGTCATACACCCCAATATGGCGGGTGAAATGACTCGCAACAATCAGGTCGCGCGACAACTGGTCCCAGCTGAGCGCACCCGCATCATCCGGCGCCTCCGTACCGGTCACGCCAACCGTGATGCCCTGGGCCTCAGGCCCGAGTTCCACGATTATCCCAGCGCCGATCGCCGGGGCAAAGCTCGTATACAGCATCAGGTACTCTTGATTTCCGCGCACATCCACGGTGCCAAGCAGGCGGTCGATGAACGACGATTTGGCCATCCGCTCATCGGCGAGAAACGGCATCTGATAGGTCTGCACCGCATAACCTTGCGACTGGATCTGCGCGATCAGCGCTGCGTAGCCCTTCTGCGCGCGAGCTACCCGCCCGCGATCGAAACTTCGGCGTGCCAGCGTCGCGGCCATCCGGCCCCAATGGCCTTTCAGCTCACTCAGCTCCGAGAAGTTCGGCTCAATGTCCAATCCGATCGCGGACCAGTGAAGACCGTAATCATCGGTCCACTTCTGCAGCTGAGCGAATCGTAACCATGCCTCCGGCAGATTGCCCGCGTTCAAATAGGAACCATCCCGGGCCGATAACATCAGCCACGCAATCACGGGAATACCCGACGCATTCAGGCGCCGCACAATCTCGGCCCTCCCGGCCGTGAAGTCCTCGATCGGAACGGCAACTGATGCATGAAGCGCCTTCAAATCTGCAACCACTCTCCCATCGTCAAACAGCGCCTGTGCCTGCGGCAGCCCGTGCTCGCAGCAGGCAAAACCGACCTCCGGTTGAGTCTTCGGGCCCTGCACGCGCACCCCGTCTCCCGAGTCGCCGCCGAACGCAGGGAGCCCTGAGCCGAAGCCAAGCCAGATCAGCAGGACAGAAGCAGGCACGAGTCTGGATAACCGTTGATTCATTCGCGCGAAAAACTGCTAAACTATCTCATGTAAAAGTATCTCACAGGTGAAATAAATTGACCAAAAGCCTGCCCCGTTACTCTGCTGCGCCGGCATCAATGCCTCACGGAGAGCGGATGGGCCGTGAACTCAGCGACGCCGTCGTCTTTTTTCATGAAGCTGTTGCCGCGCATGTGGGCATGAGCGTAGCGGAGTGGAAATGTCTCGGTATCCTCGAGCAGCGCGGGGCCATGCCGGCCAGCCAACTGGCCGCGCTCTCAGGATTCACGACCGGAGCAATCACCGGCATCGTTGACCGCCTCGAGCGTGCCGGCCGGGTGCGGCGGACCCGTCATCCCGTCGATCGCCGCAGCGTCATCGTGGAACCGCTTCGTATCAGGCAGTTCCGCGGGCGCGTCGAACCCATTTTTCGCAGCCTCTTGAAACACCTGGGCGTACTCGCTGCGCGATTCAGCGCAGAGGACCTGGCAAAAATCTCCGCGTTCATGTCCGGGATGGCCGCCGTCCTGCGCGCGGAGACCGCAAAATTGAAATCCGCTCCGCGGCAGGCGCCCACCAGCGCAAAACGCGCGAAGCGCTGACCTGGCACTCCCAACCTAAGCGCGATGCGGGCAGCTCTTCGTATTGATGCACTCGTCAGCGAGGCGCAAGCGTTTCACCGGCCTTCCCCCGATCAGGTGCTCCTCGACAATTTCTGCCGCATCCTCGGGGCGCACATGCCCGTACCAGACCGCCTCCGGATACACCACCACCGTCGGCCCGTGTTCGCACTGGTCCAGACAACCCGACTTGTTGATCCGCACTTTGCTGCCCAGGCCAGCTGCCCTTGTCAGCGTTTGCAATTCCGCGTGCAGGTCGCTCTTTCCGTCCGAAGTGCACGATGGGCGCGGAGCGCCTTCGGGACGTACGTTGTGGCAGACAAACACATGATGCTCAAAAACCGGCAATCCGCAATCCTCCCTGAAGTCCTTAACCAGACTAACGCGTAAGCCCGGGCTCGCCTCGGCGGTTAAACTTTCCACATGGGCCACGCTTGACCCGCCCGCATCTGAGAGAATGTTTGCTTGACAATGAGCTCGGATAATCTGCACTCGCTGAAAGACGACATGGTGGCCTTCATTGAGGGACACGGTCTGCGCCGCCTCCCGGGCTATGTCACCGAAGACATCCCATCCATTCTCTGGGAGGATCAGGAAAACCCCGACGCATGGAAAGACTTCGTCGAAATGGCGAAGCATGTGGGCGCGCCCTTCATCACCTTCAGCGATATGGCGCTTGAACATGAAGAGATTGATCACCTCATCGAAGAAGCCGGAGAAATGAATTTCCCCGACGAAGAATCGACCGAGCTCGCCGAAGCGCAGTGGCTCCGCAAATATTCCGGCATGATCGGCTACATCCAGCTCGGCTTCATCCACCAGGGCGTGGCCTTCCTGCACGAAACCACCACGGAATGGTACGAGCGCTATCAATCTCTGCTCGAGGACGTCGAAAATTTTCAGGACATCGTCATTGACGATCACGAGCACGAACACGACGATGAGGACGAGTAGCACGAAGTGAATCCCATCGGTACGGCGGCCGTCGATTCCGTTCCCCCACGCAAGAATTTACCTCCGCCTTCTCTGCGCCAGCGCTGGATGATCGCCGAACAGCATCCTGAAGAAGCCGAAGCTCTGGCCCGCGCAGCCCGCATCCCCACCGTCCTTGCCGAGTTGCTGCTGGCCCGCGGAGTCAAGACCGCCGACGACGCCTTCGTCTTCCTCAACCCCGCTGCGGCCTACCTGCATGATCCGCTCCTGATGCGGGGAATGGCTGCCGCCGTCGAGCGCGTCGGGCGGGCGATTGCCGCCCATGAGCCCATCCTTCTTTACGGCGACTACGACGTCGATGGAACAACCGCCGTGGTGCTGCTGAAGACGGCCATCGAGATGCTTGGCGGCATCGTGCGCTTCCACGTCCCGCATCGCATTCGCGAGGGCTACGGCTTGCAATCGAGCGTGCTCGAGACCGCGTATGCCGAAGGTGTCCGCCTCGTCATCACCGTGGATACGGGAATGCGCGCATGCGCGGAGGCCGAAACGGCGCAACGCCTCGGGCTTGACCTGATCATTACCGACCACCACCTGCCCGGCATCAGCGAATCGCTCCCTCATGCCCTGGCCGTTCTGAATCCCAACCAGTGCGAATGCACCTATCCTGAGAAATCTCTCTGCGGTGCGGCCATCGCCCTCAAGCTGGCGCAGGCTCTGCTCGAGCGCCGTGACTCCGCGCGCACCCGCGAAAAAACACTTCCCAGTTTTCTCAAGATGGCAGCCATCGCCACCATCGCCGATGCCGTTCCTCTTCGCGGCGAAAATCGCGTGATCGCCGCACTGGGTCTGCGCGAATTGTGCCGACCCGTCGGCGCCGGCCTGCGTGCCCTGTTTGCCGCGGCCGAGCTCGATCCGGCATCGCGCCAGCTCACCGGCTTCGATGTGGCATTCCGGCTGGCGCCGCGCATCAATGCCGCCGGGCGCATGGATGTCGCTTCCGATGTCATCGAATTGTTCACGACCCGCGATCGCACTCGCGCCCGCGAGCTCGCGTCCAAGCTGGAGCGGCTCAATCGCGAACGCCGCAACACCGAAGCCTTCGCCCTCACCACCATTGAAGACCGTCTCGCATCCGACTCTGTTCTCGCGGCCGAACGCCTCCTCGTCATCGATGGAGACGGCTGGCACCGCGGCGTCATCGGGATCCTCGCTTCCCGTATCGTCGAGCGCACCGCAAAACCGGCCATCGTGGTCAGCGTTGAAGATGGAGTGGCGCACGGTTCGGGCCGCTCCGTCGACGGCTTTCCCCTGCTCGAAGCCATCGAAACCTGTTCCGATCTTTTCTTGCGCTTCGGCGGCCACGCCTACGCCGTTGGTTTCGCCCTCCCCGCTGAAAATCTCCCCGAACTCAAACGCCGCCTGAGCATCCACGCTGCCGATCGCCTTGCCGCCCGCGCACCCGAACAGATCCTCAACATTCACGCTCCGCTCCCACTTGACCGCATCACGCCGGTTCTCGTGGGATGGTTGCGCAAACTCGAACCCCTGGGCCACGGAAACCCCGAACCCATCTTCGTCGCACGCAACGTTCGCCTCGTCTCGCCGCTGCGCATCATGAAAGAGCGCCACATCCGCCTGGAGCTTGCTCAGGAGTCGACTGCCTCATTTGCCTCTGCCAGTTCGTCCGCAATCGTCCGCGCCCTGGGATGGGGTATGTCCTTTCGTGCCGCCGAGCTTGGCCTTGCGCAGGGAAGCCGCATCGACCTCGCCTACCGCATCCGTGAAAATGACCATCCTGACTACGGTGGCATTGAAGTCGAGATCGCCGGAATCAAACCGTCCGAGTCCTGACACAACAAGGCCCACGGCGAACCGTGGGCCTCACTGTGCGACTCAACTTGCAGTCTTATCGCCCGTGCGGTCTGCCTTCATGCTGCGGCCGCGGCTGAGACTGGTGCTGCGGCTGCGGATGCGACTCGTTCCGCTGAGCGTTCTGCTGCACGTTCCGCTGCTGCGGAGCAGGCCGGTTGTTCTGGAATTGACCGCGCGATTGCGCTCCGTTTCCGCCGCGATTGAAGGAGTGCTGCTGCGGACGAGCCCCGTTCGGCTCGGGATGGTGTTCGGGCGCCAGCGGGCGGGCTGCTGCAAGGTTCTGCGGATGTCCGCCGTTGTTCTTGAAGTACGCCCCATGGTCATGCATCGCCGCATTCACATGCTGCGTCTGGAACGACGTCCTCTCCATGTGGCGATCGTGTTCGGCCATGCGCTCTTCCGCGGTCGCCTCATGACGAATGCCCCCGGGGCCTCCGCTGAACGCGACGTGCCGCTCGTTCACGATCGTGTTGCGCTCCACAATCGTCCGGTCCACGTAGACGTGGTTGGACCAGACGCCCCCAACACCCACGTGCACGACTGCCGTGTTATACGAAAATACCCTGCCGCGCCACAGGCCGCCCACGAAGCCCACGCCCATGTAGCCGAAGCCATAGTTCACGCCACCGTAGTAGCCGACGTGCGGACCCCAATACCCAGGATGCCAGACATACAGCCCGCTGCCCCATCCCCAGTAACCAGGCGTCCACAGCGCGCCGACATACGGAGCCGGCACCCATGCGCCCGGAACCCAGTAGTAGCCATCAGGACCGTACCCCCAGTAGCCCGGAGTCCACATCATCCCCGGCTCGGGGCACGGCGGCTGCACATACACCGGCAACGGCGGCGGCGCGAATCCCACGCTCACGAACACACCAGCGTACGAGGAGGTGGGGATCAGGCAAAGAAGCAATGCCAAAAGAAAAAAACGGGTGTTCCAAAAACGCTTCATAACAACCTCCTTCATCTTCTTGCCTGCACTCCTCAGAACGTTTTGAACTTGAGGAAAGCGTCCAGGCATGTTGGACGACTTTTCGACGGCAGCATTGCCGCAGGTGCCGGCCCGGTAGCTCTTGCCCGAATGCGTACCACTCAACCACTCACATCCGGTCATCGACTTCCAGGACTCGGGTTGATCGAACCTTTCGCCGATGGCGCGGTCAGATTACTCCAACTCGAACACAAACCGGCGCCAGAAGTTGCCGTGAGCACGTGACAATCTGGGTTCCAGACGCGCGGCCCGGCAGCTAAATCAACCGGCAAGAGAGAGATAAGCGCACCATGAGTTGCCGTTACCTCAGTGCGGCGCGGGAACCTGCGCGACGCTGTCCGGGGCGGGTTCGAAGCAAGCGCTTAATACCTCAAGCTCAAGCCCATACCCACAACGTGCCGCGCCTGCAGATTTACTGGCACCGGGAGCGGGCCGTTCGGCGTCGGGATGATGGTCGTACCGATCGTTCCCGCAACCTGCCCCACCCCAATATCAAACGCAAAATGTGGATTGTCCTTCTGCGTCACGCGCACTGCGTAGTCCAGGGTGGTGGGAATATGCGCGGGCGCTCCGGGTGTAAATGTCGTCGTGTTGTAAAGAATCGCGCTGAGATTCTTCACCTGCGGCGGTTCCTGCGTAAATCCCGCAGCCGGCACAATCGCGGTGCGCAGCGGTCCCGGAAGCGGAATGCCTAAGCCGCCGAACACGCGCCCGCCAAATCGCGTCGCTTGCCCGCCGAGTCCATAGATTGATGCGTCCGTCGCCTTCCACCCAAGGTTGATCAGGAACGGCACCGGTGGATGCAGCCACGTCTTCGTCACCGCCACATACACGTCTTTGTTGGTGTACGACTTCAGCGTTCCCGTGAACGCCTGGTCCAGCGCGCCTGTCACGAAGCGATCGCTCGTCCGCACCACAAATCCCGCGCCAACTCCGGGCATCCACGGACCGAACTGCCCATCCTTCAGCGCCACGACTTTGCCGCTCACAATGTTCATGCCATTGAAGTGCCACAGGCTGCTGAAAAGATCGCTGTTGCCTTCCGTGTGAACGCTGCGCGTGTAGCCCACTTCAGCGCGATTCGCGAATCCCTCGGCAATGCTGAACGTGTGTACATTGCCGATCACGCTCGAGGCATTCACAAAGTGATAACCCACCGCCGGGTGCGAAAAGAACTTCCCCTTCTCGGTGTAGACCACATACGCAGTCGGTGTGATAAACCCGCCCGTCTGCCCTTCGAGCGTAAGGTTCTGAGCGATCAGGTTGGTTGAGAAGATAATTGCGAAGAAAATCCCAATCAGTACAAAAGAAGCCCTGCTGATAAAAGCTTTCACAGCCGTTCTACTCCATCAAATCTCGAGGCAATGCGATGCGGCTTGCGTTGGATTGAATTCAAGCCCCAACCGCAGTCTGCGATTCATGTATTCTCCCGCAAGACCGGCGAACTGCCCTGCAATCCACAAAGGATGCGGTTCAACTTTGGTAACGCCGGCTTCCGTCGAGGTTTACCTTTTTGTAACACAATCCGCACGCGTTCGTCTTGCCGCGCGCGGTGATAGACTCTCGCCATGCCGCGAGGATGGTTCATTACCCTGGAAGGTCTCGACGGGTCCGGCAAAACCACCCAAATCAAGCGCTTGGCTGCGTGGATGGAACGACGCGGCATGCATCCGGTCGTCACCCGCCAGCCCGGAGGCACCGCCACCGGCGACCGCATCCGCGCTCTCTTGCTCGATTCCGGCGGCACTGCCCTGTCACCAATGACCGAAATGGCTCTCATGTTTGCCGACCGCGCGCAGGCCATTGCCGAGGTGATTGAGCCGGCGCTCGCCGCTGGCAAAATCGTCCTCTGCGATCGCTTTACCGATTCCACCGAGGCCTATCAGGGCGGAGGCCGGCAGCTTGGCTCCGAACCCGTGCTCGAGCTGCACCGGCTGATTTGCGGCGACCTGCAACCCGACCTTACGCTGCTACTCCTTCCAGGCCTCGCGCCGAGCCTGGAACGCGCCCGCCATCGCAATCGCCGCGCGAACGAGCAATCCGGTAAAGACGAAAACCGCTTCGAACAAGAGCAGGAAGACTTCTATCGCCGCGTGTGGCAGAAGTATCGCGAAATCTCCAGGCGCGAGCCGGACCGCGTTGTCCTCATCGAAGGTAATCTCACCATCGAAGAGGTCCACGAACAGATCATCGAAGCCGTTTCCGAGCGCCTGTTGGTCGCCGGCAAACAACGCTGATCATCTGCTGCCGTTTTGCCGCGCTTTGGACCAATGCTTCTCCCAGACAGATGCCAAGCCCGCATTTATGGCACAATGTGAGATGGAGCTGATGATTTCCGCTCCGTCGCAGAATGACAGGAAACCGACAGAGAAACGCATGGGTTTGGCTGGCCGTTGCCGCAATTTCAGTGGCAACGCTGGCGCGTGCGCAGGCTGGCGCACCCAACGCGCCCTTCTACTCGAATCCGGTTCTTCAGTTCCTGTCGTCCCATGCGAATGCGGACAGGTTGGCAGCGACAGGCGTCCAAGCTTCGGCCCATGAGACGAGAAACCTGTCGCGCGGCATCAGCTATGGCCCGTTGCTGGCCATGCTCCCGGTGTTCTTCATCGGCCTCGTCGCTCCGCTGAATCTTGTTTCAGCTCAAGCCGTGCTCTGCCTCGGCCACAGATTTTCCGCTCCTGCGCCTCCCTTCCTGTTCCAGCGCCCTCCGCCTTTGTTCCTCGCGTAGCTGCGTTTGTTGCGATTCTCGACCTCGTGCTCGTGATTTTCTGGCGAGTCCGGCATCGATCCTTCCGCCGTCCGATCGACAATCTCATCGCAACCGCGATTCTCAACGGCGTCCTAATTCAAATTGGAGCATTCAGTGCCTTTCGATAAAATCCTCACAAAAGTATTCGGTACCGCGAATGAGCGCGCCATCAAGCGCCTCCTTCCAATCGTCACCACCGTCGGCGCATTTGAAAACGAGATGGACAAGCTCTCCGACGAAGAGCTTCGCGCCAAGACGGACAAGTTCAGGACCCACATTGCCAAGAAATTGGAGGGGCTCACCGACGCCGACCAGATCAAGGAAGCCGAGCGCGAAGCCCTCGAGGAAATTCTTCCCGAAGCCTTTGCCGTGGTCCGCGAAGCCGGCTGGCGCGCCGTGCAGATGCGCCACTTTGATGTGCAGCTCATCGGCGGCATGGTGCTTCACCAGGGCAAGATCGCCGAAATGAAAACGGGCGAAGGCAAAACCCTCGTCGCCACGCTTTCCTGTTACCTCAATGCGCTTGCAGGCCACGGCGTTCACGTGGTCACGGTGAACGACTACCTGGCCAAGCGTGATGCCGAGTGGATGGGCAAGATCTACGAGTTCCTCGGCCTCACCGTCGGCGTCATCGTCCACGATCTAAGCGACGACGAGCGACGCAAGGCCTACGGAGCCGACATCACCTACGGCACCAACAACGAGTTCGGCTTCGACTACCTGCGCGACAACATGAAGTTCGATATCAAGGACTGCGTGCAGCGCGGCCACTACTACGCCATCGTCGACGAAGTCGATTCGATTCTCATCGACGAAGCGCGTACTCCGCTCATCATCTCCGGGCCCACCGACCAGACGACCGACAAGTACGCCCGCGTACGCAAGATCATTCCCCAGCTCGAACTCGGCGAAGAAGTCGAGTACCTCGACCACAAGCGCCAGGAGCAGCTCGGCATCTCGCTGGCCGAAGGCCAAAAGTACTTCTCCGGCGACTACGTCGTCGACGAAAAGCACAAGACCATCGGCGTCACCGATAACGGATGGGAAACCATCGAGAAGCTGCTTGGCATCGGCAACATCGCCGACGCCGAAAATTGGGACCTCAAGCACTACGTAGAAACCGCCATCAAGGCCCACGCCCTCTACAAGCGCGACGTCGACTACGTGGTTAAGGACAGTGAAGTCATCATCGTCGATACCTTCACCGGCCGCCTCATGCCCGGCCGCCGCTGGAGCGACGGTCTGCACCAGTCCATCGAGGCCAAGGAAAACGTCACCATCCGCAAAGAAGACCAGACCCTTGCCACCATCACCTTCCAGAACTACTTCCGCCTCTACAAAAAGCTGAGCGGAATGACCGGCACCGCCGAGACCGAAGCCGCTGAATTCGAAAAGATCTACAAGCTCGAGATCGTCGTCATCCCGACCAACAAACCTCTGCTCCGCGTCGAGAATTCCGACGTCGTCTTCCGCACAGCCAAGGAAAAATACAAGGCCGCCGCGGAAGAGATCGCCGAGCTCCATGAAAAGGGCCAGCCTGTCCTTGTCGGCACCACCTCGATTGAAAAAAGCGAGCTGCTCTCCGGCATTCTCGCTCGCAAAGGCGTCAAGCACGTGGTGCTCAACGCTAAGCAGCACGAACGCGAAGCCGAGTATGTTGCGCAGGCCGGCAAGCCCGGCATGGTCACCATCGCCACCAACATGGCAGGCCGCGGCACCGACATTCTGCTGGGCGGCAATCCCGACTTCATGACCCGCCAGGAGTTGGTCAAAACGGCGCGAGCGCGCGGCATCAGCGTCGCCGAGGGAGCCATCAATCCTTCCGCGCCCAAAGGTTTCCAGCGCTTTTACTACCAGGGCCAGGAGTTCGAGGTTTCCGAGCCAGACTGGGTCGAGGTGAACCAGAAATATGCCGAAGCCGCGAAACAGGAGCACGAGAAAGTCATCGAAACCGGCGGCCTCTTCATTCTTGGAACCGAACGCCACGAGTCGCGCCGCATCGACAATCAGCTCCGCGGACGCGCCGGCCGCCAGGGCGACCCAGGCGCATCGCGCTTCTATCTCTCCCTCGAAGACGACCTCATGCGCATCTTCGCCAAGCAGTGGGTCAGCACATTGCTCGAGCGGCTGGGAATGGAAGAAGGCGTCCCTATCGAGTCACGCATGATCTCCAAGCGCATCGAAGGCGCGCAGAAAGCCGTTGAAGCGCAGAACTTCGAATCGCGCAAACATCTTCTCGAATACGACGACGTGATGAACAAACAGCGCGAGGCTGTCTACGGCCTGCGGCACCAGTTGCTCGAAGGAGTCGACCAGCGCGAACTCATCCTCGAAGACTACGTCTCCAGCATCCTGAGCAACCTGCTCGACGAGTTCGCCGGCGAGAACGTTCGCCCCGATCAGTGGAACATCAAGGGCCTCGACGAAAAACTGACCGGCCACTTCGGCATGACCCTGGCCGCGGCGGGCATTAATCCCCACGAACTCACGCGCCACGAACTCGGCGACGCCATCTTTGACAAGCTCAAGGAGCAGTACGAGGGCAAGGAGCACATCCTCGGCGCTCAGACCATGCGCTATCACGAACGCATGGTCATGCTCAGCGTCATCGACGGCCTCTGGAAAGAACACCTGCTCTCGATGGATCACCTCAAGGAAGGCATCGGCCTGCGCGGTTATGCGCAGCAGGATCCGCTGGTGGCCTACAAGAAGGAATCCTTCGACATGTTCGAAGCCATGATGTTCAAGTTCCAGGAAGACACGGTCCGCTTCCTGTTCCGCATGCAGATCCTCGGCCCCGACGGTCAGCCCGTACTCGCCACGCCTCCGCCTCGGCACGCCGTACCCGCCGCGCCTCCCGTCGAAAGCGCGGAGCGGGTCTACGCGGGCAATGGACACTCCGGCAACGGCTCGGGACCGCGCGAGATTGCCATTCCAGTGCGCCAGCCCTCCACCACCATCGATCAGTTGGAGAAGGAATTCCACCGCAAAAAGCAACGCGAGCTCGAAGCCGCTACCCGCGCCGGCGCCGGAGAAGCGCAGCAGGCGGCGCAGCGACGCACCGGCGAAAAAGTGGGCCGCAACGATCCCTGCCCCTGCGGTTCAGGCAAAAAGTACAAGAAGTGCCACGGCGTCGAAAAGTAACCGATTCTTTCCACGTTCGGCGTGATCTGGGTGCCCTGTCTCGAACGTGATTCAGGTGCGGTGAATTGAACGCGAAGAAGAATCGTCCACAGATTTTGTGGCAATTTTGCGGTTGAGGCACAGTACTCCCGAGTAGCCGACCAGTCCCTCGCGAGAGAAAAAAGGGACGCCACGCGCGTTTCGGCACTCGATGAGTGCATTGCCCTGTTCGCGTCAACGCTGAACAAAGATCCTCTGAACTGCAGCTTACAATTCGCGAATCGCGGTCACGGGGTTGCGGCGCATCGCTCGATGCGCCGGAAGGTAGCATGCCAGCAACGACATTGCTCCCAGCAGCATGACGACGGAAACGACTGTGACGGGATCGTTGGCGCCGATTCCGTACAACAGCCGCGCGATCAGACGTGTCAGTCCGAACGCGAACGCCAGTCCCAGCGCCAGCCCAACGGCTGTGATCGACAATCCCTGCAACAGCACGAGCCGCAGCACATCCACACGGGAAGCACCCAGGGCCATGCGCACTCCGATCTCGTGGGTTCGCATTTGGGTTCGATAGGCCACGACTCCGTAGATCCCGGTTACCGCAAGAACCAGCCCGATCAGCGCAAACATTCCCGCCAGGGCACTCTGTATGACGGCAAAGATGCTCGCCATCTGCGTACTCTCTCGCATGGGACGAACATCGAAAACCGGCAGCTGGGTATCGATTTCGTGGATGGCGTTTTCCACCGCCGGCGCCAGGTCGGCCGGATTTCCCTCGGTCTTCACCTGCACGATCGTCTCGTACCCCACTTGGAAAAAACTCATGTAGACCATAGGCTCCGGTGCCTCATTCACTAACATATGTGTCGAATTTCTCGCGACGCCGACTACCGTGAACGGGCTGCCCCACACCATGAGTTTCTTTCCCAGCGGATCCTGTCCCGGCCAGTAGCGCCTCGCCGCAGTCTGATCCACGATGAGTACCCTCGGGGCTTTTTCATCGTCATCCGGCGTAAACTCGCGTCCTTCCAAAATGGGTATGTGAAGGGATTCGAAATACCGCGGGGCCACCTCGGCGTGGTACACCTGCAAAGATTCATGCGGGTGTGGCACATATCCTTCCGGATACGCATCTTCCCCCTTGTGGCTCAGGGTCATCGGAATCCAGTCCGTAAAAGACGCAACCTTCACGCCGGGCAAGGCCGACACGCGATCCAGTATCTTGTGACGGATCACCTTTTCCTCGTCGCGGCTGTAGCCGGCAATATTCAGCCCCACGGTCGCAGTGAGAATGTGGTCCTGCTCAAATCCGGGATTCGCGCCGGCGAGATTCTTGAGCGTTCGCAGAAATAGCCCGGAGCACAACAGCAGAGGGAGTGAAAGCGCGATTTGCGCCACCACCAGCGCGCTAAGCAATTTCCGGTTGCGTGAGCCGCCGGAGATACTTGCCGACTCTGCCTTGAGTACCTCAATCGCCGGCGCGTGGGACGAACGCCAGGCGGGAATCGCGCCGCAGAGCATGCCGGCCAACAGGCTCGACACCGCAATCCCGATGACCACCTTACAGTCCATGCTCCCGTTGAGTGCGACGGGATTCGAGTTCGGCGGAAAGAACCATGCGAATGTCTTCGATGTCCACGATGTCAACACCAGTGCCACGACTCCCGCGCCGGTGGAAAGCATCGCGCCCTCCAGCACCATCTGCCGCACCAGTTGCATGCGATTCGCTCCGAGCGACTGCCGGATCGCAAGCTCGCGCCGCCTGGATACAAACCGCACCAGCGTCAGCGTAGCCACGTTCGCGCAGGTGAGCAACAGCACCACAGCGGCGAAAGCCAGCAGAATGGGCAGCGTGGCCGCCATGTATCCGTTGGCGCCGAAGGGCGAGCGCCACATGGGATCGAGCGTGATGCGGTTGTCGCCGAGATGATCGTTCGGATACGCCGCCACAATGTGGTGCATCAGAGTGTCGAGATCCAGGGCTGCCTGGCCACGGCTCACGCCGGGCCGCAATCTTCCGATTACGTTCAGCCAGACCGCACCACCACTGCGATGCGTCATCCGCCACACATTCGTCCCGAGGGGATCAAGCGTTACCCACAGATCTTGACGGATCCCGGGCATTGCTCCGACAAACCCCTCCGGCGCCACGCCTATCACCGTCACCGGATGCCGCGCGATCTCGATCGACTTGCCCACAATTGCCGGGTCTGCGGCATAGCGCGTCTTCCAAAGCGAGTAACCCAGGACCACGTTGGGAACAGCATCGGGACGCGTCTCTTCTTCCGCCAGAAAGAAACGCCCCAGCACCGGCTTGATGCCGAGCACATCGAAATAGTTCGCCGACACATTCGCAATATAGACACGCTCCGGCTGCGCGCCGCCAGTCAGCGTGATCCAATCGTGATGATAGGCAAGTATTCCGGCGAAGGTATGATTCTGCTCGCGCAGATCGCGATAGTCGAGATACGAGAAGGGCGGAGTCGGGGAGAAGTTCCGTTCCCCCCGCTGCAGGCTCACCAAGTCGCCCGTGTCTCGCGCGCCCGGAATCGGACGCAACATGGTGCCGTCGATCCAACTGAATACCGTGCTGTTGGCGCAGATAGCTACCGCCAGCATCGTCGTCGCGGTGATCGTAAAACCGGGGCTCTTGCGCAGCTGCCGTAACGCGTAACGGGCATCCCGGCCCAATTGTTCAAGCCAGCCCTGGCCCCACATCTCGCGCGTCACATCTTGCACGAGGGGAATGTTCCCAAACTCCCGAGTTGCCGCTTGTCGCGCCGTCTCCGCTGTCTCGCCTCGCGCCACTCGATCGGCAATCGCCATCTCCAGGTGCGCATCAATCTCTTCCTGCAATTCGCGCTTGCGCCGCTGAAATCCGAAGCTGGGCAGCCACTTCACGACTCACTCTCCTTCGGCTTGACGTACATCACCGACCCAATCGCTTCGACAATCCTCTCCCATCGGCCCAGATCAGAGGCCAACTGCTTTTTCCCCTTGGCCGTGATTCGGTAGTATCGGGCTCTTTGCTTGCTCTCTGACTGCTTCCATTGAGACTGCACCCAGCCCTGACGCTCCAATCGATGGAGAGCCGGATACAGTGATCCGGTCTCCACCTGAAGCACATCTCCGGATCGCAAACGCAACGCCTGGACAATGCCATATCCAGGCTGCGGTCCCCACTGCAGCGTTTGAAGAATGAGCATGTCGAGGGTTCCCTGCAACAGCTCAATCCGGTTCTTATACTGGCCGTTCTCGTTCATAGACGTAGACACTCTACTCCCAATCGAGGTAGATTGTCTACTTGGGCTTGGTAGTGACGCTCAAATTCGAAACCAGGCTTCGTCAGATCGCGATAAGAAACATGGGATGTATCATTCCGCCGGCGCGCCTTTCACCTCTTCAAACGTCAGGTTCTGCGCACTCGATTGATGCTCCTGTTGCCACGCCTCGAACAGCCGCCCGTAGCTCAGCGTCATGTATTCCGATGGCACCACTCCAAGTTGGTTCGCAGCGTTATCGATCCACTCCGCGGAGCCTTCCAGTTCCGCGAAATTCCCGATCGGCGTCTCGTCGACCACGCAGTGTCCCTTGCCATCGGACCACTCGCTGCGCCACTTTTCATAGCGAAACGCGGGAATCAGTCCGAGCGAGCTGAAAATTCCCGCCAGCGCGTCGCCGTCCGAAACCTCGGCCTCTGTCTCCACCCGATGCTTGTGCCGGTCCTCGCCGATTCCGGAATCGGGTACGCGCTTGTGCGTCACCATCCAACGGCCGGCATAGTGGCGGAGGCGCAGGATCTCCGTGCGTGCTCGCATGCTCCGGTCCGGCAAGTCATAGAGCACGTTGCTCTCAAACTGCCTCGGTGTCTCCAGCCTGAACCCCGCATTCGTAAGCCGGGTCGCAAATCCAACCAGGTCGTCCACCTTGAATTTAATTTCCGTCTCGATAGCCATCACGATTCAGTGAGTATACGGCAACCCGATCTCGCTTGAACGGCCCGCGCCTTGCTCGATTTCAACTCTCCCTGGTGATTCTCTTTGCATTTCCGCGGTGCCCGTGCCCGTTCTAGGTTGCCTGGTTGAGAAGGATTGCCGCGTTCCCGGTCCCTACGTCCCTGATCCCTTCGTCCCTGGTCGCTGCGTCCCATCCTGATCGGAGCGGCTGTCGTTCCTTCTGCCCGCTTCAACCGGCGAAAATAGAGTTGTGACCACCCTCCGCCTCTCCGTCGATCCCCGCCGGCTCGATGCTCCAGAATCGCGCCACTCGATCGATCGCGCCGCCGAAATCCTGTGCGCCGGCGGGCTGGTCGCCATGCCGACGGAAACGGTCTATGGACTGGCCGCCTCAGCATTGGATGCAGATGCTGTGGCTCGCATCTTCGCCGCCAAGCAGCGCCCTTCCTGGGATCCGGTAATCGTCCACATCGCGGGACCGGTCGAAGACAATCCCATGCTCGCGCAGCTCGTCAACGAACTGCCCGAGCGCGCCCGGAAGCTGATGACCGCGTTCTGGCCTGGCCCGCTGACGCTGCTTCTGCCTCGTTCCAAGGCTGTCCCCGATGCCGTCACTGCCGGCAGGCCACTGGTCGGGATCCGCATGCCTGCCCACCCTGTCGCATTCGAACTGATCCGCCGCTGCGGGTTGCCCCTGGCTGCTCCCAGCGCCAACGTCTTCAGCCACGTCAGCCCAACCACCGCAGCCCATGTGCTCGACGATCTCGACGGGCGCATCGACGCCGTTCTCGATGCCGGACCAGCCGACCACGGCCTCGAATCCACCGTCCTTGATCCCAGTCCCTCGCCGATGATCATTTACCGCCCCGGCGCGGTCACCGCGGAACAAATCGAGCACGTTGCGGGACATGTCGAGCTCTTCAAATCCGATCGAGCCCAAATGCCCACTCCGCCTGAATCGCTGCCATCCCCCGGCATCGGCATGCGGCACTACGCCCCGCGCGCAAAGCTCGTTCTGCTCGAAGGCAGCCTCAAAGATCTGGCTGGCAAAATTGCGGCGGCCTCGCAACAACATGCGGGAGAAAAGATTGGCGTCATGATTCCTGAAGAAATCCGGTCGGACCTGCCGCCCATTCCCAATGCTGTCCCGTTTCCATGGGGCAGCTGGGCTTCGCTCGAGCAGCTGGCGCATAACGTCTTCGCCGGCCTGCGCTTTCTCGATGCCCAAGGCTGCACGGTAATCCTTTGCCCGCTGCCACCCGACGCGGGCTTGGGTTCCGCCATCCGCGACCGCCTGCGGAAGGCTGCCCGCTCCTGAGCAAACCCCGCCTGGAACGCCTACTGGCCGTTTTCTCCGAGCTTGTACATGTACTTGATGGCTGACTTGTAAACCAGCGTCTTTTCCCGGCCCCGAACCTTCAGGGCGCGGCGGTCATACCACTCGATACAGCCCTCGACTTTGCCGCCATCGGCCAGCACAATCACCATCGGGGTCTGCGACTGGATCTGCTTCTGCAAATAAAACAGTTCGGCGTGCCGGTAACCGGTTTCTTCTTCCACCTCGTGCGCTGTGAACCGAAATGGCGCCTGCACAGGCGGCTTCCTTAAGGGCCGACCCGAAGCAACCACGGGCTGAGAACCACCGCCGGCATCAATTCCCTTTACAGAAATCTGAGTATTCATAACGAAGACCTCCTCCTTGAACTGCGCTTCGACCTCGCGAAATCGATCGCGATCCTCCCACGCTTTTTGAATGCGCGTGGTTGGCCCAACAGCTCTGGAGTGTCCATCCGTTTTTGAAGCCCCGAAGAGACGGGTGCGGTGTCGAGGGACAGCCCTCCGCTCTTCCTGTCTCCAAAGGATGGTGAGCTTGATTGTACTCGAAAAGATGCCCCGGCCTTCGATTCGGTTGCTTTTCCTGGGTGACCTCAGGAACGTGCTGCTTTTCTGAGGCTTCGCACTCCCTACGACGAAGAGACGGCTACCGCAAAGCGGCTCATCGCGGCCCGGGTTGGAGGGATTCAAGCGAATGCGACTGTCTTCTGTCCTCTGTCTTCTGTCTTCTGTCTTCTGTCTTCTGAAAGCTGATCCCTGTTTCCCCTGTCTATCTCTCCCCCATCGCCACCGCCATCGCATCCAGCGACAGCGACCGCAGCAGATTCCGCCGCATGCCCTGTTCCGCCTGCACCAGTGCTCGCGCAGCTCCATCGATCCAATCCACATTGAGGCCGTGCGACATCCGTTCCAGCTCGGCCGTGAGGTCCACGTTGCGCACCAGTCCTGGGGTGCCCGCCAGGATCAGCAGCAAATCCTCCAACAGGCTTCCCAGCGCACGCAACAGGTTGATCGTCTTCTCCTGCCCGTCGGCGCCGCCTCGATACGTCTCCGTCACTCTGAAAAGCTGCGAATAATCGGGCTCCTGAAGAGCAGTCCTCAATACCACCAGCGCATCCTGCCGGCTTGCCAGAAAAACCGCGGGATCGAGCGTCAACGCCCTGCCCACCGCGCCTTCCGCCAGGCGCGCCACCAGCGTCCGCTCCCTCGGTTTCAGTTCCGGACGCCGCTTCGCCAGCAGCGATTCCAGTTCCTCGGCCGGCAACGCCCCCAGCCGGTGCAGCACAGCGCGCGACCGAATCGTCGGCAGCAGTTCCTGCGGGTTTTCCGTCAGCAGAATCAGCGTCACATGCTCGGGCGGTTCCTCCAGCACCTTGAGCAGGCTGTTCGCCGCCTCCTTCATGAACGCCGACGTCGTGAAAATCGTGAACGACCTCCGCGCCTCAACAGGCGGCCGATAGTACGCCGCATGAATCACCTGCCGCACCTGCCCCAATTTGATCAGCAACTGCGGCGGATCCGGCGGAACAATCAGCACGTCGGGATGCGTCTGGATCAAAATCCGCGTCTCGCGCTTGTCGGCTTCGCGCAACTCATCGCGCGCCTCCACAGCCTCCGCAACTCGCTCGTCCAGGTTGGCTGACTCCCCGATCCGCTCGCAATTCCGGCATCTTCCGCAAAAATCCGGCAGCCCGTCCGTCTCCGTCGGCTCCAGGCAATTCACCGTCCGTGCCAGCATTAACGCCAGTGTGTACTTCCCGGCTCCACGCGGCCCCGCAAGGATGAGCGAGTGCGGAAATCGGCCGGCCCGCACGCTCTCGCGCAGCCGCGTAACCGTCGCCTCATTCCCCAGAAAGTCTTGGAATCCCACGGTCTGAGTCTAGCAGGGGAAGGATTCCCTCAATCCCGCGCTCCCTGCACGCCTCTGACGGCCGCACCACCTTCCCCGTACAATAGACATGGAAGCCGACGCGACCGATGGCGGAGTCAGCACAGAAGGATCCCCGAAAAGAAATCGGAAAGCAGACCGCAAGCGGGGACCCAAAGACCGCCAAGGCCGATGTGCGCCGCGCCGACGAAGACCCCGTCGGCAAGGTCTACGATTCCCGCCTCATGCGCCGCCTCGGCCGCTACCTCATTCCCTACTGGTGGCCGGCCGCCATCTCCGCCGTCTCTGTCTCCCTCAAATCGATGAGCGACGTCGCCGGACCCTACCTCGTCAAAGTCGCCATCGACCGCTACATGACCGGCCACCCCGGCCCCGCAACCAACTGGCTCACGCGCCGCCTGCCCGCCGACCCCATCTCCGGGATCACCTGGCTCGCCGCGCTCTATACCACCACCCTGGTCCTGGCTTACTTCTTCGAGTTCGTGCAGACCTACCTGATGCAGTGGACCGGCCAGAAGATCATGTTCGATCTCCGCCGCGACATCTTCCGCCACATGCAGCACATGCACGTCGGCTTCTTCGATACCCACGCCGTCGGTCGCCTCGTCACCCGCATCACCTCCGACGTCGACGCCATCAACGACATGTTTACCGGCGGCATCCTCGCCATCGTCGACGACTTCTTCACCCTCACCATCATGGCCATCGTGATGCTCAGCATCAACTGGTGGCTCGCTCTGCTTGCCTTTGCCGTATTGCCCCTCATCCTCATCGTCACGCGCCTCTTCCGCGATCATGTGCGCGAAAGCTACCGCCGTGTCCGGGCCGCCATCGCTCGCATCAACAGCTTCACCCAGGAACACATCAGCGGCATGAGCGTCGTGCAGCTCTTCAATCGCGAGCAGCGCGCCTTCAGCGACTTCGAATCCGTAAACCGCCTGCATATGATCGCGTTCATCGACACGATCTTTGCCTACGCCCTCTACTATCCGGCCGTCGAGTTGCTCTCGGCCATCGCCATCGCGCTTGTCATCTGGCGCGGCGGCTTCGGCGTCATCGCGGGCTCCGTCTCCATCGGCGTGCTGGCCATGTTCAACATGTATTCACAGCGCTTCTGGCGTCCCATTCAGGACCTGAGTGACAAATTCAACATCCTCCAGGCCGCCATGGCCGCCTGCGAGCGCATCTTCAAGCTGCTCGATACCCCGCCCGAAATCGTCAGCCCCGCACATCCGCAGCTCGGCGACGGCTCCAATCGCATCGAGTTCCGCCACGTCTGGTTCACCTACCAGAAACTCACGCCCGAACAGCGCGCCGCAATCGACCGTGCCGTTGCTTCCGGATCGCCAAATGCTCCGCTCGCCGCGATGACCGAGATCGAGTGGATCCTCAAAGATGTGAACTTCACCATCGAGCCGGGCCAGACTATCGCCATCGTTGGCCACACGGGAGCAGGCAAAACCACCCTCACCAGCCTGATGATGCGCTTCTACGACGTCACCGCGGGCGCCATCCTTCTCGACGGCCTCGACCTTCGGCAGCACGACCTCACGGCCCTGCGCCAGCACTTCGCGGTCGTCCTCCAGGATCCGTTCCTGTTTACCGGCACCATCGCCGAAAACATTCGCCTCGGCAACGACGAAATGACCTTAGCTGTCATGCGTCAGGCTGCCCGCGACGTCAACGTCCTCGATTTCATTGAAAGCCTGCCCAGCGCCTTCGACGAGCCGGTGCGCGAACGCGGCAATTCCCTCTCCACCGGACAAAAGCAGCTCATCAACTTCGCCCGCGCCCTGGCCTACAATCCGCACATCCTCATCCTCGACGAGGCCACCTCCAGCGTCGACACGGACACCGAGCTCCGCATTCGCGGTGCCCTCGAGCGCATGGTTGAAGGCCGCACCAGCGTGCTGATCGCCCACCGCCTCTCCACCGTGCAGCGCGCCGACACCATCCTCGTCATGCACAAGGGCCAGCTGCGCGAAATGGGCTCACACCAGGAACTCCTCGCCCAGCGCGGCCTCTACTGGAAGCTTTACCAGCTCCAGTACAAGGACCAGGAACTCGGAGGCGGTATCGCTCCCGCACCTGAGCCATCCATCGCGCCGGCGGTCTAAAGATTCGGATCAGCCCTCGCACTTCAGCAGCCAGTAATGCAATCCGTCCACGATCGCCATCAGTGCGGCCTGGTTCAGGTCGCTGCTCACGCCGGCCGTGGTCCACGGCTCGTGTCCTTCGGCATGAAAGCTGACCGTCACGCGCACGTGCGCCGCCGTGTCATGCGCCGACACATCGATAGCCGTCACCGTAAACCGGCCCAGCCGCATCTGTGCGATCGGGGGATACCACTTCTCCAGTTCTCGCCGCATCGCTTTGGTCAGCGCGTCCACCGGTCCCGCCCCTTCGGCCCGCGTCGCCACCACCGTCGAGTCGCCGATGGTCAACAGCATCGAGGCCTGCACATACCGGTTCCGCGTCTCGTCCGATTCATCCAGCACGCGCCAGCTCTTCACGTTGAACCGGTTCTCCAAAATCCCCTTCACCTTCATGCAAGCCAGCCGGAATGACACGTCGCTCGCCGTGAAACCTCCGCCCTCGATCATCGCCTGGTTCGAATCCATCAGCGTCTGCGCCTGCGCCGAATCCAGCGCAACACCCAGCGTCTCCGACAGCAGCATGATGTTTGCTCGCCCCGATTGTGCATTCACTCCAATCACCGGCATCGCCCCGACTTTCGCCGGGTCGCACCATAGATACGCACCGGGATGCTTGCGCTCGCTGCTGCCGTGCATGCCCGCCCACGTCCCGAAGGCGCCCGTGCCCACGATGGGCGCGCTGTGCGGCACCTCGAGCGAGAACGCCTCGTAAGCCGAATGCGCCAAACCCGTCAGGCCCGCCAGCAATTCCGCCGGAACAAACTCCGCCTCGCCACGCAATTGCATGCTGCCAACCACCGTCGTCAGGTTCACGTTGCCGCAGCGTTCGCCGGTTCCGATCAGCGTCCCCTGGATATGCGTCGCACCCGCGAGAATCGCAGCGCGCGAATTCGCCGTCCCGAATCCGCGATCCGTGTGCCCATGAAATCCCACCTGCGCTCCTGGAAACGCCTTCACCAGGTTCCCGATCGCGTCCGTCACTTCCTCCGGGCTCGCCCCGCCGGTCGTATCGCAAACCACTATTCGGCTCACCTTCTGCCCCACGCATTGCGCCGTCAGTTCGCGGAAATAATCGAGGCTGCGCTTCGCAAAATCCCTATCGCTCTGCTCGCCGTTTTCCTGCCGACCACAGTTCGCGTCCATGGCGTGCTCCAGGTCCACAATCACTTCCATCCCGTGGTCCTGCAGGAACTGGATCGTCTCGCACGTCATCAGCAGGTTTTCTTCCGGCGTCGTCTCCAGCGACTTCATCACGTCCAGCAGCCGCGACTTGACCACCACCACGGCAACCGGCACGCGGGCTTTGTGGCTCACGATGAACTTCGCGTCGGGCCAGTCCTGCACCTTCATCCCGCGCCCGCGCGTCCTGCCAAACAACGCCAGCTTCATCGCACCCGTATCGGTCGAATGCAGCGCCTGGGCCAGGTCGTCGACAAACTTGTTCGATCCCGCAAACCCGATCTCGGCATAGCGCACGCCGAAGGCCGCCATCCGCTGCAACAGCGCCGCTGCGTTGGGCACTGAAATCTCGATATTCGGCTGCTGCATCCCGTCGCGAAGACTGGTATCGAACAGCTCGACCTTCCTGGCTTGCGATTCCTTCATATGTCCTTTGATCTGAGGGGCTGTGCTCGCGCTTCGTTGACCTGCTTGTTGCGCTTGCGTTTTCAGAATAGCGCGGGCGGTGTCACAACTCCCGCCTGCAACCAAACAGAAAAGGCCATACCCTCGCTGCGGGATGGCCTCTTCAGGACTACGTTGCGGAATTTGCTGCTACTTTGCGCCCACCAGCGATGGCCGCGTATCGAGCTTTCCGTCGGCATAGCCCTTGGCCATGTCGCTAATCGAAATCGGCTTGTAGTCGGCGCCGTGACCCGCCTGCCCGAATTGCGTCATGCGCAGCGCCACCACCTTCTTCATCGCTTCGCGCGCCGGCTTCAGATAGTCGCGCGGATCGAACTTCTCCGGGGTCTCCGCAAACACCTTCCGGATCGCGCCCGTGATCGCCAGGCGATTGTCCGTGTCGACGTTGATCTTGCGCACGCCGTTCTTGATCCCCAGCTGGATCTCCTCCACCGGAACGCCCCATGTCGGCTTCAGCTTGCCGCCGTACTGGTTGATGATGTCCTGCAGGTCCTTCGGAACCGACGAACTGCCGTGCATCACCAGGTGCGTGTGCGGCAGGCGCTTGTGGATCGCGATCAGGATGTCCATCTTCAGAACTGAGCCATCCGGCTTTTTCGTAAATTTGTAGGCGCCGTGGCTGGTGCCGATTGCGATGGCCAGGGCGTCGATGCCGGTGCGCTCCGCGAATTCCACCGCCTGGTCGGGATCCGTCACATGCTCCAGGCCCGTTCCGCCTGCGCCGTGGCCGTCTTCGATGCCGCCCAGCACCCCGATCTCGCCTTCGACCGTCACGCCGCGGGGATGCGCAAACTCGACCACGCGCCGCGTCACTGCCACGTTCTCTTCAAAGGTGGACGGCGTCTTGCCGTCTTCCTTCAGCGATCCATCCATCATCACCGAAGTGAATCCCAGCTCGATCGCGCTTTTGCAGGTCTCATAGCTGTTGCCATGATCCTGGTGCATCGCAATCGGAATCTCGGGATAAAGCTCGCTGGCCGCCAAAATGAGGTGATAGAGATACCGGTCCTGCGCAAAGGCCCGCGCGCCGCGGCTCGCCTGGATGATGACCGGCGAATTGGTCTCCTTGGCCGCCTCCATGATGGCCTGAATCTGTTCCATATCGTTAACGTTGAAGGCACCGACGCCGTATCCGCCCTTGGCGGCCTCGTCGAGGAGCTGCCGCATGGAAACAAGAGGCATGACAATTTCTCCTTCTGGGATGGCTCCAGCCGGATTCGTGCCTGCAACAGTCCAGGCAACAGACTCCCAAACGGTGGAACCGCGATCATCCTTATGGTAGCAGAGGGTGGCAAGCGAAATGTGTGGCATCCGACACACCAGCGCAACCCCTTTCCCTGGCTCATTGTCGTCCTGGGCGGAGCGCCTTTCTTCAGCCCATCGAACGATCTGCTTCTCCTTCAAGACTGGGTGCCCAACATTTCGACTCTTAGACCTGGAAACAAAGATTCTACTTCCACGCCCCCAGCAATCTCCTCAGCAGCACCATCTCACCCACGTGATACGCGTTATGGTCGGCCACCAGCAGAGCCTCGCGCAGAATCGTCTGCCCGTCCCCATGCGGAATCTTCGAGAACAAATCCGTCCCCTCATCCTGCACCAGTGCGCACATCGCCTTCAGGTCCTTGCGGAATGCCCGCACGCTCTTGTCCCATGCCTTCTCATCCGGCGGCGCCGGCTTCTTCGGCCAGTACCCGCTCGGCCAGTCCGGCGACTTGTGTTTCGCATCGCGCGAGAACTCCAGAATGTCCCACTGCGCAATGCGCAGATGCTCCAGGATCTCCCACGGCGAGTGCTCCGCGCCCTTGGGCCGCTTGCCCCTCACCTCCAGCGGAACATCCTTGATCGCCGCTTCAAAATCGGCGTGGGCATGACCGCCCGTCAGCAGATTGACCACGTGTTCGCGCAAGGCAGCATCATTCGCCATCGATCGTCTCCTTCAGAAAAACAGCTTCGCTCCTGACCCAGATTCGCAAACCGCCCCGAAGGATGCGTGAAACTTGGCGCGATGAAAATCGATGCATTCTCTCCGCGCTGGTTTACCCTTCATGTGACGCAAAACCCCATCTCTGAAAGGCTCCGCTCATGACGAGTCGTCCCCGCTGCAGTGCTTTGGCCGTCGCCGTCCTGCTGAGTATCTCTGCCTCCGCGCAGTCCCCCAAGCCGCAGTATCCCGACTACCCCAGCGAAACGCCAGCGCAGCTCCACCCCTTCACCAGCAGCTTCGACTACACGCGCCGCGAGGCCATGATCCCCATGCGCGACGGTGTCCACCTGCACACCGTGATCCTCATCCCCAAAGGCGCCGAGCATGCCCCGATCCTGCTCACCCGCACGCCCTATGACGCCGATTCGTTGACAGGCCACGCCCCCAGCATCCACCTCGGGCCGATTCTCGAAGGCTACGACAACGCAACCGATGTGATCGTCGAAGGCGGATACATCCGCGTCGTGCAGGACATCCGCGGTAAATACGGCTCCGAAGGCGATTACATCATGAACCGCCCCCTCCACGGACCGCAAAACCCCACCCCCGTCGACGAAGCGACCGACACCTACGACACCATCGACTGGCTGGTCAAAAACATCCCCGAAACCAACGGCAAGGTCGGCATCCTCGGCATCTCCTACGACGGCTTCCTGCCGCTCATGGCTCTCGTCCATCCGCACCCCGCCCTCAAAGTCTCCGTGCCCATGAATCCCATGGTCGACGGCTGGATGGGAGACGACTGGTTCCACAACGGCGCCTTCCGCGAACAGAACATGCCCTACATCTACGAGCAGGAAGGCACGCGCGGCGGCGGCATGCTGGCCGGCGATACCTCCAGCGCATGGTGGTCCGGCAGCTTCGACGATTACGACGTCTACATGCGCGCCGTCTCGGCCGGCGAACTCGGCCGCGAACACGGACTCGAACAGACCGGCTTCTGGCGCAAGATTCTCGCCCACCCCGCCTACGACGCCTTCTGGTCCGACCAGGCCATGGACAAGGTGCTCGCCGACGACTTCAAGCAGGAAGGCATCAAGGTCCCCTTCATGCTCGTGCACTCCCTCTGGGACCAGGAGGACATCTACGGCGCGCCCGCCGTCTACAAGGCCGTCAAGCCGCTCGACAAAGACAACGACAAGGTCTTCCTCGTTCTCGGCCCATGGCATCACGGCCAGGAGATCGAAGACGCAGCCAGCCTCGGCGCCATCCACTTCGGTTCCGACACCGGCACATGGTTCCGCAAGAACGTGCTCGCCCCGTTCCTCGCCCACTACCTCAAAGACGATGCGCCCGCAATGGACATCGCGCCCGTCACCGCATACGAAACCGGCAGGGATGAATGGCAGAAGCTTCCATCCTGGCCCACTGCCCCCGCCACCAGGCCTCTCTATCTGCAACCCGGCTTCAGACTGAGCTTTTCTAGCTCCGCTGACTCTGCTAGCTCCGATGACCGTGCTAGCTCCGATGACCACGCTAACTCAACTAACTCCGCCAGCTCCGCGAACTCCGCTTCCTACGACGAGTACATCTCCGACCCGGCCAGGCCCGTTCCCTTCCGCGCGCGACCCAGCCAGCCCATCGGATACGACCTGCCGCTCACCTGGCCTCAGTGGCTGGTCGACGATCAACGCGAAGCCTCGGGCCGCACCGACGTTCTCACCTACACCAGCGATGTGCTCACCGAGGCCCTTCACATCAAGGGCCAGCCAATCGCCAACCTCGTCGCCTCCACCAGCGGCACCGACTCCGACTGGGTCGTCAAACTCATCGATGTTTATCCCGACCAGGTTGCCGACCATCCCGAACTCGGCGGCTATCAACTTTCCGTTGGCATGGATATCTTCCGCGGCCGCTACCGCGAAGGCTTCTCCGATCCCAAGCCCATCGAGCCCAACAAGCCCCTCGCCTATCGATTCCCCCTCCCTGCGACCAACCATGTCTTCTTGCCAGGCCACCGCATCATGCTGCAGGTGCAGTCAAGCTGGTTCCCGCTCTACGACCGCAACCCGCAAACCTTCGTGCCCAACATCTTCTGGGCGAAGCCGGGGGACTACAAGAAGGCCACGCAGCGCATCTACCACGCTCCTGGCGAAGCCAGCGCCATCGAACTGCCAGTGGTGACAGACAGGTAATTGGCAGGCGGTCATCCTCAGCAAGTCCACTGCCAGCGGACGAGTCGAAGGACCTGCGGTTGTTTCTTAGACGGGCGCTAGTACCTGCTTTTAGAGGTCTCGGTCTTCCTTGCTGTGTTACGACCCCAGCACCGCCCGCTGCGCCGCGAAGATCTCCTTCAGCCCCGCTTCCGCCAGGTCGATCATCCCATTCAGGTCCTTGCGCGAAAAGCTTCCCTTCTCCGCGGTCGCCTGCGTCTCGACCAGGCCGCCATCGGCCGTCATCACCACGTTCATATCCACTTCCGCCTGCGAGTCCTCCTCGTAGCACAGGTCCAGCAGCATCGTGCCCTCCACGATGCCCACCGAGGTCGCCGCGACCAGCTGCTTCAGCGGCGACTGCTTCAGTGTCCCTGCCTTGACCAGCGCATTCAGGGCAATCGCCAGCGCCACCGCCGCTCCCGTAATCGCCGCCGTGCGCGTGCCCCCATCCGCCTGGATCACGTCGCAATCGAGAATCACCGTTCGCTCTCCCAGCGCCTGCAGATCCACCACCGAGCGCAGGCTCCTTCCGATCAGCCGCTGAATCTCGTGCGTTCTTCCGCCGATCTTGCCCCGTTCGCTCTCGCGCGGCGTGCGCGTCACCGTGGACCGCGGCAGCATCGCATACTCCGCCGTCACCCAGCCGCGCCCGGAGTTCCGCAGCCAGCCCGGCACTCCCTGCTCGATCGTCGCGTTCGTCAGCACCCGCGTATTTCCCAGCGAGACCAGCACCGAGCCCTCCGCCGTCTGCACAAAGCCGGGCGTCAACGAAAGAGGTCGCATCTGGGCCGGCACGCGGCCGCCGGGCCGAAAGAATTGAAGAGAAGCAGGCGTATGCATAACGGGAATTGTAATGGGCGCACGCGCCCCGCCAATCCTCAAGCCCTGCATGTTCCATACCGGGAATCAGCGTTCCGTTTCGGGCACGATCCGCAACCTGCGCGCAAACGCCTCCCGACACGAGGGTTACGCCGCGTACACATCAAGCACCTTCCCATTTCGGCACAAGGAGCGCCCTCACAAACCCTGCCCACCGCACCCCCGAACCACTCGCACCCCTTTCCTGATCAGCCACTTAGAATTCCCGTCCGGATTTGGCACGGCGCGTGTAACAGAACAAGACAAATCCCAGTGCGGAACACACCCCGGACTGGATCCCGCAGTCCTGATTCGTGAACGCGCAAGAAAGGAGCGCATCCCTCATGCTCGCCCTGCATACCCCGGATACCTTGGAGAGAACCGAAGAACAAGCACTCGACGCCCTCATTCCGGCCTTGATTCCTGCCGGCCCCAAAACCAGTGAAACCCTCGCCGACGTCGCGCATGACGCACGCAACATGGTTACGGCGCTGGGCCTCTACTGCGATCTGCTGGACGTGCCGGGAGTGCTGTCCGCCCCTTTCCAGCATTACGGAAGCGAACTGAAGGTCGTGGTCGCTGCCAGCCGGCGCCTCGTCGAGAAGCTCGCGGCCTTTGAACATCCTGGTCCGAAAACCGAGGAGATGATCGACACGGCTCCTGCCCCGCTCGCAACCACGCCGCACCTTCAGTGGAACTCCGTCCCTCCCAAACTCATCGACAACCTGGCAGCCGAATTGAAAGCCAACCGGAATCTGCTCTCCGCCCTTGCCGGCCCCAACACCATTGTCACCGTCGACATCGTCGACGGAGCGTTGCCGGTAAACCTCACAGGCGAGGACTTCACGCGAATTCTGGTCAACCTGGTCAAGAACGCCGCGGAAGCCATGCCGGAGGGAGGAAGAATTCACCTCACCCTTCTCGAAAGCTTCAGCGGGCCGGCTGCCGATCCCGTCCTGATCCTCAACATCGAAGACAATGGCCCTGGCTTTTCGAGCGATGCGCTGAATCATCTCTTTGAAGCCGGCTTCTCCGTCCAGGTGCGCTCCGATGCTGGGAACAACGCCCGGCAGCGCAGTCGCGAGCACCGCGGACTTGGCCTGTCGATCACGCGTTCGATCGTGGAAGCAGCCGGCGGCCGCATTCATGCCGCCAACCGCGACCCCGTGGGTGCCTGTTTCCAAATCGAATTGCCGGTCAGAGTCTTTTGAGGCTCTCCACGCAGCAGGAGAAACACCGGTGATCCCGGCCACATGAACAGGCCGGTGCGAGGCGAATACAATGCTTGAAGAAGTCCTTCCAACGGGTTCCATGGATGTCCTTCCGCACATAGCGGAGCAGCCCCCGAAATTGCACCTGCTCGTGGTCGATTCGGATGCCGCGGTGCGCTCGGCTTGCGGCGAAATTGCCGCCAGCTTCGGGTACGCGGTCGAAAGCGTTAGCAGCTTCGGCGAGGCCCGCGAGATGCTGCGCGGCCAGGCTGCCGACATTCTTCTTGTCAATCTTCCCTGGGGAAATCATCAGGGCGTCGACCTCATCGCCGAGGTGCACCTGCTCTATCCCCAGCTGGCCATCATCGCCATGACCGCTTCGAGTTCAGTGGGCTCGGCCGTTGAAGCCATGCGTTGCGGTGCATCCGACTACCTGACCAAACCCTTCGCCGTCGACGAGCTCTCGACCGTTCTCGAGCGCGCCGCCTCGAGCCGCCATGCCGACTTCGCAACCCGCCAGCTCCGCGAGCAGCTGCGGCTCAGCCACGGTCCCGGCGCAATGATCGGCCACTCGGCGGAGATGGAAAAGCTCTATCGGATCCTCTCCAAAGTCGCGCAGACTTCGCATCCCGTCCTGATCCTCGGCGAAAGCGGCACCGGAAAGGAACTCGTCGCACGCACCATCCACGGATACGGCCCGAATGCCCAAAAGCCTTTCTTGCCGGTCGACTGCGGTTCTCTGGTGCCGACCCTGATCGAAAGCGAATTGTTCGGTTATGTCAAAGGAGCGTTCACTGGCGCAAACCGCTCCAAGGATGGGCTGCTGGTTTCGGCGGAGGGCGGCACGGTTTTCCTCGACGAAAT